>ERZ1090869.235-NODE-235-length-30730-cov-7.306275_pt1 | contig 30730 bp, 35 predicted proteins | sample MGYA00478474_ERZ1090869 | MGnify/ENA primary metagenome ERZ1090869 (study PRJEB33644, sample SAMEA5815748) | chicken gut metagenome | biome: Chicken; feature: Gastrointestinal Tract; material: Caecum | place: Ireland | collected 2019-01-01 | study: A study of the... | reverse complement strand
TAGCACTTCCCAGCAATTCACAACGCGCAGCACCCACATTCCTGTAGGGCTGGACCATGGTTCCTATAAGAACCACAATCACCATCGAAATCGGCCGCAAGCAAAACCAGAATATCCGGCGGCAAATGCATCGTATTGTCATCCGGATCATCGTGAATTTTGCGAATGCGGATATAATCCACACTGTTCTCAGAAATAGTTGGCGGGCGATTGATAAACGCCCATACGCCATACTTGCTTCTGAGGAACTGGTTGATGATATTGACAAATTTCTCATTCCGCTCATAACAATTCTCTTCCACCAGAGAAATTGCTTTTGTGATCGGAATGTCATCCAGCTTGGAGAGATAGTTTGCAATCTCTTCTTCAAACAGTACCATCATGGTACTATACGGCACATCAACTTCATGTGCCATCAGATCTGTACCCAGTGCAATAACCAGTCGAGCGCTGTAATCGATACGACCAGATGCCAGAGACTTTCGGAATGCTCCGGTCTTACCATTACACTGCTCTTCTACATGCGCACAAACCAGATTGAAATCCTGCTGGATCTGATTCAGTGTGCGTTGAATTTCCACACCTCGATCCATACGGAACAGCGGCGCGGATTTCAGGATATTGCGGCATTTCACGATCGAAAGATAATACTTATTCACATCCAAGATCGTCATATTGATCCCGAATCGCATCAGCGGTCTCAGACGTGCAGAATAAACCGGGATCTTGGAAGTGAATGCATAATTCTTCGGAAGACCAGTCTTCGGGAAATACTCTTCGTCGTAATTATCATACAGATCCATGATCGTCGGTTTACCATCGTCGACGATCTTACCTCGGGCATTGATTCGTTTAACAGACGAGACGATATCCGCGATACCGTCTTTTGTCATCAGCTTTGCGAATGCGTTATACCCATGATAGGTCAGGATATGATATGGAGCAATATCAATATATCCTGTCGTTCGAAGATCTGCTTCAATGCTTCGAACAATGGTCCCACAGTCTGGACAGATCCGACCCAGATTTGTACCACCGGTCAGCTTGTGACAATCACAAGTGAAGATCGGCGCATCCTGAGTGGTATCCGCACCAAACAGCGGAGAGAAGATGCCATCCATCGGCTTTTTGTTGTTCACATAGATATCCGAGGATGTGATGTCGATATTCAAACCAGCTTTCTTCAAGTGCTCATACTTAGCCTCATGATCAACTGGTTTGATCCGTACTGATTTGATTCGCTTCTTTGTCCGATACGGTATCATCGGACTGGGTTTGAACATCGGGAACTTGTCTCGGTTCACAATGTTCAATCGTCCTTTGCTCATTGCTTCGTACCTCCTTCTTTAAATCGAACTCTACCATATTAGAAATTGAGCTGAGGATAACATTTAAAGTTCTGCTGGATGTTGGTGATACCTGTGCATGTTTTGCACCGGCATCATTTGTCAGCATATTTAAACAGTCAGATCGCTCATTTCTAATTCGGGAAGTCATCTGTTTAATATCGGCAGTTAGTATATTTGCTTGAGTCTTTTCCATAGCTGCCCGAATGTCAATGACAGACAGATGTGGATTCTGATTAATATAATTAATTAAATCCACAGTCCAATATTCAGCAAAATCTTTTGCTGTGTAATTGTCTGCGCTTTTGTTAATTCCAAAGTTTTTGCTATCACATATATACTCACCGTTCATTCGATGGTATGCAGTGTACAAAATATTCCACGATGCAAACTCTATATCTGCAAGGATCGTTTTTGAATCGTTATCCAAGCTATCATAGTCAGACTTATCATAGTCTACACATATTGAATTAATGTACATCTTTGCTGTGGATGTTACAACAAAGCCGTAACCCATTTTGGAAAATTGTACCATAGTTTTGGATGGATTCGGCAGAAAATCTACTATAATCAATCGTTTGATTGCCGAGTTGTAGCAATCACCATTTTCTCGCATCTCTTTCTGGCGCTGATCTAATTCATATTTGCGATCTTCCTTGTGTTCGCGCAGTCTTCGTCGTGCAATCGTGAGTAACAATACGATGGCAACCACATAGAATATCAAAGACGCCAGTTTGATTAAATTATCGATCATTCCGATCAACTCCTTTCTATTATATAATATATGGATAAATAAACATTCCCTCATATTCATTTTGATTGTAAAGTGAAAAGTTAAAAGACATACTATATAATGCGAGGTGAATAGCGTATGGATACAAATAAGCTGTGCAGCATATATGCGTGCAATTTTAATAGCTTGAAAGAGTATATGGTTCCACTGAAAGTCTTCTTCATGATGGTCCAGCAAGTAGAGAACTATCCTGGATTTGCTGCAATCGTATATGATGAAAATAAGGAAGATATTACAGATGATGTGTACTGTGTCCCATATCCGTATCGTCATCCGATTTGTCCCGAGATGGCAAGGTATGTAGAAGACTACGGCGTTGAGGCGACTATAAATGATTACAGCAAAGCGGCATTGGATAAGTGGTATCAGATGATTCAGGAACGTACTGGACCAATCATCAATAATGGTCTTCGGTCAAAGACGATCAACAATTTCGATAATGAGAAAGATAGTGCAATCATCATATCTACCTTATCTGGAAAACCGATTCAATTTGAGTACAATAATCTGGTTAGCATGGAGACCTGTGGTATACCATTTGAACTCCCTCGGATTATACACGAAGGGATTGGGATTGTAAAAACAATCAATGAGATCGGCGATGCACAGGAGATCTTCAATGTAACTCCATACTATAACCGTTTACTGGAACTGACCCGAGACCTCACTGTGAACAGTGGGTATATGGGATTTTACAAATTTGTGTATCAGGTTAATTCCAAAGAGCAACGGGTGATATGGTTGAAAGGATCACCTGGACCAATGATTGTAAATTTGGAAGGATTCAAAGTGGCAAGTGAGTATATTCATGAATCTGCCAAAGAGCGAAAGAAAATTATTTTTACGATATAAAATGGAGTGGGTCTATTTGACCCACTCCATTTGTTTGTTTTTGATTAAGCCTCAGGGAACTTACCCTCTTCGCCACGACCGGGATAATACACATTCCCGTAGTAGTCCTGATAAGGCAGATCCTTATACTCCAGCTTCTTCCCATCAATGTAAATAGTAGGAGCCAGCTCCTCGGTAATCTGAGTATCGCGCTTACCGTTGTACATCTGAACAGGATAGATCATGCCAGCAGGGAAGACGTTGTCCTTGTAGTTGACAGTCATATCCTTGAAGCTGGTAGTTTGAGTGTTATACGGCTGAATGATGGTAGCGTTCTTGTAGTAAGGAGCCTTATTGCACTTGATCACGTTGTTCTGAACATTGATCGTGCACTTAACCGCACCCTTCACACCAATACGCATGAAGTCACCATAGGAGGTACCATCCATAATCATCTCGTTGCCGGAGACAGAGATAGTAGCCTCAGCCTCTGCACCGTAGATGTTGAAAAAGTTATGAGAGCAGCAGCCGCCCTTACCAAGCTGAACATAGTTCTCAGCACAGTAGGAACCATTGGCCAGAGTACCATTCAGCTCAAACAGATTATAGATCTGCTGAACCTTAGTGGTCTGGCCCTCGCCCTCACCTTCAACGGTCTCGATGACCTGGTTACCGCCGAAGAAGCAGTGATCAACCATCAGCTTCACATTGTTGCCGCTCAGCAGCATGAAGTTGGCCTTCTCCTTATTGGGCTTCAGATTGTAAATCCGGCAGTTGGTGATCTTTACAGACTGAGCTCCAGTAATGGTAACCAGAGCTTCCTCGGTAAAGTCAATGCCATCAAAAACTACATCTTTACCAGCAGCATTAATGGTTACTGCCTTAGTAAACAGAGTAGCCATAGTTACACCTCCTGCTTCTTATTCTGAGGCTCCCCAGCATTCGCACCAGTGATCTTGGTACCGGTAGACACGTTAACAGCTTCGGCAACCTTGCCAGCACCGACCGCAACAGTGGACTTGTCAGCAGCAGAAGCGATCGCAGCAGCCGCGCCCTCAGCGTCGGCACCGACAGCGGCCTGACCGTCGACAGACTCATAAGAGCCGGTGAGCTCCTTGATCTTGCTGATGGGGATGATGTGAGTCTCCTTCGCATCCTCCTCGCCAACCTCGACCTTGATCGCATCCACGACGAAATAGTCAGCCGCATTGCGGATATTAGCCAGGTCGTCACCCTGGTACCACTTGGTGGGAATACCATCCAGAATCTTCCCAGTGTTGTTGATACCAACCCGCTGAGCCAGAGACATGGCAATGATCGTAGCGTTCTCGTAGACGACATCCTCATAGGGATGCTCCACGGTAACGCTCTCGAGCACGGTGCCGATCTCCATCTTATAGGAGGTATCACCAGAAACCAGATTCATGGAAACAATAGGGTTACCAATGAATTTACTCATAATGTGTTCCGCCTTTCATGAAAGAGTTTAATAGATCTAGTCCTATGAAAAGTGCGCACAGACCTACTTATAGAAATGTTGCGTTCACATGACTTGGATCGTGCAGGTAGGTTTCTGTAGTTCAATGGTTTGTTCAGGGATAACTGGATCTCTATCATATATAATAATCGCTTCTGTATGAATCGATTCGGTACTCTTCTTTTTCTTTCGTCTCAGCTTAGTTGGCATTTTCTCATCTGGATCACCGTGATAATAGTTATTCAGCGGCATGATATCACTGAATGCTTCCTCTCTGGTATCACAGTAAATCAGATTCGTAGATTGTGTATCTGGTTCCAGATTGAAGCTCTCATCAAAACGCTTCTTTCTTTGCTCCAGTATCATGGCTTGAAGTTCCTCTTCTCTCCAATGCGGGGAGATGGATTCCATGAGTTTCTCTTTTTCTTTTTTACGTTGGCGTTCCTTCTCTGCCTTCTCAGGACTATGTAGACAGTAGGAATTATAATGATTAATTCCGGCCTCTAACCGTTCATTATCGAATGGAATCCCATCAAACCACTCTTCATCATAAACGAGATCATCCAGTCGATCTGGATCAAGATCTCCAAATCGCTGATCAATCTCATATAATCTGCGATAGAAGGTACGATTACTGATACCCCAGACATCATGGCAGAAATCAAATAGCTCTTTGGTTGGCATCTTCTTCTGTTTCCACATGATATAGACTTGGAAGAAGTACAGTGGTATGTTTTTCTTTGGTCTTCCTATTTTCACCTTTCGTCTGCGCTTGGCGGCAGCGATCCCCTCTTGTTGTCTCTTAATCGTAGTCTCACGTTCATTTTGTGCAACGAATGACAATACCTCCAGTATCATATTACTGACAAATCGATTGATTAGATCAGTCTGATCACCAGTTGTATTTAAGGATGGCATATCAATTACGTGGATTCCACAACCAATCTCCTCTGTAATCAGTCTCCATTGGTCACGAATCTCTGTGTAGTTACGGCCTAAACGATCTAATGATTTAATGACAATGATATCACCTTTTCGTATAATACGAATCAGCTTTTTATATGCTGGGCGGTTAAAAGTCTTCCCGCTCACTTTGTCTACAAATATTCTATTCTTTTTAACTCCATACTCCTCTAATGCATCTAATTGTCGATCTTCCTTCTGTTGAGTAGTAGACACTCGTACATATCCATAAATATCACCAAACTCATTGGTGATCTTATCCTTCTTGCTCATATGAATCTCCTAAAACAAATAAAACAGACATCCGGGGTTCTTCCCCGGATGTCAAATGTTTATACCATATCATTGTCAGTATCGTTTCCATGATCGACTCCAGTAATATAATCACCGAGAGCTGTCGATTCAAAATGACGATATTTGGTAATTGCTCTTGTTATATTTCCATCCAAATGTTGATCTCGCACACCTTCTGCAAGAACAATGACGAGCTGTGCCAGCTCGTGCGTGTATTGTCCGTTCAAACGATTCATCTTCATGATATGACGAATTGTTCTGCGGAGCTCATTGTTTAACTCTTCGTTGTCGTGAATGCTGGCAGACAAATTATTGATTTCTGCCATTGCCTTTTCTACAGCACTCTTGGACTGTTCAATTGCTTCTTTGAACTGCTTGTCTTTTGCATCTGCTGCATCTTGTTCTTTTTTGCGTTCGATATCGTGTTGTTTATCTTTTCGATTATTGTTAATCGTTAACCACAAAAGTGCGAACGGAGAAATAAGTTGCATCAACATGACAAACACGTCAAATGGACTGTAGTCACCCACCGGTCATCACCACCTTACTGCTTACCAAGAGTATTATAGTGATGTTTGGCAAAAAGAAAGAGTCCGGGAATTTCGTCCCGGACTCCTCTGTGTATTATTTCTCGTCAACCGATGCGATTTCGATATATTGACTTACTGATGTCTCAAGCTGTGACGACAGCAGCATTGCAGATGCCATGCCATCATCCTGAAACGGCATCTGACGAATGATCGGATACATCTCAAACGCAAGGAAATAGATTTTTCCATCAAATGTAAAATTGAGATTGAGAAATGTATCCTCTGTGAGCATGGTATCGACAAACTCACGATCGACGAACAGTGATACCAATACGTGATCATAGAGATGAACATCACCGAGCATATGTGCCAGTTCATTCAGATCACAGATATCGATCTCGCTGCGGCCGTTGGTTTGATAGAAGTGTCGGAACCAGTCCTCTATTCCGTTTACTTTCTCCATATCGGCGTTCATTGCCATAGCCATTTGCATATTCATATCAGCCAGGGCATGATGATCTTTTAGCTGATACAATGCACCAGACACAGTATCGAACTTGATGTATTTACTGTTCAAAAATAGGGTGAACATTATTGGCTCTCCTCTTCTGTGGCGTGAGTGATGCAACTCTTGATCGTAATTGCATTCTCAGTGAGATCGCTGTAGATCACACCCTTGACCACATCGTATATGATCGGATATATAATCGACTGCGAATTCTCCGGAATACTCTCCGGCGTGATTTTGAACTCACCGTAGACCTCACGCAGACTTGCCCCCAGGAAGATAAAATTCTCATCTGGATAATCTCCGACACCTGCCACGATTACCAGGATATTATAGAAGTCATCCTCTACATCATTCCGGGTAATGCTGAGCAGGAATGGAATAAAATATCCACCTGCACAGGATTTCAGAAATGTATCTCGAAGGTTCTTATCTTCGATCTGCTCCGGCTGATACACAATCGTCGGCAGATTGCACATAGCGGAAAATTTGTCATCTACCGCATTCAATCGATCAACCAATTGCACGATCTGCTCTCTTGGATTTGTATTCCATTTGAACGCTTCATCTGGGGTCAGGATCTCCATGTATTGATCAAAGATGCGATGAGCCTCTTCGACGTTGTCGGTATGCATCATAAATGCAGCATGCACCTTTGGTATAATATCACTGTGATACAATAATTTCATTATTATCACCACCTTGAAAATTATACAAATGTCCTGGTGTTATTGTTGGTACAGTTCATCCAACGCACTGCTGTCGATATCGATGACCGATTGATCATTCTCCACATGGATGTGAACATACTCGTCACAGTCACACTGGACATGTGCACCCATCGGCAGCTTGATCAATACATCGATGAGCTCCTTTACCGTGGGATTGTACAACTCTTTGTAATATTCACGATTAAACATTATATATCACTCCTTATAAATATCAGGATGGCACTCAATTGAGTGCCATCCGTTTTGCTTCTCGCATAAACTCCTCTTGGTAATTGGTCAGTTTTCCAGACTGTTTCACCTCAGAATTTGACGGTATGAACCACATAATCGCTCATGAACATGTGTCTTGCTTGATCTGCAAGCTTGGCCGGAGTAGTTTCTCTATACTCCCAATTGTCTTCCGGTTTTGCAATCACCTGAGTGAATTCAGTGCCCTTCTTGATATATACAATCGGAGTATTACGGTTCGTGCCGTTACCACTATTGATTGTATAAATTGCGTCGGGCATGACAGCAATCAGATGTGACATATGAAATCCCGAATCGATTTCAGTTTCCATCACCGACTGAAAATCTTTCTGATATGCTTTGATATTTTCAGCCATCCAAATTGCATTATGGAACTGAATATGTTCAACCTCATTGACATGCGGAAGAATCTCAGAGCAGATCTGATCAACAATCGCATTCGTCATGCTCCTGATACTCATAATCATCTTTGGTGTTCCAATGAAATGCACCTCACCAACGGAGTTTTTACAAATTGTATAGGTGATTTTCACACAGGTATCAGTGCGTTCTTCACTGAGCATATCCGGAGTAGATACGGTAAGCTGAGTTACTCCAGGCTGCAGTTGGAACAGTTTATCATAGGTCTCGCAAGACAGCAGTCGCTTAATGCTATTATTGCATTCCATAGTAATTCTCCTTATTATAATATGGATGGCACTCAATTGAGTGCCATCCGTTTTGTTTCCTTCCAGAAAGCTTCCTGCGCATTGAACGCAGATTCCTTCTTGGAAGGTTTAAGTTCTTCATATTTGTATTTGGGGAGGATTACCCGCCGGTTGGTATTATCCTTCAGATAGATCTCCATATGTCTCAGAAGACGCTTCTTCAACTCTGGAGTATCGATCTGGATCAACAGCTCATTTCTTCTATTCAGGTTTCTATACATGAGGTCCGCAGATCCAATCTCAACCTTGCAGTTTTTCCCATACCCAAACACATAGACTCTGGAATGCTCCAGCTTCTGATCAATGATGGAGTAGATCTTGATGTTCTTGGTGGGCTGCATAATACAGGCACCGCGAATGATCATCGTAACCTTTACTCCAGCTTTGGCTGCCTCATAGAGTTTATCGGCCATCTTATCATCTGCCATCGTATTGCACTTACAGATGATTCTGGCCTTCTTTCCCTTCTTGGCGAGCTTGATCTGCTCGTCGATATTGTCGGACAGAATCTCTCTCATATTATGAGGAGCATAGACAATATGACGAGACTTGAAGGTTCCCTGATTGCTGGTTAACAGATTGAAGAACCGAGTCAAATCAAAACATACCTCTTGGTTGGCAGTGAAGTAGGAATAGTCTGTATACTGCTTGGAGTTACTTTCAGAATAATTCCCAGTGCCAACCTGAGCATAGATCCGAAGACCTTTCTTCTCCTTTCTGGTAACCAGACACAGTTTTGCATGTGTCTTCATATTGGGATCGGTATAGACCAGACGAACTCCACCCTCTCGTAAGGTCTTACTGATCTCCATATTGTGATGCTCATCAAATCGAGCTTTTAATTCAATAAGCACTGTGACGTTCTTGCCTTTGTCTGCAGCTTTCAATAGCGCTGCAATGATCCGGCTGTTATCCGATACTCGGTACAGACTGATCTTGATACTGACTACATCAGGGTCAACCGAAGCTTCTTCCAGGAATCGTACCATAGTAGTTTGATAGGACTCATATGGATGGAATGCCAGTCGATCCTCTTTCCGGATATAATCAAATACAGAGCCAGCTGGCCAGGTATCATAGGGCTCTCGCTTTTTGGACCGATCCTTCTCTTCATAGATAGAGGAGGAGATTGATTTCAAATCAGAGAGCTTCACATAATCTGACGCAAACGTGATCGTATTGCTCGTAATCGGCAGCAGCGACCGGATCAGCTTGATATCGGATTTTTTGTTCGATCCAACTTCAAGCTTGGTGATCCAGGCTCTTGCACGTTCACGAAGCGTACGCTGAATCAGTTCATACGGATCACTATATAGGTCATTTTGTGCGTAGACTTCGGCGGAGCGGCTAATGCTGAAACACACGGAGCCCAGGAACTTCCGATCCTTAAAAACAATTGATTTGAAGTGCTGGAGCAGATCCAACACGTCGATAACATATCGTTCGTTTGGGACAGGTATGAATCTGGAGATCCCGGATGGTAGTTCCACGTAATTAACATATTCATCCTCCTCGTACTCCGTGCGGAATAAAACATAAGTCCCAGCTCGAGGATTGATCTGCCGGGACTTATCTACAGTAATGGGTTGCAGGGCAGGGAATACGTCTCTTCGAAAGATCTTCTCTGCCCACTCCAACTGGGATTTTTTCAAATCCTTGACCTTTCGGATGATTTGATACTTGTCGTTGAACTTCTTAAACCGTTTGCTGAGCACGAGATAATGCTCAGTCACTGCATCTAAGAACTCCTGAAGATCTACGTCCGAGATGGTTTCCAGTTCAATGGGATACCGCACTTGGAGGAACTCGTCCAGATTCGACCAAGTGATCCCATGGAATAGTACCTTATCCTGTAGCGGCCAATCATGCTTAGCCTCATCTGAGACTCGCAAGTTGAAGGATAAAAAGGATACATCTCTGTTCAGATATTTCGTCCCCATATTACATTCCTCTTATTAATCGAATTCTTCCGGACAGGGATTATGGTTTACAATCCCATATCGATCCATATCCTCGGTCTTGACTACCATGATCAACTGCATGGTGGGTCGAGATTTTGGTGGCTCGAGTTCCGCCAGGGTATTGGCGGTTCTGCACTCCGTGATATTGCAAACGAATCTATCCTTCACGATCAGCTCATTGGTATCCCACGGTGAACCATCTTGTGCAGGATCATAGTAGAACGCCGTGTATCGATGTGAGAAGATTTCCCGCATATGATTACAGAACTCAGTCATGTGCGTGTCTCCGCTGTTATCCAAAGTGAGCCGATCTTTCGGAGTAATGAACCCCAACTCCTTATAGGTATAGAGATGCCTATCATCACGAATGTATCCTCTCAGATACTCATCAGAGCGATAATGCTGCACCTCGTTGGGATATAGATTGAAGTATGTTCCGGTTCGCTCGACCATAGTGAACGCTGGATTTCGATTGACATAGTATTGCGCGATTGCGATACGTTCCAGCGTTCTATACTCACGGTTTACATGACGGTTATAGAAGAGCAAGACCACAGTAGCGATGATATCCCGACCGCCGACTGCATTCCTGATTTGTTCCTTCGTACAACCGTAGTCGATTTCATCCGGCCATTTGCCCTTATCTATTTCGTTTTCAATGACCTTATTGAATCCGCCGGTTGTGTGGATCTTCTTCCCATTGATCATGACTCGCATGTAACGATGCTTTCCCATGGTGTACCTCCATTATTCGGTAATAGCCTGAAGAGCTTCGATCTGAGTTCTCAGATCATCATTCTCTTTCTTCAGTTCTTTGATATACTCCATTAACGGAGCAATGTGATCATCGGTCACGATGTCTTTCCCGGACTCCAGCATATGCTTAATCCGGTTCCGACTGGTGTACTCCAAGGTAGCAGTTGTCATAATCGGAACCTGTTTGATGATACCGAAAATGAACTGTCCCTTGATCTCATATGACTTTGCAGTCTTCAAGATCAACATGATCGCCTGATCTGCGTTGTATTGTGCTTGTGTGTCCGCAGTATCAATCCAGATCTTAAGTTGCTGGATTACATACTCTGAAGCTGCCCTATAGAAGTCTCTGGGACGGAAGATATTCCAGATATAATACTTCTTAGTAAGCAGCGACAGTCTATTCACTGATTGTATTACTTCTCCAAATAGATCGACCATCAGTTTGGTGTTACATGAGTTATACACCTTGATGATCTTTCTATTCCACGTAACCATCTCTCCAATCAAAATGATCACCTACCTCCTTAATGATTTTCTGGAGCCGTTCTACGGTATTCTGATTCACTCGTTGGTATGCGGTTATTAATGCAGCCAGCGTATCGAGGATCGTTGCGGTACTATCATCACGAACCTCCTTCAGATTATGATATTCACTGGTGATTTCATTTGCACCCATTTTGGTGATCGTAGATTCCAGCCGCATTCCGATCTCAGATGCAGCAATTTTGCGGTCATAGAAATCTGCATACATATTGGTTACATTACGATAAACGTAGCAATCGTTGGGCAGGCTACATTTACTGAAATCCAGAGCGTTGGCCACTTCCGGATTTTCGTGCAACCTGAATGCATGATCGAACGCAGCCTTATACTGTTTTGGATAACAGAATGTCCTATACTCATTCGGGCTGTATTGATAGGACCAACATGCCAGGATTCGATGGAAGTAGCCAGAGTTGCTTTTCCGAATCAGATAGGTATCAATCGTGATAAGCAGAGCGGATTCGGTTCTCGAAATCGGTATAATCTTTCTCTGGCTTTCATATACCGTTTTTGCGATTTTGCGAAACCAGGTGTTTGACGAATTGATATAGTTCAGGATCTTTTTACAGGTCTGCCCTCCGCAGGGAAATTCGTCAAGTACAGTTTGTTGTGTGTCGTCGGTCTTTTTGAACGGACTAACCGTTTGATAGAACACGACGGTGTATAAGTACGTACGTGTACCCATACCATTACCTCCTTTTTTAGTTTTTGAAAATAAAATGGTGAAGCAGACGCTTCTTCTGCTTCACATATATAATATATATTCCATTTTACTTCGCTTAATTATAGTAAAGTTTCCTATGTTGTGGAAAAAGAAATGGGAGAGGATTACACCTCTCCCATTATCGTTTAACCATTTGCAAGTCTCTGCCAGGTCAGTGTACCAATACAGCCATCCTGGGTAAGCTTTTTGTCCTTCTGGAACTTGATCGTCGCAGCTTTCATACCAGGGCCGAAGTTATTGTCATTGAATCCCTTCGGATCATAACCACGGCCATAGAGCATGCCCTGTGCAATCGTGACCAGAGTACCATGATCGCCATACTCGATTGTCTGAACAGCCTTCTTGGTATCAGGACCAAACGAACCATCGATATCGATGTCTTTGCTATAAGTCTTAACCAGACAAGTCTGAAGCGCCTTGATTGCGCCCTTTTTGCTGGCAGGACCGTACGATCCATCCACCGCAAGTCCAAGCCTGTAGTTGGTATTCAGCCAAGTCTGGAACTTTTTGATGTATGCCGCATTTGCACTGGTGGTAGTAGTATTTGAACTTCCACCAGTAGTACCAGAACCAGTATCCGGAACAGTGACTGTTGATGTCAGACCATCCAGCGGAATCGCACCATAACCGGCGATGTAGGAAGTTGTTCTGGTGTACGACTTATGCCGAACACCATAGGTCTTATATCCACCCTGGCTATTGCCCTCAATGGTATATACCTTGCTTCCAGTCACCTTCTCGACAATGCCGACATGATCGCAGTTTCCACTGGCATCCCAGTCGAAGAAGATCATATCACCAGCCTTGGGAGTATATCCGGTGCGAGTTTTCCAGTACCCCTTCTTTTTCAGGAAGGTATCCCGCATGGTTGTACAGGAAGCAAAATTGGGAGCCAGTGTAGTAGGAACACCAGCTATCCGATAGATATACGTTACAAAGATTGCGCACCAAGGCGTCGTATCCTCATCAAAAGACGCTCCGGTGATCTTGTTATAGTATTCAATGTACTTGTCATCACCAGATGCACGTCCACCCTCTGTGCCAACTTCAGCGAGGGCTAAATTCACAATCGTCTCTCTCATGGTCGCCATATAGCAATTACCTCCTTGTAATAGTAGTATAAAATAGAAGCTGCCAGGTCTGTATGATCTGGAAGGACTGGAAAACTGAAACCCGTGCAGTATAGTGGAGATGATACGCATTTTCAGAAGAATGTAGGAAAAAGGAAATGGTTGAGCATTGGAGATGATGCTCTATGCCATGAATCCAAGAATACATATAGGAGGTAGCGCAATGAAACTTCATTGCAACTCAAAATGAGCGTTATCCGAGCTGTGGTTCCACTTGCCCCTAATGGAACTGCAGCTATGGCCAAGAAGCGACCTGGCAGCTTATAACAATGTCAAAACTGTAGAATCGAACATTGATATAAGATTTGTTCCGGAAGGAGGTACGTTGATGAGCTTTAAAATAGATCCTAGCACCTATAAGCAAGTGGTCAAAAATGCACAAGCGCTTGCCAATCTAGGTGATTTATCTGATGTCCCATATGACATCAATCAGCTCTATGAATATGTAAATCAGCTGAAAGAGATGATCTTGGATGCACCGTCTACCGGCGGTGATGGCGATGTTACCGTGGATACCGAGGGCAATATGAAAGTCATTGGTATCCATGTGAACACCTCTAACTCTGAGGTCAACAATCTGATTGCTGATTACAACCAGGGCATTACCTTTGAGATCAAGAACACCCAGGTAATTGGGATTCGCGGTTCTGAGGGATTCACCGGCAACTACTGTCTTGTACAGACAGCCAAGCAGGATACATCCTTGGAGGGTGAACCCAATACAATCGATGGATTCACTGCATTTCAGATTGCCTACGGTACCGATGGTCTGTACATGTGTCGGCGTGATGCACAGCCGGATGGTCAGTGGGGTGAGTGGTCCGAGATCTCTGGGGCCAGAGGCGGTGGCCAAATTATTCAGGCGGATGTTCAACCGGAAGACCAGGAAGAAGGAGACTATTGGATGCAGCCCATCACTTAAGTGAGCTGTTTCAATATACCATTAATTGTTTGAGGTGAAGTAAGATGTCCTATGTTACTTATCGAATTCGCCGCAAAACTGCTTCCGGTTATGACATCTATCATATCGAGTCGAACTCCAATCTGATTCTTCGATTTGATGATGATGGTACAGAAAACGGAACAGTAGAAGAGGCGCTCCGTGGTATCGAAGAGACACTGAATGCGCTTACTGGCGGTGGTGGCGGAAGTGACCCCGGTGGGGCGCTCGATGTCACGAACAAAATTGACAAAGTTAGTCCTGCAGTAGCAAATAACTTCCCTGCTCTGAATGAGGATGGTACACTGCATGATTCTGGAACCAACATGCACACGTTCGCTCCTGCAGAGCATACGCATCGTGGAAATGAGTTACAGGTAGGAGTACCGAATGTAGTCGTTACCACGGGTGAAGATGGATTTATTACCTCTACTGGAGTTGCTGCGTCCAAGCTGGGCGATATCACAAAAGTAGAAGCCAGTAGTACCAATGGTAAGGTCAAGATCAATGGTACGGATATGGATGTGTATACGCACCCGACGGTTACAGCCGATGACACTACAGATGAGGGAACGCTTGCATATGGTGGTACCTTCACTGTGGTGACTGCAGCAACTGTAGATGGCAATGGACATGTCACCGGTGTAAATACCAGGACATACCAGATGCCTGCTGCACCGATCGATATCCGGTTTGTAGCTGAACAGCCTTCTGATCAAAAGGAAGGCGACCTTTGGTTCCAGACTGTTGTCTAAGTATAGAATTAGATACTTGGACAACAATATAAATCATAAAATTTACCACGGAAGGTGATGAGATACTATGGCAACGCTGAAACAGCGTATGTGGCGGAAGAACAATGCTGGCACATACGATACGATTCATTTGGAAACCGAGTCGAGTCTGGTACTGCGCCCTAGTGGACGTACGGTTGAGCAGGACCTCACGGATTTCCTCCCTGAGGTTCAGGCCACTGATGATGTGCCAGAAACCCTACATTTTGGCAGACTTCACACAAACAATAAACGGCCCTATATTGGTAGTTCAGACGAAACACCGAAGGGCATTGTCATGCTAACAGACACTCCGTTGAGTTATGAGGAGACCGACGAAACATCAATTCCGCCAGAAGTAACGAAAAAGATTCTCTTTAAAGATATGTCAACCGGAGAGAAACTCAGACCGTTGATTGATCAAACGGATCTTCCGGATGAAGTCGCAGTATTCACAGAGTATGACGGAACCGAGCCTCCTTCCACTTTGGAGATGGGAAAAGGTATCATCACCACGGATAACAAAGTCTATCTCGGAGGTGTGGGAAATGTGCCGGTAGAACTTACTGGGAGCTCTTTGGATCTCTCTGAGTATATGGAAGCGGTGGTGGGAACGCCATGAGTGCTACACTGAATGATTATCTGGTTCTGCTGGAATCGCTCCGAGATGATTTGGCCAGCAATTTGAGAAAACGTGGTGTTGAAGCGCTGGATACGGAAACGCTTCAAATTTTGGTACCCAAAGTATTACAGATTCCTCAAGGGAATCCTTATCTGGGCTATTTTGAAGGAACGCTTGCTAAAACCCATATCACAAATGGAGATGCGGAATATGGAGTGTTCCTGTATGGGGAAACCGTTCCATTTACCGATGTGTTTAATATCACTGGCTATTTTAAAATGGCTTCTGCGGTAGTCACATTAACTGGTACTGGAATCACTGCTATGACGATCAATGCCCCGGATGGGTGGGTTGTCAACAAAATCTCTGATAAATCTGCTACCTTAACTCTCAATACCGAAGAAATTCAGTCTGCTCCCTGGATGATGGAATTCCTGAATGGAATTACGTTTTCGTCTGAATCTGAAGCACATGTCAGTGCATCGTTCAAGGCGATTGAAGTGGATACCGGAACCGAATATCCGATCGAGGGCAGCTGTTCTTGGGATATTCAGCTGAATAGCTGGGAGCATGTGGAAGACACCTATCCCACTATGGCTGATTTGGATGTCCACACTTGGGATCAAGTGGAACATTTGGAAACTTAACAGGAGGAACAGCCATGACATCAGAAGCAAAGGAGTGTTATGTACAATTAGAAAAACTGCGTAATCGTATTTCCGAATACAATGAAGAGCTGAAGACCTGCACTGACTCAAGACGTAAATCTGAGCTCAAGTTGAAGATCAATTCATTGCGAGGCTCGATCAATGACCTGAAAGAGCAAATCCGGCACTTTGACCCAGAGTCATCCCTCAACGTATCGCGTGGGTCAAATACGGTTACGTCATCTGATAAATTCGGATTCAACTTCTTCGAGCGTACTACTGTTGCATGGAGTGACATTGAAGGTCACACCTGGAATCAACTGGAAGCAGGCGATTTCGTAGAAGTAAGCCGAGGAGAGTATGATGACACGATGGCAGCAATTAGCGACGATGCGAAACTGCTGCAGGCTTGGATGACAGAGAGTGCAGCGATGCTGACGGACAAACAGCGTGTGTACATGGACATGTACTACAATGATGGATTATCACTTGCTATGATTGCAGACCAGTTTGGTGTCGATTCAAGTACGGTATCCAGAACAATTCGGAGAGGGTTAGCAAACATGCAGAAATGGGTCGACTCAAAACGGTTGGCGCAGTCGTGTGATGAGAGAGGGTTAAAATTTGATTGGGTAACATTTTTGCATGAGGTGCCAATGCTGACAGATCGTCAACGTGAGGTCATGCTTATCATTTTATCCAGAGCACCAAAGAGTCAGGATGATTTAGCCATCAAGCTTGATATTCATAATACCACGGTAACCAGAACCGTCCAGTATGCAATTCATAAGCTTAAAAAGCTTAACGTATTCGGAAGAGAACCATCTCGTAATTTCAATATCATAAACTGGAATGATTCAGACAAATATTCGCTATGTCTGGAAACTGGAATGTCAATTAGTTTCTACTATAAGTTCTGCTTTCGTGATCAGCGGTTCAATGGTATTACTCGCTATATGTATGAAATTTTCCGACGATATGAAGCTGGATATACGTATCAGGAGATTGCAGATGAACTTGGTATCAAAAAGACCTCAGTTCGAAACAATATCCGATTGATCAAAAAGAAAATCAATACAGTCAGCAATTGCGTAGTACCAAACAGTGATACGATTGCAGCGAAGCTTGATCCAGAGACCTATATTAAACTTCAAAAGTTGGTGACATCCCATGCTGGTGCATAAAAAGACTTTTGGAGTGTTGCAGTGGATCTGGACTGGCGACTATATGTATGACAATCATGGTGCATATCGTAAAGAGATACCGATTGAGCATGAAGCAACCTTGGATGATATTCCAGAAGAAGAGCGGGATGAGTATTTTGTAATCGATACAAAAAGTAGCCTCGGGAAGAAGCTGACGTTATACTATCCAGATGTCATTCCAATTTATGACGATGATGGCAATCTGGTTGATGTAAAGTCAACTATTGCCGAGCAAAAACGTGCAGAAAAAGACGCGCGAAATGACTTATTAATCGAAGAAGCAGAGAAGAGAGGATATAAGAACCGAGGGCGAGTGCGTCCAAAGAATCTTATGTCTTTCTTAAAATAATAAAGGAGTGTTCAAAATGAGTTTGTATCCAACTAATATCAAGATCGATGATGTCGTCTGTGGCGTACAGATGAGAGGTGCAAATGGTTATTACATTTGTATCTTTGAGAAAGAGTTTGCTTCTCTGGATGATCTGGAAGGTATCAACTGGGATAATCCTACGATCACTGGCGGAGATACGGTACTGCCGGTCGGATATGGTTATGAGGTTGTGGATATCTCGTATAAGTACAGCACTCAGAGCTACCATGTGACGATCAAGGTTAAGACTCAGTACCTTGGGGATGTGACTGCGTATGTCGCTCAGGTTGACGATCTGCAGTCTCAAGTCACTGAGAAGAACAGCCAAATTCAGCAGCTGACTGCTGAGAATGATACACTTACTGCCCAGCTCGCAGAGAAGACCTCTGAGTTGGAGAATGTAAATAACCAGCTCAGTGAGGTCACTAATACACTGCATATCATGCAGGCTACTGCAGATCAGGTTATGACAACTGAGGAACCTACAAAGTAAATGATTATCCCCTCCCAAAACGGGAGGGGATAATTTAATTTATATAAAAGGTTGATCTGACGCTTTTATCCAATGGCGTACCGCCTTTCGCTCAGAATAGAGTTCCCACGCCTGAACGTATTCCTCCGGGCTGAATTTTGGGGTTTGGATACGCTCCGGATTCGCTCAGTGTTGGGCCGATGTATAATTTCATGGTGCGTTCTTCTTTCTTAGCCAAGAGCGGCATAAACATAATTTACCCCGCTGACATTTAATTGATTGGATGCCCCATTGCTGTACCAGGAAAGGCCATTTTCATTTACAGTAAATGTTGTAGGGCCATGGCTGGTTATAGTGTCTTGTCCAAATAACCACACAAACCCAACAAATGCGCCGCCTGTACCTAAAAAGGAATCTTTTCTTGTAACAAACACCACCTTCGGTTTAAACGGAAGCGTCAGTGTATTGGGATTACTCTGCCCGTACGTCCCCGTCCCAGTATAGCTCCCTGTCTCCAGTTTGATAGCCGGAATGGCGTTGCCCCAAACGTCCGACCAGGTGCCGTCCTCCTCGTATTCCTGGGCGTCGTGGATGGTGCCGTCGGTGGCAACGTAATATGGGCCCGCAGAAAATGTAGTCGGTAGTATGAAGCTCGGAATGTTTTTATATTCAGCTGTTGCCCCGATATAACTCGAAAAGCTGATTGTAGGAGCAGGAGTAGGCTCAATATAAGCTACATAGCTTGTAACGTCTGCACCCACTCTTGGGGTACGTAAAAAATATGGGTCAGAAAAGGCGCGTTTAGCTCTTGCCTCATCTCCGTTTCCTGAAAGATAATAATCAAGCTTTGCACCATCAGTTGGTAAAATCTCAGTCGACGAAAGTATCTCGTCAAGTCCGACTTCTTTCGCGCTGAGCGGGAACACCTTGCACTCTAATCCGTTTGCTCCGCTGTTCACAGAAGAGCTCCCGTCTCCTGCACAATACGGAATTTTTACCGTCTTAATGGCACTCTGCACCGCGCTGTCATAGTCCGCCAAATAACTGGACATTGTCTGCATAATCGTACTATTGACCAGTGTATTTTTGTTAGAATTATTCCATTTTCCACTTTTTATATTGCCAATTCTCTGCACCCACACCCCATCACAACTGGAATCGTACAACTCCGGATTCGGGTTCCCGATGTGGACCACCCGATGCGGGGTCATAACCCCATTGACTGGCAGGTTGATAATTTTACCATTCTGTGCATCGGTTTGGGTCAGGGAGGACAGGTCAATGGTAACCTCGCTGTATTTAGGCTGCTGCGTCCGGTTAAACAATGTCGCGTTTTTGAGGAGGTTCAGCGCCGTGCTTAGATTCCCACCCCAGGGGGTCATAGAGGTCCGCACAGCTTCGGTCAGGGTCTCTGGATATACTACTTTATTATCCTGAGTTAAAGTAGTCACGGAGCCACTATTGGGGAACATCTGCGCCGTCTTGCTGTATGTCCAGGTCCGGGTTACGGTCACTGGACTGTCACTAACCTCCGCGCTGGCAGTGATAACAATGGAGCCTGTTCCCGTGGGCAGGTCCAATACGCTAACTTTGTAAGTCTGCCCACTGGTCGCCTGGAAGCTGGCATACTCCCCACCATTAACCTCCACCGTTACATCGATGGTAGGACTGGTCTGGTCGGAGGAGATGGAGTAAGGCACGTCGCTGGTCAGGGTGCCCAAATCCCCGTCCTGACCAGAAATTACCAGCGATGATGCACTTACAATCTGGATGGGGTCCGAGGTCGCCCAGCCGCCCGGGGTGCCGTCAAACACCGCCTGCACCCGGTACTGGAGGCTCGTCCATGTGCCCACCGTCTCCGTGTAGCTCAGATCCGCCCCGCTGTATACCTGCGTCCAGTCCGCATCCGCCGAGGATTTGCGCTGGAGCGTGTAACTGTCCGCCCCCTCGACGGCACTCCAGCTGACGGTGGCCTGCTGGCCCTGCATGACCATCTGCGGGATGGTCAGGGTGGGGGCTAAATAAACACTTACCCACGGGCCAAATTCAGATACAGTGACATTGCCGTTGCTATCTCTAGCGCCAACCCAGAACCGAATAGATGTGGCATCAGAAGGAATTTGAACCTCTGCGCTAGTGTTTGGATTATTTTGAGGGTAAACTATGTTTGTTGTGCTTTCATCTCCGTTTTTTCCGTAATACAGGTTATAGCCTGTTACCGGATAATCCGTATTACTCGTCGCCGCCTGCCAGCTCACCGTCACCGTCGGCGTGGTGATGGGGTTGGGATAGGTCAGCCCCGTTGGTGCCGTCGGGCTGGTCACCGTCGTCCGCTGGTCGTAGTAGTAGCCGTCCTGCACTCCGCCGTTTGGGTAGGCGCTGGAGGAGATGGAGTAGACGTAGCCGATGAAAGTACCTGCGCTTTTGATTAGTCGACTTTCTGTGGCGACCGTAAACCGTATTTGACCGTCGCCATCATTCCAGACATCTGCTGAACCTGACCCTTGATATACATAAAAATCTGCCTGCTTTTCAAAAGCAAAATTATAGTTAAAACGATGGATGTAATCTCCCTCGGACGGCAAGTTTATTTTAGTTGCGTCAGAAAAATCATAATAACCATTAACGATAGGAACATCCGGCCCGGCAGGAGTACCATAAATATAGTTTTGAGATATTCCTGTATAGGTTTTAGTACCTTGATCGCTCGTTTCTTCTTTAACCACCAGTTCGCTTTTCCGCCATCTATAGTACGTAGCCATTATCCCTCACCTCCATTGTAGGTTACTTGGATCACAGCATCCAGTTTACTGGATACCATAGTAGTAACCTGACTTACTGCTTGATTTACAATCTCATTTGCAGTCTGACCCTGCAATGTATCGGCATCGATTGTATCAGACTCCTGTCCAGTGACAGGAGCTAAATACTCCCCAGTGATGGGGTCTTTCAGCTTTACTCGCTTCCATACTTCTGTCATAGATAATCACCTCTTATTCAAATGCTGCAAATACAGAATAAACTATTATTCTATAGTCGTCATACATTGGAGATTCTGCATTATACGCAAATCGAGTATATTGAAATACCGCATCAGATTTGCGATAATACAAGCCGCCTTCATGTTTATCAAGTCTAGCATGTTCATCAGTAATTGCATCATACATGTATTCAGTCGGGCTATCACTACAATATGCGGCGCAGCTGCCTGAAGTCCATCCAACGCCGCGCAAATATTGACATAATATGATAAACGATAATGATTTTAATATTTTCCCTTTAAATTTATCAGAAAAACGTATAGTCATTACTTTTTCGCCTGCATCAGCTAATCCTGATAAATCGTCTTCATATTGAACTGATATTATTCCGTCTGCAGTAGTGATATCCTTATATGCTACCAATGAACCAATCTCGATCTTTCTGATATTCGCTGCCATAGTATCAAAAGGCGCAGTCGCGCTAGTGCTAACCCCCTTGTCAGTAATCGCACTTGCGACTGCGCTCTTTCCATTACTGACAGAGGATTTTAAACTAGCAATATCGCTATCATAACCGGACAATTTGGTATCAAGACCAGTGATTTGAGATGTAGTATGTGTATGCGATGCTGCTGCATACTTCGTATCAGCAGTAGCAGTTTTCAGATATTCGGACAAATCCACTGGAGTATATTCAGACTTCAGTAGAAAGTCAGAAGCAGGATGCCCCTGTAGGGTATCCGCATTCGTATCGTACGGAGGAGTAACTTCTCCATCCTCTACGACTTCATATTCAAGTGCTCCATAGACTCTAGGAGACAAATACTCTCCAGTAACAGGATCTTTTAATGTCACTTGTTTAAACGAAGCCATAACAATTCACCTCGCATTAATTATTCAGGTTGTAACACGTACCAATATCCATCGGAATGACGACCATTCTCTGGATAAGTACCAGGATCAGCTTCTACATCAGAGATATAAGAACCTTGTGAATATTCGGTATCGGTATGATCGAATACGTAGTGATAGTTTCCAGAATCCCCATCAGCTGGATATTCGGATTCATTTGAAGATGAGACTGTCCCTGCGTCAACCTCTTTGATCGTCGCAGTGTATTTCCGATATGCACCATTTGCATATATACCAGATTGGGCCGCAGAACTGGTTCTAAACCAGAGATACGTGATTTCTCCGTCACCAACTGATTTATATACTACTTTCGGTAAACCAGAACTGGCTGCAACATAGTCGCCTATACTGATTCCTTTTGTATATTCATGCTGACTGAATCCACCAAAGTATGGAGTGCGTCCAGTGTTATATACAGATAACGACGTTGCAGTATCGGTATAGCAATGCTCGCTTGTCATAGTCCCAGTCGCTTTACATAGGAAAGTATTGACATCAGTTTGAAGTTCTTCATATTCATACGAAGCTGTTATTTTATATCGCTTCCAGATATGAGTTAAAGTCTCGTTCGTTGTATACTTCTTCCATATTTTACCGCTACTATAGAACAGCTGAGCTTTTCCGTTCACGCCGATGTATCCCTTCTTCACTTTTCGTGAAGAACCATTTATACCAAGATATACTTTCTTTACTTTACGGGAGGTACCCCCCCCCCAATAGATTCCTTTTGCCATAGTTAGTACCTCCCGTTATGCTTCACCTTGATAGACATACCAGTAACCATCGGAATGTCTACCGTTATCAGGATAACTATTACGTTGCTCTGACTCTACATCTCCAATATATTCGCCTTTATTGTAGTGTGTACTAAATTGCAGCTGATGGATCGCATATCTCCAGTATGGAGAAGATGAACCGTTGTGGTCTATTGTCAGCATATATACTTGACCTGAACCATTGCTTGATCCATTAATATATCGAGTATTTGATTCTGAATCTGAATCGATCGAAGCAAATTCAGCAAGTGTGCGTGGTGTAGTTGTAAATTTGGATACAACAATAGCCTGGTATGCATCTCCGCGACTTCCTTCGCATTCTGCATATCCACTATCAAACCATTCACTTCCAGACTGATATCTGAGCGTACCGGATGAGTCAATATATACATCTTTCAGATATGTCGAGACATCCACGAAACTCTGAATATATTTCCTACCCAAACCAGTCGTTTTAGAAACGGATACATATACGGCACCCTGACCACTTGTATACCCAAGTGATTTAATTGTGGTCTTACTGGAATATTCACCATTTCCCGTAATAACTCTATACTTTTGCCATCTAAACCCAGAAGAATAGAACAATTTGGCTATGCCGTCTACTCCCACATAACCCTTCTTTACTTTGTGGGAATTGTTATCTCCGAGATAGATCTTCTTCACTTTCTTCGCGCTGTTATTGCCAATATACAACCCCTTGGCCATCTATCTCACCCCTCATTCATAGACGAGATAAATGTCTCCGGTAGAAAGGCTGGCACCAGCACCGATGTCGCTGGTACCTGCATAGATGTTTCGTACCATCTTGGTACCAACAGCTCCTCCAGATTTAGCTACTACATTCCCAGCAAAGGTACCAGCAGTAACCTGGCTGGCACTGTGAGTATGACTGGAATCGGCCTTACCCGCCAGAGCGGTATCCAATCCAGTAACCTGGCTAATCTCGTGAGTGTGAGTTGCATCTGCCTTACCGGCAAGCGCTTCCGTCAACTCACTGTCTAACACAAAATCTTCAGCTGGGTGTCCGCCGAGACTGTCTGCATCCGATCCATCGTCATACGGAGGAAGTTCACCGTTCTCCTCATAACACAGAGGCTTATCTGATTGAATGACAAGACCTTCTACAGTACCATTCACTCCTACATATGGACGCTTATTGGTAGTTTTTACCTTACCGGCACTTAGGAAATGGGGTATAGAAAAACATCAATATAAACGGTTTATTATGATAAGGAGCTGTTATATATGGCATATGATATTCAAGTATATCCACATGGAACCTTTCGCCTAGATGATGGTTCCTTTGAACGACTCTATCCTGTACCGAAGCATGAGGATGAGTATCCAACGATTCGGTATGATAAACAGATTCAGAAAACCTCCTATATTCAGTCTAATATTGTAGCCTGTTTTAATGAGTGGTTTCAATCGTTCTTTGAGCCCAACTATTTCAAATTTGTTCGAATTCGTACCCAGTCGTCCTATCAGGATTTTAAGTCTTTCATGAAGCAGATCTATAAAAAGGAGAAACCGTTTCTCGTAATTGATCCCAGATCAGTTGAATTGGACGAGAATTCTATTTTTGCACAAAACATGATCAATCGATACAACTTGATCGATCCTGGGTCGGATGCATTTGGAGCAAAGCTTCTCTACTCCATTGAGATCATGAAATCGGATATGTTTGAGATGGTATATCGACGCAATCGATTTCGGTTTGAATTTGATATCATGATCATGGAACAAACCCTAGATCGACAGATTAACACTTACAATATGATGCTGATGAACATTCGGCATAATTCCAAGTTTTTGCTCACTCGGACGATTCCACATCTGCTTCCAATCAAACATATTCGAAACATCGCCAGATTCCATGGTTATAACTGGAAGAGTGAAGAGTTTTTGAGTTTTCTGAACTCAATCTCCAAATATCCTATTATTCGGAGAATTACACCGAATGGGGTGTACATGTTTTTCATGGAGCAAGAACTAAATATCCAAGTGGAAGTAAATGGAATTCCAAGCAAAGATACAGTTGAGAATTCTGAGGCAATTGAGTGGGGAGCTCGTATTGTGGACAGCTTCACGATGATTGCTGATCTTCCGACGGAATTTCTGTTCTTAACACCAGAGGAATATCTGGCTAAGTTCGATAACCATATTCCGGAAGATCCAGACAGTGTTTACTACATTTCTCCGATCTATGCTGATTTAGATTGGCCCAAGGAGATGAATGGATATACGCTGAGTAATCGAATCGATGTGATGATCAATCCGGGTGATGATAATCATCTCGATATCAAAGAAGTGATTGCAAACGATGATCCAGATAAATTCAAAGTAATCCGTGAGTTTATTACTCGAGGAGGGGATATTCGACAACTCATCATGTGTCGTGTATATCCGAATGGAAGTTATCTGGAGGCATCGTATGAGCTAGATGAGAAAGGCATTTTGACAATCAATAACCCGGAGACAGATAAACTATATACGATTAATTTGTATCTGAACTTGGAACGATTCAATTTAATCCAAAGTGGGAAGATCAAAGAGTATATTGGTACGATTGAGAAATACTGAGAAAGAATATCCCCTCCCGTTATTGGGAGGGGATATTTTGCTATCTAATACGATATACGTTGACATTACTATAAATCTATACGAAGGGAGGCCATTACAATGGACGAACAGGAATTGTACATGGCGTTGCTTACAGTTTATGAGAACAATTTCCGGGGACTTCATTGGAAGCTCTCTGGACATAATTTCAACAACAACCATACCCGGTTCAGTGAGTATTATGAACAGCTGGGCACCTATTTGGACGAGACTGCAGAGCAGATGATTATCCAGGGGAAGACTCCGATCAGTTCTTCCAGAGCGCTGGATATTTTGAATCAGGACAACACTAGCGCGATCCTCATCGACATGTCTCTGGATTATACTGGAGATGAAGCAAATCGTGCGGCCGCTATGATGTTTGAGCAGCTCCATGGACATGCGATCAGTCTGGCTACTTCAGACAGTATCCCGGCTGATACTGCCGATGTGTACATGGATCACGCAAAGTATTATTCCATTGAAGGGAAGTATAAGCTTGCTCGTGCTCTGCAGATTAAAGCTGAGCAATCTCCGGCGACTCCGGCACCTGGAGTAACGGAAGAGCCTATGAATGAGGAGTGATCACTATGAAATACTACACTTCTTCTGGCGTAGACATCTGTGAGATGCCGGTTACCGATTTCAAGGTGCTTATGGTAAATAAGCCGAAGAAATCTGCCTGGTCGAAGAACTATGCCAATGCTGGGTTCTTCGGTAACTATGGTACTTTTACTTTGCCTGCCGCGCATCTGATCTGCGACTTCGAGACAACCAATGCAGATTGTAAAAAATACTGCACTGAGCGAGGCAAGTTCATCGGGAATAAGTTCATCTTCGATGCAGGGAAATTTGCATACGATAAACAGTTTTATGGTAAGTCCATCAGTTGTATGATTACCCTGAATGGTATTGCTCATGTAGAAGAGCGTACCAATTTGGATGGAATTACTTGCAACTATCTGATTGCTGGTATCCCGGTGATTCGTGATGGTAAGCAAGTGAGTTGGTCTTCCTTTGCTGGTAAGCAGGGTTGGACCGGTGGAGAGTGCTATGCCACCAGGCATATTTTCCTGGGTATCAAGGAGAAGAATGCGAAGACGATTTATGTTATGGGCTGGCAGTCTTCCGGTGGAAACCTGGTATCGACTGGTGCTGGATATCGCAAATTCAAGTCGCTCGGGTTCTATGATGTGATCAAGCTCGACGGCGGTGGTTCCTTCATGCTCAATATGAATGGCACCAAAAAGTATACCTCTGAGAACCGTCTGATCAATACCATTGTCACATTTGGTGATACTGCTACTTCTGGTGGAGGCAGTGGATCGTCATCTGGAAGCGGTAGTAGTGGCAGCACCGGCGGGTCTACCTCTGGATCATATCCGGTGCCTACTCGTACTCTGACCCAGGGGAAGACTGGTACAGATGTCAAGTGGATGCAGACTCAGCTGAACAAAGCTGGATTCAAGCTGGTAGTAGACGGCAGCTTCGGCCCTGCGTGTACCTATGCTATAAAGTGCTACCAGGCTGCTAAAGGATTGCAGATCGATGGATCTTGTGGTCCTGCTACCAGAACGTCTCTGAAGAATCCGACAACTGCTATGAATCCATATGCTAAACCGACTGGTGCATCGTTCTCGAAAGGCACCATTGGTAATAAGGTAAAATGGATGCAGTTCCAGCTGAATAAGTGGGGAGCTACTACCGTTGATCTGGACGGTAGCTTTGGCCCTGCGGCTTTTGCTGCATTAAAGGATTTCCAATCTAAGAGTGGATTAGAAGTAGATGGTTGGTGTGGTCCTGCCACCAGAGAAGCACTCGCAAAATATTAAAAGAGAATATCCCCTCCCATAATGGGAGGGGAATATTTATTTAAATATTGCTATACATCTAAGAAATGGTGTCCAGTCTTCATCCGGTAGTATAAATCTACACAAATCTTTATCATAACTCCAATTGCAGTTACCTCCGCTTCCTCCATCAAAACGATCCCACCGATATTGGCTTCCATTTTTATACAATACATCAGTATAGTATCCACTTCCACCGCGCATTGAAAATAAATCCACAAGAAATAGTCCTTTTACTTTCGTAGGGAATTGTATATATGATTGGTTTGCTCCAGTAGAAACAGCAGTTATAGAGTCGTTAAAGGGTGAAGTTGATCCAACAACAACATAGTTGTTTTTCGAAGTAATCGCTGCAATATTATCTGCAATGGTCTGGAATGTAGCGTCTGCTGCAGTTTGTACTCCCTTGTCAGTGACTGCAGCAGCAATCAGGGATTTACCCTCACTGACAGAGGATTTTAAATTCGCGATCTCGGTATCATAACCAGACAATTTTGTATCAAGACCAGTGATATTTGTTGTCGTATGAGTGTGACTCGCTGCTGCATACTTCGTATCAGCAGTAGCAGTTTTCAGATACTCAGAGAGATCAACCGGAGTATATTCGGATTTCAGTAGGAAGTCAGAAGCGGGATGCGATTGTAATGTGTCCGCATCTCCACCGGAGTAATTACCACCTAATGGTGCAAGATACTCCCCAGTGACAGGATCTTTAAGGATTACTTGTTTCCAAGTAGCCATTTATATCACCTCACAATTTCATAATAAAACAAAGTGCAAAGTATGGAGGTCTGTTCTCATGGGCTTGCCCACCACCGGTATTACCAACAGTACCTCCAGCTGTAGCGGAATTGACTGTAACCTTACCGCTTACACTATGGGTATGTGCACCACTATTAGCGGCAGTAATAGTACCACTAATACTGTGGGTATGAGCTCCACCGGATGATATGGTGGAAGAACTACCCGAACTTCCATATACAGGAAGCTTACCACAGTATCGTTCAGTATTGGATTCTATCATACAATTATTAACATCAAGAGAGGTTTCTTTTGTATCACGGGGATTTCCTCCGGTTGAATTTTGAATGTTTACATATCCTCCAGACGAACCACCGCTAATCGTATGAGTATGACTACCATTAGATGCAGCAGTTAAGTTCTCACTCATGGTATGAGTATGGCTTCCAGCACTCGCTGCAGTAGCATTACTGAGAGACCCAGTGTGACTGTGGGAAGTCCCAGTAAACCCATGGTTATGCGAAGGCATTTCATTGGTTGTGAGCTTATGGGAAGCTTCACCACCGGTATCCTTCACCTTATAGGTATTACCTGCACCCACAATAAAACGATCACGAAGATCCGGAGTACCACTGCTACCATCACATAAGTGCCATCCACTCGGAATCGCAGTAGATTCTCCAGACCACATACAGATAATACCGGATGGAATCGCATTTGTCAAATCCGGCATATCGGTAATCTGAGATACGGTATGAGTATGGCTGCTATTTGCTTTTCCGTTTAATGTATTCTGAAGATTTGTTACATTTGCAATTGTATGCGTATGAGTCTCCGGAGGATAGCTACCCGGCTTTCCTGTGATATTATCCCATCCTACGGATGTAGTCTCACCTTCGAAAGCAATTGCCTTATCCAGCAGAAACGCTTTACTATTCCCTATTACAAGCTTACGCCGTTTTAGGAGATGGGGTATATAGCAATATAATATAAACGACATGGTTATAAAATATGACACAAAGGAGAGTGACTGCATCTTATGAAATCCTTCGATCAAGATGTTTTAAATCTCGGATATGAGAGATATGAACAGTCATCCGGACTCGCCGATATGGAGCGAGATTCGGATGGGTTTATTATTTTAAAACCCACTGCTGAGCATGTTGACAAGCGTAAATCTTCTTTGACTACTGACATCGGTAATTTGGAAGCGAAGCTGAAACAGTTCAAACAAGAACGAGATCAGTTAAACAAATACCAAAAGACTGAGGACTACAAAAAGTCCAAAAAGTCGATGTCAAAGAAGAAAATCAAAAAGAAGAGAGATACTCTGCTTGAGATGGTATTTAACAATGCCGATAAAGCGGCTGACGAGGAGGAAGCTGATTCGGATACCTCGGAGGAAGAGGATGGTATCTCCTATCGTGACAGCAGAAAGACTAAGAGCAAAAACAAAAAGACCAGCCGAGAGAATACGACACTTGATACTACCTATGGGAAACGGTTCTCCCCGATGGTGGCAATGCTCTACGATACCATTACAGAGTTTGATAAGATCGCCAATGATATCGAGGATGAATTATCCCAGGCTCGTAATAGCTCTCGTAGTATGTATCGATCCTCTCAGATCAGCAACTTACTCGCGGCTAAGAAGAGCAAAATGGATGCGATTACGAAGCTGACCGATATCGCGAAAACGGTTTCTGACTTTGAATACAAGAAGGACAAAGACCGTCAGGCAACCGAGGGAACCGATTCCTCCAAAGCAATTTCGAATCTGGCTGCAAAGTATCTGCGCGGTGCATATGAATTGGATGATAAGTCCAAAAAGAATAAAGATAAAGCCAAAAAGAAAAAGAACCGTGATTACGACGATGACGATGATGAGGTGGACGACTCCATCAAAAAGCAGAGAGAATCTGACAATCGCGCATTGGCAGAAGAGTTTGCTAAAACCCTTGGCAAGCATAAGGGAGACATCAAACTGACTCCGCACGAGTTGTATGCTAGGATGGAAGGAAAGTACACGATTCAAGTTCTGGTTGACCCATTTGATGAGTCTGACTGGAAATTCGTCGCAGTTTCTACCAAGACTGGTAAAATCATGGAGAATTTCAAGGATGATTATCCTGGGCTGCTTCCGAAAAAGAAGGATACCAAGATGATCTTCGATATTGCGAAGTTGAAGTGCACGGACAAGATCAGTGCCAGAAGTTACAAGCTGATTTTGAAAAAGTAAATGAATTACCCCTCCCAGGTTGGGAGGGGTAATTTTTATGGAATAATATAAT
>ERZ1090869.232-NODE-232-length-30913-cov-19.210610_pt1 | contig 30913 bp, 19 predicted proteins | sample MGYA00478474_ERZ1090869 | MGnify/ENA primary metagenome ERZ1090869 (study PRJEB33644, sample SAMEA5815748) | chicken gut metagenome | biome: Chicken; feature: Gastrointestinal Tract; material: Caecum | place: Ireland | collected 2019-01-01 | study: A study of the... | reverse complement strand
ATATAATTACATTGCAAATTTTTTATTTTTGTTTAAAAATTTTAACGAACGAGCGTTTATTTCACTGATAAATGCAAAATATTTGCGCATACAGCACCGATTTTTGAAAATTATACACATTTGCCCGAATAGCCTGCCCCTCACGCAAAACCGTGAAAACCAAAACCGGCATGCAACCGCCGTATTCATGCGCACACTTTGCCCACCTGCACCGAAAAACACCGCGTAATATGGCGCAATTAAAGGCCCTTCGGGTGTTGTTTACACCCGAAGGGCCTTTTTTCAGAAGTTGTTGAACTGCTTAACAAAAAGCAAGATGCCGCCTGCATTCAGCAGGCGGCATCCGTTTTTGAAAGGAGAAACGCATGAGCGGATCTTTCAGAAAATATAAGGCATGATTACCACGAGATTTCCTCCGAGGAATCAAACGCTATACCATATATATTATAGGCATCAAAAGCCACGGTAGTAAAGGTTATCGTATTTTCGCCGGCTTTCAGATTTATTTCGCCTATATATACATATGAATTTGAAGGAGTGAACGAATCGCCATGCGGCATTGAAGCGTCGCTTTCAACAGCTGTGCCATTAACGCTGAGCGCAAAACTGTCGCTGAACACATAATCCGAATTCCTGTTGGAGAACTCTGCATACAGCCCCACAGTAACATCCTTTTCCACGGTTACGGTAAATGTGATTTTTACGCCCGTATTGGAATTTATGTTGCCTATTGGATAATATCCGTCGGCATCAGGCCTGTTGGTGGCAATATTAGTATTGCCCGCAGAGCCGGGCTCGGTGGAGATCCCGCTGTTGAGTTCAGAGCTGCCGGGGGCAGTAGTTGCGTTATATATGTAGTCCAATCCATTTTCAGTAGGATTTACAGTCACAGGTATTTCAATCGTCTTTTCTATGCCGTTAAAGGTGTAGCTTACTATGACTGCTTTTACGTTGACATTGAGCGCGCCGCCCGGCGTTACGGTAAAGCCTGCAGTTACCTGCAGAACGCTGCCGTCGGAAAACGTAGCATCCAGAACAAGACCCGAAGCATCGAAAGACTGCCCCGCCGTATATTCTGTTTTTACCGTTGAATCCTTATTGAGAGATATGCCCGTAAGGTCATGTTCGGTGACTGTTACTGGTATTTCTACAGACCTGGTATCGCCGGCATATGTATAGCTTAAGACCACAACCTTATCTTCCGGCGTGAGCGCCCCCGAAGGAGTTACGGTAAACTGTTCTGCAGTGATTTCCTGAGTGGAATCATCGGTAAAACGTGCAATCAAAGTTATGCCTGAAGCATCAAACGTCTGTCCGCTGAAATATTCATCTTCGTACACCGAACTTTCAGATAAAACAACTTCTTTAAGCCTTGCCGCAGGCTCGGTGACAGTTATTTCTATTTCAATTTCCTTAGTCACATCGCCATCGGTATAGCTTACCGTGACCACAGTATCTTCCACAGTGAGCGCGCCTGAAGGGGTTACGGTAAATCCCTCCTTTACCTGCGTGACATTTCCGTCTGACCAGCTCAGGTCGAGCACGAGGTTTTCTGCTTCGAAAGTTTCACCTGCGTAGTATTCGGTGCGGGCGGAAGAACTTTCGCTTACGGCGATATCTTCAAGCACTATTTCCGGTGCAATGCCCCATGAGAGAACTGCCGTCTGCGAGGTAAACTGAATGCCGTATATGTTGCGCCCATTTACCGCTGCCGCAGAATTTACGGTAAAGCGGATCTCGTTGTTGCCCTGCTGCAGCGGTATAAAGCCTATGCAGACATATGTATTGCTGGGAAGATAGTTTGAACCCACGGGCATCTTTGCATCGGAGTTGTATGCCGTGCCGTTTACGGTGAGATCGAGCCAGTCGCGGAATGTGTTCGCCGTTGTAAGCTGCCCGAGCTCCATATACAGCCCGACCGTCTCCGCAGCCGAAGAATTTATATAGTATGTGACATTCTGCCCGATGTTCTTATCAAGATTGCCTATGGGGTAGTAGCCGTCGTCGTTCGGCCTGGTAGACGTCACTTTGAGTTTTGACGATATACGCACGGCGTCGTTGAGCACATCTGAAGATGGAGCGCTGTATGCACGGAATTCCTCAGACTTTGTCCATGCGCTGTCATCGGTGCCGGTGTTGATATTTACGCTGTGTATATAATACAGCGAACCTATTGCAAGCACCGCGTCGCCTTCGCCCATGAACCTTATGGTATAGGTAGTGTTGGCCTGCAGGTTAAGTTCAGAGACATCGAGCCTGACGTTATAAACAGAACTGTCTGCATCGTACACCGTTTCCGCCCCGACGGGCATGTTGTTGAGAGTTACCGCAGACGCCTTTGAAATGTCGGCGGTGCACCTGACCGTGGCAGATACAGAGCTGTTATCTTCGGCAACGACTATATTTTCGAACGTGACAGCTTCGGCCTTTTTATCTTCTTCCGAAACGCCGTGCCTGGGTTCGCCGATTATATCTGCAAAGGTGCCGTCCTCCCAGGTGAGCACTTCATCGCTTAAAAAGGCAACGTAGTCAAAGTTATAGGCAGTGCCCGTGGGGGCAAAGCGGAGCGAGTTGACGCCCTTTTTGAGCTCGACGCAGCCGAGGCCGATCTCCTGGAAGTCATACCATGCGCCCGAAGTGGTCTTTTCGACCTGAGTTGTGCGGTCTATTATCTGAACGCCGCCGTCGGGGGCGGTTATCAGCGGCAGGGCAACATCTGTAAACACAGTTGTCCCCACCACCCCGCGGGAGATCCTTGCAAGGAAAGTGACGGTAGTATCTGCCGGCGAATAGATATTGAAAGTGAGCGAGGCGCCCGTATTTGAGGAGAAATTGCCCCTGCCGCTGACAAGTTCGCCGGTAGAGAAGTCCTCCCTGTTGGTAAACGTAGTCACCGCCCCGAGCGAGCCGTTCTGCGTTATCACGCGTGAATTTTCCGCCTGGAACAGGTAAGACTGCTTGCGGTCTGCGCCGCACTTTTCCGCACAACAGTCTGCCGTGCTTGAAAGATCCATGCAAAGCCCGCATTCGGGACACTTATGCGTGCACACCTCATTTATCTGAATATTGTACGAGGCCTTGAGCTCCATATAGGAAACGACCACCTCTTTTGTGCCGGGTTCCGTCATGTTGGGAGAGGAAACTTTGCTCTCCGAAGTGACGTCCTTAGTGGTCTGGTCGTCATAATGCGCCGTTACCACCAGCCCTTCGGACGAGAACCTTTCGTTGACATCGAAAGAGACGCGCGCCTTGCTTGTATCCAACGTAATAGACGTGGCCTGCTGTTCTTTTGGCCCGTCAGGCTGGCATGCGGCAAATATTGCCGTGGCAAACAACATTACAACTGCAACAAGCGCCGTAAAAATGCGGCAAGTCTTTTTCATAACCATCCCTCCTTATTCGGTATCCTTTTCCCCGTCTTTCTTTTTCATAACGACGGGCAGTACGAACGAAGCTATCATCATGGCGCCGCTCACGGCAACCAGGATGGGTGCTACTATTTTAAGCGTGTTCAGCGATGCCTCCCACCAGGGTGTGATATATACGGTACGGGAATCGGCGCCAACGCCGTTCATTGCCGTGGAGTGCAGCTGAGTGTAGAGCATGCGGCGCGCCGCTTCGCGCAGGGCGCAGGCCACGGTGGCGTTGTCCTTGTAGCCGTCAAGCTTATCGTAGCTGCCGCCTGCAAGCCAGAAGTCCTGCCCGGCGATAAGCGCCTCAGCCATTACTGCCGCATTGGTGGCTTCGTCGTTGGACATGCCCATATGCCTGCCGACGGCGGCGTCCGTCTGGACGGCGCCCTCAAAGCCCCATTCGCCGCGGAGCAGGTCGTTCAGAAGTCCCTTATGTCTGCCTGCCCACGTTGCGCCTATGCGGTTGAAAGACGACATTATGCCGTTGAGATTGGTGACGGCACACGCCTTTTCATAGGCCTTGGCGTATATTTCGCGAATAGACTGTTCGTTGGCCCATACGCTCACGCCATAGCGGTTGCGCTCGTTATCGTTGAGAAGCATATGCTTTACATAGAGTATGGCGCCGTAGCGCATCATGCCGGTAGTTTCCGAAGAGAGCATTTCGCCGCTCATGAAACCGTCTTCCGAGTAATACTCCCAGTTTCTGCCCGAATATGCCGAGCGGTGTATATTTGCGCCGGGGCCGTTGAGGCCTTCGTAGTCCACGTGCATCATCTCCATGCCGAAGGCTTCGCCGAGCTCTTCAATGAGCGGAGTGTTCCATGTTGATGCCATGTTGACCTGGCAGGGAAAAATCATGCAGCTCTTCAATACGGGGTTAGGCTGGTTTATGCCGGAAGGGCCGTTCTGCGAAAGGCCGCCGGGGGCGTTCACAGATTCCGCACCCGCAAGTACGTGCGCGCCGTATGTGACAAGATAGGTCTGCTCTGCCCATGAAGTCTGATCCATGAGGATATCCCATATGGGATCATCGTAGTCATATTCCATCAGCATGACAAGCGAAAGCTGCCCTACCTCTTCATTTATAGTTTCATACTTGGGCATCACGGCTTCAGGGTCTTCGGTTATGCCCGTAGTATACTGCATGTCGGCAACCATGGTCTGATTGGTGCAGGAAAGCGTTACGGCCGAGGGATAAGTGCCCTGCCAGTCGCTCCTTGAAAGGTACGTTATCTTCTGATCCTGCGTTCCACTGTACAGGTTTATGTCTGCATCTGAGAACAGGTTGCCCACCTTTTCGCCCGTATAGGGAGAAGTTGCCCACTTGGTGAAGTCGTTGGCGGAAACCGTTATTTTTTTGGCGAGACCGGCAACGCCGTCTTCGTCCATGATGTCCTCGTTCACCGAAACGCCGTCTGCCTTTTTGCTTGCAAGTATATTGTTGAGGGCGTTGTGCGCGCTGGTGCCTATGGCAAGATAGTAATCGCCCTTTTCAAGTATGTATGTGCCGGCGCCGTAGGCGTCATAGGTCTTGAATTCGTAGTCGTCCACAACTACCTTAAGTGTCTGATCCTGCCCGGGAGCGAGCAGATCAGTCTTGGCAAACCCCACGAGCTCTACCGAAGCCTTTTCGATATTGTTCTTTACGTCATAGTCGGTATAGGGCTTCTGTATATATACCTGCATGACTTCCTTGCCGGAATATTTGTCGCTTATGTTTTTTATGTTTACAGATACTTCGTAGTCGCCGTCGGAATTCTGCGTAACGCTGTAGCCGCTGTAGAGGAAATCGGCATACGACTCGCCGTGCCCGAACGTGTAGGCGACCTCCTCCCCGTAATTCCACACGCCCTTGCTGTTGTATGCGCCGGCCTGCGACGAGGCGTTGCCCCTGCCAAGAACGGCATCTTCATACCTCGTTTCGTAATAGCGGTAGCCAACGTAGATACCCTCCTGATACACCACATACTTATCGTTATGGGTATATTTGAATTCAGGCGGCAGCCCGGTTGACTGAGCAAACGTATAGTCGCCGAAATTTTCATTTGCGGGAGCAGAATCAATGTCATATACCCACGTATCCACAAGGTGCCCTGAGGGTGTGGTTTCGCCCGAAAGGACGCCGGCTATCTGCTCGGCCGACATGGTTCCGCCCATGCCTACCCACATGCAGGCGTCTATTCCCAATCCCGATATATTCATAAGCTGCATAGGGGTAGCCGAATTTATAAGCAGCACAACCTTTTCAACGCGGCCGTCCTTCTTCAGCTGCATCAGGTGCGCAAGCACGTCGGCTTCCGCCTCGGACAGGTCGAGGTAACACCCGTTATCCAGGTTCTTATCGTCGTCCGCCGTGAAAGCGACGTCGCAGTTTTCACCGCCGTTGCGCGATATGACCATGATGGCAGCATCTTTGTATGCCGAATAATTTGTAAGCACGGCGCCGCCGAAGGTATTTTTATCCATCTCCTCAACGGCCGACCAGGGAGCTTCATTTATGGTATATTCGCCATAGTTTGCATCGTCCACGCCTGCCGAAGACGCGCTGACCTGTCCCCAGCCGTAAGAACCCGTTAGCAATGTATACAGGCGCCACAGGTTGTCGTTCACGTCTATGCCCTTTGCCTCCATGGCGGACATTATGGTGTCGCTTCCGCTGTATGTAAGCGCGCCCGAACCTGTACCCGCATACATATAGCGGCTGCTCTGTGCGCTTATACCGAAGAAGCCCACCTTATCGCCTTCGGAAAGGGGCAATGCGTTATTGTTGTTCCACAGCAGCACCGTGCTTTCGTCGGCAACGCGCTCGGCGACGTCCATGGAATTTTCACGCATTGCCGCGTCGTCGTAAGTGCCGTCGGAATAGTAGTAATCTGATTTGTAGTATTCGGTATCCTCGTCGGGATTTTCATTCTTTTCCGTAACATAGGGAATGATTCCCAGCGCGGAATTGATATAGGCCGAGTACTGCATTGCAAACATCGAGCCCACATATACTATCACAAGAAATATTGCAAAAAATGCCGTTATCAGCGTCCATACAGTGCGGTCGAAAATTTTCATTTGCTTTCCCCTCCCTGCGCAGATGGCATCGCCTCCGGTTTATTCACGCGTTTGAGCACAAACATAACTACAGAGCAAACAAACAGAAGTGCCACAACAACGTCGAGCACAAACAGGAGCGTCTGCCACCAATTATCGAACAGGCCTACGGCGTCGTTCGTAGCCCCGGCAACGGCATTGAGGATTATGTACGCCGCCACAATGCCGGCAGTCAGGTAGAACAACACTATAAAGCTTGCCCCGGCAACGGCTCCCCAGCGAACCTTTTGCAGCCTGCCGTTTAAGAGAATTTTCATTCTTCACTCCTTATACAAATTTTTCAGGCAGAGCGGCGCCGCCCCACACATTTGCCGCAAACATGCGGGCGGTTTTCCGCCTGTAAGAAAAATTTAACGGCATTTTGCAAATTGCGCAATGCAAATGTCGTAATTGAGTAAATTTTAGTCGTAACTCTTATGCGCCGGAGCACAGGACAAAACAGGCGTCCGCACCCGAACCGACCGCTTTTTACCATGCCTAAAACAACTGCCGGACAGCTAAACGCTTATATTTTACTACCTTTCGCGCGCAGGCGGAACAGCAGTACAGAAAGCTTATTCTGCCAAATTTTTCCATAAAGAAAGAGGGGGCTATACCCCCCCCCCTCAGAAAAAAATATCATCTTGAAAAATTCCGCCTGCCATATTCCCCGGCGTCGGGCGGAAACAGAAAATCCAGACAGAATTTTCCGTCCGCCGCGGTAACGCTCATGCAGCCGCCATACTTTTCAGCTATATGCTTCATACTTTTCAGCCCGAAGCCGTGGTAGTTCTTATCGCCGCGGGTGAGCGGTAAACCGTTTTCAAACTGCAGCTCTCCATCGTAAAAATTTTCTATATGCACAGAGAAAAAGCCTCCCGAAGTTTTGGATGAAAGGGAAATGCACCGCCTCTCCTCGTCGTCGATCCTGCTCACGCTCTCTATGGCGTTTGAAAGCGCATTGCCGAAGAGCGAATAGATATCCATGTTGTCCATAAAGGCGAGCTGAGCGCCGTTCACCGCGCACGTGAGGCAGACGTGATTCTTTTCGCAGAACAAGCTCTTTTCCGTGAGAATCACGTCGAGTATGTCGTTGCCCGTCTTGACCGAAGAATTATAGATCATAACGGCGTTTTCTATCTCTTTCACATACTCTTCGGAAAGGTTTCCGCGCAGAGCGCTCAGCTGATGCTTCAGGTCGTGGCACTTTATGTTGATTATGTCTATATTTTCCTTTACAAGCCTGAACTGCTCCTTTTCGCGGTGCAGCAGTTCCGCCATCATATCGACCTCGTTCTGCTTGCGGTCGTTCTGGGTTATGCTGAACAGCATGCCGATTATGAGGATACAACTTATCACGGCATATAAACTCTCTGCCCAGAATGCAAGGCTGCCGCGTGTTCCGTCGTCGGTGGTGATACGCGAAAGACCTATACACACGAACAGCACCAGTAGCGAAAAAAGCGTCTTTGCCTTGATGCTTTTGCTGTTATCGGCAGACCTTCTGCGGTAGACAAGGATCAGCCACGCAACCACATAGACTACGGCGCACACCCCCACTTCTATCAGGTGCGACCAGATGCCCGTCCGCACCCCTGCCGCAGCGCCTATCATATTGGAAACATTGTACGAAAGATGTTGTATCGCGTACCCGCCCGCGCAATAAAAGAGTATCTTCCACACCCCCTCCGTGCACCTGAAACACACAAAGCAGCACAGAAAAGTGAGCGCAAACACAAGCAGGTAATATAAAAATTTGAATACGGAGTCCCATGCGCTCACCGCCGGATCGCCGTAGACAAATATACTGTCCGTAAAATAGCCGTACAACAGTGCGACCATTATGATAATTTCAAGACAGACGAGTATGCTTACCGCAAGCAGCACGGGAAAACGCCGCCTCTTTTCCAGAAATGGCGAAAACAGAAGCTCCGCAATGAGGACTTCAAAAAACATCAGGCTTATGGCTGCGATAGACCGTATCATACGCTGCCTCCCGTATAGCGGGCAAATTCAGCCAGAAAAGCATGCCTGCGCGACTGGGATATGCGCAGTTCGGCGCCTCCCACTATGACCCTGTCGCCGCAGAGATTGTCTATATACCTGAGATTGACCAGATAACACGAGTTGCACCGCACAAAATGATGGGGCGCAAGGCGCTTTTCCATATCGGCCATTGTGCCGCGCATGCGGACGAGTCCGTCCGTGGTATGAAACAGCAAATCGTGGTTTTCAGATTCCACGTAGTAAATATCAAGCACGCGCACACGCTTGTTTTGAGTACGATTGCCGATATAAATGCAGTGATCGTCAAGGCGGTGCGAAAGTTCTTTGCATATGCGGTCGAACTTCATCTGGAAGGCAGGATAAGAAACCGGCTTCAGCACAAAATCGAACGCGGCAACGGCATACCCCTCCACGGCATATTGCGCGAGGTTTGTAACAAACACTATTATGGCGGCAGAATCGGATTGGCGCACTTTTTTTGCCGCCTCCATGCCGTTCATTCCGGGCATCTCTATATCGAGGAAAATGACGGCATAATCCGACTTATAGTTCATAAGAAAAAAATACGCGTCGGAAAAACCCGAAACTGTTATGGTATGCCCCTTTTCTTCCGCATACCTCTCTATTTTGTCGGTAAGAGATCTGCGTGCCGCTTCATCATCTTCCACAACTGCCACTTTGAAGTTCATTTCAGCCCTCCCGCAACGGACCGGCGCCGTCGCATTGCTTTTTCGCATATTTTACATCAATCAATGGTAAACCCAAAAATGACTTTTGTCAAGAGCCTTTTTTGCGGCATTACCCTGACATAAGAACAAAGGCTCCGCCCTCGCCGTATTTTTCCCTGTTGCGGCGCTGGCCGGACAGCTGCGCCGCGGGCACCTGTTTTGCATGACGCAACACAGAGAAAAATATAAATTAGCCGACACATATCCGCATACCTTTTGATTTTTTACCGCCGGCATCCGCAGCCGTTTTTGCATGCAGAAACATTTACCGTTATGCATGCTCTCAGAATAATTTTACCGGGCGGCGGTACGCATAAAAATAAATATCGGAGCAGGGTACCTGCTCCGATATTTATTGCGTTTTCAGCCGTCATAAAAAGGCTGCATTACTCTAATTTAACATTATTCATCGGCACATATATATTGTAGTTGCCGTCTGACTGCTCGTTTATGGGCGCCCACGAAAAATACACGGCGGCGCCCCTTTCGGCAACCTTATCGTACACCCCTGCAAGTGTGGCGATATTCCACTGTTTAAGAAGGGTCAGATCGAACCCCCAGTCCTGCGTATAATTTACGTCGCGCGCGGCCTCGCTGCCCTCGTCGTACGGGCGCTCCACGGCAATATCGCCATAGTTGTTGAACATGTCCGTGTGGTCGCCGTAGGTGCACTCCGCCGCCTTTCCGCGCAGGTTCATATACATTTCCCACGCGGCAAACACCTTGTCTGAATAGGAAAAATCAACGTTGGCCAAAAGGTCGTAGTTGCCCTCTGCCATGGCAAACACCCTGCCGTCGAGCTCGTTATTTATAAAAAACTGATAGGGGTTTTTTTGTTCGGGCGCGTGGACGAACACGTCGCCTTTGCCTATATACATATACATTGAAGATACCTCCACGTAATCCTGATTTTCGCCGTCGCTTCCCGAAGGTTCGCCAGGCGATTGCGCCTGTTCATTGTCCGGTTGACCGTGCTGAACGCCGCCTGAGCCGTCAGTTCCCCTTTGCGCGCATGCGGCAAGCGCGAAGAATACACTGCCCGCCAACAGCAGAACGGCAATACAGGTAAAAATTCTTACCTTCATATATCGTCTCCGTCTGTTTTATCTGAATAAATTATAATTTCAGGCCACATATATGTCAAATGCCTATATCAAATAGCTATTTATAGCACAAAACTATATTTGTGCCATAATCAGGCGGCAGCCCCTTAACCGTCCGTCCGCGTATTACAGAAAGATGCTGTGCGGCAAAGCACCTGCCGCGCAGCATCTTTCTATCAATTAAATTTATGCAACGGATTATTGCAGACCGCCATCATTATATTGTGAATATCACGCCTTGAACAAGCCAGGCGATTAACATAGTTCTGCCTTTAAACTTTTTGCCGTTGCCGCTTTATTTTTGACCGTAATAGGCATTTTTGCCGTGCTTGCGGTTATAGTGCTTGTCAGCAACATATTGCGGAAGACGCCTAGCGGAAGGATTCAACCCTTCGGTTATGAACGCCATTTTTGCCACTTCTTCTACGACGGTTGCGTGATAGACGGCCTCATCTGCATTTTTACCCCAGGCGAATACGCCGTGGTACGCCACAAGGCAGGCGGGAACGGCAACAACATCTTTGCCGCTTAAAGTTTCGTTTATAACCTTGCCCGTATTCCTTTCGTATTCGCCCATCTCCCCTTCAGTGAGGTTGCGCGCACAGGGAATATCGCCGTAAAAATAGTCGGCATGGGTGGTGCCGTATGCGGGAACAGCCCGCTCTGCCTGCGCAAAAGCCGTGGCATATGTTGAGTGTGTGTGCACTATTCCACCGATTTGCGGATGCGCCCTGTAGAGTTCGATATGCGTGGGCGTATCGCTTGAAGGGCGGTAATTGCCCTCGACAACATCACCGTTTAAATTTACGACGACCATATCTTCGGCCTTCATTCCGTCGTACGAAACGCCGCTCGGTTTTATTACCACCAGCCCGCTTTTTCTGTCTATTGCCGAAACATTGCCCCATGTAAACAACACAAGCCCGTTTTTTACAAGTGCGAGGTTGGCATTAAGCACCTCTTTTTTTAACTTTTCAAGCACCTATATTACCTCCGAAGCCAAACGCTCTACGGGCAGACAGCGCTTATATGCAGCGAAAAAGTTTGAAAACTTAGCCTTTTCGGTTTTATCGGCATTTACTGTTTTTTTACTTGCGCCCGCAAAAATTTTGTTCAGGTAATCGGGCAGCGAAATGCCGTTAGTCAAGGCATATGCCGCAAGCAACGCTATGCCGTAGGCACCTCCCTCTCCCGCAGTTTCCATAACGGTAACGGGCGCGCCGAGCACTGCGCTTGTGGCGTTCTGCCCTATGAACGGCGTCTTATAAAAGCCGCCGTGGGCCGTAACGCTCTCCATTTTTACGCCCTCGCCCTTAAGAATATCAACGCCGACGGCGAGCGCCGAAATGGCCGAATAGATATGCATCTGCATGAAATTTGCAAGAGTAAGGCGGCCATCGCTCGGCCTTAACATGAGCGGCGCGCCGTTGCTTGTCCCCGCAAGCGGTTCGCCGGCAAGGTAGTTATAGCCCGTAAGTTTGCCGACCTCGCCGTCGCTTTCAAGCGATTTATTGAACAGTTTTTCAAACAGCTGCCCCTTGCTTATATTCAGGCCGCACAGTTCAACGACTTCAGAAAACAGGTCTACCCATTCATTGATTTCAGTTGTGCAGTTGTTTGTATGTATCAGCGCAGCAGGCAAGCCGTCGGGCGTGGACACTATGTCAATTTCTTTGTAATAATTTTTTAAAGGCCTTTCCAGCACAACCGTGCAATTTGCCGCCGTGCCCGAAGATATGTTGGCGGTCTTTGGCAAAACGCTGTTTGTTGCCACCATGCCCGTGCCCATATCGCCTTCGGGCGGGCAACATACCGCACCCGCTTTAAGCGTGCCCGTCGGGTCTAAAAAGCGTGCGCCCTCATCGGTCAGCGTTCCCGCATCTTCGCCCGCAAGCAAAACTTTCGGCAGCAGCTTTTTGAAATCTCTGCCTATAAGGGCATTGAACTTTTCAAGCATTACGGCGTTATAATCGCGCCCGTCCAGCGGGAACATTCCGCTTGCATCGTCAGCGCCGAGCACGTTTTTGCCCGTAAGCTTGTAATGTATATACCCCGCAAGCGTTGTGAGATGGGCGACGTATTTCACATGTTCCATTCCGTCGAGGTATGCCTGGTAATACTGCGAAACGCTCCAGCGCAGGGGCACATTGAAGGCAAAAAGCCGTGAAAGTTTTTGGGCGGCCTCGCCCGTATTGGTGTTGCGCCACGTTCTGAACGGCACAAGCTGCTTTCCGTTTTTATCGAAGGCGAGGTATCCGTGCATCATGGCCGACACGCCTATTGCGTCAAGCCGTTCAATAGTTTTGCCGTAGTTTTCAACAAGGCGGCTGTAGCTTTCGCGGACGCCGCGTTCGGCGTCTTCAAGGGAATATGACCACAACCCTTCTACAAGGGTATTCTCCCACTCGAAAATGCCTGTGGCAAGCACCGTGCCACGCCCGTCGATGAGTACGGACTTTATGCGCGTTGAACCAAGTTCAATGCCAAGTATTATTTTGCTCATAGCTCAAATGGATTCTCCGTGGGATATTTGTCATTTGCTGGTTTATTGTAACCTATCTTTTCGGCGCCGATATACCTGAATACATCGAACAGCGCCTTGCCGAAGTGGCCGAACGCCACCGCGCCGTGATGGGGGAAACCGTTTTCGATTAAAACATGGCGGTAGAACCTGCCCATCTCATTTATGGCAAATATGCCTATCGAGCCGAAACTGTGCGTTGCCACGGGAAGAACTTCACCCTGCGCAACGTAGGCGTACAGGTGGTTGTCCGCCGTGGACTGCAGACGGTAGAATGTTATTTCGCCCGGTTTAATATCGCCCTCCAGAGTGCCGTTTGTCACCTCTTCGGGCAGAGAGCGCGCCATTATCTTCTGGTTGCGCATTTGAGGGTGATACAGCTTTTGCGAGCAGGTATTTCCGCAATGGAAACCCATGAACACGTCCGTGGGTTTATACGGGTATTTGCCGCATATGTCGGCATCAAATATGTCCTTGGGTACGGTGTTGTTTATGTCAAGAAGGGTCACAGCATCGTCTGATACGCACGCGCCGATATATTCGGACAGTGCGCCGTAGATGTCCACTTCGCAGCTTACGGGTATGCCGCGGCCTGTCAGCCTGCTGTTAACATAGCAGGGCACAAAGCCGAACATCGTCTGAAAGGCGGGCCAGCACTTGCCCGCTATTGCAACGTACTTTTTGCTGCCCTTGTGGGTTTCTACCCAGTCGAGCAAAGTAAGTTCGTACTGCGCGAGTTTACCCAGAATTTCCGGCTTTTTGTTGCCTGCGCCAAGTTCCTTCTGCATATCTGCCACAACTTCGGGTATGCGTTTGTCGCCGTTATGCTTTAAATAGCTTTCGTACAAATCGAGCTCGGAGTTCTCCTCTATCTCCACGCCGATATTATACAGCTGTTTTATGGGCGCGTTGCAGGCGAGGAAGTTCTGCGGGCGGGGGCCGAAGGAGATTACCTTTAAATGCTTAAGCCCCACCAGCGCGCGGGCAACGGGAATAAATTCGTGCACCATATCGGCGCACTCCTCCGCATTGCCTACGGGATATTCGGGTATGTATGCCTTGACGCCGCGGAGCTTTAAGTTGTAGCTGGCATTGAGCATGCCGCAGTATGCGTCGCCCCTGTCGTTTGCGAGCACGGCGGTGTTCTCCTCGGCGGCGGCGATGAACATTACGGGGTTGCCCGTCTGCTCAGCCCACTTCTGTGCGAGAAGAGTTTCTGAAATTTCGGGGCCGAAGTTGCCCAGATACACCACAAGCGCGTTGCAGCCCGCATTTTTTACGTCTTCAAGCGCCTGCATGGCCTGAACTTCGCTTTCGACTATGCAAACGGGGCACTCGTACACAGCGCCCTTGCCATACTTCTTTTCGTATGCGGCGACGAGCGCAGCCCTTCTGTTTACAGATAAACTTTCCGGAAAGCAGTCGCGCGAGACGGCGGCTATGCCCGCCTTTATTTTTGGAATGTTGATCATTTTACAGCTCCTTATATATTGTGAAATATACGCGTTGCAGCCAGCATATTGCTGCGCCACAATTATATCACCGCAACGCCGTTATTGTCAATGGCGGCAAAAATTGCAGACGCATCGACCGCTTTATTGCATCGGTGCAGCAACTTCAAATAGGGGCGTGCATGCTTTCAGCATGCACGCCCTTGACAGAGAAGGATGAAACACCACGAGTATTCTGTTAAAATTTAATTGTTCTTTTTCTTTGATTTTATTACAGAAACGGTAAGCATGGCTGCGCTGCCCGCGGTAAGAACAATGAATACTATCATTGCAGAAAGTATTGCCGCCTGCCACCAAGGCATTGCGGGAAGTATCTGCGCAGAGCCGATATTCATTGCATGGCTGTTGATTACGCTGTAAATTATGTGCTTTGCGGCCAACCTGCATGCCGAAACTATAGCAGGGTCTTTATCAAGGCCCGCAAGGGTATCCATGCCGGAACGGTAGCCGTCCCACAGATCCTGGCCGGCAAGCACGCCCAGGCGGTAGTCCATATAGCTGGCCATAACAGAGCAGTCGGTTATGGCGGCGCCCTTCATGCCCCACTCTTCGCGCAGTATACCCGTCATAAGTCCCCTGTGGGCACCCGACCACACTACGCCCAGGCGGTTGAACGAGGACATTACGCCCAGGCCGCCGCCCTTTACAACAGAGCCTTCAAACCCTTCAAGATAAATTTCACGAATGGCTTGTTCGTTAGACCATGTGCTAATGCCGTAGCGGCCCTCTTCCTGGTCGTTTAAAGCAAAGTGTTTGGTGAACACATATACGCCGCGCTCCTGAATGGCAGATACCTCTACCGCGCACATTTCGCCGGAGAGCCAGCCGTCTTCGGAATAATATTCAAAGTTGCGCCCCGAATAAGGCGTGCGGTGTATATTTGCGCCGGGGCCGTATATGCCTGCGTAAACGCTGTCGCTGTTGGTCTGGGCGCGCTGGAAGTCTTCGCCTATGCATTTGCCCATTTCGGCCACAAGCTCGCGGTTGAAAGTTGCCGCCATTACGTCTTCCGAGGTATATGCCATGGCGCTTTCGCCGCCGACAAGGCTTGCCGTAAGGCCCTGGGGGCCGTTTTCATCGAGAGTTCCGGGAAGGTTTATGCTCTTGACGGGCTGGGTGAGATGGAAGCCATCGCCTATAAGCGCGGTCATCTCTTCATACGTAATCTGGCTTAAAAGCTGTTCCCATACTTCGGAATCATACTCCTCTTCGCGCATGTCTATGGCGTTGAGTTCACCCGATACGCCCTGGGCAGGGAGATTGGTATATTCCGACCAATATTCCTTTTTATAGCGGTCTACAAGCGCAGCCCTGCCGTTGTCGCCGCCCTCGTCATGGGTAAGGCCGTCAGCCCACATTTCATCGGTCACCTTAAGGGCCTTTACTTCCTTGGGGAAGGTTCCCGTCCAGTTGTTGCGGCTCAGGTAGGTTATTTTTTGGTCTGCCGTGCCTTTATACTTATTAAGGTCGGCGTTGTCAAACCTGTTTGTTATGGCTACTTCTTTGCCTGAGGCCGTAGAAACGGCAAATGTTTCGGCATCGAACTTGCCGTTAGTCCACTTGGCGCACAGCGAGGCATTGCCCGTGCCGTCAGAGCCTACGCCATACATTTTGCTTTCATCTATGGTGATATTGCCGTCCTGCGCCTTTGCGCGGATTATATTGTTGACTGCGTCGTGGGCATTCTTGCCGGCAGTAAACCAATAGTCGCCGGCATCAAGTATGTAAGTCTTTGCTCCGTTTGCATCGTAAGACGTAAGGTCTTCCGTATTTACCTTTATGGTATACGTCACCGTTTCGCCGGCAGGAATTTCCTTTTTATCAAACCCGCAAAGCTCTACCGAAGCTTTTTCTACACCGTTATCTATATCATATTGCGTATACGGCGAACTGAAGTATATCTGCACCGTGTGCTTGGCGGCAGAATTGCCGTTGTTGGTTACATCTACGCTGACGTTGAACGAAAGCCCGTCCTTTGCAGGCTCCACGTTGAAATTGCCGTAAGTAAAATCGGAATACGAAAGGCCATAGCCGAAGGGGAAAGCCACATCGTCCTCATAGCTGAAATCACCGGCGTTGCCGTTTCCGAACACGTAGTCTTCATACCTCGTTTCGTAATAGCGGTAACCTATATATATGCCTTCCTGGTATATTACATAGTGCCTGTTGCCCTTTTTGGCGCCGGGGTCGGTGTTGTTCTGTGCGGTTTCAAGCTTAAGTTCGTCTGCATTGGTATATTCAAACGCACCGAAATTGACCATGGCGGGAGCCGAATGATTGTCTTTAAGGAACGTATCTACGATCCTGCCCGAAGGTATCCTTTCGCCGCCGAGCAGTTCCGCAACGGCGTTTATACCCGTCATGCCCACGTCGCCTATCCACATTGCGGCGTCTATGTCATAGTCGTCAAGGAAATCCAGCTGCAGGGAGTTTGCCGAATTGAGAAGAAGCACAACTTTTTTGAACGTGCCGTTTTTCTTATACTGCAGGATATGGTCGAGCATATCTTTTTCTTCGGCAGAAAGGCGAAGGTAATCGCCGTCTGTGCTGTCGTATGTGTTCACCCCGTTTTTGGTGAAGCATGAAGGATCGTCGGGCAGATCGGCGCCCTCGCCGCCCGAACGGGCAAGCACTACAAGCGCTACGTCGCCGTAAGAGGCAAACGAATCGGTTACGCCCGCCTTTTCATATTCGCTCCAGGGAACTTCGTTTATGCGGTACTGCCCCTGATGCCCGCCCGTGGTGGCGGCATTCTCGCGCTTATGGCCCGAAGTTACATAAAACGTCCACAGATCCTGGTTTATACAGCCTTCGCCGAACACCGAGGTGAGTGCCGAATGCAGCGTAACCGCATCGGCGGCGTCCATGCTGCCGGAGCCTGTTCCGCCGTAAAGCAGGTTTACCGAAGACTGCGAAAAGCACGAAAATTTGCTGTTTTTGGCAAGCGGCAGCGTATTGTTTTTGTTGAATAACAGGGCGGCGCCCTCGCCTTCAAGGTCTTCGCACAGCTGACGCTCGTACTCTGCAAGGGCGTCGTCGCTGTAAGCGAGCGGTTCGTAGATTATTTTTGCGTCGGGGTCGGGAACTATTTTATAGTCGGTGGTCTGCAACGCAGCGTTTATAGCTACCCTGAAGAACCCCGTAACGCAATACGCGGCTATAAGCACCGCCATTAAAAAGGCGAATACCGCCGTTAGGGCTATCCATAGCTTTTTAGAAAATAACTTCTTCATATCGGCTCCTGAAAATCAAAAGTGCGGCGGCGACATTAGCGCCGCCGCAACTATACTTTTAATATAAAATCGGTTGATGTTTACGCCTGTTCACCGCTATCGGAAACTACGGCCGTCATAGAATGGTCTGCATCGTTCAGCCGCCATGTGTGGGGAAGACCGTCCCATACTATTTTGGCATTTCCGTCTGCGCTATCGCAGGTGAGGGTGATAACGCCGTCTTCAAGCACATAGGTGCAATTGAACGAAGGGGCATAGTTTGCCATAATAGTTACCACAAGGGTAGCATTGGTTTTATCTGTAATGGTCAGCGTTAACGACATAGCCATCTGGCCGCCGTCATAGGTACCCTTGTACACGTTATCGGCAACTTCGGCAGCCTTTTGCACGGGTATATCAGAATACTTGGCCGTGAATGTAAAGTCTATACTATAGCTGCCATAAAGGGAATATTTATAGCTGAATTTTGCGGTATCGGCCTGCTTATCTACAGTCACTTTAATCTTATCATCGCCGATATCGAGCGTCATGTTCCCTTCGCCATCGTTTGCCCATGTTCCCGATGCCGCAAGCGAATATCCGTTGTAAATAAGCGCCTTGCCGTCTTCTTGGAGATATACGGTGCCGCCGCGCTCTTCATCGGTAAAGGTTGCCACAGATTCGGGTGCAACAAATTCTTTTGCGTTCTTTTGAATGAAATCATCCGCATCGGCATACAGGGTGGTTCCGCCCGAAAACTCTACACTCCTGTAGAAGCCCGCGCCCGTAACGACTTCAAGCCTGAGCGAGCAGGTATATGTTCCGTTCCTCTCATAGGCGGTTCCGCTTGAGGTCTGCGTTTTGATGCCGGCATCGTTGAGCATGTATATTTCTATAGACAGTGCTTTCACGCCGTCGCGCGTGGTCTCTTCCCATTCGCCCTGCATGTAATTTTGAACGTAATCTTTATTTTCGGCTGCGGGCGCCTTATTGTAATTGCCGAAGCTATAGCGATCCATTACAACAGAGCCATCTGACATAAGCTTGAGCCAGAAAGCGCCCTTGGCAAAACTGAACGAGTCAAGATCTTCGCCGTCCATCACGCCGCCGAGCTGGTACGATATGGTCACAGGCCCGGGTTTTTCGTCATCTTTGTCATTATTGTTGTTGCTGCATGCTGCAAATGCTATTGATACAACAGACAGAATGGCAACAACAAAGCCGAGAAGCAATTTTTTTAATTTCATATATATTCCTCCGCGCGGCGGAAAGGCCGCCGCAAAATTTTATAACAGGCGCTGTCTGCGCCGTTTGTTCAACTTTACCTCAGTCGGCATTGGCGGGGCCGTCAGCCTCTTCGGCAGGAACTTTGGTATTTGCCCTGCCCCTTTCAGGCATGAAGCAGGCGACTATGCCGGCAACCGCGCTTATAAAGAAGGTAACAGAAAACACTATGCCCAGCGTTGCATTGCCGCCGATAAAGTGTACGCCGTTCCACACATCGGATATAGAGGGAAGGGCGGCGTTTACCGTAAGCGCAAAGCCGACGATGTAAAAAATGGCGCATACCAAGGGGGCAAACCTGAGGTTTGATAAAATGACCAATACCTCTGCAGCCGCGCCTACAAGCATAAGCGCAAACGCCGCGGCGGAAAAAGTTCTGTCGGATACGTCTGTGGCAATATACAGCACCGCCCCGACAAGGGCAACGACTGCCGCCGCAAGACCTATGTAAAAACCTATCGTCCTGTTTTTAAAAGCAGTTTTTACAGAGAACATTATTCTTCACCTCCCTTCTTTTTTATGGCGGTAAACACATACCCGGTAACAAATGCCGCAACAGATATACCCGCAAGTACGCCTGTTACAATATTTATTGCCGTAAGGGCCGTCTGCCACCAGGGAACAAAGTCGGGCACTTCAACGCCCACCTGTATGCCGTTTACCAGGTTGGAACGGGAATATGCATAGTAATAATGCCTGTTTACTTCCTTCATTTTGGTAAGAATGTAGCCATCCTGCCTTGCAAGCTGAATAAGCTGCTGCCTTCTGTCGGTATCGTTGTTGAACATATCGGTACCGAAAGCAACGCACTCGGCAGTGTGTACGTAGTCGGCCGCGTCCTTTGAAGAGTCGGTAAGGTTAACGCCCTTAAAGCCCCATTCGTTGCGCAATACTTTTACCAACGCCGCCTCGCTTGCCGCGCCTGCCGTGGCGCCTATGCGGTTGAAGCACGTCATGGTGGCCAAAGCGCCGCCCACGTCGTCGCGCAGGGCGCCTTCAAAGCACCTTAAAGAACCTTCGCGGAAGCCCTGTTCGCCTGCAAACGTTGCAACGCCGTGGCGGTTGGTCTCCTGGTCGTTGCCCGCAAAATGTTTTATTGCGGAAAGAAGTCCGCCCTCCTGCATGGTCTTTACCTGTGCGGCGCCGCAGAGGTAAGACATATTTGCGTCCTCTGAATAATATTCGGAATTTCTGCCCGAATAGGCGGTGCGGTGCCAATCGGCGCCGGGGCCGAATACCATTGAATAGCCTGCATACAAAGCGTCTTCGGCAAACAGTTCGCCGCGTTCTGCAAGCAGGTCAAGATTCCACGTGCTTGCCATAACCACCTGGTCGACATACTGGGTTATACCCTCGCCATTGCCGTTTAAATACCAAGAGTTGATTCCCCTGGGGCCATCGGTGTTTGCGTTTGCAGGTTTGTTTACAGACTTGATTTTATTGTTGCCCATGCTCTCGCCCATGATGTTGGCAAGTTCCGATATAGAAAGCTGGTCGATGAATTCCGTCCATGCCTCATCGTCGTCATATGCAACGTCCTTCATCTGAACAAACTCAACGCCCGCGTCCCTGGCTACGGTTATAGAGCTGACTGCGGGGGCGTCGGCAGGTTTTGTATACGTTTTGCCCGCAAGCAGAGTTTTAAGTTGGTCGCTTGCGGTAAGGCCGGTATAGGCCTTGGGATAGGTGTTCCAGTCGCTGCGCGTAAGATAGGTGACGGCGTCTTTTTCAAAGTAGTTATAGTCTATCTCGTCGAACACATTTGCAACCACCTCGCCCGTAGCCTCGGATTTTGCATAGGTAGTGTTATCAAGTTTGTCAAGGTTCTGAACCCTTGCCTTAGAGGCGTCGCCACTGACTACGTTGCCCGTTTCGTCGGTAAGTTTGCCTTCTACCTTTTCGCCATATTCAAGCGCCATTACATTGTTGAGCGCATCGTGGGCATTATCGCCTATGGCAAAGTAGTAGTCGCCCTCGTCAAACACATAGCAGCCCTTTTTTGAAGAATCGGCGCCGTTGACGGCGTTTTCATCGTAAGCGGCAAACAGATAGTCGTCTGCCCTTACCTCTATTTCGTAGGGCTTGCCCACTTCAAGTTCGGGCGTCTTTGCAAAGCCTATCATCTGAATGGCCGACTTCTGGGCCTGGCCTTGTTTATACGGCAGGCTTGCATACAGCTGAACTACGCTTTTTGCAGGGCCTGAATATGCCGAACCCCTTTCGGGGCCGTTATTGGTAACCGTAACTTTGGCCACCACTTCGTGATTTTCCCTGTCCCATTCTATCGAGGTCACTTCCTGCGTGAACTGCGAATATGACAGGCCGTAGCCGAAGGTGTAAGCCATTTCGTCGGCGTAATTCCAGCTGTTGCCCTCACTTTCAAACACGCCCGCGCTGCCCGTTGCATTGTTTATGCCGAGAACCTGGTCGTGATAGCGCGTTTCGTAATATTTATATCCCACATAGATATTTTCGGCATATACCACATACTTGTTTTCGTACTGGGTATTGTGGTTGCTGAACGTAAAGTCGCCGAAGTTGCGCATTGCGGGCGCAGACATGGAATTTGCGGCATATGTATCTACAAGGTGGCCCGAAGGGTCTGCCTCGCCCGTTAAAATATTGGCTATGCCTATAAAGCCCACATCGCCCGCGGCGCCAAAGGTAAGGCAGGCGTCAACGCCGTACTGCGGGTCTTCTATCCACTGCAGATCCATGGGGAAAGGGCTGTTTACCAGCACGATAATTTTGCCGAACTTGCCCGAATCGTTCACCATTTTTACAAGGTCGGCCTCCTCTTTGTGCAATGAAAGCATGGGAACGCCGTCTGCGTCCTTCACGTCAAGGTCTATGCCCTCGCCGCCGAAACGGGTGAACAGTATTATGGCAGCATCGTTATATTTATCTGCATATGAATTTTTAAGATCGTCCGTATAAAAATTCTGCCCCACTTCGCCGATATCGGACTGACCGGCGGCAGAAACAGATTTCCTGTCTACATCGCTGTTCACGTAGGCGTTATACATAGTCATGTTCACATCGAAGCCTGCCGACGTAAAGGCATCTAAAAGGCTGCCCCCGCGCGACGCTTTGAACGACGAGCCGCCGCCTTTGGTAGCATATAAGGGATCTTTTACCGAATTACCGAAGAGCGTTATGCTGCGCTCTTCCGCCTTCAACGGCAGGGCGTTTTCTTCGTTGCGAAGCATTACGGCGCCCTCTTCCATGGCGCGGATATTAAAATCGTTTTCAGCCTGAATAAGTTTTGCATTGTTTTCCGCGTTCAGGTCGCCGTATTTGCTTTTATACACAATTTCGCCGCCCGTTGCCTGCGGAGGCGTTACGCCAAGGCGGTCGTTTACAAAACCTTGGTACCTGTAGCCGAGGTTGGTGAGCACCAGGAAAATGGCCAGCAAAAGGCCGAACAGTGCAGCAAGGCCGCGCCACAGGTTCAGTTTGCCTGTGACCGCCTTGATTTTTTCAACAAATTTGTTCATTTCCGCTCCTTATAAGTTATAGGCGGACTTACTCCGCAATAGTTTACGTTACCAGCTCACCTGGGTAAATTTGCCGTCGTTCAGCGTGACCATAATTTCGATGCCTTCGGCTTTAAACCCTTCGGTTTTGCCGGCGAGGACCATGTCGGCAGTGATGACACCCTCTTCATTCACGGCAACGCCAAGTCCGCCCTGAGGCTGCTCGGCAAGGTTTACCGCCGATTCAGTCATCTCTTCCGTCCAATTGGCCGTATCAAGGGTGGGATAGCCGCTTGAAGCAAACACTACGCGCGAAGGCACGTTTATGGTTACGAACAACAAAGTTTCGTCGTCGGGGTCAGATTCCTGCGTAAAGGTACCGTAGTATTTTGTAACTTTCTGCCCGCGGTCGTTTCCGGTGGCCTGGTCGGTGGGAACACCCTGCCCGAAATTAACGTTGGAGAACATTATCTCGTTCGTGGTAAGGCAATAGGTGCCGTCGCTGTAAGTTTCAAGGGTCTGCCCTGAAAACGTTACAAAATAATACTCGTAAGCGGGAAGCATATTGGTATATGAGTACTTATTGTCTGAAAGGTATTCGCCCGTGAGTGAGGCGCTTCCGCCGGAACATGCCGCAAGGCTTGCGGCTGCGATTACGGCCGCCGCCGTGCAAGCTGCAGCCACAACAAGTTTTTTAAGTTTCATAATTCTTTTCCTCCTCAATTTCTGTCAGAAATTATAAAATTTTTTTTGGTACGTTCATTATAAAGAACGCAAATAACAAAATCAATAACCACTACCCGAATAGCGCCGACGCATACGCGAATAGCAGTATCGCGCCAAAACAGGGGAGCACTGCGTTGCAGCATGAAGGCATTATTGCCCGACATGCTTTAAAAGGCGGGAGGGCTGCCAGAAGGCAGCCCTCCCGTTGCGGATTATAGAGCAATAAAGATTAAGGAGTAACCGTGATTGTATAACTGCCCCCGCTGAGCGCGACTACGTTGTATTCGCCCTCCTGCGTGACCGCTGCCGTACCTGCGGAAACCGTGCCCCACGCAGCAGGTATGTACAGACGGCCTTCGGCCTGTATTGCCGCCACAGTTATGGTAACCGTGCCGTCTTCTGATTTTTTTATGCTGTACGAAAGGTCGCCTTTAGGGGTAACTACGCCCATTGAAAGCGAGGCAAACACATCGGTAAGCTTTATGGAATAACTTTCGTACCCAGCCGTATCGGGTGAAATGCCGCCGAAATATTTTGAAAGAACGGTGAGCGAGCCGCCCGTCCAGCCGTGGTTTATTGTGCCGGCGTCCTTTTCCCAAAGTTCCCACAGCGTGGAATCTTTATCGTCTATCATCGGCTGATAGCGCGCCAGCATGCGGGTAAGGCAGGCCCGGTATTCACCCATAAGGCAAAGCGCCTCTTCAACGAACTTTTCCATATAGGGGCTTGCGCTATATGTTGTGGTAAGCACGTTGAGGATCTCGTCGTACATGTCCTCTTCGGCAAGGCCGCTTACAACAGCCATTGCGTTTGCCCTGTCGTCGTACAAGGTACCCGAACTGTAACCCCCGTCCTTTTTGAATTTTTTAAACCCTTCCTTTACCGAAGCAAGGCGCTGCGAAAAGAATTGGCTGTCAGAAGTTATGTTCAGTCCTTCGGCAAGTTTCTGCACTGCAGAAAGCGCATAGTAGTACCAGCAGTTTTGCAGAACTTCGGCGTCTGCGCCGTCGCCCCAGTCCACCCACATAAACGTTCCGTTGCGGTAAACTATGCTGCCGTCTGCATTCAGGCTCCACAGTTTAAGGTAGTTGACAGCCACGGGGTAGAACGCTTTTACCGTTTCGGCGTCGCCCGTATACAGGTAATATTCGTATGCCGCAACCAAAAAGTTGAGCGTCTGAACGGGGTTTTCGTTGGTGGCAAGGCTGGGCGAACGCAGTGGTATGCAGTTATCGGTCTTTGTCCAGCCTATTATATTGAGTATTGTCTTTTTGGTCATCGCCCACGAATTTTCGTCTAACGAATAGAACGTTTCGCCTATCTGGTTGGCGGCGTCGCCGATATAGGGCGAGCGCTCCCTTTCGGGGCAGTCCATATAGGTATCGCGCATGCAGATGAGCAAGGTGTTTACAGCCTTTTGCCACAGCGTGTTCACGTCCTCGTTTTCGGTGACGAACGAGCCGGCCCGCTCGCTGTTGTACCCGCTGCGGCGGTAGCCGATTTTTGTAAAGGTTATGCCTGCGGGAGCCTGGATAATGAGCTGCGAGCCGCTGCGCCAGGGAAGGCTTTCGTAGGTCTGCGCACCCTCCGCCGTTACATAATCGTCGCGGAAAGAATCCATGCCCTGGCTGGTAAGGGTGTTTGTATAATAAGTGAACCTTAGCCCGCTGCTTTCGGCAGTCAGTTCAAAGTAGGGGCTGAACTGCATATTTTCGGGCAGGTCTACGGTTATTGTAGTATCTTCGGTCAGCTTTTTGCCGATATAGTCGCTTTTGAGCAAGGTATACTCTTCATCGAACTTCATCAGCGGAATGACCGAAAGATATGTATCGTTGAACGGCTGCGCACCCGTCTCGCACACCACTGTTGCGTTCTCCCACGAGGAGTCGTTGAAGTCTGAGGCGGTATAATCGCCCACGCTTTCGCGAGCGTCGTAATACACGTTCCATTCTGCAAGCATGGAAGACTGCGAATAGTTGGGCCAGTCTGCGCCAAGCAATCCCTTGTTGCGGTATGCGCGCAGCCTGTTTGCCTTAAACGATGTGTCGGAAACGATCGTCTGGCTGCCTGCCTTCATTTCAAAAAGAAGGCCCGCCTTGCCGGGGTCAACGCTTGAATTGCCCCCGCGGCCGTTATACGATACCAATATGACAAGCGTATTTTCGCCCTTTTTTAAGTAATCGGTCAGGTCAACCTGCTCGTAAAAACTGTCGTAAGGGGTGGCGCCGCGCTTGGACGCGCCGTCTAAAACGGCGAGCTGCCCGTTCATCCAAAGATAGTACTTGCTTTCGGCGGCGATGTTGGCCACGGCCTCTTCGGGAGCCGCGTCAAGATTGAACGTTTTGCGGAAAGCCACGTATGAATTTGCCGACGTGGTGCTTGCCCATATCCACTTTGCGCCGCTCCAGTCGGTCTTTTTGTAATCTTCAAGCGCGGTATAGTATGCCAGATCGCTCCTGTCCACCGGCTGCTCCTCTACGGGTTTTTCGCCCGGAGGGGTCTCCGGGGTACTCTCATCGCCGCAGGCAGCAAACAGGCCTGTGCCCATTACCCCGCACAGGGCAAGAGCCGCTATTTTTAAAAATATTTTTTTCATAATACAGCTGCCTCTACGTAAATTACTTTATAATGGCAGATATATCGTTGCAGACAAACGTATCGCTTAAATCGTATGTCCCAGCAGGAGTTTCATAAGAAGCCGTGTAAGTAACGGTAGCTTTTTTACCTTCTATAACCGCCTCGTGCTTTTTCCCATTATCAGTTTCCGTAACAGTAAGTTTGCCGTCCTTATACTCCCATGTGATATTCATAGAGTGAACGCCCCGGGAATTCATTACTCCTGTATTGTCGCTATACAGCACAAGTGTGCCGCCTTTTTCGCCCTTAAACGTAAGAATGGTTTCGGGTGCTGCGGGCTGGTCGGGCGTTAAGTCTTCAAGGGCAGATATATCGGCACACTCCATAGTATAAGAAATAGTATTGCCCATTGCGTTGCGGTCGTATTTTATGGTTGCCTTGGTGCCGTTGATGGTTGCCTCGATTTGCGAAGTTGCACCTGTTTTTATTACAAGTTTGCCGCCATCGTACGTCCATGACCACGTTTGGCTGATTACATACTTGGCCTGGTTGGTGGCGGGGTCAACATTGCCAACATAGAACAGCGCCGTGCCATCTTCCTGCAGATACAGCCTTCCGGGAACTCTGTCTGACGCAGAGTCAAACATAACGGCATATTCAGGCTCTTCAAACACGCACAGATTGCCCTGTATAAAGGCATTCAAATCGCTGTATTTTACCGTTTTGCTGCCCGTTACCTGCTGCTGGCGGCCAGAGAATATGGGGCAGTCGAGCGTAAATGTAATGGTGCCTTCAGACGTGGGATAAAGTTCGTATTCGAACCTGCTTGTTGCAAAGCCGCCGCCCATAATATTTTTGGCGTCTTCATCATAGCGCACGTTCAGCTTTATGCAGTCAAGCCCTTCGGAATTCTTTGTTTCTTCCCACGAGCCTGTCCACCACTTTTCATAGAAGCCCGAGTTTTTATCGTAGGCAGAGCTGTCCATGCTGAGCTGGTTATAGCCGCTGCCGGCAACGCTGCCGTCGTTGAACAGATTGAGCAGTATGTAATAGTCAAAGCCGTAGCCCGTAAGGGTTTCATCGGTATGGTGTCCGGTAAACTGCCATTCGATTTCCGTAGTTCCGGTTACAGGCGGCTTATTCTCCCCATCATCTTTCTCCACATCGTCGCTGCAGGCGGCAAGTCCTGCGGCCATTGTGGCGGCAACCGCAAGCGAAAGCCCGCCTATTAACCATTTTTTTAAATTACTCATGATTGTTCCTCCTTTAATCACGGTTGGGTTTGTGAGTAATTCACATTATATAGACAGTAATTGACATATTCAAGGACTTTTCCCGAATAGCTTACATTCATACGCGAATAGTGCAAAGGCGCAAAAACAAAAAAGGCTTCCGCGCATTGCGGAAACCTTTTTTAACTGTTGAATTTTAAGTACGGCTATACGGCTTTAGCCCGACCGGGAGCAGGTATAACGGCGTCAAGGGAAAAAACGTTGTTCTGGGCGGAAAGACTTACACCGCCTTCGTACTTTTCTGCAATGCGGCGAATGCTTAGTATGCCGTACCCGTGGTCGTTTGTATTCGATTTAGACGTGCGCGGCACGCCGTTTACATAGGTTATGTTGCCTGAGTAGTAATTATCTTCGTGTACGGCAAGCGTGCCGCCCATGCTTTTTATCTGCAGGGAGATAACCCGCTTTTCAGGCTCAAGCTTCATGCACGCCTCAACGGCGTTATCTAATATGTTGCCGAAAAAGGCATATATGTCGCCGTCGCTCATGAACCCCAGCGCGTCGCCGTCGGCCATTATAGACAATTTTATATTGTTCTTTTCGCAATACAGGCTCTTTTCTGTAAGAATCAGATCCAGCGCCTTGTTGCCCGTGTTTACAAGCGCGTCGTATATGCATATCTGCTTGCTTATATCCTGCAACTCCTTGTCAGATACAATATTGCGCTGCCCCAGCATTGCGCCTATCATCTTTTTCAGGTCGTGGCACTTTATGTTTATTATGTCTATCGTCTCCCTTGATATTTCGTATTGTTCGGTCTTTTTTCTGTCGAGCTGTTCAAGGGTGTCCAGCTCGTAGCGGTACCTGCCGTTTTCGAACATATTAAATACAAGGCACAGGCTGATTATGCAGCATATTACGGCAAATATCTTTATTATTATAAGCGCGACCGCAGGTACCTCGGCAACGGGTGTATATATGTTCATCACTACCGTTACCACAACTATCAGGCATGAAGGCAGCAGTACTTTTGTTCTGTCAAGACGGACTATGCCGTTGCGGCAGAGCGCCCACGACGCAATTGCCGCCACGATATATACAACCAGATAGGTGATTACCGTAATAACAAAATACTCTACGCTGTAGTCTATAAGAATATTTTCCACACCGAGCGCCAGCCCGAAAATCATTGACAGCGAATATGCTATATGCTCTATGCTCCACCCGCCCACATTGTACAGCATGGCGTCGAAAAAATTACAGTGGAAACAAAAGCACAACAGCAACACTATTTCAAAGAAAAACAATGCGTCGCACAGAATATACGCAAACCCGCCCAGCGCATTATATATCTGCTGAGAACGCATCGCGCTCCACAACAATACAGATATCGCCGTCATAGCCATAAACATGACGACAAGGCGGAGCAGATAGTACTTGCGTTTTGGCAAATACCTGGCAAGCAGCACGGCGCCTATGGCAAGGCTGGGGAAAAACTTTACCATAAAGAAAAAATCAATCAATTCACGCATGGCCGCTCACCCCCTCTTTCCCCAGAACCTGGCAAGCGCCTCCATGAATTCCTTGCGGCGGTAGCGGCTTATTATAAGCTCGTCCCCGCCCACAACGACAATATTGTCTTTAATTTCAGTAACATAGCGCAAATTTACTATATAACAGCGGTTGCACATGCAGAACTTTTCAGGAGAGAGCGTGTCCAACGCCGATTTCAGCGATGCAAATATTTTTAAATTGCGCTGTTTTGTATGGTATACCAGATAGTGCTTGAGCGTTTCAATATACATTATGTCGCTTTCGTCAATATAAGAAACGATGTTGCCCTCCTTCAGGCATACGGTTTTGCGGTGGTTGGAATCCACATATGCAAGCGCGCGCCGCAGCTTTAAAGCAAAACTGAAGTATTCCAGCGGCTTGACGATAAAGTCAAGGGCGCTTACAGAATAACCCTTTATTGCATATTTTGCCATGCGCGTAACAAAAATTATCGCGGTAAACTCGTCGGTTTTGCGTATATGCTGAGCCGCAGCCATTCCGTTTAGCCTTTCCATATCTATGTCCAGAAAGACAAGATCATACCGCGGGCAGTAGTCCTTTATAAGATCGGCGCCGTCATGGAACACTGCTATGCTGCATTCTCCGCCGTTTTCTTTAAAATACCGCTCCAATACAGACTTTAACGCACTTATATCGTTGTCGTCATCGTCCACTATAGCTATAGAATACATACCCCCCCCCCGACGCCTTTTACATAAACCGCCGATTTACAGCAGTGTATGCATGCGTCGCAATACATTTTTTATCTGCAGGAAAAAGCTGCAAACAACCTTATTTTGCTTTATGCGCTTTATGTTTTTAAGCGGCATAAAAAATGCAATTCAAGCTGCGCAATGCCGATAATTGCGGCATATATGCAGGTGAATTTATGTTATTATACGTTGCTGTTTAAAAAATCTGCGCTCATTTTAAGCGACTTTACCGGGTCGCCGTCTATCCAATCGGCATGATTTTCAAGTATCACAGCCTCTACGCCTAGTTGCTTTGCCTTTGCAATAAGCCTTCTGAGCGGCATATTGCCCGTTCCAAGCTCCATGCCGCCCGATTTGCGTATAGAAGCCGTTTTGCCGGCGGGGCGGAAGCCCCTGTCGTTTATGTGCCACAGGCGGACGCGGCTGCCCAGGCGCTCCATCCATTCCACGGGGTCTGCACCTGTTTCCGCCACCCAATACGAATCGTATTCAAAATTAACAAGCCCGGGATCGGTGTTTTCAATTAAAAGTTCAAGGGCGGTGCCGCCTGATTGCCCGATGCGGCATAGTTCGCAATTGTGATTATGATACAGCAGCCTCAAGCCCTGTGTTTTAAGCATATCCCCGGCCGAATTGAGCTGCTCTGCAAGTTTGAGCACACCGTCTTTATCGGAGTAATCAAATTTGAACATCCCCGTAATCACAACAGTATCGGTGCCGAAGCCTTCCGCCTCCTCCGCCACCATTCCGGTCTTGGAAGTTATTGTGCCAAGGTCTTCGTGAACGCTTACAACCTTAAGCCCGCTTCTGCTTATAATGCCACGCCAGTCAAGTTTTCCGCAAGGGCCTATCGCCATGCCCGCCATCGCGGCAAAGCCGCGTATGAGCAAAGGAAGCTTTCTGGTAAGAAATCCGCACATCTCTATAGCCTCGTACCCGCACTCCTTTGCCGCAGAAAGGGCATATTCCGCGCTCTCTTCATTCTTAAATACATTTCTTATTGCAAATTGCTGAACGGCTTTTAACATACATCTCCCTTAAATTATAATGACCGCCAAACAGGCATACATCCTTAAAAAAAGAGCGCCCGCAAGGGCGCCCGCAAAGAATGTTGCCCTTAACCTGCTCTACAATCCGCGTAATACGGTAATATAAGGGTACACCTATGCCGTTGTAACCTTATCACGCTTTATTAGATTGCAGAGCAACTAAATTATATCATAAGGCAACAAAAAAATCAATACTGCCCGCAGAAAAAATTTCTCCCGCGTGGCAGTATTGCAATATACGCGATAAAAAGAGCAACTATTGATTTACCCGAAAAACATTGTCACCGGAATGGCTACGCATATTCAAACCCTACAGAATAAAAAAGTGTGCACATATAAACGGCAGGGGTTCCCCCATTTAAGTCCAATGGCAGCAGATTTCAGCATGGCATTTACATATTACTCAATGCCGAATTGTTTTGGTCAGACTTATATACAGTCCCTTACCGTTTATTTACACACGGCAACATTAAAAAAACCGTGCCGCAAAATTTTACGACACGGTTTTTTACCTTTAAGATATTTTGAAAGCCTGCTGCAACAGAGGAAGCCCCCACGCAAAGAATATTACGATCACGGCAATAAGGAATGCCGCAAGCAATGCGTAATAAACTATGTTGAGAACCAACCTCTTCTTTTTCATTGCCGACGTCACTTCGGAACGATTTGCAAAGCGGATATTATATACGTTCAGCAATATGCCGCATACAACGTACGCGAGAA
>ERZ1090869.231-NODE-231-length-31139-cov-8.648243_pt1 | contig 31139 bp, 31 predicted proteins | sample MGYA00478474_ERZ1090869 | MGnify/ENA primary metagenome ERZ1090869 (study PRJEB33644, sample SAMEA5815748) | chicken gut metagenome | biome: Chicken; feature: Gastrointestinal Tract; material: Caecum | place: Ireland | collected 2019-01-01 | study: A study of the... | reverse complement strand
CTCCAGCAGAGGGCTGTACATCATCAGGGCGTGGTTCTCCACCATCAGCTCCTCGTACAGCAGCGTCCCGTCCCGGTTCAGGACCTGACGGTAGAGCTTGTTGTGTCGGCTGTAGCCGCCGAAGTACTCCGGTCGGAACTCATGGTCCCGCTCCACGATCCGGTAACGGACGGTCAGGGGGCGCTCGCAGCGCCACTGGCCCTCCAGGGCCTCCACCCCCACTCGAAGCCGCAGCTGGAAGGTCTGGTCCGTGTCGTTTCGGATCATCAGGTCCCGGTGGGGGTAGGCGCAGGTGGCCCCGCTGCCGAAGGGCTGGGTCCGGTTGCTGTCGGGGAACACGTCGTGGCTGTGGCGATAGCGCTCCACCACCGTCAAGGGGGTGTGGAGGGTCATCCAGAACAGCAGGTTGCTCAGCTGGCACAGCCCGCCCCCCACGGCGTAGTGGATCTGCCCGCAGTAGAGGACCAGCCCGTCCAGATAGCCTTTCCGGTAGGTGGGCCGGCCGATGCGCCGCCAGTAGCTCAAGGTCTCCCCGGGCCGCAGCAGCAGGCCGTCCAGCCGGTCCACCGCCAGGCGGAGATTCGTTACCTTGTTGTACTGGTACTCCATGTCCACATCCCTCAGCTTCCGCAGCAGGGGCGTGGCATGGCCGGCGGCCACACAGGTCAGGACGTCCCGCCGCTCCCGGGATTTGGCGAAGCGGTACTTTCCCGAGCACCACAGCAGGTACCGCCGGGCGCTGTACCATGCCATCCCCAGCCGCCGGCGGACCGGCCCCCGCCGAATGGGGATCATCTTCTTCACATCGTAGCTCCGCTCCACGGCTTGTCCCCTCCCAGTCCATGATTCTCCAATCATTCTTGAAAAAATCATAGCACATTCCGGTTGGAAAAGTCGTAACAAAGCGGAAACAGATTCCCCGCCGGGGCGGTTTTGAGCCGCCCCGGCGGGGGATCGCAGGTTCCCTGTCAGAGCAAAACAGGCTGGAGCTGGCGGCCCTCCAGGGCCGCGTCCACCGTCTCCCCGATCCGGCTGAAGTCCGCCATCAGGGAGCAGGGCTTCCCCTCCGGGTCGTCCTGGCCGAAGGGGACGAAGTAGTAGTTCTTCCGGGCCAGCAGCTCGCCGATGTTCCGTGCCGCGCCGCTGAGGCCGTCGTTCTAAAGTGTCAAGTGTGGGAACAGGATTTTTTCAGTTTTTTTGTAAATGGCATAAAATAAGCTACTCCTTTGCCCCACACGGAACACTCAAGGCCCTCAGTGTTCAGAATGGTCGGAAGGTTTTAGCGGCTTGCTGCCGGAGGGAGTTACTGCATGCCGCATTTGATATTTAGTCGTTTCCCTCAGCACATTTTGAACGAAATCGGCATAAAAGACTTTGCCGCCGCATGAGCGAATCTTGCGTTCGATCTCCTCCACCACACGCGCATCCCGGCCCAGCCGACCTTTATTCTTGTCCAATTCCGAATTGACTTGGGCGGCAGTGGCAAATCGTGCGTACGCAACTATGTAAAGCTTTTTACCTTGTCCCCTCATAATTGGTCTTCCTTTCGTAGTCCTCGATCAGTGCGGCGTAAGGCGATGAGAAATTCCACACGATCTCGATTCTTTTGTTTTCAAAGATGCGGATGGTCCGAATCAACCTGTCTACTATCTCACGGTCGAGACTGCGAAGATTGCTCAGTTTCGCTAACGCATCCAGTTCTTCCCGGCATATTGCGGCGTCAGGGCCAATATCTTCAGCAGTTTGGGCGGCAAGTTCCTGCTGGTACTCTCTCCACATGGTGCTGATTGCTTCGCTTGCGGCGTCGAACTCCGCCTTGCTTAAAGTTCCCACATGGTAATCCAGATAGAGTTTCTTCCTCTGGGCGTCCAGACCATCGAGTTTCTTTTGAAGCAACAGTTCCCGTTTCCTGCCTTTTCCAGTGTGCTGCCTGCGCTCGCAGGCTTCCATGTGCTTTCGCAGCTTTCGGGCCAACTGCGCCTGGAACCGGATGGACGCAAGGACCGCCTTTCTGATTTCGTCCTCGTACATCCGGACAGACGCACAACCCTCGGCGCTGTTCCATGCCCGGGCGCCGCATTTATAATAGGGCCTTGCCGCCTTTTTATGCACTGGAGCCAGTCCACAAATGCCGCATTTCAGTTTTCGATAAAATAGAGGCCGGTCTTGTCCTTCCTGCTCGACGGGTTCTCGTGCTGCCTTGTATTCTCTTTGCCCAGGCTCCGCTTTTATCCCCGCTTTCCCGCGCCTGGAAAGTGCCAGCTGGCGCTGTGCCGCGTCAAACTGTTCCTGCGTGATGATACCTTCAAACGCATGCGGGATCACGATCCACTCCGACGGGTCGCATCTTCTGGAGAAGTACGCCCCTCCCAGGTCTTTGTGCTCCGTCTTACAGGCGATCAGTTTTCCGGTGTACTGTTCGTCGCGGAGAATACGATAGACTTTATCGCGATCCCACTCAGTTTTCTCCCGTGCCGAATTCCAGTTCTGCCCCCTGGCACCTAATTGCTGTTGCCGCTCTGCCGGGGTCGGTGTACCTTCAGCGTTGAGCATCTTCGCGATCTGTGTGGTGCTTCTTCCGGCGATGTACCACTCGAAGATCTTGCGCACCACCTCGGCGGCCACTGGATCTGGGACTCGGTTGTGCTTGTCCTCCGGCGATTTCATATACCCGAAAACAAGGAAGGCTGCGGTGGACTGGGCACGTCTTACATACTGTTTTTTCGCCAGCTTGACTTTCCGGGAGAGGTCCTGGCTATACATCTGATTGATGATGTTTCGCATCCCTGTGTCTATGTCACCCGCTGTGCCGTAAACCTGCAGGGCGCTGTCGTACATATCGTTCAGAGAGATAAACCGGATCTGCAGAAAGGGAAAAACCATCCCAAGAAGGTCATCGGTATCCAGATGATTTCGGCCCAGGCGGGAGAGGTCCTTCACGATCACACAGTCGATCTCCCCCTGTCTTGCCTGTGCCAGCAGTGCCTGGATACCGGGCCGGTCAAGGTTCGTACCGCTTTTCCCGTCATCCTGAAACTCCAGCACCCGCCACCCGGCAAACTCCGGGCTTGCGGCAATATAGCTGTCCAGGAGCCTTCTCTGATTGACAATGCTGTTGCTCTCCTCCTTTTCGCCAAACCGTGTGGCCTCGTCAGCGGAAGAAAGGCGAATATACTTTGCAATTGTCATGCGTGCATCGCCTCCTCCCTCATGGCGGCCTCCAGAATGGCCTGTCGCTCGTCCCGGAAACGGAAAGTAACTTCCCATCGGGTGTTGTCATATACCGTAATACGGTCGACCAGAAGTTTTGCCGTTTCCCTTGTCAGAGAGAAGGGGAGCTTACAGGCTGAAACAACGTCAAACCATGGGTTGCCCTGTGTCTGCAGCTTGTTTTCCTCCCGCTGTTTGGTGCGAAGAGCCTTGATTCGCGTCTTCAACTCATCCTCCTCTATCTGGTACCGTGACCGGATACGCTCATAGTCCCGGTGATCCATCAACTTGGCAAGGTAGTCCCGCAGCAGGCGTTCACGAAGGGATCGCAACTTGTTCTGCTCGGCCAGCGCCCCCTTCAGCGCCCGCCCAGCCTCTTCAGCGGCCGCGGTGTGCTGTGCGGTCTTCTGCTTGATCAGTGCCTTCAAATCAGCGGCCACCTGGATCTCCTTCGCCGTGATAGACTCGACCGCGCCGATGAGTTTTTCTTCCGGAACAAACTTGTAGGTGCAGCCGCTGCGTTCCAGCTGTGCGGTGTAGTTCGAGCACCGATAGTAATAATTCACATGCTTCCCCTTTGAGGTCACCTGCTTATATCGCACCAGCGGCCGGCCGCAGTCGGCACAAAAAACAAGGCCTTTGAGCAAGTTTTCAGATTTCCCAAGGGCGTCATATTTCCCAAGGTTGGCATAATAGGCCTCCCTTGCCTTGTGGTTGATCTCCTGTACCCGGTCAAAGTCCTCCTGGGAAATTAGGGGATCATGGGTGTTTTTTACCACGGTCCACTCGTCCCTCGGCAGCTTCCGATCTGGGCGGTTGGCATAAAATTCGCAGATACGCCTGCCTTGTACCATATGGCCCAGATAGACCTCGCTGTGCAGGATGCCCTTGACGGTCTGCAGCGTCCACGGCTTGGGGCGTGCGTACCGTTCGTCCTTAACGATGCCTTTCTGATAGCGGTAGCATCCGGGGCAAGGGATACCGGCGGCATTGAGCCAGCGGGTAATTGCGGTATTAGTCTGACCTTCCAGTTTGCGCCGGAAAATTTCCCGCACCACCTGCGCGGATTCCGGGTCGGGAACGATGCGGTGGCGGTCCAGGGGATCTTTGATATAGCCGTAGGAGGCGTAGGCGCCGATGAACTCACCCCGGGCCTGCTTTTCCCGCAGCACGGCGCCGGATTTCAAAGAAATATCTTTGGAATAAATATTGTTGACGATATTTTTCAGCGCCACCGTCAGTCGGTCAAAGGTGGACTCGTCGGCGCTGTCATATCCGTCGCTGATGGCGATGAACCGAACACCCAGATGGGGGAAGATGTGCTGGAGAAAATGCTCTACCTCTACATGGTCTCGCCCAAAGCGCGAGAGGTCTTTCACCACAATGCAGTCGATCTGACCACGTCGCACATCCTCGATCAGCCGCTGAAAGCCCTCGCGCTCAAAGTTTGTGCCCGTCTCCCCGTTATCCTCATACTCGCGGACGAGCCGAAGTTCCTGGTGCTCCGCAATGTACTCCCGCAAAAGTGCTTTCTGGTTTTGCAAAGCCTCGTTGTCCTTATTGTCCCGTGTCTCTAAAATGGACAGGCGGGCATATGTTCCGGTGTTATATTGGCGCGGCGCATCCTCCAAGGCGATGGACTGTGCCTTTTCCGGCTCAGCGCCTGAGCGGAGGGTGGTGATCAGTTCCTTTCTGCTCTTCCTCGCCATGGCTCACACCGCCTCCCGATACGCATCGCTTTCCTGGTGCATGGCCAGATACTTCATGGCGGCGAGGTATTCATCCTGGTAGCGGAAGACGATCTCGATCCGCCCGCCCTCATAGACCAGGATGCGGTCGATAAGACGGACAGCAATCGTGCGGTCCAATTTCTCAAAGGTCCCGTAACGCTGGAAGTGGGCGATCCACGGGCTCTCCGGATCGCCGCACGCCAGTATCTGCTCCAGCTCCCGCTGCTGCGCTTCGATGGCACGCTCGGCATTCTCACAGTCGGTGGTAAAAATGCGTTTGAACGCCTCGAAATCCTCCGTCGGGATCTCTCCCAGCGCGTAGCGGCGATATAGAGAGTCCCTTACCTCCACACTTTTGGCAAGTTCGGAGCGAAGGGTATTCAGCCGCCGGTCCAGACGTTCCGCCGTGATCTTCCGCAGCGGGCGGCGGGCAATGGCGGCCAGGGCCTCCCGCACCTGCATCACGGAGGCAACATGTACATTGATCCCCGCCAGAACGGCGGCCTCCAGTTTCGCCTCGCTGATCCGGTGGGATGAACAGACATCCTTGTCGTCCCGGTTGGCGATACAGGCATAGTAGACATACCGCTTGCCGTTTGTTCCCCCGCCCCGGCTGGTCCTACGGGCCATGGTACTCAGACAGTCGCCGCAGCACAAAAGCCCGGCCAGAGGATACACTGTGCTCTCTCCTGGGGCGCAGCGGGTATCCGTCAACATGAGGCGCTGCACCAGCTCATAGTCGGTCCTGCTGACAATGGCCTCATGGGTACCCTCCACCCGCGTCCACTCCTCCGGGGGGCGGTAGATCACGGTCTTCACCTTATAGTTTGGCGTGGTCCGCTTGCCCTGTTCCATGATGCCGAGATAGACGGCGTTTTGCAGAATGCGGCGCACCGCCACAGCCGACCACAGAGGCTTGGCATGTACCTGGTAGCCGGAGCTGTATTTGATTCCGCAGGCACGCTTGTACTCCATAGGCGATAGGACACCGAGGCTGTTGAGCCGGTCCGCAATGGACTGGCAGCTCTGTCCGGCGATACGCCAGGCAAAGATATCCTGCACATGTCCGGCGGCCTCTTCATCCACCACCAGGTGGTTTTTGTTCTTCGGGTCCTTGCGGTACCCGTAGACTGCCCAGGAGCCGATGAATTCGCCGTTTCGACGCTTGACATCAAAGTGGCTGCGCACCTTGATAGAGGTGTCTCGGCAGTAGGTGTCATTAATGAGGTTTTTCACCGGGATAATGAAACTGGTGGCGGCATCGGTGTGCAAGGTGTCGATGTTCTCAACAATGGAGATCAATCGTACACCCATGGCGGGGAACATTTTTTCCATATACCGCCCGCCCTCGATGGACTCCCTTCCAAATCGAGACAGGTCCTTGACGATGACGCAGTTGATCTTTTTGGCTTTGATGGCCTCGATCATCTCCTGGAAATGGGGCCGGTCAAAGTTGGTCCCGGTATAGCCGTCATCGTAGCCCTCCATGACCAGATGCAGCTCGGGGCGGTCCGAAACAAACCTGTGAATAAGATCCCGCTGGTTTTTGATGCTGTTGCTCTCATCCCGGACGCCGGTTCTCTGATAGTCCTCCCGGGAGAGGCGTCCGTACCCATAACAATAAAAAAATTCCATAAAAACCTCCTCGATGCATACCGCAAACGCGGCAAAGTCATCAAGGTGGCTCTTACAGAACACATTCCATTATGCTGATTTGATCCGCGTTCAGTATATCAGATTTTCAGAGGGATGTAAAGGACGGACTTTTGTGCCGTTGGGATTTATTCTGCCTGTTCTTGTATCCTCCGGTAAAGTACCGGAACGCTAGTATACAAAAAGGCGTGCTATAGCGTCTTCATAGTTACCCAGGAAGGTAGGCGTCCCCTCTTCCCGCATTCGGGCAAAGGGCGAAAAATCATCAGTATACAGAGGGAGATTCTCCACGGCGCCCCGACGGGCGCTTTTAGCGGCACTTACCGCTTTTCCAGGCACTCCTCCAAAACGGACTGGAGGGTCGCGGTACCAGCGAAAGAGGTCTTAACAAGGATGTCCCCGCAGCGGTAGACAAAGGGGTTGCCCTTCATCTGTCGAACCAGTTCCGCCGCACGTCGCTCGGGGGCCAGTTCCAGGTTGATTGTGATCTCGCTGATATCCGCCACATCGTTCGGATCAACGGCGCGGACATCTGTATCGCGCAGCCGCTCATACTCCGCCAAAATCAATTTTCCATCCATCATGACCGCAGCCTCCTTCTTCTACTGACATGGATATGAAAAAGGCAGCCTGACTATGCAGGCCGCCTTCCCAAGCAAAGAAAATGCCCTCCGGGCGAAGCCCGGAGAGCACTTCTTTTTGACAGCTTAATCATACCATAGGAGCGGACGAAGTTTCAAGCCTCATACGCCCACATCTTTTCCGAAGTTTACCCACAGAAAAGGCGAAGCGGATCGCCGTCTTATTTCCGTCCTGCGGTCAAGCTGTACATTTCCGCAAGTTCGCTGATAGCCTGCGCTTTGATGTCTTGGACCCTGCGAACCGTGACGCCAAGTTCCTCAGCCACCGCCTCCTGCGCGATCTTCTCAAAGCAGGTCAAGCGCAATACCCTTTCCTGCCGTGGGTCCAGCAGGGAGATATAATACTCCAGCCGCGCCTGCTCCTGTTCCAAGTCCATCAATTCCGCGGAGATCTCACCCAGGGTCTCAGCATTGAGAAGGCCAGCCTTTTCCCGGTAGTTCAGGGCGATGTACGGCGTCTTATTGGAGATATGCCCCTCCGTCTGTCCGGCCCCCTCCTGGTGGGCAAACTGAAGTGTGTCGATCATTTCCTCCTCCGTGATCTTCACGGGGTGGGAGAGTTCATAGCGCAAAACCGCGATCTGCCGCGCCCGCTTGTGGTAGGTGTCAAGCAGATATACCACATGTTTTTTCATTTCAGTATTCATAATATATGATCCTTTCCGGTTAATTTTCAGGTTGTGTACAGCAGAAAACCAACCGGAGGAGAGCGGCAATGAAGCATCGCCGCCCCTTTGCGGCGGGTAGGCCAGAAAAGCTCAACACATATGTCATACCATCATCGTTCGCGCATACATGAAGCGGGCATTCCAGAAAGACCTGGTCCAGCCGGAGTTCAAGAAGGCTAAGAAGCTCTCACAACTGAAAGAAGAGCCTGAGGAGAACTTCACCTACGAACCCATTGTCGATGTGAAGCTGGATGGATATGTTCAGAAAGCCGTCCAGTAGAAAAACTGGGCGGTTTTGCTCAGCTTCCTGATCTCTCTGATGGAACAGGCTGAAGAGAAGTGCGAAGATGGCGCCACCCGGAAGGAGTGGGTCATGGTGATGGTGCAGACCTCCGCCGAGTACATCAACTATCCCGTAGACACCAGTGCGCTGTCCACGATGGAGGAGGACGCGAAGCGCAGGGAGCGGAGCAAGCTCAGAGATCTACTTTTAGAGAGCTACCGATAGACCTAGCCTGGAACCGCATGGAGGCGGAGGCGTTCTGGGAGCTGTTCAAGGAATATGAGGACGCAGGCGGCGATGGATATATCCACACCGTTGTCCAGCCTGCAATGAATTTACTGAAGGTCATTGATATCGAAGACGCCGTCAGCGTGCTGCGGCTGACAAACAACAGGAAATAGTTTGGGGCCCTGGTTTAAACCAGGGCCCCTTGTATCCTATGTGATACCATTCTCTTAACAGAGTGAAATAGATCACATAAAATGGTTGCGGCATTATTGGTTATTTTTTCATATTTTCCTCCATGATCCCTCAGAGCCTAAAATGGTCATCCGTTTCAGGCCCTAGGGCATCTATGTGTTTATATTATTCAAATCGCAAGAAAATAAACCTTCTTCTGTTTTCACCGCACAATGTAGTTTTTCTTCATGCACAGCCATAATGAGCGACGAATCCTGATAGTAATTCGCTTCTTTCCACTCAGCCAATTTTGTATCAGTGCCATCCGGAAAGAGTGCGTAAAAACTAATTGCCTGCCCATCCTTGGTCGCATAAACCACATAGTCATACGCATCTACCATACCTATCACATGAGCCGATATCTCCAGCATCTTAAGTTCGCTCTTTTCTGTAAACTGAGGAATTATACAAATATTTCTTCTTTCTCGGTTAGCTAAATATAAATCTCCATCATTTATGCACAGCATGGGAGCACTCGAAAAACTTTCAGATAAGTCGATTGTCCATACTATTTGATCTTTATCATAGCTAAAACGTGTTAAGCATTTTTTGTATACATCCCAAGTTAAGAGATGTCCATCGTAGGCATCCAAAACCCAACCGCTTACTCCAAGCACTGATTCTTTGCCGATCGACATCAAGTACATAATAACCGGCCCATAAATTTCCTCTTGCAAAAACACATATTCTTCATCTACTGCACAGATTTTTTCATATGCGCATTCCAATAAATAGGATTGGCACTGTCCTGTAATCGGATCAAACTCGCATATTTCCATTTCGGACAAAAAATAAAGTTTCTCTGTATTTTTGTTCCAGATCGCTGTCTTCCCAGGGTATGGCTGCACATACTGTTCTTGACCACCCTGCCCTACACGATATACATCATACTCACGCGGAATACTGCTCTCATTTCTTGTGCGAAGCACGAACACTTCATTGTCGGATACAAACAGATCAGAAATATACACCGGATATCCTGTAATCTCCATGTCTCCGTTCGTTTTGGACCAAGAATATATGAATAGACCGCATATGATCAATATACAGCACAGAGAAACTCCACCCCAGATCAATAATCGACGTAGCCTTCCACTAACCATACCATCACCAATCACACTCAAGATACTAGTCAAAGTAATAGTTTACGCCATCTGTGGGAACAAACAACTCCCCAGAGTCCGGGAACTCCGCTATGCCGCCGCCATAATTTGGATCTATATAATAGAAATACTTCGAAGAATTTGCATCAGGATCATAGTAATAACCATACGGGACTATAACGTATCCTATCTTTACTGTACGAGCTGCCGCTCCCAGTTCTCCACAGCCTCCCGGATCGCTGTCTCCAGCACTTTCTCCTCCTTCAGATAGTCAAGCACAGGATTCCAAACAGCCTCGATCCAACCGACGGGTTCAGAGCAGCGGGTCGCCGGAAGAGTGCAGATGTGGCGATATTCCTGATAGTGCCGGGGCTGGAGGGTATACCCATGGCCTTCAACATCATCATACCGCTGCTGGTCTGCCACGCGGTTCAGCAGAGCCATCTCCCTCTTGTAGATATCGCCGTCAAAACCGTCCTCGCTAAGCAAAAACTCCAGCAGTTCCCAAGCCTGGTCGATGTGTTCCGAGCGGGAGGAGATGCCCCAGCTGTCGGCATATGTCTGGCGTGTTACACCATCCTCACCGAGAGGGATAGGAATCAACTGCAGCTCAATGCCGTTTTCCTCCTCCGCATAGGCAAGATTTGAAGAATAATCTTCATATCGCGCCTCACTGCCAAGCGCAAAAAGCGCATTATCAAAAAATCCCGGGGACCACCAGAACTGCGCTTCTGAATCACGGTAAAGATTCTGACTGTTATCCAACAACATGTTGACATTTTCAAGCAGAGGAGCAATCTCATCCGCACTGTCCTGATCAGCAAAAGCATCCAAATTTGCCAACAGCAGATCCGTTACGATGGCGTCCACCTGAGTGGTATTCATACAGCTAAACAGAGTCAGATCCTCTCCCTGCTCATACCATTCCACGCCGAGGTCTAAGATTTGAGACCAGGTCAAATGGTCCGGATCCCAGTCCAATCCAAGGTCGTCAGCCAGCGATTTGTTGTAAATCAGATAATTGGGATTAACACCCAGTGGTAGTGCCCGCAGCACGCCGGTCTCGTCCCGCAACGGTTCAAGCATTCCGACGTCCAAGTCCTGCAAGAAAGTGCATTCAGCCAGATAATCGTCCAATCCGAGGAGAACATCAGTCTCCAGTACGGCAGCCTCATCCAGGCCATAGCCGGAGAGCATCAGGATATCGCCCACATCGCCGGTCATCAGTCGAAGGCTCAGCTGCTCAGCATATTGGGCAGAGTGCTGGAGGAAATCATCTTCGGAATCGTATGACACATCCCAAGCAACTTCCACCTCCGGGTGTTGCCTTTGGAACATCCGAACAGAGGCGTCCACTGAATTCACCCTATACGGCGCGGTGATAGTCAACTTCACTGTCCCAGCCGCAACATCCGTGGGATCGTAAGGCTCATATATCCAGGTGTACATTGTATAGGTAAAAGGCGGTTCTTCATTGTCATAATTAATGACACAGATATGGACGTTATAGTCACTGTCTACCGCGAAGTTGGAAAAATAGATGCGGTTGCTGTCAAAATCCAGACCTGTGTCCTCACTCCATGTAAACAGCTCATAGAGTATCTCCCCATCTTCGATGCTGTGGCAGTGGATGCGGCCGGAACGGCTTGAGCAGGTAAACACTCCAAGCTGCGGGTGGAAAAATACCTGATTATATGCCTCACCAACAGGAGCCTGACTCTGCCATATTATGGTACCGGAGTTCAAGTCCAGGCAAACCAGCAATGAACCACTTGTATTGTATTGGGTGTAATATATATTTCCGCTGTCATCCAGACAGAACGCGCTCACATTATCGAACACTTCACTGGTACCCGCATCGAGATCATAAACGCACATGCGGTAGCCATTCTGCACGCCTTCGGCCTGACCAAGCAGCACCGCATACTTCCCCCAGACGCCCATATCTCTATAACCATATTGAAATGGATTGGAGCCAAGGGCATATGACGCTCTATCTTCTCCAATTGAACGCAATGAATAATTTCCATCTGCGTCGGTGATCAGACACCAAAGTGTTCCTTTACTGTCAAGAGACAAACCGGAATATATTTCGTCCTCGTTTTCAAACAGGGAGAGAAAATCTCCGGAAGAAATGCTTTGCAGCACTGCCCCACTGATGTCACAGATATCATAGTAGATGTCGTCCTCTTCCCCGGGAACAAGTCGGACGATCTGTCCATCAAGTAAGAAATATTTCTGGTAATAAGTTCCTGGCTCACCAACCGGCTCCTCACGCTGCTCCGCCAATCGGAAAAGATACCGCTGCCGAGAAGGATCTATAGCAGCAATATCTTTCATTACCGTATCTGCCTCCTGTTGTGTGTCTTCAGAAACAGGGGTCTTTCCCTCTTGCTGTCCGCTGAGAACAAATAACGCGACACAGCCCACAACGCAGAGCAACAACACCAGCGCGAGAGCAATTATTTTTTTTGCATTTGAGAATCTCATAGAAGCGATCACCTCACAGGTCAAATCATGAAAGCAGGAAAGGCTTAAGGTCCGTCTCTATAAGCATCTTGCCTATCGTATACGCTCCGCTCATTTTCTACTTTTCTCTCCTTTTTTGACAAAGTAAACTAATCGTGACAAGGAACTCTGATATGGAGGTTGCGAACGCTGTCCCATGCAGGAGGGAAAGCGTTTTTCCTAGTTTAAAGCCATACTCCGACAGATAGCTTTCCGGAAACGTTATACGGATCCATTGCAGGTAATGGTCTGCACCAAAAATACTTTCATCCGGGAGAAAACCGGTGGGAAAAAATAGCTCTACCCTCCACAGCCAGCGGATCAACACGGCGGCGGCCAGCAGCGCTGGCATAAGCAGGATCAGCTTTGTCATTAGCCGCTCGCCCCTTTGTGAAAGATACTGCGACAGGTACTGCGTCTGCATGGCCTTCTCCGCGCTCTGGTACTCCCATTGCGCCTGCCTTATGATCAATGCACCTAATAAATAAAGCAGACAAAACGCACCGGTGATCTGCCACAGCTGTGCGGAATGGCGGACCGCTTCATCCGCCCAGCTGTAATCCAAAATCAGAAACTGCTCCTCCGCCAGGCCAATCTGCCGCAACGCAGCACCAAGATACTGTGCGGTAAAGGGGTCACAACCTGTCCAGGTCCATCTGCCATCATCCCAGCTCTGGGAAGCCGTTGCCAGCTGGTCCTCAGAGAAAGTCAAGGTCTCTGCCATTGCCTCCTCCGCCTGTGAATCGGGCAGGAAAAATACTACTTCCACCCTGCTGCCCTGCGGAGCCCGGGCCCTGGTCACAAATAAAAATATCAGGCAAGCCGCCAGAGCGGCACTTGACGCAACCAGGAAAAACAAGCGAAGGCGTTTCACGGGAGGCTCCCCTCCTGTTCCCCTGACCACAACTCGACCGTAACAGCCTCCTGCCGCAGCGGCTGGGTGGAATACAGGACAATTTGCATATCTTCGGCGTAAAAGCCGCTGACGGCGGCCACTGAGCCGTCCTGTGCCAGCACATCTACTTCGGTGCGGACAGCTGCCCACAAAGATGCACTGTCTTCAGACATACCAGAGAGAGGCTCAAGCAAATAAACAAACCACTTGCCTTCCTGACTCACCAGAGCATCCTTTGGCACGACGCAGCTGTAGGACGTCATCACGCCTGTTGCATCTGGCAGCATTCCCGAAGCTGCCTCAGTAGCTTGTACCAGCGGAGTGCGTGCCACATCCAGTTTCCAGCTGACAAAGGTCAGTACCATCATGCACAGGAGGAAGTACTGGATCAATTTCGGAACTGCTTTCATCTGACATCTCCTTATTGTATATTGCTCAGCGAGATGCCTTGCTCCAGAGCATCCTTGCAGTACAAATATGCCAATAGCGGCAAAATGGCAAACACGACACCTGCGGCGGGTGCGGAAACGGTGAAGCGGTTACTGGTGAGCTCGACTGCCAAGTTCGTCAGTTCTCTGTTGCGGAGAAACAACAGTGGCTGATCGATCAGGGACCAACAGGAAAACATCTGTAATACCACCTGTGAGATGATCGCAGGCCGACAAAGCGGTAGCACGATGCGGAAAAAGATCTGCCAGCCATTCGCTCCCTCCAGCCGTGCTGCCTGCAGAATTTCCGGCGAAATCCCGCGCATGTACTGGGTGATCAGAAAAGCGCCAAATGTACTGTACGCGTTAGGAAGTATAACCGCCAGACGGGTATCCAGCAGATGCAGGATATCCAGTGTCAAATACTGCGAGACGACCGTTGCCTGAAACGGCAGAAGCAACGCCAGAATATACAGGGAAAACAGCACCTTCTTGCCGGGAAATTCGTACTGTGTAAAGCCGTAGGCAGCCAAGACACTAACTGGTATCTGGATGATAAGGATCGCAGCGGTATAGATGACACTGTTCCAAAACCAAAGATAAAACTCTTTTTGGTACAGGAGTATGTCCTCATACTGGAAAAGCGAGAACTGCCCGAACAGAGACATCGAATCACGGACCAGAAAAGCCATGGGGATCAGGCAAAGAATGGCCAAAATGCTCAGAAATACGCGCTGTGCGGCAAACCGAATACCTTTATTCCACATAGCGCCACCTTCTTTTCAGCAGCGTGCTGCCGCCGATCAGGATGACCATAACCAGCACAGTCAGAAAAGCGGCAGTGCTCAGGCGCTGATAGTTCAGCTGATAGAAATTTCGGTTCATAAAATGCTGAAGCATATATAGCTCCTCGGGAGGGTTACTGCCATACAGAGCGTAAATATCACGGAACATCAGGAAGTAATTCATGATTGCCACAGTCCCGCAAAAAAGCAGCGTTCCCTTCAGCTGAGGAAGCAGGATGTAAAACACATAACCTGTCTCGCTGTTGCTGTCCAATACGTAACTATCCCGCAGCTCAGTGGGCAGGGCACGGATCGCTCCGGAGAGAATCACGCTGAGATACCCTGTGTTCTTCAAAAGATACAGCACGATCATCAATGGAAAGGCGGCCCCGCCCCGCAGAAAATCTACCGGGTCCATGCCTAAGAGGCCGAGTATGCGATTGACCAGGCCGCTATCCCCCCAAAGAGCATTCCAGCCTAGGGAGAGACTGGCCACTGGAATGACCATCGGCAGCAGCAGCGCCCAGCGTTGCCAGACAAAATCACCCTTGACGCTGACTACACTGACAGCCAGTGAAAGAATGATTAGTAGCAACCCCCCGATAGCCAGGAAGCATATTGTATTTTTTGCGGCTTGGAGGAACTGTGGTGTGGACAGCAATTCCGTGAAATTCGCAAGGCCCACAAAATGGGGATCAACAACGCCCTGTGTAAAGGTGTAGTACAGACTGCCCAAAAAAGGAAGCAGAAAAAACAGGCAAAAACCTACCAAACTCGGCAGGATCAGGACGAATCCCCACCGCCGGCCTATCACCCGTCTCATATGAAGACGCTTATGCTTTTGTATTGTCATTGATTTGTTTCATGTAATCTCCAAAAATAGCAGCGATTCTCTGTCGTCCATGAACTCTGCATCGCAGCTTCGTTTCCCACAATGGTCTCTTCATTTGCCCCTTTATTTAGTAATGTCGTTAGACGGCTGTTTTGTTGCACGAAAATAAAATATTTTTTATGATTGGACATCCCTAATTTATTACTGATTTCATATTGAACTTTGTGTAGAAGCTTTTTGAGCAAAAAGAATAGCCGGCGACCTGAATGTCTCAAGCCACCACCTATTCCTAAAACTATTCTGATGTTTCCATTGATCGGGAGTCTGTTATCGCATGGGCCTATCCTCCATACGACAGCAGGGTAACACAGACAGGATCGCTCAAGGTTTGACCTACTCCTCATGCTCTTCATTTGCAGGCCGCATCTTGCTCACTAGTGTGGCGATCAACGCAGCCGACTCATCATCTAGGGCTGATACATCTATATACTTACGTGCATCAATACAGACCAGATAGTCTACTGTGACGCCAAATAATCGAGAGAGTCGGATCAAAACCTCAATGGAAGGAACCTTGGTAGCAGTCTCATAGGCGCTTATCATCGCCTTAGACACACCTATCTTTTGTGCGACCTGCGCTTGCGTCAGGTGCTTTGCCTCACGAAGCGCACGCAGCTTTTCACTACAGTCTACCAATGGTGATCCCTCCATTCACCATTAGTTTACCAAACTGTTGTCTTCTTATAGGAGTATACCGAACCATTATAGGTTGACTTTCATGTGACAACGCAATAAACTTATTTTATCAATTCGACGTCTGGAGGGACCCTTATGGCACCCAATACCACCACGTTTGTCCGTGACTACACATCCCTCGGAAAAGCACGGGAGGCAACTGCAAGTGAGGCAGATTCCACGAAGCTGTTCGATGTCCTTTTTGACAGTGAGATTTTCAAAAAGTGCCAGGACGCTCTCAACGCCATACCAAAGGTTGTGGTGTCTGACTATAAAGCAGCCTACGACGACCTGCTAAGCCGGCTGGACCAACTCGTAATGCGACAGTGCGGGAAGATCCGCGGGGTCGTTGATTACGACAACGGAGACGCATGGATCGAGGTCATCCTGCCTTTTCTCGAAGCGACGGACAATGAATCACGCACACTCCTGACTGATGTCATTCAGAAATCTATCACAATGAACATCAAAACAGCAGACGACGAAGGTGTGCGCCTGTATGCATTACTCCCTTATTTTGAAGATCTCTGTGATGATGACATGAAGGCAAGACTGCTTGATCAGGAACTGTTGAAGCATCCTGATGTTGTTGCCGCATTGGAAAAACAGATGGACCGAGAGCACATCAAATGCAGCTACTTGCTCCAACAAGAATCATTTTGGACCAAGTTTGGTGTATTCGCAGAAATGCTGACTGACGAAAACACCACCAATTTCATACGGGATCTTGAGCAAGAAGCAAGAGAGGATCCGCAAAAGTTCCTTGCCATGCTAAAGCAGATGGGGCTGTCGTTAGATGATACATAAATCAGAATGTTGAAGTATAACTCCGCAAGATCCACCGCAAACAGAAATAGAATCTCTTGTAGAAATTTGTTGTATCCATCTAGTCCGCCAGATACAGATAGACATCCTCCAAATTCGGGTAAACCTCCCGCACCTGCCCGTTCTGTGGACGGATGTCTGATACGATACGCAAGCAGATCCGATCCTGCGTCAACATGATATTAGACAGCTTATAGCCAGCGCCTTCACAGGCGCACTGTTCCTCCGGTGTGACCAGCACCTCGAACACTCGACCATTCATGCTGTCTAGCAGCGACTGCGGTGTTCCTTTAGTTTTGATCTGCCCGGATCTCATGACTAGGATCTCTTTGGAAATAAACTCAACGTCGGACACCACATGAGTGGATAACAGCACGATTTTGTCCTTGGACACCTCACTGATGAAGTTGCGTATCCGGATGCGTTCTTTCGGGTCCAGTCCCGCAGTCGGCTCATCCAGGATCAGCAGCTTTGGATCGTTCAGCAACGCCTGTGCAATCAAGATCCGCTGTTTCATCCCACCGGAATAGGAGCGCAGCTTTTTATGCCGCTCCTGCCGGAGGTTGACTACCTCAAGCGTATGGTCGATGACCACTCTTGCCTGCCTTTTATCCAACCCCTTCAACGCAGCCATGTACCACAGGAACCGCTCGCCTGTAAAGTCATCATACAGCGTCTGCTGCTGCGGCATATAGCCCAGCATACTGCGGTAGTCCGCGCCCATACGGTCAATGGGGACTCCGTCCAGTGCAACGATCCCGCTGTCCGGCTTCAGGTTTTGTGTAATGATGTTCATCAACGTGCTCTTACCGGCCCCGTTAGGCCCCAGCAAACCATATACACCGGGAGTAAACGTTACCGTGACATCATCCACAGCATACGTCTTCCCGTTGTTATAGCTCTTTCTGATCCTGCTCAAACTCAATTCCATTCGGTGTACCTCTCGTTCTATTGCAAAAATCGGATCAGCAGCAAATTTGCGTCTAAGTTTAAGTAGCGCAAGATAATCGTGACCGCACCCACAGCTCCTACTCCGGCCAACAGAGTAACCATCTCATTTTTTGTTATCGAGGACAGCCGCAGACCACCAAGGCACACCGCCAGATATCCCATGGCCTTCAGAAAAAACACGCTCGTCAGCAGCACCCAGAGCGGCAGGTCGCTGGTAAACGGGAACTGTGTAAAGTCACGCAGTCGCTGTCCCACAGTGGCAAAATGGTCGATCTCGAAATAGCGCAGAAACAGAGGCAGCTCCGTAACCAGATACACGAGCAGCGTGCACAGAAGAGCGCAGAGGGTCCGGCTCCGATCCAGCTTTCTGTGCCCGTTCCTGGTAGACCGCAGCAGGGGAAGCATTTTCTTCCGCTCATCCAGAGTGCGGATACTGCTGATAAAAAACAGGAGCGTGGCTGAGCCGATGAAAAACAGCCCCAGATCACGTCCCGCATCCCACCAGAGGGAGATATAGGAGCGCTCGTCCAGCAGCAGTTTCTCCTCAAGTGGACCTTCTTTTACCTTCAGGCCCTCCAGCTGCTGCTGGACCAGATAGAACCCGCCCTCCCGAGATTCCAGTTCAGACTGGATCTGTATATACCGGAGATAGTCACTGCCGCCGGGGTCGGCGCCGATCTCCATCAGTTCCAGCCATAGGGCGTTCAGACGTTCTTCCTCCGCCGCGACGAACTCCAGTGTCTCTTCCGTCACCGGCCCATGAAGGATATCCATATAGTGTTGATAGGAAGCGTCCTCGGCAGTCGCATAGTAGGTGGGGCCGAACACATTGACGGTCTCATAAATCCCCCAGGACAGCAGGAGGAGCAGAACAATCCCCTTTTTCTGCTGTACCAACATCTTGTAAAATTCGTAGTACAGCAGGCTGGTCCTGTGGGTCAGGCGACTCAACTTTCCTCTGAGCCAATACAGTAGCCTCTCCATGCGGCTGCTTGATCTGACCTGATACGTCCGGTTGAACACGAGCACCCCCGCCGCCGGCATCAGCGCAGCAAGACTTCCCAGCATCACCAATGCGCACGTTTCCTTGTTGATCGGTTTCCCAAACAGGTTTAAGTTGAGGTATTCTCCCAGGACGGCGCTCATGTTCCAACAATAGAAGGGATTCACGCATTTCAGCCAGTTCAGCCCGCCGCTGAGAGGAATCGCCTGATAGAGCAGATATTCGGAGCCCAACAGAACAGCTGATGCCACAACCGCAGCGCCCCCATTTTTTACGCACATCCCGACACAAAACAGCAAGCAGGCAAAAAACACCGCCACAGCCACACGGATCAGGATGACCGAGACCAACCCCTGCCCGACCGTCAGGAAATGGGCGCAATTCCGAAAACGGGACATGGATTGAAGTGGCCGGCTCAGATCGCCGTAGCCGTAGATCTGTCCCAGGAACAGGACCGCTGCCGTCTCCTGGAGCAGAGAGTACAGCACCGCGGCGGAGAGCATCGCCGCTAGCTTGGACAGGGCCAGCGGCGTGTGCCCCCGGCGGTTTCCCTTCAAGAGCAGCGTAAGCCCCGCGTCCCGCTCATAGAAGATCACAAAGTACGCCAGCACGGCCAGAAAGACCAGCAGGAACAGTACGCCGCTGTCGTAGTCGGACAGCGCCCGGAGGCCAAAGTCATTGTCCAGCTTCAGCTCCAGTCCTTCAAAGGGGGCGAAGTCCGCGCAGGTCTGCCGCAGATTGCGGTAGACAAAACTGTCCTGATCCGAGAAAAGCGCGGTCGCTCTCATCTGCTCCGCCCGGGACGCCATCTCGCCGATAAACGCGGCGTAGGACTGCTGATAGGCGCTATGCGCGTCCAGCTGCTCCTGATACCAGCCATTGGAGTCCACGGACGTATCTCCGGACTGAAACGCTTGGTACATGTCCCGGTTCTCACAGACGTAGAAGAAGGCAGAGGTATTCTTTTCAAGGATGTACAGTGTCAGAAGGTTGGCTGCCAGCAACAGTCCGGCAAGGATCACAAACAGGCGGCGCTGCCACAGCTTCAGCCATTCGTATCCAAAAAGTTTCATGTTGGCGGACTCCTGTCTCCGGAAGCGCTTACCGCGGAATATCAAGTGTATCGGATGTCAACAATATCTTTGTCGACCGGTGCGCCTTGATAAGTACCGATCTTTTTATCCCACCGAACAACACCCCAGAACGGATCGTTTTCGTCGCCGCTGCTGTAGGGCAGGTACATCACATCGTTACCGATCGGAAAAACATCATAGAATATCAAAGTCGTCATGGGTTTGAAAGTATCGACCTTCTCCATTTGTCTATTATAGACTTCGTATATAAGCTCGTCTTCTTCCGCATAACCCCGCGCGACCTTATATGCATTCGTCATATACAAATAGGTCCCATCATTTGTAAATCTAGTGTACTTCGGGACATCCTCCATAAAAAGTTCCGGGTTTGACCCATCTAGTTCCGTAATGTACCAATCATCAGTCCCCGTCTCGTCCGTTGCATGGTCAAACGCATGGAGAAGGAGTTTATCGTCCCAGAACGCTACACTGGATACAAATTGTGTCGGGTTCATATTGGGGACCACAAGTTCGTGGATCTCTTTGGTCACAATATTATATTCAAATGCCTTGTTGTACAAATATTCCAAATAATTGTCATCTGTGATTTCCTCCTCGGCCGGAACAAAGCCATGGATCACAAAATATACGTGGTTACCGTAAGCTGATGGTCTGGCCAATGAGTTGATCGTCAGGTCCTCATCCGGTACAAAGACAACTTCCTCCTGCCGCACCGGATCGGTCAGAGAAAGCGACATCAACTGAGACCGCGCCTTTATTCCGTCGTCGGTCGTTTCATAGATCTCTTTTGCATAGTAAAGAACATCGCGATGGATCGCCCACTCGTTTATAAGGCAGCCATCCCACTGGTAGATTGTTTCCTTTTTCGATCCATCCTCGGAGATACGGTAGAGATATGCGGTTTGCCCAGCATATCCGCAATCCAGACAATATAGAAAACCATTACAGTAGGAAATACCTGCATCGCCCAATGGTAGTTTGTTTTCCGGGAGTATACATGCGTTGCAATAGGAATATTTTTCGGGATCAGTCTCTTTGTCATGAAGGCAGTCCGCCTTGTTGCACAACGGCAGAATCATGTCTGAGCCCTCGTCAATGAAATAGATGTAATTTCCGTGTAGCAGATAGAATGCTTTGCTGCCCTGTGACTGCATCATGAAAAACCGTCTGGATTCCAATTGCATATATTGATAGTCGCTGCCCTCAACATAGGTGTCGGGCAACTCCTTTGACTGACAGGCGGCACAAAGTGATACAAGCAGGATGCTCGCGCACAAAAAAGCAAGAATCTTTTTCATAACCGACCTTCTTTCAAAGCATATATTCTGCGGCATGAAAGTCGCCGACAGATGGCAGTCCGCTCTGTCCTGCCATCTGCCGACTATTTCGGTGATTGTATCTCGCAAATTGTTAAATGACGAATCTGTCTACCAGCATTTAAACAAAAACGTCAGACTAATAGCTTAGTCCCATTCTGCCCCATGCAAGATAACACCAACTTCTGTCGCAGGGGTCCACTGGTGGCCGTCATAGTAGACTCTATGCTCTCCCTCTGCACCCCGTACCTGCGCGCCGGGAATATCGATATTAATGCGCGCTACCGAATATCCAGGGCTATTTAGTCCACTTGCTTGACGGCGGTAGTCTGTATCACCACTCTCGTAGTATGCAGTAACTGTCGCGGAAACATAAGCGCTCGATGGTCCACCGAACGTCGTAGTTGCCGTTGCGCTGCTGCGCGTATAGGAAACATTTGCCGACGCAGAATATCCGGCAATCGTTGTGGAGTCAGATGAACTCGCAAACGCGGTCACAGCCATGCAGGTGACCATCATTACCAGTGCCAGAGCGAAGGTCAATACCGACTTAAATGACTTTTTCATTGGGCTCTCCTTTCTCAATTACGGACCTTTTCTTACATCAAAGATTTCGGCGCTGGGGTCCTGCTTATGGATGTTCTATTTCTGCCGGGGAATCACCTCCAATTATGACAAATTTATGGAAGGCGTACCTAATCAGCTTGTCCGACTTGTAGGCACGCCAAAGCCATTGGTTACGAGTGGCAAATGCACAACACGGAAGATCCACTTATGATTCATCCCATATGTCTGTAACCTAAATAGTCCGAAATCTAATCAACCAGCACCATCTCGATCATTGACTCGCTGCCAAAGGACTCTAAAGCTCTGAAATCGGCGTAAGAGATATCCGCAGCCAATATGGTAATCACTTTATTTTACCCTTCACTTAATTAATGTCGCTAGTCAGCTAATTTGTTGCGTGAAAAAGGAATTATTTTTGAGAAAGTTCATTCCTCATCAAAAAGCTAAGGGAAGACCTGAATAACCAGGTCTTCCCTTAGCTTTTACAGCGCCAATATGTCAGGCTCTACAAGTTACATAAAAGGTTTCTTCTCTCGCATCCCGGCCATTCTCATCCTCGGCAAAGATGGTTACGATAACCTTGTAATATGATCCAACTTCGCCGTCAATATAAATCGTATTTATATAACCACGAGAATTCCTGTCGCTCATACCTTCGTCAAATTCATCAAGACTTTCTACTTCCTTCCATCTGCCATTAGTATCCTCATAGACTTCAATGCTCTCACAGCCAATTCGGTCCATTTTGGCGCTCCCTGTAACAGAAAAGGAAACTAAAATCTGTCCGTCAGAGGTTCCAGCTTCCATCCAATAGTCTTCCAACTGGTCACTTGCTCGGGCAAATGCCGGAAGTGTCATTGCCAGCATACAAATCATTACACAAAAAAAAGAAATCAGTCTTTTCATTTTCATTCCTGATCACTCCTGATACATAGATTCCAAGATAATTTTCAGTTCAGAAATAGATAGAGTCGTGGACAGAGAGTACTCCAAATTATCCGAATGCCATACAGCTACATTTTTCCCATTGTTGGTAAAGATGTAATGGTCAAAACCATCAATCTCGAATATTTCAACATCACCATTATCTTTTTCAAAAGTACTATTGGTATTGTCGCTGAGTAAAACACCGAACGCAATTTCATCGTTTCCATTCATATACCAAACAGTAAAATCAATAATGTTGAATTCAGGAATGATGCCTAGACTACTATCATCAAATTGGAACCCATCTGGAAGGTACGTCGGAAACAAAAAGCTATAGACACCCCTCGCCTCCAGTTCGGTCCATAGTTCCTGGTACTCAGGCGGTAAATTTGCAGTAAATTCCGCACGTTCTTCTCGTTGCACTTCACTGTCCGCAGTCTCCTCTGGTTCTCCAGAGCTCACGTCTCCAAAGCTAAACGTGTCCAATGTCCAGCGTGCCAATCCGCCGAACACATCCATCCCAGCAGCCTGTGCAACTACCATAGATCCCAGCAAACAAACCGCAGCGGCAGCGGCGACCAGTCCCATCCTGAGGGCGCTTCTCCTGCGTCCAGAGGGCGGTTTCGATATGGGAGCCTGCTCCTGGCCCTTGAACTCTTGCCTGAGCTTTCCCCGGAGTACCTCATATGCCTCCTCTGGATCTGGCGGTGTTGGCATTGGCGCCTTACGGTCCATTGCTTCCAGATACGCACTGATCACCGCAGGATCGTAAGTCTCCTCTGTCATCGCGTCCAGTGCCCGCTCCATCTCCTCCTCCAATTCCGCAGGAGACATCTGATTCAGACGTTCAAAAGACACATCAAAAGGATCAGACCGGTTATTTTCTTTGCTGCTGCCTTCCATGGAAAAACCCATAACTACCCTCCTTTCTTCGGCCCTCACTCTATATATGTTGCAAACCTAATCTTTTGTTGCATCGTTCCAAAAATTTTTCTATTTTTCCTTCATGTACTTTCTACAGTTGGCTATCGCGCGAGACATGCGGCTCCTGCAGCCGGACTCTGATATTCCCAAACGTTTGGATATTTCCGCATACTCCATTTGTCTATCATAGCGCCAAATTATGATTCTTCGATCCTCCGGAGACAGCTCATTCGGCAGGATATCCTCCACAGATACAGGCGATTCTTGGTTTGCCACCCCAACAATATCGTCTAAGGGGACTTCTGGATGGTTCTTCTGCTTTCTTCGCTCATTTTTAACCAGATTATGTAGCGCCAACATCAGCCATCCCTCGGGTACTGGGTGTGCAGAGAACTCCTTCTGCCGAACAAGGGCTAAAAGAAATACCTGCTGCACCAGATCCTCAGCACTCTCTATATCGCCTATCATGCGGTACGCCGCTTTCACGAGCTTGTTATATTGCGCTGTGTACAAAAGGTGAAGGAACGATTCTGCGCTTCCTGCCACAGATTTCACCTCTCTTATTCTATTATCTAAAATCAAATTCCGACAACAAATCGCAGAACTTAGGCTCTGTCTGAAAAATGTCAACAAGCCCAAACAGCGGATCTTTTCCCGCCATACTGCGTTGATTTTCCTTGCAATACACAAAGTATTGCTGCGTCAAATCGCCTTGTCTGGCGAAAAAAACTCTCGCCGTTGGGCATATTTCCAATTTTCAAACAGGACCTAATCAATAAACCAAATTTTGTCGAGTCCATCCGCTCAATTTGCGTCATGAGCTTCCTGTTCAGAATCACTTTTCTGCTTCCGGTCAAGGTGTCGCCAAGCAAAGAGTTACAGTCTGTCTCCAGAGCATTTGCTATCGCCACCAATGTAGGCAACCCAAGCTTTGTGTGGGCATTTTCAATATGACTGATATGCTGATCCGATACGTGAACTCGCTCGGCCAGCTCTCTTTGGTTCATTCCCTTCTTCAGGCGATAATAGCGAATATTCCGGCCAATTTCGCGATAATCCAGGTCCATTATAACATACTCCTCAAAATTGCGAAAGGGAAAATAGGCGCAACTGCCTTTTTCAATATAGTAACGTGATATTGAGGGTTTGATAATGTTATATGTAGGCGTTACTGCCTTTTTCGATATTCTTTTGCAAATTTTTCCTATTTCTGCAACAAACAGCTGGAGTTGTGACATATATGAAATAGAGTCACACTTTGGAGCGATTACTTGGGAAAGTGGGGAGATTCCAATGGGCTAAGAATATTATCGTATAAGCCCTTTCTTATCTTGTCAATCTAGTACTGGCATGCAAAATGCAGAAAACAAATAAAACGGAGGCAATTATGAAAACTATTGGGAGGAAAGTACTTAGTTTACTCTTTGCTCTTGCCTTAGTCGCAACAATGTATACACCTGCGTTTTCGCTATATGAAACTAGCGACGTCAACTTTGAGGGCACGATCTCTCCGGCAGATCTCTCAGATATGACCCTACAAGAAGTAAGAGGGCTAAATTACACAGCTGCTGAACTGCAGGATCAAATCGATACAGCGAAGGCAACAAAAGATCGGCTCAGCACTTATACAACTTTAGACGAAAAGCTAGAAACTCTAACGCTTTATGACATTGACACAATTACTGCGATTATTGAAACAAATCATCTCAATACAGCACAGGCAAACAATTTGATCAATTCTTGGCATACGGGTACACAAGGTACGAACGATGGTGATCCACAATACAGGCAGATACTCCATGCAAAATATCCAGATAACTCGCAGAGCATACAGTCAAGAGCATTTTCTGGATCAATATATAACGAGCCGAAATCAACTGACCATACAGGCGTACATTATCAAGTGAAGTCGAATACTGGCGGCTATAATAAAGCAAGTGGTACTTTTACATTACCAGATGTTTATTTGAAGAGTAGTCTGGATGACCCTGATGTCCCATACGGTTTTTTTGGAATTTACATAGGATATGATCTCGGGATGGATCTAGGAGTGTTCTACAAGCAGAAAGATAACACATGGAGGTTCTTTATTAGTGGTTATGCTGTGAGTGCAGACGGCGGGGAAGCAAGTTATTATGAAGAAAGCACAAAAACCTTTTCACCAAGTGAGCTTAGCAAAGTCAATCTAGTTGCATCAATTATTAAAGGAAGTAACTACGATTTGCTCAAGCTGTCCTTTACAGATGCAACCTCGTGGGAGCTAATCGACACACTTGAAGTTCATACGAACAATGATGCAACAAATGAAAAGCAAGAGCCGAAGGCAGGACCGAATAAATCGTTGGTTTCATCAAACTACAGCAACGTTACATTCCATCGGGAAGTCACCCTAGCCCATAGCATGCAATCAATGCGTGACTTTACTGGATCATCCATCGAAAATGCAAAGTGGTCGGACGTCTATCTATACACAACTGCAGACTATTTCAAGTGGCAGCCTACTCATACAATTGCTGCCAAGAAAATTGGGGAAACAACCAAATACTGCAATACTGTTCATGTCAGCATCACAAATAAATGGTACGAAGATGTTACAGACATATATTATGAAGACTAACATGCTCAACATGTATCATACATGTCCTATGCATGAGAGTACGCGATAGGTGTTGACCTCCTATAATATAGTGTGTATCATAAATACATAGGCAGAGGGGAATCATCCTCTCTGCCTATGTTAAAGTTCATCCTATTAATCTTTTTTGAGGAGGAGAGTCCTGGATGAAACAACACAAAATTCGCATGTTCGCGGTTTTGCTTCTTGTAGGTGCTATCCTCAATGGATACCAGGCTTCCGCAAGCGATGTGCATATCCACTGTAATGATCCCTCTTTGTCTGAACAGCACTTTGTGTCAGATATTGCTGAAGATGATGAAAGCATATATTTTAGGATAACAGATGCAAGTTCTGGTTACAGTACCCACATTATTGAACTCAAAGCGTCTGGATCAGAGTGCTACATTTACACGCCAAAAGAATACGGGCTATCCGCAGATACATTCATTGATATGGAGCCTGGCGATAGCGGACAGCTTTGGACAACTCTTCGTGGAGAAGGCAATCACTACTATATCGCATTGTTCGGTGAAGGTCAGCTACTTGCCATGCAAGAGTGTGAATCAAGACCAGCCATCGGCAAAAGCGGCGCAGGATGGGAAAGTGAGAACGGTTTTCTTTTTTGGGATGGGACCCAAACCATGGCGCTGCCCTATGCATCGGAGTCCGAAAGCATCGGAGCATTTGCTGTTTGGAATGGTGGACTGGCTTATGCCGATTGGGAGAACGGGATTATTTGGTTTGTTGGCGCAGGCGCACAAAACGAGGAGATATTTACTCTGCCTGAGGGGCAAGGTTTTACTTACGCAAGCCTGGAAAGTGTCGGTGATAAATTATTCCTCTCATATAGTGCCGACACTGGCGCAAGCGACGCGCGGAACACCGGCCTCATTGAGCTCTCCGCTGGAAGGCGTCTCAGCGAGGAGTTGAGATATATCATCCAAGGCCGGGCACAGTCTGACGGATCGATACAGCTCATGCTCACAAACATATGGCCAGGTAATATTTCTATCTACTACCAAGGAAGTGTCACGGAAGATAACTATTCGGTACGAGAAGCTGACACATACTACAGCACAGTCGGGGAAGCAGCCTCTCAGACAGATGAAAACGGTAACCCTGTCGGGTTTCACTTTGTTGACAGCAAGGGAAACCAATGGATCTATCATCTTCGTTGGGCGCAGGAGAGAGGGGCTGTGTCACTCGTTAATCAGGATGGTACTCTGATCCAGATTACTGGCGCTGGCCTTCATGAATCCTCATCTGTTTATTGGTGTGGATTTGGCGTCACGTTTGATCCCAGCGCTTACATTAACAGCTATGGAAGCATGATGGTACCCGTACGGGGATTAGGCTGTCTGCTCGGTTTGGATGTCACATGGGACAGTGCCGCCAGAGAGGTAACTTTGCACAGTGCGGATACTTCTATTACGCTTGCAGTTGGGTCAGACTTTGCCGCCGTAAATGGAAAATTGCATCCACTCGGAACTGATGTGATCATCCAGGATGGCTATGCCATGGTTCCGATCCGTTTTATCTGCGAGACATTTGGATACGATGTTCTGTGGGAAAATGGCGCGGCGTATATTGCCCCATTGCAATAAAGTCAGAGGATGGCATGACATATGCCATCCTCTTCAATCTGTCGAGACCCCCGGCCTACACATAAACCATAGACCGGCTTCCTCGACAGACTGGGGGGACCTGGTATGAAACCAGGTCCCCTCTTTTCTAAGTTTCCAGCAAATGCTGCTAAACATTCCATCCCTCGAAAGATACTGTATCATGTTGATAACAATACTCATACCAACTACTTTCACTTGTATACCCTAAAGAAAAACTTACCGAAATTAAATCGTCAATTCCAGCCGAGATATCAGTTCCACCGGAAACAGTTGTCGTTCCATTGTTATAAAAGTCGCCATTGATGAGATATTCGATTTCGTATACACCACGCAACCACACTTGGATTTCTCCTTGAAACTGCTTTGCTTCTCCTAAAAAACTAGAAGGAGATCTATCTAACTGTACAGAATAGATGTTCATTATTCCCCAAACACCATCTCCCTTGGAGACTTCACAGTAAAACTCTAATACAGGTTTGTAGCTATTTGTAACATCAATTTCTACGTAAAACACACGGTACACATCACTTGCTCTACGTGCACGATTTGTCGGTACATTAAATTTTGAAAGAGCTTCCTGATATGAGATATCATGTTGTTCTGCACAGTATTGCACCATTTCCTCAAATGTCATAAAATCGGTTGCAGAAATAACGCTGCTTTCATTGTCGTGTTCCTGAGAGGAAGCGTATGCTATATACGCTTGCTGGCTACTGGATAAAGCTATAAAGAGAATCGCCAAAGCAATTGCCGAAAATCGTTTCATATTTATTCTCCTTTTACAAATAATCCTCTAATAGCAACTAAAATTCCACACACAAATATTGCAACAAAGATATTATCGACATTAATGTTCAACAAACGGTGAAGAATTTCCGTTATAAATGTACTGATGAATGGGCTGGCCACAACAAGAATAATACCAAGCAGAAACTGAGTATTAGGCGTTCTTTGGTTTGAACTCCGCATTGGATGCTTTCTCCTCACTGTTTAGCTCGATGCATATCATGTATTCCATTAGATACGTTCACTCTTACCACATTGGAATCACCCCCTTCACATCCGCTTTATTTATAGCCTCCTACTCAATATATGTCGCAACTCGACCACTTTGTTGCAGAAGATTACTAAAAATAATCACCAAAGAATCCTCTTTTATCAGTTTCTATAGTCTTGTACATAGAATTGTATATTGAAGTCTTACTACCAGTAACTTTGAGTTGATTTCTGCACCCATGATGCGGACATATTTGTCAGTTGATCGCCCCCAATATGCCGATGTTAACTCTCTCCCGTTACGTCATGCTCTATTGCAAACAGCGGCTTATGTGATATCATGCCAAAAGATTCGCGGGGAGGATGCATCCTCCCCGCGCTTTGTGGTCATGACATATTACGCCGCCTTCCTGGATCGGATCCCTCTGGCTCGCAGGGACAATTCCTGGGAGAGCAGCCGCAGGGACTCAAACTCTTCATCCAGCCCGGAAAGTTCACGGCGCAGGATGTCCTCGTAACGGCGTTTCTTTTCCTCCAGCGCCTGAATCTTCACAACCCACCGCTCCATGGTGGAGGGGCTGCTACAGCCGGACCGGATGAAGTAATCCGCCCGCTCCTGGTATTGCGCGATCTCCTTTTTGACCGCCAGGTAGAACTCCTCGGTCATCTTGTCGCGTTGCTTGGCGTCGTCGATGAGGTAGAAGCTGTTGGCAAACAATGGGGTATTGTTGCGGTTGAGCCGACTGACCTCCTCGATGAACGTCTCGAATACCACCACCTGCTCCATGGTGTGCCGGGGCACGAAATAGAGATGCCCGTTGACACTGACCTTGGTAGCGTCCAGCGACCGCAGGAACTTCAGGCAGATGGTCTCGATCTGTTTGCGGTTGGCGCATGTCTGGTAGAGTTCAAAGAGTTGCTCGGCTTGAATGCAATACTTCATGGCGTCCACATTCTCATCGTAGGTGAGGTCGTCGTAGCCAAACCTCTGGTCAGCCTTGTCGTAGTGGATATTCGCCAGTTTCTCATACTGGTTGGTGCGTTGGTTCACCGTCTCCTTTACCAGTTCCCGGGAGAGTACATTGGGCGTGCTCTTATTCTCCCGGCAGTAGATCTGATAAAACTTCTGCTCACCGTCCCGCCGGACGGTGATGCGGTCCCGGATGTCCCCGGTGGCGCTTTTGAAGGCGTCGGCCACAGGCAGGCGCTTCCCGCAGGAGCAGTCCATACCAAGGCTCTCACACAGCGTCTCCAACTCCTTTTTATCCACCAGGACATTGGAGAGTGAGAAGTACAAAAACCTGCCCAGCATATTGCTTTGCTCGCCGGACGCGGCGCCGATGACATCGCAGAAATGGATGGCCTTTTCCAAGAAGATTTCCTCCTTTTTACTTTCTTTGTTTGAGCGACTTACCTCTCAATCTCATCCGACTTGCAGGCGTCCGGCAGCCGCCCGTGCTCCCGGTCATATCTGTTGGAATACTCCTGATATCCGTAGTCGTCCAGCGCCCGGAGCCTCTCAGCATTGAATCGATATTCCGGGTAAGTCACAAAACCACTGCGCTGAGTTCGCCCAGTCGGGGTCCCAAGGCCGTTTTTCTCGATCCAGGGCAGGATCGACTCACCCATATCGTTGACGTCCACAAAGGCACAGTCCTTTTCCACAGAGTATCCCAAATTGGTCGTCAAATCACCCCACGGCTCGGGATACTCACCGCTCCAAGCTACCAACAGCAGAGCCAGGTTCCCGCCGCTATAATAGGAGCGCACCTGCAACTCCAGAGGCACCTTCTTTCCGTAGTGGGGCAGTTTCAAGAGTGCGCTGCCATTGATGATCCCACGATATTTCGCGTCGCTATACCCATCCCAGCGCAAATAGTTCCAGTCAGGTCTCGGGCATTTCTTTGCGCACGCAACCTTTTTGGGCACTGTTTTCAGCGGCGGCGCCGGGAGTTCCCCCATCTGAATCTTTGCATAGATCGGGAGCAATTCTTTGACGAGAAATTCCTGGTCCGGACAGACATCAATTATGCCCATTCGGGCTGTCAGAAAGGTTATTTCATTGGTCGTTCCGATAGCGCTCATTATCGCCCGCCCATGCTGAAATAGAAACGCCGAGATATTTTCCGCGGTTGCCTCAAAAAAGACAGCGTCATCTACACTTTCCATATTGCTGGAAATACCCTGCAAGTATTTTTGATTCATAACAATATTTTCTCCTTAAGTAATTAACATATGGATAGGACACCTTTATCCGGGTCATACCGCCCTATTAAGCTGTGTTGATCGTTTACCTGAGACAGATGTCGCTTACCGCGCTCTGCACGGTCTGGCCATGGACACTTCACCTTTCACCATCCCGAT
>ERZ1090869.230-NODE-230-length-31149-cov-12.386441_pt1 | contig 31149 bp, 26 predicted proteins | sample MGYA00478474_ERZ1090869 | MGnify/ENA primary metagenome ERZ1090869 (study PRJEB33644, sample SAMEA5815748) | chicken gut metagenome | biome: Chicken; feature: Gastrointestinal Tract; material: Caecum | place: Ireland | collected 2019-01-01 | study: A study of the... | reverse complement strand
AGATGTGTATAAGAGACAGGTATAGCTTGGTCTATTATATCAATATAAGATGTTTGCTCCCTTAATTTAGAAGCTTCAACGCTACTCAGTGAATAATCTTTAACCCACTTGTCGATAATCTCATCATTTGGAGATATGAAATAATGTAGAGTGTGTATATTGGGCCACTGTTGCTCGGCAACATACCCAGAAGTATTACTCCTAAAGTATTTGTCTATTTCTCCTCCGTGTTCAAATCTAGACTCCTTAGTAATTCCAACTCTAATGGCTGATCCGTTTCTTTCAAATAGAGTTGATACATATTGCTCAATCTTAGTATTTGAGTTTATACTATAACAACTGTTAAGTATAATTAGTTCAAATGCAAGCCTCTTATTTAGAAAGTTTCTTAATTCTAAATAAGTAGTTACTTCTATATGCCTAAAGCTATTTTTATGAGCCCAACTAACTAATTCAGTTACTTCCTTATTACTATGGCATACCACTAAAGTTCTCATACGAGTATTAGATATAACACACTTAATTAAGTCTATTTCCTCATCAACTTTAGTAATAAGAATATTACGATTGGCTCTAATAGCACTCAATATAGCTTCTAACTCTTCGTTGAGCCTAGTGTCAACCACTTCTTCACCCATGTTAAACTCCAACCTTCTTAAAGTATAAAGTATCAACCGTTTATGTTAAGCGTTAAACTGTTGTTAATCTACAAAATCAGGAGGCTCCTCATCTGGATTATGCCTAATGCTTTCCATACCTGAGTATGGCGGTAACAGCTTGTATGGAACTTCTCCAGATAGCCTCTTAGAAAATACCATTAAGTAAGTTGAAGAAAGTGCCTGCATAGCTGCCTCTAATTTCGGCTCAATCTCGCTAGCGTAAAAGCCGTAATCAAATACAACAGATTCGTTAGTTGTATTTGGTACGCTATCCTTTGGATTTCCATATGAGTCAACATCAGTGGTCCGTGCATACACATAAACTATAGTTCCGTCGTCTAGCACGGCTACATATCCACCATGATGCTCCTGGGCACCCTCTACTATGCGCCGAGTGGTAATTATAATCATGAACCTGTTACATAGTCGGCAGCGGCTCTTATGTATCTGCAATTTCCATGGCTTATTATCAGCTTGTGAGCCAGTCTCTATTACCTTTAGTATCCCATCTATTCCCCACTCACGATTCGAGTATGACTTATTAAGCCTATCTTTGTATGTAACTGCCATCTTCCTACGAGATATTATAGTTACCCATTCTTGAGCTATCTTTTCTACTGGATAAGATGCCTCGTACAAATCATAGTTTTTACTGTTAAGCACAGCAAAACTTCCTTGTGGTATCCCGGCCACAACTGCTGTTCTCGGAATTTTAGAAAATGGCCTGTGCTTGATGTATAGAGCGGAGAATTTAGGATTTCCTCCACTAATTCTAGTCATCTTTTTCATATGCTTAGATATACTAATAGGGTCATCAGGGTCTATTATTGTCTTTCCCATACATATATTGTAAGCATACATGACTCTGGATACTATTCTCTGGTCTGTTACCATAAACGGAGGATTTATCAGCTTTTGACTGCTTATTGTCCCATACATCTGAACTGCATTTTCAAGTAAGTTTATCTCAAATGGTGTAAATCCTATTGAAGTGAGTAAATTCTCGTCTATACTGAACATATAATTAGCTTTTGGCCCCCTATAATTATAAGGAATGCCATCTGGCCCATATTGAGTGTAATCTACATCAGGATATGGTATAGCATAAGGATTTTCTGGCAGCATCCCATCCCCCATGTTACAGCCCATTTCGCCAATCCCATCTCCATAGAATCCATCGTCATACATAGAGCTCACCACCAACAATCAAATAATTTTCTGTTATGTGTGAACCCAGCATAAACAGAAGAACCGGGAACACTTATATCCTGTTCCCGGTTCTTAGTCACTGTGCCAACGACTTCATATTGTATGGCAAATAAGCCTCTTTTCTCTTTTCAGCACTAGAAATAGAACAAGGCTCTACAATGTCAGGATGGAAAGGTCTTGGTCTTACTAATCTAAGACTTGTTCTAGCCTGGGCAAGCTTATCAGCAGGAAAATATCCAGATTGTTCTAAACGATTTAGGATAAGTTCCACATTATCAGCGGCACCACAAACCGGCCAGTTTATCCCCATATTAGTTAAATGGTCTACCAACCCATTAAACGCCTTTGGCCCAAATCCTTTAATGCCATCAATACAGTCACTCTTGTCCCCAACTGTAATCTTGTAGAGTGTCAGAGCGTTATAAGGCATCTTACACTTCATCTCAGCCTCAAGATAGGAAGAGAAGTTATCAATCCCAACTACGCTGTATCCCTTGGTACTCTTATACCGTTGGACCCTGATTTTATCAGTGATATTAACCATGAGGTCAGCATCCGGAGTTACAATTAGGACACTGTCGAACTTATCTGTGTATGTTTTACAAAGGTGATGAATAATGTCATCCGCCTCGTAACCCTCAATACGATAAGTATTGTACCCAGCAGTATCTAGAATAGACTGCACAATGGCAATATTCTCAAAGTCCTCATCTTTTAGCACATGCTTACGATTAGACTTATACTTACTGGATGCCTCTCCCTCTTCTTCCTTGCGCTCAGATGGCATATCAAAGCAAATAGAGATAATAGGCTGTTCCCCATGTTCCTCTACTGCTTTACGGAAGCTTTCAATCTCACGAAGAGAGTAATACATCTGAGATACATCACGCTCTACCATTTGTCCGTTGATGTTGATTTCAGCAGATAACCTGCTCATACGCCCAGAGTCCAAAGCAAACTTATACTTGTAGTATAAGAAACTATAGTCTACAATAATGTGAATCACTGCTGGTTTCCTCCGATTATCTGTCAAAATCCACTTCGTATAGCAGCTTAGTTCCACCAATAAGCTTACGATTGACAGAAGTAGACTGAACAAATACTCTGTATTTGTTAGTGTGGTGACTGTTCAACCGCTCAGTTACACCGCCCTTGGCAATCTGGGGCTGAAGCCCAAGGTACTCTCTAACCTGAGCACCAGAGTACATTTCCCCAGTCTCACGGTCCTCAAGGATAATCTCCTTATACTGCTGTACCTTCTCACTCTTACTCAGTTCGTAGAAGCCACGGCCACGTTTGAATATGATGCCGTTAAACTCCACAAAAGACTTAATGTCCATATCGGTGTCAACTTCCATAGTCTGAAACCGACCAGGTGTAACAGGAATGAGTCCAGCAGCCTGCACCAGAGTTGTGTCTGTACCTCTCATCACCCCAGTGCGTCGAGATGGCTTGCTTGGATAATCAGAATCCCCCATCAAGCCCTCAACCAGTTCTTTACCGCTCAATCTGTTAATATTACGAGCAAGACCATTAGTTAACCTACGATTATTACGAATAATCGTGACGAATTCAGTGAGTTTTTCCTCGCTATACTGAGAATAGCAAGTGGCCTCAATAAGCCCAGTGATATCACTGAACTGGTCGAGTGTCAGGTAAACTCCATTTGTATCATCAGCAATCTTCTGATAGAACTTAGTACTGGACTGCCTAAATTTGTGAAGGCAGTGTACTCCGAACACCTGGATGTGCATATCAGAAAGCTGTTTGCTCTCGTCCTGCCACCTAATATGCTCGATATTCAACGGATAGCTCTCTGAATGAGGGTTAGCGTCGCCAATAACCATGAAGATTTTAGTACTATCAGGACGCCAAGATGCCTGAGTTCTGCCGGTACGAAGGACAAGCTCGTAGCACTCGTCAGCGTCACCACCATAGGTGGGCTTAGTGTTATTGATAAAGTCAGAGAGCTTTGCCACATCGTCCGTGAAGTCAAGGAAACGAATTGTATAGGGGTCATTAGCGTCACAGTAGTCACCATGAGCAATAACACCAATCTGGATGTCCTTAATCTTAGAAGCTAGGGTACGAACCAGATAGTCTACCTCTCTACGAACATTGGCCAGCACAGGATACATACTACCAGTGGTATCAAAGGAAATAAGGAGGTCAAGCCCCTTTGGCTCATGCTTAGGCTCAGTATTCTCCAGCTTACTCTCAAACATGGGAGGCACACTAGAAACTTCGCTCTTGACCGGTGTCTCCTTAGGCTTTTTACTGCTCTTCTTAGTAGAAGGCCCTGTTTTGGTAGTCTCGTCCTTCAATTTCTTAGTTTTGGCAGATTTTGTCTTAGCTGTGCTAGCCTTAGGAGTCGAACCCTTTTTCTTTTCAACACCACCGGGAGAAACCTCAATTTTTTCATCCGGCGTATCAGCAGATTTTTTGCTACGCTTACCCACACTTTTAGCTACTGCATCGCTATCTTTATTAGTAGCTTTGCTACTTGACTTTTTCTGTGAGCCTTTACCTACCTTAGACTCAACTTTCTTAGAACTTGCTGACTTAGTCGATTTTTTCTTAGTAGGTTTCGGAGAGTCTACCTCAACACTACTAAAGTCGTCTACTGGCTCAATAGGGTCACTGCCAATGGTAAGCTTACGCGAAGAATTATCACTTGAACTTCCCATAGTTTACTCAGTCCTCTCTATAGTTTATATAGCTTTCTAGCTCTTTGCTATGTTTCATGCACCCTAAAGTGCTAAGCTTTTCAATTACATCAGACTTGCTAATACTTCTTGCGTTATATTCAAAGGTATTCTGCATTACCTCATAGAAACCAAGGCTTTCAAGTTGGTCTACAATGTCATTGTCTCTCATGTACTTGTCCATCGTAGTTCCATGAGCAATCCAGTATTCCTCTGGGACTACACAGAAACTCCCGTAACCACCAGAAACAGGCTTAAACCCGTAAAGATATGTACCTTCCATATGTAATCCCCTCCAAAACCACTGCTTAACACCTTGTATTTAGTCAAGTGAAATCTAACTACGCTTATACTTCGATTCTGTTCGGCTTACTCATACAGTAAGGCAAAATAAACTTTCTGTGTCTGAATAAGAACGGCAAAGATGCACGGAGCTCTTTCATAGCCGGTGTGCCAGCCACACCCTTTGTGTATCTCGAATCTTCCTTTAGAGTATTTCCTATAAATGAACCGAGTATAATTATTCCAGCAGGTCCATTCAAATAAGTATGCTGTCCATCTGCAGCTACTGTAACATTTCCATCAGTTACCTCAAGAGGAGCCACAAGGCCAAGGTTGTTCATCTTTACTGCCTTGTGCTTAACCTCAGCTGATTTGAGTCCAACCTCAAGAGAAGGAAGAGTCCAAGTGTCTCCGTACTCAGATAAAAGAAACTTCGAATGAGTATTTCCTGTATCGTCCCTACCTACTGCCGCAATAAAGAATGCCTCAAGAATGCCAGTTTTCTTATTAAGCATCCACTTAACCATTTTAATGTTTGTAATCTTCTTATGAGTTTTGTTATCAAAACCCTTAAACTTGATTTCCACCTCTGCTCCAGGCCGAACAACCGTAGGTAGAATAACATTACTATTGAATAGCCTAAAGTCGTCCATAGCCTTGTCTCTTATCGTCTTTGTAAACTGCATATAGGCTATATACTGGTCTAGGGCTTGTTTAGGGTTCACATCAATTGTTGATTCAAGCTTAGGCTTTATCTGAGAGCACATGTCAGATAAGGGAACCAAAATGTCTATCGGATTCGAGAAATCAGAAGTTTCAGAAGCAAAGCCAGTAATCACATAATTAAGCTTGCCACTGCTATCTTTACGAAACTCCCCAATTTTACAACGGATTGTTTCCGCCCCACTTACGAAGTTAACAATGTTTTCACCAATCTTAACCCCGCAGTACTTATGGCAATCACTGAAATTTGTACACTTGTCACAGGTATTTACACTTACACCCATAGCATATCCTCCCATGCCCTATACTAAATTCAGGGCTTTAATGGCACTTTCAATTTCCTTGACCACATCACTGGGAGTCATCACACGCTCAAAACCTAATTCATACAAGTTCTGTACTTCATTAAAGTCTACAGCAGTCATGACTCCGTTAAACGGGATGTAGTCTATCGAAAATATTGGGAGAGCCATAACGAAGTTATAGCCAGGTTCCAACTCTTGAAGATTTACTATAAAACCTGGATGGCAAGCAGTCCCATTATAAGGATTCTGCATTGTCAAGTTAAATCTTCTAGAGCCTACCTGCAAATGCTTCAAGTATAGCCCTCCCGTATCCTCGACATATTGGGAGGCTAATGTATTAGGATACATGATATTAGCTTCATTCCAATCAAGTATCTTCTTACCTTGTCCTTGATGGGCTTTTTGGTCAGTGTAAACTACCAAATTTCTAGCTGTCCTTGGAAACTGATTTACTGCTCCGAGTGGAATAATTGGAACACCTTTAGCTCTAAGCTTCTCAAGGGCTACCCCTCTTGGCAACGAGTTTCCCATGCGCCTATGGTACACAAGCGGACCGCTATCATTAAAGTAGTTGTCGTAGTAATCTACAAAATCACTGTCCAGCTTAACACAGGCCATGTACTCGCTCGCCTCCCTCGTACTTTATTTTATATCTAGTAATACTATTTTGTTCTACTCAACGGTATACACAATTCTCAAGAGCTTCATTTGCATAAAGAGCATCACTCTTGAGTCGCTCAATATCAAGTCCACTTAAACTCACCGTGACTACGGTTGTTCCGCTTGGTGCTAACCCAGTGAATAAATCCTGGTCAGCTAGCATATTCTCATACTTCCCGTGTTCGAGTAGAGTAAAAGTAGTACCATCATAAGCTACAATGCCATACTCCCCAGTGTAATCCTGGAAGTTAACAGCTCCTCTTGGCTGTGTCTGTGGCCTGCTTTGAGTTTGTGGCTGACCTGTCCAAGTCTGTGGTGCCTCATAAGGCTGTGGCCTTGGCGCCTGCCTCCTAGCTGGATTCTGCTGCATAGGGGGTCTTTGCTCCTGCATTGGAGGACGCTGATACTGGGGCCTTGCCTGTTGGCCTTGGCTGTATCCTAGAGTTCCTTGTCTAGTTTGGTTAGGGTTATATCCCGACCCGTTTGGTCCTAGTGGTATCACATTCGGAATGTCATTCATCGCTAAGTAACCCCTTTCCTAAAAGGTCTGAAATACCATCTAACTGGAATACATCTACTTTAGCTTCGGTGTTTTCAACATTCCCAATGTTTCCACTTATTTTTTCAAATGCCTTGTTAATTTTATCAATAGTACCATTAGCTTTGCGACGACCACTGATAATATTAACAGCTTCAACAAGGAATTTCCTCTGTTTCTCAGAGCATCCCCTATAGTTCCTCTTAGACAGTGTAGATACTATCTTAATTGGAAATTCGTTCTGACTGTATAAACCATCTGCAACACCCTCGCGAATGATGTCGCACATTTCTTTTATCTCTGCACTATTGTCAGTAGCTTGGCTCTGATTGCTAGTTCCCTGTTGTAATTCATTAAATGTACCAGGATTCCTAATTTCAATCAGTGCTTGCCTCAATATAATTTTTTGCTCAGTAGTCAACGCCTCATTTTTATGTTTCTTATGACTGCCTATGATATTTCGAGCCTTGACTAAAACTCCCTTGCAATACTTAGGCATTAACTTGTCCACCTGATTTACAACAAAGGCTATTGATTCATCAGGCTTGATTTCATCTTGAGCAAAGTCAGGATACTTATACTTGCCTAACTTCTTAATCTTGTTGAGTTTATCAATCAGTCCTGAGTAATATCCGTCTGTTTCTAACAGCTCACAGAATCTCTCAATGACTCTATAGTTTTTAAGAACTAGACTAGCAGTACATTCAGAAGGAGTTCCATCAGGCTTGAATTCAATTTTCAGGCCAACAGCTTTAAAGTGTCTCCAATATCCCGTCAATGCCCAAGTTAAAAGGCTTAGGAAAGCCTTCTCAGGATTCGACATAGCCACAGCTGGCTTATTGACGATACCGACAATGTTGCCATCTTTGTGCATGTAAACTGCTTCCTCTACCTCTTTAGTTGTTGCCACTCTTTCCCCACAAGCAGCATTTATAACATATCTTGACTGCTCGGTGTACTTAAGCATACTATTCAGGTCAAGGCCATTAGCAGTATCATACTCAGGTATCCAAAGAGCTTTATGTAGTCTTGGGATAATTTTACCAAGGTTAATAATTTTCTCTGGCTGACTCATTGTAATGCCTGGGTTAGAATCTGATAGTCCCCACAGTAGCTCCGATACGAGCCAACCTGGCTCTCCTAAGCATCCAATATTAACGATGCCCTCAGTTTCTTCATCTGTCAAGAACCTAAAAGCATAGCTAAAAGTAAGCCCTTTAGTTTCAATCTTGTTCTTCAATGCTTATTCCCCATTTCTTAAAGGTTTAGAAGGTGACTAGCTGCACTGTAGTCACCCTCAGGAGAATAAGCGCTACCAGAACGAGTATCACCGAGGTCAATAATCTCTCCAGCATTAAGATTATTGACAGATTCCTTAAGTTCTTCCTCTCTCATCTGGTCACCCTCTCTATCAGGGGATGCACCGACTGTCACAGGCACTCTTGCAGGAACCTGATCAGGTGACTGCTCAGTTCCACGCTGATTGAATAATGCCACCAGCTGGGACAAAAGTTCAGGAGGAAGCTGGTTTGTCATTTCCTTAGTACTGTTCTGAGCCTCGACTGCTTTCCTATATTCATCCACAATGGAAGAATAATGTTGGATGATATACTCTAAGATTAGAGAAGATTTACTTTCAAGGTCAACGTAACTACCAGACTTAAATACTGAATAGTCATGAATTTTCATCGCTTGACAAATCCTGTTGATTTGCATTTCCAGCATAAACTCTGCTTTTGCGATGTTTACTGTCTTTTCCTTTAATCCTATCACTTCTGCAAATTGTGCAGTTGTGTACATCTGGAGGCACATCTCGTAAATTTGGTTGACCTTACCCTTGATTTCTTTAATTTCCTCAAGAGCAGAGTCATAAAACTGAGCTGCTCTGGGGGTTAGCCCGGTAGCTCTAATTTGTTCCAGTGTCTGTCTCAATACATCAGGTCTATTCAGACATTCAGGATTGTCAGCAGACAACTTTAGAAGTCTCTCAATCTGGTCAGCGATAGTACGATGATAAGCCATATCGCTAACTTCTTGAGCTATATATGCTTCGGACACCGGGTCGAACTCCAACTTTGTCTTAAGATAGACTACTCCAAGTTCAGAAGCCATACTTTTCACCGTCCCATCACTTTCTTAGAATAGATTTCTCTAAAAATACATTTAGCTTATCTCTAGATAGCCTAGACGAGCTAAAATCTTTCTTCTGCCCATAGAAATCATCAATGAATGGCATCACCATAAACTCTGCAGGCGAGATTCTTTGTCTGCTCTTGTCATCTAGCTTTGTGCTGCTTGCAAGATTTACGAGCCATGCTACATTATTGATGTTAATGCCAATTTCCTGAATGTCACGACGGGTATTACGGATTTCTAGCCGGTCACTAGAAGTAACAACCACAGTTCTCATAGAGATCGCAGAAAATACTTTAATGAGTTGATTGTTAATATCAGAAGCTCCAAGCCGACCAAAGTCAATGATAACATAGTCATACTCATTGGCACAACTATTGATAAATGCAGACAGGTCAGCCGATATAAACCTCACCACATCAGGCTTATAATATAATCCACTAGCATAGTCAATGAACCCATTTTTCGAGTTTTCAAATCTCCTAATCAACATATTCCGATACTGGATAACGAATGGAGCCCCACGCTCAAGCAACAAGCCTAAAGTTGTATTTTTCTCAGAGTTTTGCACAGTTCCCGGAATGCCATTGATAATAGGATTCATCTTAAACCAGCTGTCAGCCTTAGCGGATAGTAAGTCGAAGTCCACAAATAGCACACGGCTGGTTGTGTATAGCCTCTTGGCTAACGAGAAAGCAGTTGTCGTAATTCCGTAGCTTCCACTACCTGTAACAGAGATTACTCCCCCACGAGCACTAAAGTTAATGCGAGGAATTACACCAGCTGTCATTCCACCAGACATGCCAGTGGTCATAGCCTTAATTTGAACAGACAGCTTATCTCTCTGCTCCTGTAACTGACGAGCCGCCTGTTTAGCCTCAGCCGCTTCACGGATTTTCATATCGCACATGGACTGAGTTTCACCAAGCTTACGACGCAAATCATTGTTCATAGACTCAAGAGTCTTGTTAGTCTCAAGAATCGTAGATGCTCCAGTTTCATCAAAACCTGTCATCCTAACAATCTGCTCGTACTGAGCCTCTTTAGCAGACAGCCTACTGGACAGTAGGTCAAGTTGGGCTTTAAGTGTAATGTTCTCATTTCGAGAATTATCCAACTCGTCTTGGACAAACTTCTTAGCTAACTCAACTCTAGTATTAGCCTCAGACTGGAGCCTAGTGACCAATGCTTTAGCGTCACCAAGCTCAGCAGATAGCTGGTTAACGGTATTTTCCAATGTTTCTTTACTTTTACTTAGGTACGCAACCTGACTTCTAACGCTCTCAGCCTCAATCAGTCTATGCTTAGCCTCTTCCAAGAAGCTATAAAGCATAATCTTAGAAGACTTCTCAGCATTTAACTGGTTAGTTAGTTCAGTCAGCTCTGCTTCTTTAGCAGAAATAGTATTGTTGGCCTCAGAAATCTGAGCGTTAAGCCCATCAATTTTAGTGCTTAACTCGTCAATCTGAGAAGTAAGCTCAGCAATTCTATCGTCTTTAGATGAATCGTTTCTAGCTGCCTCAAGTAAACTTGTTAGCTCAGCCTCAGATAACTCTAGCTTAGCGTTTTTATCTTCAAGCTCAGCTTTTTCAGTTGTCAAAGCTTCAATCTGAGCCCGTAAAGTAGCGAGGTCACTCTTAAGCTGCTCTACTTCTTCAGAAGAAGCTCCAGAAGAACTGGCTAGCTTATCTTCAAGGTCATGAACCTTAACCTGTAATGCCTGATATTCAGTCATTACAGCTGGATCTTCGATAATCGGTGCCTGCTCAATTCGGCTAAATTCAACCTTAATGGCGTCTCTCTCAGCTTTGATAGCCTTATTAGCATCAGATAGTTTAGCAACCTTAGACCTTTGCTCGTCTGCCTCTTTCTGAAGGTCTGCTACCTGCTTTTCCATGGCTTCCTTTTGAGCCTTGGAAGCTTCAAGGTCAGCTGTAAGAGTTTTAATAGTGTTTTGAGCCTGTGCGAGGCTAGCCTTAGTATTTTCAATAGTCTCCTTCAGCTTGTCAGCAATCTCAGATTCACCTAAACTCTGCAGTTCATCAGAGATTTCAAGACCAACAGTTTCAGCCTCAGTGTCAGTTTCTTGTGTATCAACTGATTTTTCCTCTGCTTCAGCAGCAACTTCCTGAGCTTCTTGACTATCAATACTTGTATCAACTTCCTCGCTCAGCTTTTCAGGTGCAGTTTCCTCTGGCTCCGCAGAGATTCCTAACTCTTCATCAGTGAAATTATCACTGTCAAGCTGATCCTTACTCTTAATTGTCGGAAGTTCTTTATCAGCAAGAATACCCTCAGTATTTGCACTAGCAACATCCAACATATTCTGGAAGGATTCGTTATCGAATATGTCGGCCTCGTCACCAAAGAGACTCTGGTCAATATGAGGTTTAGTTATATCAGGGTCAAAGTTAATACCACAATTGACCTGCACAGCATGGTACAGGTCAGTGCTAGTCAAGTATATATCAAGGTCAAGCTCGTCAGCTACGCCCGTTGTAACATCATCGTTATCAGGCGTAAAGAAAAATACCCTGTTTCCCTCAGTAGCAAGATACTCTTTCAGGAAGGTACAGACAGCCGAGTACTCGCTTGAATAAATATGCTCAATGATAATTATGTTAGCTCCATCAAGCTTTTTTGAGAGACTCTCCATTTCGGCTACAGTAATTGCCCTGTAAACTTTGGCATCCCTCAACTGCAAAGTTGACTGCTTGCCAACTTTAACGATAACTTTATTATTTGGCACTGTCAACCCTCCTTAAGATAAGTTATTGGGTGGCACACCTAATGTTCAATAAGTGTGCCACCCAAAATAGCCAAAGTTAAATATTGGGCATCTGGGGTACACCAGAATTGGCGACTACATCAATAGGAGCCCCAAACTCAGGAGGAGTAGTGGGCATAGAAGGAGTTGCTACGCTAGTCTGAACAGCGGAAGACACAGGAGGAGCAACCGGCTGGGGCTGCACCTGTGCCTGCTGCACCTGAGACTGCTCGCGCTTGAGCTGAAGATTACGCACTTCTTTCAGACGAGCTCTAATATAGAGTCCAAAGAGGTTCGCCATGCGAGGATTGTCACTATGGTTTACCACCTTAACATCTACGCCATCAGACTGCTTAGACAGAAGTTCCACAAAGAACTCACTCACAGGCTTGGAAGTAATAACAGTCTCATTGTTCTCGTTCACATAGCTGGAAGGAAGACTACCACCGCCAGACACTACAATGAGATCAATGTTACGCAGAGACTTACCATTATTACGCAGGTAGCTGTCCATCTGATGCACAAGAGTAGATGCCACCTGGCGCTTTGCGTCATTAACGATGTCGCTCACTACGATATACTTCCCGCCACCCGTATTGATACGGCCTTCAATAGCCGCATTGAGGGCATCATCCTCGTCAATGTCAGAGTACATCTGCTGAATACGAGTGGTAATTTTCTCCATAGCAGTAATACCGCCAGTACTAAAGGTACGGCCGGTCTTTTCCACAATGGAGCCCTTCTCCATAAGGATAAAGTCACTGGTAGAAGCACCAATGTCAACAGACATAATGCACTTATTACCGTAAGCCTTATAGTTGTCACTCGGAGTTCCATCCAGCTTCAGCATAAAACTGGTCAGTGCAGCGCTACTCTCAGGGAAGCACTCCACAGAATCAATATAGAACTTCACAGTCTGGTTGTATCGTACAAAATGGACAGTGTACTCTCCGCCATAGAGCTTAGGCACATCAGTACGACGGGCAGTCACTTCCTTAGGAGGAAGTGCAATATGCAGGTCCACATGCTCGTCCACCTTGCCCTGTAAACGAGACACCGCCACGGTCAGCACCCAAGAGATAAAGTTGACAATCTGTCCAGTCTTGTTCTTGGCCATAACCGGAGTGACATTAGAGTACCCAAGGTTTTTAGCCATGCTACCAACCATAGCATGAATGGGGAAGTTGGCAGTGTGATACAGAGCGTCCGGAAAATCAGGGTCAACATACTCGTTAGGATGCTCGATAATGATTTCAAGGTTATCCTGAAGCTCCAGACTGTCAATCTGACACATCACTGGGTCCATATTGGGTACTCGCTCGCCGTTTACAGTTTTCTCAATGATTTCGATATTGTTGGGCAGTACACCCACGGAGCCACCGCTGTTAATGTAACGGGTACTGGAAGCTCCAATGTCAACGCATACAAAACTCATTTAAGACTACCTCCAAAAATCAAAAATTCCAAAAGTTTTGAATTTCTACACCTAATAATATAGCTGAGCATTGTATATTTGTTAATTAAAGTATCAACTAGCCTGAAGCTATTTTTATGCTAAATTGAAAGACTATACAAATATTAACTAGCTATTGTCGTCCCAATGCACAAATTGTCTAGATGAAAAAGCTTAATGCTAACTCCAAAAATCAATCAAAATTCTATTGCCATATAACCAATAAGACTACAGCATAGACCAAAGTGAAAGACCCCATGCAGTAAATACTACATGGAGTCTTTCACTTTTATTCAGATAGCGTTTTTGGGGCCACTTCCCCGCTTAGCTGAGTTAGCCTAGATTCGAGTATATGGTTTTGGTCATAAACCTTACAGAACATTAACCTATCTGTTGCTTTATCCCTGAATGTCAAGTAAACTACTCTGTTGTATAGAGGCATCGTAAATAGATATTTACGCCCCACTTCTTCATCATAGCTTACACAATCAGTACTATAAGTTCTTAATTTACTGAATGGCTCCTTAACATCTATATGCCCTTGTCTAAGCACCACAAATGGCTGTAGAACCCTAGCATCTAGTATCTTCATACAAGTTAATAACAGAGTTACACTTAAAAAATATGAGCTAAGGCATAACCATACAGCATCATTGCCAAATGCGGTTAAGTCATCATAACCGGATGACATGGTAGATACAAAAGCAAATAACCCTACAAGTAAATAGGATGGATATAGCATGTGCATGCGAAGTTTTATGCAACCATCTAATCTGGATAGGTCTATCTTTTGATTGGAGTTAACCACATTTGTACCTCCAATCTTTATAGCCTAAGTTCAAACCCCGGAATACCTGGCTGGTCACTTTCCACCATGTTCTTATATATCTGTTCTGGTGTAATAATCGGAGCACCTATGTTATCGCTTGGGCCTGCAAGAGGAGTTTCTTGCCCTTTATAACCAAGGATTGAGCTATCCTCAACAGCTTCACTCATCTTTGTGCCTTGGTCATACACATAGTTCTCATGGTGAGATAGCATAGTTGCCACGACTACCGATGTCGTAGTAAACCTAATCCATTCAATGGGTTTGGCTTCTTTTCCTAGAGTAGAAATGGCATCAGACTTCAAAGAAGAGTCACTGTAGAACACAGTAAATAGGCTATCTTCTCCGTTAACACCAAGCATATCAATGATGTCGTTTCTAATCATGGTAGTCATAAACTTACCAGAACCAGTATCAACCACAACTACTCGTGTTGGAGCTGCCTGCATTAGCAAGTGTCCCCTTGCTTCATCTACGCTGTCAAAAATCGCAGTCACATTTAATCCAAATGACCTCATGTATCCAATTAAGCCCGGGATTTTCTTATCTATAATTATGTATAGAACTAAATCTTTCTTAGGCTCCTCTGGCACATCAATAGGCTGTTGCTCGTTTACACCCTGATTTTTGTCGCGCTTCTTTGACTTCTTTGGCTGTTTTACCTTTTTTGGTTTAGCTCCTGGTACATCAACAGGCTGTTGCTCATATCCTCCTTGTTGATTGTACCAATACTCAGGATTCTGCTGACTGTATTCAGGCGGTTGACTGTAATCTGGCTGTCCATCATACCCGTAGTCAACTGCTTGACCGTAATTTTCAGGTTGCTCACCGTAGTTGTCTGGATGCTGGTCATACTCTGGCTCAAAGTCAGTTAAATCACCAGATTGCTCAATCTGGTTTTCCTGCTCTGATGGCACACCAAAACTACTTAAGTCTATATCCTCAAAATCTCTGGGGTCTAATTCGATATCAGGCTCATCGTCCACAATTCCCATGTGGTCGTTGGGTAAATTAGATTTACTCATACTGTGTAAACCTCCGCTTATCTAACGACATAGTAAATCAACTGTCCGGGCACAGGGAGTACTCCAACAGTGGTATTGCCCTCGTATCCGCCACCAGTCATGTCTAGTACTTGGTAGTTATACTGTTGGGGAGCTGCTCCCCCTCTGTCAGACTTGCCTTCCCAGCCCTCAACCTCTGTATTCCAAACGAAGTTGAAAATATTTTTTATAGGTGTAATTCCTATGTAAGTGATAGGTACAGAATACTCTACACCTATTACACAGATTCTCTGACGCTCATCATCGTTAGTACCAAGATAGAGTATATCGTCTACGAAGCCAAGATTGTCAGGGTCAATATGAGTTAAATCCATAAACTCCCTTCGCTCAGAAGCGTCTGTTAGATCGTAAACGGTGTACTCTATATTTATTACTCTAGCTTGATTTGCGTAAATCCGGAAACCGTTAATTTCTATACAGTTGACACCATTTTTATCTGGCCTAATCAAATCTGAATTACAGTTAGATATCAGCTGAGTTAAGTTCCACTGGAACATCCTGTTCACAGTATCCTCGTCCATATATGGGACACCAAAGTTTAACGGAGTTACATAGGCATCCACATAGTTTTTAGCCATTGTATACAGTGTATATTCTGCTACGTCAGCTTCATATGCTTCATAAGCAGCTACAGGGTCACTATATGAATTAAGATAAGTGTCAACCTCAGGCATCGTAGTAATTGGGAAAGACCCATTGAGGTATTGGTCTACAAGATTTATACTCTGCCAGTTTCCATCGCTCTTTCTCTCAGATACCCAGTTACTAAAATCAGGCTTATAAGATTTATCATATAATGACCTGTATATTTCCTCTACCGTTGTTCCATCGTAAAAAACTCCAGAAACATAAGTTGACCCATCAGCAGCAGCTACATCGTCCATGTTCACAGAACCGCCAAGTAGAGATGATTCTTCAGTTCTTTGCTTATAAGACTCCTGAGTAAACAGTGTTAAACTTTTCTCGCAGGCCATGTTGGTTAGTTCTTGCAACTGGATTCCATATAAGCTAATGTTAATCAGCTCTGTGAATCCTGATAATAGCACCAGCAAGACTACAGTACCAATCAGTGCATAAAATATTTTTCTTACGCCTCTATCCATAAAGCTCACCTCTTATTAGGAAAGGTCTGGATAGTATTTTAGACCTGGTACTGTATAGGAAATAACGATGTTATTATTAGAGTTTTCATTGTATTCTAACCCATCAGCGTGAGCTGAGTCATCTGGCCCAGTTGCCATTGTGTTTACTAGTGGAAACACCCAAGTGTACCTTGCCGATACTGTCACAGTCACAGGGGTGCCATACTGCACTCTCACATTTTCACCACCGTCGAGGTCCATAGCAGCCCCGCCAGAAGCAGCATCATTAGATGTGTTAGTATCACAGCCTACCTGCAAATTGCTCACTATGCTAGTCTCAAGGCTGTCTAAATAGTTCTGAAGCGTCTGAGCCTCTTCTGGAGGAATAAAGTTGTTTTCCACCACCGTCTGCATGGCTACATACGAGAAGCCTAATAAACGGAAATAGGTGAACGCAAACGCGAAGATGTTAAATATGAAGTAAGAAACCAATATGATAATCGGCACCTTCAGTAATGTCCTAAATATAAATTTTACACTGTCATTCATGCTTTTACCTCCTGTCTAGGGTGATTAGGTCAGTAAAGCCATATACTTATATAGTTAAAGCTACAAAGCTTAAATTAGGCTAAATAGAAATGCCCAGTGAGCACAAGGTCACTGGGCATTTCCTCAAACGAGGGTTTTATTAGCCACCAGCGGCCTCAAAGCCCTCAACACCACCAGTTACATCATCATCAGTAGATGCAATGTTACCAGCATAGGTGTTTTCGTTGCTGCCTCCCTCACCGTTAGCATTGAAGTCAAAGCTCAGGCCAGTGGCTTTCCAAATCTGGTCCTCAACTGAGTCCACCAGAGTAGTGGTGGCGTTGGGCATCAGGATGTTAAGCACAAAGGCGCCGATTACAACGCATGCTACGATGGTGATTAGGACGACAAAGATTTTCTTTACGCTCATACGGTTTGCCTCCTATCTGAATAAAATTCGGTATTTTATTGTTTAATAGGTACTGATTTCGGTTAAATAAAGGTTGATATAAGCCCCATATCAGAGAAGTAAATGCTCATTGCGCTCAGTATTGCTTGGAACAATATTGGCATTAGTAAATTGAAAGATGCCCTAGCCCTATTTATTAACTTGTCTGTTCTTTTTCCTATTGCATACTTCTTTTCAGCTAGCAACTCTTGCCTAAAACCTAAAAGTTCTGTCTCAACATTACCACCAGAAAGTGCCTGCCTAATTAGACGCATTAACTTACCCATAACTGGAATTTCTCTATATGCCTTAGAAATATAGCGAGTACCCTCATATTCGCCATAGGTGTCCATGTAGTGAGTACAAGTATCAACTAGAGCTTTCATCTCAGCTGAGTCAGTAGTCTTGGCATAAGACCTCATAATGCTGGTCAATGGTGTCTTAGATTTTACAAGCAGAACATAATGTAGCATAAGATAAAAGTCAGAGAAGTTTTCTTTAATCTCAAGGTCTTTAGCTTTTACCATCTGTCTTAATACCATCATTGGCATCATAGAAGCCATAATGATTGTGAACACAATCAAAGTTATGCCCAGCACATAGTTGGCTAGTAGAGTCAAGATTGCGCCTAGTAAACATATACAAGCGGCTATTATGACCACCAGTGCATGGAACTCTTCTGCTTTGTATGTTCTTGAGCCACCAGGTATTCTGATATTGGCTCTATACAGGTTATACTCAAGGTACTCCTTGTTCACTCTGTTTAGCTTGAATGGTGACCTTTCAACTATAGAAGTTGCCCAAGCAATTAGCTTGTTATACCTAAGGATTGAAGCATCTCGCTTCTTTACCTTTTCGATATAGTCAAGCTCATTGATGATTCCCTTCCCCTTCCTAAATGACTTAATATTGAAGAACCCCATCAATATCCTAACCATAATAAAGATTATTATGCCTATGATGAGTATTCTTACGAGTGGCACAAGGTTATACAACCTAATTAAGTCATTGTTTAAGTAAGGAGAGTTCAAATTGTAGTCAGCATTATTACCCCAAAATTGAAGTATTTCGCCACCACCAATGCCATTACCCAAGGAGTCAGTTGTATCCATTAAGCCTCACCTCCTGATTTCCATAGGAACTTCAATTGACCAGCATCATATATCTTAATATGACCGGTATTTTGCATGATTTCATCTTCAGTACTTCCATATTTTCCAAGACCAGCAGCCAATAATTTATGCTTTTGGCTCTGATACCTGCTCATAACCTTACCATCAGAAGTGCTAAACCACACGTAGTTAGGAGTAACATTTGCTCCATTTACTAGCTTAAAACCTAATGATAAGTATATGTTACCAGTAAACTTTGCCAAATCAGCATAGGTTACTATGGACTTTGGTTTATAAGTTCGTAGGAAGTAAGAGAATAACCTCTGAGTTCCACCCACAATAGTCAAATTAGGTAAATAGCAAAGACGAATCAACTCATATTCAGCATCAGAGGTAAATCTTGGTGCTCCAAAAGTCATGATCCCAAGCAGCTCTTGAGTTAACTTGTTCACCAGCCCCAGGCTAACTTTACTATTTGTATATCCCTGTAGATGGTTAGTGTTTAAGAATACCCTAGCCTTATCTGCATCTATTTCTTGTACATCTAAGTTTCTAGCATATATCTCTTTATGCTGATTTAACCTATCTGCTAAGAATATTTCCAGTTTGCTACGCTGAATAGGGTCACTCCACTCGTACTCAAATATATGGATAAGATTTATACCTACTTTTCCACAAGCAACTGATTTCTTAAAATGATAATTCTTTTCTTTGAATATGCTAGAATGCCAGTAGGACCCATCAAATTCTATGGCTAACTTTTTATCTGGCAAATATATGTCAAGTTCTTTACCAGATAGCACGAGTCTATCGTTCTCTACGATATGTCCACTATATATGCTGCGCACATATTCCAATAAGTCATTTTCAGGATTTGATAGCGAACTATATATTCTTACCTTGTCCTCAAGCCCAAATTCATGAAGTAGAACCAGAGTTCTAGATAACTGTAGACCCAAGTGTTTTGCAAGTTTCATAGGAGTTAACTTAGAGTCGTTTAGCTTATCTATGAAATTAGAAAGGCTCTCAGCATTTAATACTGCCTGGACTTGCTCTTGGCTTCTTGGATTGCTTACTTTATTAGGCCCTATCTCACCGTATCTTTCCATCAATGTCCTAGCTGCCATCTTTTTGGATGCGCAACCACAAGACTTGGTAGCTCCGGATAATAAGTCTGCCTTTCTAATACTAGCTCGCGTTCGATTTTCACAAGAGCACTCGCATAAATAGTGTTGATTTCCCAAATACCCAAGTACCTTCCACAATCCAAAAACCTGTCCAGAAATGTCTGTGAAAGTATTGTATCCATGTCCGCAAGATTTAGATTTTCCAGAAGTTAAATCGCTAGAAGTTTTAATAGCTATCTTGCCACATGAACAACGGCACTCATAGTTGTAACCTACTTTTCTGAGTACTGTCCATTCCCCAAACACTCGTCCAGTTAAATCCCCAAAAGTCCTATGCCAATGGCCACAAGACTTGCTGTCCCCTCGGATAAGATTATACCTAAATACCTCTTTCTCTTTACCACAAGAACATCTGCATAAGTACTTTTTGTCACCAAGGTACTTAAGTACTTCCCACTCATAAACCTTGGTTCCAACTAAGTCTTGCATGTTTGGCTTGTCGGCATCACAAGTGGTTCCCCACCCTTTGGCTAAGTTTCCTGATTGTTTTACTTTCTCTGCTCCACACTTAGTACAAACAGTTAAATACTTTTTATTTCCAAGGTATTCTTTTATATATAAATCTCCTATTGTTGTTCCTTCAAGCTTTATACGCTGCATGTATTACAACTCCTGTGCCCTCAAATAAGTGATGTACACAAACTCGATAATCAGCAATAGTAAGTCTAGTGCAAGAATTAGCTGGCCTATCAAAGTATTAAAATAGAATGCCCTAACATCTTCGAAGATGGCGATAACTCCAAATAAGAAGGCGAATATCATAGCAGCTCCTATTATAAAGCTCTCTTTCACTTCCTCAAAGCGTCGCTTCATTTCTATACGCATCTCCATTTTAATATTATTGACTTCTACCACATCCTTGAAAACTCCAACAACGCCATGCTCTTCATCCAGCTCAAACATGATACACTTCTTTATGAAGTCATCGGCTACTGAACCTAAGTTATTATTCAAATCCAACAAAGCTGTCCTGATATGAAAGTTCTTAGACTCAATATTATCAATGAAGTCCTTAAACTCACCACGAACCTCTTGTGGAATAGCGTTGATACTCTCTTTTACAGCCACCAGAACACCATTGTTAATGCTGTTACAAATAATATTCTCAGCCTCTATGATAGCCTCAATTCTCCGGTCATGTGCTAAGTTAGCCTTTGTGTACAATACACAAATAACACCGCACAGTATAATTGGGAACATGAATAGGACCATCACATAGCTGCTAAACAGCAGTTGGCAAAATATGATAGTACCAAAGAAAGTTAGGATTGCCACAATAAACAGAAATTCGTATGGTGTGGCTCCCCTCTGCTTCAATCCAAGGTCAATGGTTAAATCATTGAGGAAACGATAAATTTTAACCCTAGACTTAGTCTCATTGATTTTTCCTATAGCTAAGTCACGATGGTACCGAGTCTCACTTGAGTTGATAAGTTTACCAAATATCTTAAGTAAGAACTCAGAAAATCTAAGACAAAGCTGGAATATGTTTAAGCCAGTTATCTGTACTACTATGATTAAACATAAGATTATAATGCTCAAAGTGGCAGCGGTCACTGCACCACTTGTGCTATGCATGAACGAGAATATTGAGCCTTGTCTAAACCAATCCATCAGCTAGCCACCTCCTTTAATTGTTAGCTTTGGAAGTTGTGTTAAGCAAGTTCCATGCCGTAATGCTCAATATTCTTACCAGTGTAGGTCTCAACTTCATCCGGCCTTGTATCATCCAGCAAGAAATCATATCGGCTGGAAGAGATACCTTCAAGCTGCAACTTGTCCACAAGTCCTTGAGATATTTTTCCTACACGCCTATGAATACCCTTAATCAGCTTAACATTACCAGACTCGTCGAGCTCAGGGTCCTCAGTGATTTCAAACCTGTACAAGTCGTTAATCTGGGGCTTGTTCGGGTTTGTTGGGTCCACACCAGTTACCTCACTAATTTGAATTACTCTACGGAAGCCATCTCGCATAATCCTCTGTACTATAATCAAGTCAAGATGACTAGTTATAGTAGAAAGAGCAAGTTCGCTTGGCTCGCTAGAAGCTGCTAGATAAGCGGTTAAGAAACGGCTAACTGCACCAGCACTAGAAGAAGCATGATAAGTACTATTGATAGGGTGACCTGCTAGCAGAATCTTCATGGCCAGCTGGAATTCCTCATTAGAACGAATCTCGCCTAAACACACCAGTGAAGGGCTAAGACGAAGAATATGGTTCATTTCGTTAGCCATTGTCGGGTCATTAGGTGTTGGATTCTCAAAATCTTTGGCCTCCAAGTGAAGAACATCGTTGATAACTCGACCACTCGCGTCCTTCATACGGAGGTCAATTTCTGAAGGATTCTGAATAAGAATAGTTCTTAAGTACGGAGGCACCGCCTTTAGGATAGCGTTGTTAGTCGTCGACTTACCAGAAGCAGTAGGTCCAACTGTTAAGAAGGTTAATCCCCCGGCGGGTAACAGAGCCAGTAAACGAGCCATGTTATCAGACATGGTATGCTTAGCCACAATATCTGGCAAACCCATTCTGACCTTGCTGAACTTACGAAGAACGAAGCTGTGATATAAGGGTGCGCCAGGATCATTTGGGTCAAGAGATGTAGCACTACTATGTACAGCTGCAATACGGTAGCCTTCGATAGTAGAACCATTAACCAGTGCGTCCTTAGGAGTAAGACGGATGTCTCCCAGCATCTTACGAAGGACAATTTCCTGTTGCTCTGGACTATCCCAAGATACAATGTTACCATCTTTATCCCGGAGGTCCTCTACATGGCCACGGTTCTCAACCTTAATCTCTTTACCGTTACTCCGAATCTCGAAAATGTTTTCATCCATCATCGCTTGAGTCAGGATGTCATAATCAGTGATAGCTTCTACTAGCTTATCAACTAGTTTCAGAGTATCAGGACGGTTCTCAGAGTCAATGTAATCTTTAACAAGAGGCTTGACAGTCATTACATAGTCAGCAATAATTCTTTTAATGACCTCCTTCTTGTCGATTGGATTAAGGTCACGGTATAGTGCTGACTGTTCCTCAATACGCTTACGGCACTCATTAACTACAGTGTCAATAGTTTTAACTGCAGTTTCAAAACTTTCTGACTTAGCTCCACGCTCAGTCTGAATTTTAAGTAATCGTTTTTGGTCCATTACTCAGCCAAACCTCCTATCTGAAGCACTTTAGTGGTCAACTGCTGAATTCCACCACAGAAATAAGCGGCATTAGGAGAGCGGCTGGCTCCCTTATCACAGAATATCTCAGAACTCAAAGAGCTCAGAATCACAGCCTGCTCAAATGGAATGACCTGCACAAGCTCAAGGTTCAACTTCTTAAGCGGATAGTCACTATAGTGTATTCCTGTCCTCTTGTTCAGTATGACCTTAGTTTTTGTATAAGCATCAATACCAGAAGATGCCATGTTACGACGGATTTTTTCTGTGTTAGCTATACTTCCAATGCCTTCATCCCACACAAAATAAATCTGGTCAGATAGATAGAAGGCATAGTTACAAATCGTGTTTTCTACCTTCATAGGACTGTCTATTATGATTAAATCATAAAGTGTCCTAAGCCCCTCTATTGCTTTCTCAAAATTTGCAACAGATGGATCAGATTCGCAGTTGATATAATCCATTAAACCTCTGTTGTTGGCAAACAACACGGAAGCACAGCTTCCTTGCTCAATTGCATCTCCCAAGGTATTTTTGCCCAGCAGATAACCAACTAAGTCTGGCTTTGAAATTGTTTGCTTAATTCCAAAGTACATATGCTGAGTTGGTAGCAGTAGGTTTAGGTCAATAACCAGCACCCGCATAGAGTGCTCAGTTGCAGCTGTGTAAGCTAAGTTAGCCACTATGGTAGATGCTCCAGCTCCCCCGCTTGCGCTACTCACCACAATAATATTGTCTATAACCCGTTTACGGTACTGTACTTTACCACCAGATAGTTGCTTCAACAAATCATTAGCCTTTTCAGAGGTGATGGAGTTAAAATCTTTTGTGTTATTATCTCCAGCCTTAGGCTTTTTCATAAAGTCTAGCAGACCCATTTATATCCCTGCCTTTCTTAAAAATCAGAGAGCTTATCACTCAACGCGCTGAGGCAGTGACATTCTAAATGTTACATCCTGCTTGCTTAAATAATAGTAATAAAGGTCTTTTTCCTCAGGAGTTAGTGCAACAAGTAAACTCTTAGGCTCAACACTATCCTGGAAAGAGGTGCTAGCGTCTAGAGCTGCCTGCTGTGCTACACTTCTGCCATTATAGTCCTCATAAATATCAAGAATAGAATCACCGTTGGTATTTAACAGGTCTGCTACGAAGATATCCTGGAATACCTTTTCACTCTTATAAGTTTCAACTTTTTCAGTAGTAGTTCCACCCATACCATCAGCAGTACGAACTGTTTCTTCATCGGTGTAAACTGCTGTTATGGTGATTCTGTCTCCTGGCTCAAGGAAAGTCTTAAAAGTCTGAAGGTCATCGGTAGCGATATCCAGAGACACAATCTCTTTACCAGGGAAGCTATACAGCACACTATCACTGTTATCAATCTTAGACTTATAGAAGCTACGGTACTCGGCCAGGGTATTAGCCTGTAATGGATAAGCTGCATAAGAGCCAATAATCATGCTAGCTTCATCCCACAGCAGAATACGACGAGTCACAGCCCCAGACTCACTAACAGTAGCATACTTCTCAAATTCCGCTTGCACCATGTCATAAGGCTGAAGCATAGATTCAGTAATCTGCTGGTTCTTATAAATGGATTGTGAGGTCATGACCACAGTCACTGTGTCAGTTGCTTTTCTCCCCATAGTATAAACCCAAGTGATTAGGAGAGCAGTAACAACTATAACTGCAATCATCAATACACTCTTTTTCGATTGGTTTCTACCTGGTTTCTTAGATGCTACAACACCTGAATCTATGTTGCCATTATTGGCATTGTGCTTCTTTCCTATTTTCATAGCTACAACCTCCATTAACGGTTAATTTACTTGATGTAGAAGTCACAAGCATCTGTCGTCTCGGCGTACAAGTTAATCATCCCAGGAGTTATAGGGTTAAATGCCTTGCACTTTAATCCGAGTATATTATATAAATATAATTTACCCTTAATTTCTATTAACGAGGCCAAAGAAGAAGGCACAGAAATGATAATTTGTTCATCTGAGGATACCTTAGAGTTACCGTTGCCTATCATCATCAACCCACTAGCTCGCTTAAAACCCTCAAAATCATCTATATGGTACTGCCCCTTCTCGCTATCTGGTATATCACCCATGGTTAGATATCTTTTACTAGATACTTCAGACTCAACCTCTGTTAACGCCGACATTGTCGAAGTTAAGTTTTCTAGTAAACCAGCTACACCAAATGCCTGGGCATGTCCTTGAGCATAGTTCTCAGGATTATATTGCTCAAATCTAAGTCTGTAATTAGCCTGAGATTGTCTGCCTCTGAATGAACCCTGGTATCTATCACCAGAAGTTATGTACACGACAGCATTTTTACCGTATTCATCCACTAATTTGCTAGCAATAACTCCGCAATAGCTTGGCATAATACCAGTTCCTGTTAGGTCTTTTAGTACAAAACTATCGTATACCTGGACATCTTTAACGCCTTCAGCTATAGCAGCCTCTTGATTGCTTCTGTATTTAGAAAGCTCAGTTATTCTAGATGGCTCATTTAATACAATATTAAGTGCATCCCCACTTGCTCCAGCTCTAATTGCCTTATTTATTGTTGGCGCCAAGCTATAGTTGATGATTGACTTAGTCAATCTATGATTATAAGAGTTTATAGCCTGTATCATAGCTAGCAAAGTAGGCTCAGTATACATTGAATGGACTGTATTAGTAATGTACCATTGGTTTCTATCATTTATAAGAGAGATTGCATCAGTAAACAAAGTTACTCCAGCCCATTGGTACAAACCCATATCCTCCAAAATAGAGCCTTGCCTATATGCTAAGCAATAACTTCTCAACAGTTCATAAATTACAAGTCCACAGCTCATTTGGGGCTCTCCGTGGTAATCTATATACTCATAACTAGCCTCTGAGTTTATCTTTTTTAACCACTCATTGACAATCAAAGAATCTGAATTTCCTAACATGTTGTTTACTATTATAAAATTATGTAGCCCATCAGATGTTCTACCAATAGTGTCACTATGTAAAATTTCATGATGGTCAATAACTAACACATCGCAATTCATTTCTTTGAATATGTTAACTTCATTACTTGAGCTATCTACTATAATTAGTAAGTCAATCCCACTCTTATTCAGTATAGGTATCTGATGTTTCTTGATTCCATGAACTTTCTCACGATTGATTACAAACCGTGGAGCAGTCGGAGATAGTTGGCTTATAAACCTCTTTAGTATATATCCACTACCTATGCCATCCATATCCACATCGCAGTGTACTACAATTTTACTCTTGTTTTCTATATGTTTATGGAGCATTTCAAGAGCTGGAATTAAATTGTTAAAGCATATTAGACCAGGCTTTGGAGGATTTTCCTCTCCAGTCACATACTTGCTCCCCCATTTATTATATATGGCTTCTAACAACTTCAAACCCTCCAAAATTATTTTAGTTACTTACCATGACTATAAAGCATAGGTAAATGAATATAAATTCATAACCAGTGCTCTTTAAGCACGATAAATAACTAGCTTTTATCAAATTACATCAATGTCAAATATTCGTAGATTACTATTCAGTTTAACGATGATATTCACTCTCGAGGTTTCAGCTCCATTATTGATGTTATACTGCAAGTAAACTCGGTCTTTTACCACCTGTGATGTAGATGATTTACCGCATAACCCAAAAGCCAGCTCTATCACTGTATTATCATCAATATCTAGAAGCTGCCTACTAGCTAGCACTGAGTCTTTACCATCTGTAGTGAAGTAATTCAGAGCACTATTCATAGCTGCTTGCTCGTCTACATTTGACTGTGCAAGTAATAGTTTACTTATACAGTCTGACACCTCATTTAAGTATTCTTCTTCAGAAATGACTCTACTGTTTGTTGCCTCTGGACTATCTTCATTTTCTTCTGTATAAGATTCTTCATTAGGTGTATATGTTTCATAGTAGAACCGCTGCAATTCTGGCTGTGTTAAAACTGTAATGTTTTTGTCTTTGTCAAATGCCCCAGTCACAACACTCATTAAGCCATCATTGTTAATATACCGTATCATCAACATTTCTTCAAGGTATATAGGGCCTGTTTCCACCTGTCCCAATGGATTCGGCTTTGCTGCTCCAACATCTTCCCTCTGTACACCTGTATTTAATGGTACATCATCTGAAGCTATATAAGAGTCGGGAGAGCTCTCACTCTCTCCCGACTCAGTTAGTCCGCTGTCTACATAGGATTTCTCTCCTACAGCTATATCAACGTCCAGGTTAGCATCTATTGGATTCGGAGTAGTGTATGATTCTATATACTGATTACAAGCCGTTCTAAGCCGCTCGTATTCATCATCTGTAGTGCCTATGCTGTTAAACACAATTCCTACACGATTGTTCTCAACATTAGCAAAAGCTTCAGCCCACACATCCTCTGGCTCATATTCGGGTGCTAATTGCATATCTACAAATCGCCAAGCTAATGTTCCGAATAAGGCAAGTATTCCCAGAATAATTACAGCAGATAGTACAGTTCTCTTAACGCTATCTTCAGCGGTAACTGCATACTTATCAGCCTTATATCCACCACTCTTTTTCTTATATGCCAAAACCTGTCACCACCTGTATTTAATATTCCTCGGCTTTTTCAACTTCAATTCCAGTAAGATTAGACACAATATTAGACAGCTCATCAGTTAAAACTATTTGTGTTGGTTTAACAGGTTCAGCTACTATATCAGAAACACTCTGCTCAGCAACATCTGTACTGAATAACTGACCCTCATAATTCGATATACCACTCAAATAGTGATAAGGCAGATTATTTATTGTATGCTGAATTATCTCTTGTGCTGTCATTTCCTTTATTGTTTTACCATATTCACTTAAGATTGTAGCCTCGTCTATAAATGTCTTTGTTAATCTTCCCCAAGCGTGATATCCATTCCAAGAAGCATAATTTTCATCATCACCTGCAGAGTAAACACAGTTTGTCATATTGAAGCTACGAACTGGCTCCTCTGCGTCTAGATTACCAATAAGCTGGTTGGCCTCAAGCGCCAATGCCTTAGCTAATTCTAAGTCTTTTGAAGATGCCCCAGAATAGTAAGCTACGCCAAATTTAACCACATTTGGGCCAGACTCTACCATTACATAAGCTCTACTGTTTTCACCTACTGCTCCTACTATTACTATTATATGTGCACCCCAACTAAATACATCTCCTGGCAATAGCTTTGTCCCTTCTGGAAGAGAGGTAATTCCCCTTTGTGAGATAAACCGTAATGCACCTGAATCATAAGTTACAGAATCCTGTACCTGATTATATACCCAAGAGGCATATCCGGAACAATCAAGACCATCTAATCTATGACTTGTTATGCCTGAATCTACTCCAGCTCTCTCTAGCATGTCAGAGAATGCCTCAGTTTCTAGGGCTGCTGTATTGTACACAGAAGAGCGTTCATCTATAAACTCCTCAGCAGAATAAACATTCTCTGATGCAAATAGACATCCGTTTTCAGATGTTGTTGTTCCATGTATAGGACACCAACTGATGGTTGGCTTTACACACCTAAGGTATCCATCTTCTTCTACAGTAGTTCCATAGGTATTGTAGAACAATCCCCAATTAGGGTTAATACCCTTAATAGCACCAGTCCCAAGGTGTCCTCCGCCCCACACATATCGCACCTTGCCAACGACTGACATTGCCGCTATCATCATATTTTCTCTACTCTGATAGCCTATGATGTAAGGTACTGCATAAGTATCGCTTAACTCACTCATAGAAGAGCTGGCAGCCAAACTTGCATCAAACCTTAATATGGTGCTTAAAATCTCAATCTCTCTATCAGTCGAAATGCCGTTGTCTTTAATAATGCTAAGGAAGTTTGGCTTGAATGTATATGTTCCATCTTGATTAGCCTCTAACACATTCTCATCGTTATCCTTATCATATAATAGCTTTTCGTATATTGAATAGAAGCTATTGACTGCCTCCGGTGTGCTTCCTGTGTACTGAAGAACTGACTCGCAGAATATTATAGTCGTCTTTACATTATTGTTTAGAGCATCAAAATACTCTTGCATGTTGCCACGGTCAGCGTAGTACCGAGTATTCATAATAGCGACCACATCAGCTGTAACATTGTAGGCTGCATCTGGTAAGTAGTTTTTACTGGGCCTCTCAACTGTTTCATCAGGACAAATTATCCAATCAGCAGTTAACTCCCAAGTCTGGTCTGCCCCAGGGATTTCAAAAGCACCTGGTAAACTGACCACTGTTTCATCAATTCTGATGTTAGGAGAGGCATCGGCATAAACTGCTTTCCCACCAGCTAGCATGTGGAGTATCTTCACATACATATAGTCTATGTTTAGTTGTTCCCCTATCTCGTAATAGAGGTCATTAAGTTGAACATTCAGGTCATCAAGTTCAACAATTTCTGCTCCATTTGTAGGGTCGCTGCTATCCTCCACGGTTTGGACTGCACTATCCATTGTTTGGCTCTCTATAACCTGAGTATCTGCTGCAGCGGCATAAGTAGGAAATATCAAGCTGGATAGTGTAAGACCAACTAAAATGGAGGATATAGCACTTCTTAATAACTGCACATTACTCGCCTCCAACAAAATACAAAATTTAGATTATCTTTTGTTCTAAGCAAGTAATTATGCAAACTTACTATAACTAGTATATACTATATTAACTAGTCAGTATTGAGCATTTTACTTTTCTCCGCTCCCATAAAAATGCCCAAATATCTTATATATTAGAATGTCTGGGTTCTTATTGGCAACGAATAATAACGGAATATTATTGCTCTTGCATATGTTAGAAATCCCATGAACCCCAGAATGTGCTGCATAGGAAGTACAAATCACTACAAGGTCATAACCTATTACATCTTGCCTACTGTAAGTTTTCTTAGATGCTCCGTAAGTCTTAATGTTATCTAGTCCATAAGACCGAAGCCTGCTGAACACCATGTCCCCGCCACAAACTATGACTTTCTTATCTTTTATCAAGTTTATGAATGGCTGTACCCCTAAGTCTGATATGTAGGAGTTTATTTCAGACTGGATAATTTGACCTTTCCTAGTCGTAACCTCATCTCTCAACTGCTCAACCTCTTCCCTCAAAGAAGCAATCTCAATATCCCTATTGTCCAGTTCTGACTTAACAGTTGATGCTTCTTTTCTATGGGACTCAGCAGAAGAGTAGGCACTATTTAGCTCAGTGTCTAATCTTTTTACTTGTGTTTTGAGGCTTCGTATTTGCTCCTCATACTCCTTTGCCTCTCTTACTTTCTCAAGCTTAGATTCAGTATCTCTAATGCTCTTTAGCTGTTTCTTCAGTTCTTCTGCTTTTTTATTAGCCTCTTTTCTATCAGCCCTAGCTTTATCCAGCTTATCCTTGTAGGCATCAACATTTCCTTCCAGTGTGCCTATCCTACTTCTAAGAGTAACCTCTCTTTTCTCCTGCTTTCCTAGCAGCTCACAATAGAGCTCACTCATAAACTTGTTCTGTATACTTACCTTATTCCAAATATAGAATAACGAGTCAGTGTTAAATGTTTCTGTATATGGTTCCTCTGGCCCAACCTCATTTAAGTCTAGTATCACCATATAGGCTAGTGCATTATATCCCATAGCCGATGCCTGAGTTGCCACAGGTATAGAGAAGCAAAGCGAGAAAGCCAAAACTCTATCTTTAGCATATCCATGCAAAAGCCAATAGACTGGGACTTTATCTTCATCACTAAACCCAACCTCTGCTGCAAAACTACCACTCCATGAAAGGTATATCTTACGCCTATTCAGAGTTCTGAAAATATCTGGTCTGTACCCCTTAGATGGAAAGTCATAATCAAATAAGTGCTCAACACCATTAGATAGCTTTTCCTCTCGGCTCTTTACCCAATCTGCATTAGTATCCATAACATCAACCATCGAGCGGATAGTCCTCTCAAGGTCATCTTGACTAAAAGTCTCTTTGGATATCTTATGCCCTAATTTGTTTTCAATAGCGTCGCGAAGAGCGTCTCCAACTATCTCAGCGTTGCTCTTAGAAGAACTGTCATAGTCATTATCTTCGTATAATGCGTCCGGATTGTTATATCTGTTCCTTATAAAAGTTACAGCATCTTCCTTATAAGATGACCCTAAGGATGCAAGGTTTTTAGCATCGCTTATAATAAGTGCAAGATTAGTTTCATCTTGTTTTGTATAATCTCCAAAGGTAAGTCTATAGACTGTCTCTTATACACATCTCCGAGCCCACGAGACACTGAGCGATGTC
>ERZ1090869.228-NODE-228-length-31228-cov-18.086164_pt1 | contig 31228 bp, 27 predicted proteins | sample MGYA00478474_ERZ1090869 | MGnify/ENA primary metagenome ERZ1090869 (study PRJEB33644, sample SAMEA5815748) | chicken gut metagenome | biome: Chicken; feature: Gastrointestinal Tract; material: Caecum | place: Ireland | collected 2019-01-01 | study: A study of the... | reverse complement strand
GCGTACCGCCGCGGCGTTTTTAATATGTATTTATGCGTTGTTTAGGTCATATTGCTGCACGTTTTGCATGCGTGACAATATGCTTCAGTCTGCGTTTTTGCCGTCGGATGGGTAAGGTTCCTCCAGACTCCGTTCAATTATGTAGGGCGGGCGGTGCTTGGTTTCCATATAGTTTTTTCCCACATACAGGCCAACTATTCCTGTGCAGGCGCATATTACGCCCGTGCACAGCGCAATGGCGGAAAGCATTATTCCCCACCAGGGTATTATGTTCAGCGCCGTCAGCGTTATGGTGACTATAAGCCCCGCAACGCCCAGCGCCGTAAATATTGCCGCAACAAGGAATATAAGGTTGAGCGGCTTTACCGAAAAGGAGGTTATGCCGTCTACGGCAAGCCCCAGCATCTTTTTAAGCGGGTATTTGCTTTCGCCTGCAAAGCGCTCGGCGCGTTCGTAATAGACTTTTTCCGACCTGTACCCTATCATAGGCACAATGCCGCGCAAAAACAGGTTTACTTCGCGGAACTGTTTAAGCCCCTGCACGGCCCGCTTGCTCATAAGTCGGTAGTCGGCGTGGTTGAAAACTATCTCCACGCCCATCTTCTGCATTATTTTATAAAAGCCCTCGGCGGTGGCGCGCTTGAAGAATGTGTCTTTTTTGCGCTGCGAGCGCACGCCGTAAACTACGTCTGCGCCGCCGTAATAGTATTCGAGCATCTTGTCCACGGCGTCAACGTCGTCCTGCAGGTCGGCGTCCATTGAAATTATCGCGTCGGCGTGTTCTGCCGCCGTATGCAGCCCTGCAAGCAGCGCGCACTGGTGCCCGCGGTTGCGCGAAAGTTTTATTCCCGTAAACCGTTCGTTGCGCTTGTGCAGGTCGTAAATTATTTGCCACGTGCTGTCCGCAGAGCCGTCGTCCACAAACAATACCCTGCTTTCGGGGGATATCGCTCCGTCTGCTATAAGCTTGTCGGTCTTTCCAAGCAGCCGCTGTGCGGTCACTGGCAAAACTTCTTTCTCGTTATAGCACGGCACTACTATGTACAATATATCTGCCATATTTTACCTTTGTGTGCGGCGCGTCGGCCGTATATCGCTTTTTATTTTAAAGCTTTTGGGCGGCGGTGTCAATATAATAGCTGAAATCAGGCTGTAAAATTTATGTAAACGGCGGAAAGATAAAATTACTGTCCAAAAACACTTTACAAATTTAAAGTGATAAAGTAAAATAATAGTGTAAACATATTTACGGCCGCATGTGGCGCAGGGCGCTCGCACGGCAGGCAATATCCGCATATAAACTTGAAAGGGCTTATAATATGGAAAAATTTGACAGGGAGATGGCGCGCGGCGACCTTTATGCGCTGTTTGCAAAGATAGCCGACAGCGGCGACTTTGAAAAACTTTTGGAAGATCTGTGCACCTATACAGAGGTGGAGCAGCTTGCCCAGCGCCTTTTGTGCGCCAAACTGTTGTTAAAGGGGTATACCTATAACAGGATCATCGAAATAACCGACATATCTTCGGCCACCCTCTCGCGCGTGTCGCGCTGTTTAAGGCACGGCAGCGGCGGCTACAGAGAGGTGCTTTCTAAGTATTCGGCCGACGGAGTGGCCGAGGGCGAACTGTTGGAAGACGGTGCGGACGGTGAAGGCGAGGGGCGAGATGACTGAAAAATTAAACCTTTCGGGCAGCGAAAAGCTGTACCTTGCATTAAAGGGCGTATACGAAAGTTTCGGCTACGCCCCCTACAAGATGAGGCGGTTCGAGGAGTATTCGCTGTATGCCGACAACCTCAACTTTCTGCGCAGCCGCGACGTTATCACCTTCGGCGACAAAAACGGCAGGCTGCTTGCGCTAAAGCCGGACGTCACCCTGTCCATAGTAAAGAACTGTGCGGGCGGCGGGCTTAAAAAAGTGTATTACCGCGAAAGCGTGTACCGCCCCGAAGCCTACGGCGGACAGTTCCGCGAAATAGAGCAGATCGGCCTGGAGTGCGTGGGAGATGCAGACGGGTATGCTGAGGCGGAGGTGCTCACCCTCGCCGCCGAAAGTCTTAAAGCCATAGGCTGCAACTGCGTGCTGGAGCTTTCGCACATGGGCGCGCTTGCGGGCATAGCCCGCCTGTGCGGCAGGGAGCGACTGCCCGAGGGGCTGGTCGCATGTATATCTTCGCGCAATCTGCACGACATGCCCGCCGTGTGCGCCGCCAACGGCATAGACGGCGATATAGCAGAGGGTCTGAGGGCGCTGCTCGCCTGCGAAGGGGACAACGCGCAGCGCGCAGACATGCTGTGCAAGGTCTTTGGGGCAAGCGCGGAGTGCGTTGCCGCAGCCGAGGGGCTGCGCCGCGCCGTAAAGGTGGCGGGCGATGCGGGCATTGCCGTTGAGATAGACTTCACGCTCACCGACGACGCCGACTACTACAACGGCATAATCTTCCGCGGGTATGCGGCGGAGTGTCCGCGCGCGGTGCTTTCGGGCGGCAGGTACGATAACCTTGTAAAAAAATTCGGCGCGGGCAGCGGCGGCATAGGCTTTGCAATTTATCCTGCGGAGCTTGAGCCGTATGTGTCTGCGGCGCGCAAGTCTGACGCAGACGTGTTGCTGCTGTATTCAGAGGATGCGCGGCCCGAAGATGTGCTTGCCCGTGTACGCGCAATAATCAGCGGCGGCGAAAGCGTGTTTGCCGCGGTAAAAGCGCCGCAGGGCGGGGTATTCGGCCGCGTGGAAAAGATGTAGCGCCCGTAAAATTCTGATATGCAAAAATGCGCTTTTGCGGTTGCTTGAATGCCATTTTTGCCGCTTTGGGCGGCTGTTTCGGCGAATTTTTGCATGCGTAAGCGGCCGCTTTTGCACATATTCTGTGGCATATTTGTTACAGTATATGTTGCATATTATGTAAATATAACTTGTAATATTGCTCATTTCTGAACATAAAACTTTATAAAACGTGAAAATAAAGGTAAATAAAACTATGCTTAATGTAGCATTGCCAAAGGGCAGGCTGGGCGAAAAGGTATACCGCATGCTGGAGCGCGCGGGATACAGCTGCGAAGATCTTTTAAAGGATACGCGCAAGCTGGTGTTCACCGACGAAACCAGCGGGGTAAGTTATTTCTGGGTAAAGCCGTCGGACGTAACCGTGTATGTTGAGCACGGCGTTGCCGATATAGGCGTTGCCGGCAAAGACATAATAGAGGAGAGCGGCGCCGACGTGTATGAACTGCTCGACTTAAATATCGGCCGCTGCCGCATGTGCGTGGCCTCCGTCAACGGGTTCAGGGAAGATATTGCCCGCCCGCTGCGCGTTGCCACCAAGTTCCCGCGCGTGGCCGAGCGCTATTTTTCGGCGCGCAACAGGGATATAGAGGTGATAAAACTCTATGGCTCTATAGAGCTTGCGCCCATACTCGGCCTTTCGGACGTCATAGTGGACATTGTTGAAACGGGCACCACTTTAAAGGAAAACAACATGGGCGTCATAAGCGAAATATTCCCCATAAGCGCGCGGCTCATTGCAAACAAGGCGCGCTACAAGTTCAAGCGGCAGGAGATAGCCGCCTGCGTGCAGAGGCTTTCAAAGGAGCTTTGAAATGATAAAGATATATAAAGACTACCGCAAAGATCAGATTTTAAGCCGCCGCATAGATGACTACGCCGAATACGAGGCCGCCGTAAAGTCCATTCTCGAGGACGTAAAGGCGCGCGGGGATGAGGCGTTGTTTTCGTATGCAAAAAAGTTCGACGGGGCAACGCTTTCCTCGCTGGAGGTGACAGAGGAGGAGTTCGCTGCCGCCGAAGAGGAGCTTTCTGAAGATTTCAAGGCCGTGGTGCGCGCCTCGGCAGAAAATATAGCCTTCTTTCACGAACGCCAGAAAAAGCAGGGCTTTGAGGTGGAAAGGGAGGGCGGCGTAGTCCTCGGGCAAAAGTATACGCCCGTAGCGGTGGCGGGGGTGTATGTGCCCGGCGGCACGGCAAGCTACCCTTCAACCGTGCTCATGGATATAATCCCCGCAAAAATAGCCGGCGTGGGGCAGATAGTTATGGTAACGCCCGTAAAGGCGGGCGGCAAGGTGCGGGCGGAAATTTTGTATGCCGCAAAGGTGGCGGGGGCCGACCGCGTGTTCAAGGTGGGCGGCGCACAGGCGATAGCCGCGCTGGCATACGGCACCCAAAGCATACCCAAGGCCGATGTTATAGTCGGCCCGGGCAACATATACGTCGCGCTTGCCAAAAAACTTGTCTACGGGCTGGTGAACGTGGACATGATAGCCGGCCCTTCAGAAATTCTTATAGTTGCCGACGGCAAGTCAAACCCCGTGTTTGTGGCGGCAGACCTTTTATCGCAGGCCGAACACGATAAGCTTGCCTCGGCGGTTCTTGTCACCGACAGCGAGGCCCTCGCCCTCTCCGTTCAGGCGGAGGTGGAAAGGCAGCTTCGCTGCATGGAGCGGCAGGAGATAGCCCGCGCCTCTGTGGAGGCCAACGGCAAAATAATAGTCTGCGGCAATATTCCGCAGGCGGTGGAAATAGCCAACGAGATCGCGCCCGAACACCTTGAACTGTGCGTAGACGACCCCATGGCACTGCTGCCGCAGGTAAAAAACGCAGGTTCGGTGTTCCTCGGCAGGTACACGCCGGAGGCAGTCGGCGACTACTTTGCCGGCCCCAACCACACGCTGCCCACGGGCGGCGCGGCAAAGTTCTCTTCCCCGCTCTCGGTAGACGACTTTGTAAAAAAGACGCAGTATATATATTATACCGAAGGCGCGCTTGAAAGGGCGGCGGACTGCGTTATAAAGTTTGCCGAAAGCGAGGGGCTGTACGGCCACGCAAACTCAGTAAAAGTGCGTGTAAATAAGGCATAGTAGCGGGGTAATTGCAAAAAAACTATAAATTGGGCAGCCACAAAATATAAATCGGGCACCACCCGTGTAACGCGCAAAAAGCGCCTGTTCTGCCGCCATGGCGGCGATAGATCGGGCATATTGCGGGGGTAATTATATGTCTATATTTTTAAGCAAGGCGCTTGCCGGCATGCAGCCGTATGTGCCGGGCGAACAGCCGCAGGATAAAAAATATATAAAACTTAACACCAACGAAAGCCCCTTTCCGCCCTGCGCGGGCGCGGCGGCGGCTGCGGCGGCGCAGGCAGCCGAACTCAACCTGTATTCCGACCCCGACGGGCTTTCGCTCAGGCGGGCGGCGGGCAGCCGCTACGGGCTTGGGGCGGGCAACGCATGCTTCGGCAACGGCTCGGACGAAAACCTGTTTCACCTGTTCTTTGCCTACCTGCGCGGCGCGGGCGCGGCCTTTGCCGACGTAACTTACGGGCTGTATCCCGTGCTCTGTTCGGCGCTGGGCATAGACTGCAAAACCGTGCCGCTAAAGGCCGATTTTACTATAGACATAGCCGACTATGCCGCAATTACCGCGCCCGTAGTCATCGCCAACCCCAACGCGCAGACGGGCATCTATTTAAAGCCCGGACAAATTGAAAAACTCATCTTGCAAAACAGGCAAAGATTTGTTATAATAGATGAGGCGTATATAGATTTCGGCGGGCAGTCGTGCGCGCCGCTGGTAAAAAAATACAACAATCTCGCCGTGGTGCAGACGATGTCAAAGTCGCGCAGCCTTGCGGGCGCGCGCGTGGGCTTTACCTTTGCCTGCGAAGAGATAATTTCCGAGCTGGAGGGGGTGCGGCGCTCGCTCAACCCCTACAACATAAACAGAATGAGCATGGCGGCCGCCATAAGCAGTTTAGAGGACGAAGATTACTTTGCCCGCTGCACGCGCGAGGTGCAATCGGTGCGGCAATATACCGCAGATAAGCTGAAAAAAATGGGCTTTGAGGTGCTGCCGTCGCTGGCAAACTTTTTGCTCTGCCGCCACACCAAAATGTGCGGCAGGGGGCTGTATGAGGGGCTTAAACAGCGCGGCGTTTTAGTCCGCCACTTCTCCCAGGGCCGCATAGACGACTTTATCCGCGTTACAATAGGCACGCAAGACCAGATGGACGCCTTTCTTGCAGGGGCGGCGCAGGTGCTCGCTGCGTGCGGCGACTGAGGCAGCGTACGGCGGTCGAAGCGGCGTGCGATAAATTTGTCGGGCAATATATGCTATTCAGCAGGCAGTGGCAAGTGCCATTTGTCCGAAGGCAGGTAAAATATGTCAGAAAAAAACAGGACGGCAGAGGTAAACAGAAAGACTGCCGAAACAGACATTGCTTTAACGCTTGCGCTTGACGGCGCGGGCAGGTACGATATATCTACGGGCTGCGGGTTTTTCGACCATATGCTCGAACAGTTTGCTCGCCACGGCGGGTTCGATATCTCGCTCAGGTGCAATGGCGACATGCACGTGGATGCCCACCACACGGTGGAGGACTGCGGCATTGCGCTGGGCAGTGCGTTTTTGCAGGCGCTGGGCGATAAACGCGGCATATGCCGCTACGGATGGGCCGTTCTGCCCATGGACGAGGCCCTCATTCTGTGCGCCGCCGATATAAGCGGGCGCACTGCCGTAAACTTCGATATAACCTTCCCCGGCGAATACCGCCTGGGCGATATGGACGCCGAGCTGGTAAGGGAATTTTTCCTCGCCTTCGCGCGCGCCTGTCCCATGGCGCTGCACTTTAAAAAACTGTACGGCGAAAATAACCACCATGTTGCGGAGGGTGCGTTCAAGGCGTTTGCCAAGGTAATGGCGCAGGCCGTAAGGCTTGACCCCGGGCGGGCGGGTCAGCTGCCCACCACAAAGGGCGTGTTATGATAGCCGTTATAGACTACGGCGTTGGCAACCTGTTTTCGCTGGCGGCCTCGCTCAAATACATAGGCGCGGACAGCGCCGTCACCTCTTCACCGAACAAAATTGAGGACAGTTCGGCGATAATTCTGCCGGGCGTGGGCGCGTTTGCCGACGCATATAAAAAGCTGGAACACAGCGGGCTTATACCCCTGTTAAAGCGGCAGGCTGCCGCGGGCAAGCCCATACTCGGCATCTGCCTCGGCATGCAGCTGCTGTTTGAGCGCAGTTTTGAATACGGCGAACACGCAGGTCTCGGCTTTATCGGCGGCGAGGTGCGCCCCATAGCAGGCATGGTAAATGGCGGCGTAAAGGTGCCGCACATGGGCTGGAACAGCCTTATATTCAGGCAAAAATCGCCGCTCTTCAAGTATCTTTCGGGCGGGGAGTATGTCTACTTCGTCCACTCATATGCCGCAACAAACTGCGTAAAAAGCGTCACCGCCGTATGCACCTACGGCGGCGCGGAGCTGACCGCCTCGGCCGAGAGCGGCAACGTGTTCGGCACGCAGTTCCACCCGGAAAAGAGCGGCGCCGCGGGGCTTAAAATACTGCGCGCCTTTTCGGAGTTAAAATAAGCGGCGCGGCCGCCCTATGTGAGTAATTACGTGCCACACATGCCGCAAATAAAGCTATTTTTTGTAAAATCGGGCGCGTAATGCGCGCCCTTTCGGAGGTATAAAAAATGCACATCTACCCCGCTATAGATATCCGCGGCGGCAACGCAGTGCGCCTTTTGCGCGGCGACTATTCCAAGGAGACCGTCTATTCGCTCAACCCTGTAGACGTAGCCCTCAAATTCAAAAAGGCGGGCGCCACCCGCCTGCACGTAGTCGACCTTGACGGCGCGCTCGAAGGCGAGCTTGTCAACAAGGATATCATCAAAAAAATCACCTCCAACCTCGGCATGTTCGTGGAAGTGGGCGGAGGCATACGCTCTGTGAACAGAATAAACGAATATCTTGCCGCGGGCGCAAGCAGGGTAATACTCGGCTCTGCCGCCGTGGAGGACGAGGGCTTTGTAAAGGACGCCGTAAAGTTCTTCGGCGATAAGGTTGCCGTGGGCGTAGACGCGCTGGGCGGCAAGGTGGCCATAGGCGGCTGGAAGACTATAACCGATATAGACGCCTACGACTTCTGCGCGCAGCTGCGCGAAGGGGGCGTCCGCACCGTTATATGCACCGACATTTCAAAGGACGGCGCGCTGGAGGGCACCAACCTTGAAGCCTACCGCAAGCTTGTAAAAATCAAGGGTCTGCGCGTTATAGCTTCGGGCGGCATAACTTATTATGAGGAGCTTGAGCAGCTCAAAGAGATGGGCGTGCGCGGCGCCGTGCTCGGCAAGGCGCTGTACGACGGCGCTTTAGACCTTTCAAAGGTAGTGGAGCTGTGCGAAAATGCTGGCTAAACGCATAATACCCTGCCTTGACGTGCGCGACGGAATGGTGGTAAAGGGCAAAAATTTTCAGGGCATACGCAGCGTGGAATCGCCCGTCGCCCTGGCCGCCCGCTACAACCTTTCGGGCGCGGACGAGCTGGTGTTCTACGATATAACCGCCTCAAGCGAGGGGCGCGCGCTGTTCACCGACGTTTTAAAACAGGTAGCCTCGTGCATATTCATTCCGCTCACCGTGGGCGGCGGCATAAATTCGCTGGAAGACTTCGACAGGGTGCTCAAATGCGGCGCCGATAAGGTCAGCGTAAACACGGGCGCAATAAACAACCCCAAACTTATAGGCGATGCGGCAAAGCGCTACGGCAACCAGTGCGTGGTGCTTTCTGCAGACGTAAAGCGCGTAGACGGAAAGTTCACCGTGTTTTCGCACGGCGGGCGCGTAAATACGGGCATATCTGCCGCCGAATGGGTGTACCGTGGCCAGGAAGAGGGCGCGGGCGAGCTTGTTTTGAACAGCATAGATACCGACGGCGTAAAGGGAGGGTTCGACTGCGAAATGTTGCAGAATGTGTGCGCGCGTCTGTCAATTCCCGTAATAGCTTCGGGCGGGGCGGGCAAAAAGGAGGACTTTTTGCAGCTGTTTAAAACGGTGCCGCAGGCAGACGCCGGCCTTGCCGCCTCGGTGTTCCACTACGGCGAAATTGATATAGGCGGGCTTAAAGAATACCTGTCGCAAAACGGCGTGCATGTAAGAATATAAGCGGGCACTTTCCCCGCGGGAGTTATAATATGAAATTTGAAGATATAGATAAACTTGTGTTCGATAAAAACGGACTCATACCCTGCGTTGTGCAGGACGCCTATTCAAAAAAGGTGCTCACCGTGGCATATATGAACAGGGAGAGCCTTGAAATAAGCATAAAGCGCCGCCTTACCTGCTTTTATTCGCGCTCGCGCAAAAAGTTGTGGCTAAAGGGCGAAACTTCGGGCAACTTTCAGCACATCGTGTCAATAACTGCCGACTGCGACTACGACAGTCTGGTGGTGGAGGTAATAAAGGACGGCCCGGCATGCCACCTGGGCACGGACAGTTGTTTTACCAACAAGGTCTATGAAAACGAGGAGGCCGGACAGTTCTCCTTAGACGGGCTCTACGACCTTATCGTCGGCCGCAAAACAGACCCCAAAGAGGGCTCTTATACCTCCTACCTGTTCGATAAGGGCATAGATAAGATGTTAAAAAAGGTGGGCGAGGAGTGCACAGAGGTAGTCATTGCCGCAAAGGGCGGCGACAGGGAAGAAACGGTGTTCGAGATCGCCGATTTGACTTACCACGTGCTTGTATTGATGGCCGAATATGGCATAACCATCAACGACATAAAGGCTCAGCTTGCCGAGAGGCATGTGGTGGATAAAAAGGTAAAACAAGAGCGCATGCAATGAGTTCACGAATTTTGACGGCGGGCCGCGCCGTTAAAATTCCGTGAGTTTTAGAAACCAGGGTCTCGTGCGGCGTGCGGTAAATTACCGCCGCACTCGGTCACCGCTCGCACTTTGCACTTTGTGCTCGCTCATTTCACAACACGCAAACAGCGCGTATGTGCTGTTTGCAGAAATGTGTTGTTCAACTCTTCGCGCGACGGCTTAAATGCCCTCGGTTATATAATTGCGCAAATTCACCCTTGGTGAGCCTGCTGGCCGCAGCAAATTGAGACGAGCGGCACGCCCAATAGAACAGCGGACACCCGCTGTTCGTGTGCCGCGGAGAGACCGCAACATGCCGAGCGTTAGCGTGAGGCGTTGCGGAGCCGACCAACGAGGCACGAGGCGACCGCGCTTACCGGCGAACTAAATTCGCCTTGCGCACGTTAATAATTTAAAAAAAATAATATGTCATTTCGAGCGGAGCGAAGCGTAGTCGAGAAATCTCATCCGCAATCTTGCCTCCCTTGCCAAAGGGAGGTGGCACGCGAAGCGTGACGGTGGGATTTTGCTCGTTTTTCTAAGGGTTATCATGGGGGGATATGGTGGGGAGGAATGTAATATGCCTTTTATAAAGTCCAACGTGCATACGCATACTGCCTTCTGCGACGGGAAAGACAGTGTGGAGGATATGGCCCTTGCCGCCATTGCGGCGGGGTTTGATACGCTCGGCTTTTCCTTCCACTCCTATACCCCGTTCGATACAAGCTATTGCATCCGCGATTACCCCGCATATATACGCGAATTAACGCGTGTAAAACAGACATACGCGGACAGAATAAGTATCCTCGGCGGGGTGGAACTCGACCTTTTCGGCGAGCGCCCGCCGCACACCGACTTTGTTATAGGTTCCGTCCACTACCTCAAAGAGGGCGAAAATTTTTACCCCGTGGACGAGTCGCCGCAAAAGCTTAAACGGGTGATAGACGGGGTATACAGCGGCGATCCGTATGCCGCCGTGCGCGCATTCTATGCGCAGGTTGCCACCCTTCCGCGCGCAATTGCCCCCGATATATACGGGCATTTCGACCTTATAACGGTATTCAACAAGGGCGGCGCCTTTTTCGATGAAGGGGACGCCCGCTATATCTCTGCCGCGCTGTCTGCGGCGGACTGCCTTCCCAAAGGTGCGGTGGTGGAGGTAAACCTCGGCAGGCTGTTCAAGGGTACGGGCGGCATCTATCCCTCGCCGTGGCTTGTGCGCGAACTTGTCGCCCGCGGCTGCCGCTTTATGCTCTCTTCCGACGCGCACTGCACGCAGGCGCTGGGGTATATGTTCGATGAGGTCTGCCGGCAACTGAAGTCGCTCGGCGTAAAGTCGCTGGTTCGCTATCATGGCGCCGCGCTCGAAGAGGTGGAGCTGTAAATTCTTTGCTGCGTTCCTCCTCGGCGTATTCCGCCGCAACGCGGGCGCTGAACCCGGATCGGCAAAATGCATGCCAACAAAATGCATGTCAACAATTTGCAAAGTTTTATGCGCGCAGGCACGCCTGCGCGCGATTTTTTTACAACTATTTTACAATTGCTTTTGTAAAATGTTTAAATTTAGCTCCACAAAAGCAAAAATTATGGTATAATGTATCTGCTAAGTTTAAAATGTGCGAGCGCGCCGGGCGGCGCGGGAGAAAAGAGGAAAAGTATGAGGATAGGTATTCTTACAAGCGGGGGCGACTGCCCCGGGCTTAACGCCGTGCTGCGCGGCTTCTGCAAGTATTGTTTCAATAAGATGGGCGACGTGGAGATCCTCGGTTTTAAAGAAGGCTATGCGGGGCTTATGAACAGGGACTACGTTCAGCTGACCCCCGCCGATGTGGAGGGCATACTCGATTTCGGCGGCACGATACTCGGCACATCCCGCCAGCCCTATAAGCTGATGACGGTAAAGGAGGGCGACGCCCCCACCAAACTGCAGCAGATGGTGGAAAACTATAAAAAGCTCAAGCTGGACGTGCTTGTAACTTTGGGCGGCGCGGGCACGCACAAAACTGCCTCGCTCCTCTCGGTCGAAGGCTGCAACGTTATAGGCCTTCCCAAGACTATAGATAACGATATATACGGCACCGACGTAACTTTCGGCTTTCATACCGCGGTAGAGATCGCCTCCGACGCCATAAAGCGCATACGCACCACGGCGGACAGCCACCGCCGCGTGTTCTTTGTTGAAGTTATGGGCAACAAGGTGGGCTGGCTCACGCTGTATGCCGGCCTGTCTTCGGGCGCGGACGTGATACTCATACCCGAGATCCCGTACGATGAAGAAAAGCTTGCAAAGTTTATAAAGGACAGAATGGGTGTCTCCCGCTCGGTGGTGATAGCCGTGGCGGAGGGCGCCATGAGCAAGTTCGAAGCCTCTATGTCCAAAAAGGAGAGGCGCGAATATTCGGCAGGTTTCACCGGAACGGCTGCCGAAAGGCTGTGCGCGGCAATGTCGCAAAAGACGGGCATACAGTGCCGCTCAACCGTTTTGGGGCACATTCAGCGCGGCGGCGACCCCTGCGCATACGATAAGTTCATATCTACAGAAATTGGAGCCTTCGGCGCGCACCTTGCAGAAGTGGGGCGCTTCGGAGTAACGGTTTGCGTGCGCGGCGGCAGGCTGGGGTATAATATACTCACCGATATAGCGGGCCGCACAAAGCGCGTACCTGCAGACGGCCAGCTGGTGCTGCTGTGCAAGGACATGGGCATCAACTTCGGCGACTGAGTTTTTTGTAATAAAATTTGGCTTTTGGGTTAATTCCTCAGTCAGGTTTTTTTGCCGATGCTTTCGTCGGCATGCCCGCCTGACGAAGTTCAGGTTAAATGTGCCTATATCGTTAAATGACCGTTTTTTTCTGTCATCTCGACTAAGTGAGCAGGGCGAACGCATGGAGAGAGCTCTTTATCTTGTAATTTTTTGAGATTTCTCCGCTCGCTAAGCTCGGTCGTAAGGAGCCGCAGGCGACGGAATAGCTATTGTTCGCCGCAAGCGCTATCTGCCGTTTCCACGCTACGTGTGGAGCCTCGGCAGAGTGTCGTCGGCTTTGCCTCCTCGCGAGCGTCAATGATAAAAAGCGGAAAGTTTTTCGGGCGCGGCCCGAACGAAAAAATTGTGAAAAATTTTAAAATAATTAATGCCGAAAAAATGCCAAGCGGAATTTACTTCCGCTGTTAAGCATTTTTACGACTTACCGCAAACCTCACGGAAAAAGATTTTTGCAAATCCCACCGGTATATTCTCACAAGTTCGAATATACCACCTCCCTTTGGCAAGGGAGGCACGATTGCGGAAAGATTTTTCGTGAAAATCTATGTGGAGGAAAAAAGGATGTTTGCAGTTATAGACATAAGCTCGACGAGTATCTCTATGCTCGTCAGCGGCAGGGACGGGGTTCGCCCCTCCTACAAGTACAGGGAAAGCCTGTCTGCGCTCAGTTTTACCGAGGGCGGAAGGCTTAACGACCACGGCGTGGAAAAGATATGCGAAAAAATAGCCATATTCCAGGATCAGTGCAAAAAGCTGGGCGTGGAAAAGCTGTATGTCATATCCACTGCGGCCATGCGCTTTATTGAAAACGCCGAAGAGGTGTTCGAGGCCATCCGCACGCGCACGGGCGCCGTGGTAAACCAGATAGACGGCCAGACAGAGGCATACTGCGACTGCGTTGCCAACGAAAAGTTCAAATCTATGCACAGCCCGCTCATCATAGATATCGGCGGCGCCAGCATAGAGCTGTGCGACCTTTCAAAGGGCAAGGCGGGCATAAACTGCCTCAATTTCGGCGCGCTCACCCTTCAGCGCAAGTTTGTAAAGAGCGTCTACCCCGACAAGGACGAGTGCGGCAAAATAAAAAAATATATCAAAAAGGCGCTCGCCAAGGCAGAACTGCCCGTGTCTGAAGAGGGCACCGCCGTGCTTGTGGGCGCGACCAACCGCTCAATTTACGAAATTTACCGCGACTACTACGATATTCCCGTCAGCGAGAATATGGTGATAGATGTGGAAAAGCTTAAAAAGCTTGCCAAAAAGCTCATCGAGGCGCCCGACAGGTCGCACCTTCTTATAAAGAATGCGCCCGAAAAGATATACTTTATAGTCGTGGCGCTCATCACGCTTGTGCAGCTTTTAAAAAAGTTCGGGTTCAAAGAAGTGGTGGCAAGCGACTTCGGCGTAAAGGAGGGCTACCTTAAACTTGTCCTTTCGGATGAGATCAAGGCCCAGCCTTCGCCCTTCTTCCCTGAAAGGCCTGTAAAGGAGATAAAGTCGGTGGAAGAGCTTGCCGAGCACATAAAGCTCCGCCAGAAGGCCGGCAAAGCTGTTGTTCGTCCCGTCAAAAAGGCGGATGACAAAACTTCCGAAAAGTCTGAAGCCGTAAAGCCCGGAGAAAAGGCTGAAGAAAAGTAATAATCGCGGCATATTGCCGCATTAAATAAAACTGAACGGCAAATGGCGGGCGGCGCGGCAAATGCTTGCGGCGGCGGCCGCATGCTGAAAAAGGTATTATGTCAAACGATAAATCACCTGTAAAACTCATCAGGGGCGTATACGTCAACCGCGAATTTTCGTGGCTGAAGTTCAATCTCCGCGTGCTCGAACAGTCCGTGGACGAAGATACGCCCGTATTAGAGCGCGGAAAGTTCCTTTCCATCTTTACTTCCAACTTAGACGAATTCTTCATGGTGCGCATGGGCAGCCTGTACAACGAAAACAGGCTTCACCCCGACGCCACCGACAACAAGACCAAACTCACGTTCGGCGCGCAGCTTGCCGCCATTGCAGACAGAACGCCCCGCCTTTACGAAATGCGCGAGCACGCCTTTACGCACTTAAAGCGCGACCTTGCCGAAGAGGGCATAAACATTCTCACCTATGCCCAGCTTTCCGAAGGCAGGAAGGAAGAGCTTAAAAAGGTGTTCAACGCAAAGGTGCTGCCCCTGCTTTCGCCCATGGTGATAGACGCAAAGCACCCGCTTTTAAGGTTTGAAAACCTGCGCTGCTACATGCTGTATAAGCTGAAAAAGAACGACCACACCATGATAGGCGTGATGGACTTTTCAGACAGGTTAGACACGCTTTACCGCTTTGCGGGCGGCAAAAAGTTCAGCTTTATAACCATGGAAGAGGTGATACGCAACTTAGGCTATCTCGCCTTCCCCGGCTATACGGCCACGTCGTCTATAATGATAAGGGTGACGCGCAACGCCGACTTTGAAACGTACGTTGAAGACGCCGACATGGAGTACAACAACGACTTTTCGCAGTACATGAAGAGCAAGGTGGAAACGCGCCTTGTGCAGAACGCCGTAAGGCTTGAGGTGTTCGGCGAGAGCAAGTCGCTGATGAAGTTTGTCACCGAGGCGCTGGGCATAGAGAGCAACCTCATCTTTAAAATACGCTCTAACTTTTCCTTCAAATACCTGTTCAGCCTGCCCCGCCGCATAGATAAGGAGCTTGCGGCAAAACTTTCGTACCAGCCGTTCAAACCTAAAATTTCCGAAAGGCTGGCAAACGCGCCCTCTATGATAGAGGAAGTGCGCAAAAAGGACGTGTTGCTGCGCTACCCGTTCGAGAGCATGGAGCCGCTCATCAAACTTTTAAACGAGTGCGCCGACCGCAAGGACTGCATTGCCATAAAGATAACCATATACCGCCTTGCCGACCATTCGCGCATAGTCGACGCCTTAAAGCGCGCCAGCGAAAACGGCATAGACGTAACGGTGGTAATAGAGTTGTGCGCGCGGTTCGACGAAGAGAACAACATGTACTTTGCCGGCCAGCTGCACGATGCGGGCTGCAATATAATATACGGAATGGAAAACTATAAAGTCCACTCCAAAATAATCTCTATAATGTTCTCGGAAGAGGATGGCGGCGTAAGCTATATCACCCACCTCGGCACGGGCAACTATAACGAGAGCACCGCAAAACAGTATACCGACCTGAACATAATCACCGCCGACAGGGCCATCGGCGAAGACGGCGCCGCCTTCTTCCGCAACGTGGCCATATCCAATGTGGACGGCGACTATACCCGCCTGCAGATAGCGCCCAAGTATTTCAAGCAGAAGATACTCGAGTGCCTCGACGGCGAAATAGCCAAGGCCAAGGCGGGCAAAAGGGGCGTGTTCCTCGGCAAAATGAACAGCCTTACCGACAAGGTGATAATAGATAAGCTTATAGAGGCCTCTTGCGCGGGCGTGGAGATAAAGCTGATAGTGCGCGGCATATGCTGCTTCCTCCCCGGCAAAAAGGGCAAAACGGAAAACATCAGCGTGATAAGCATAGTGGGCAGGTTCCTCGAACATTCGCGCATATACTGCTTCGGCGAGGGCAAGGATAGGGTAATGTATATATCCTCCGCCGACCTGATGACGCGCAACACCGACCGCAGGGTAGAGATAGCTACCCCCGTGCTCGATAAGGATATCGAAAACGATATATATAAGATGCTCGAGGTAATGTTTGCCGATAACGTAAACGCCCGCAGGCTGTTGCCGGACGGCACTTACGAAAAGCTGGAGGGCGACGGCAAGCGCGTAGATTCGCAGGACTACTTTTTAAAGCACGTATAAAACTGCATACAAATATAAGGGCGGCCGCAGTCGGGCCGCCCGTTTTTTATAATTTTTAATGTAATTGCCCCGCACATATGCCGCAATCAACTTCTTTGCAAGCTGTTTTTAGCTTCAGGTAATGTCTGATTTTTTGGTGCGCCTTTCCTTTATCGTATCTCTCACCGCATAAAATATTGCGGCGGCGTCGGTCACCGCGCCCGCACACACAGCTATATAAAGCATTACGCATGCCGCAAGCCATGCCGCGCCGCCCGACGCATATGCCCCTGGAACAAATACGTTAAACACCAAAATCGGCACAATGCATTTGGCAAGCGCAAGTACGGTAAGCCATATTGCCGAGGCAAATGTGCTTTGGCCGGAGGTGCACACAAGGCACAGCCCCGTGAAGAGTGCGTACATTGCAAACACCGCCGCAAGCCACAGCGGGCCGAAGTAACTTTGAGTTATAAGGTGCGCCGTCAGCGCCGCGCCGAATACGCAGAATACCGCAAGCGGCGTATAGGCATACGCCCGCGCTATCCTTTTGGGCATGCCGCCGTTCAACAGTCCCGCCCGCACGGTAAGCAGATACTTCAAAAATATTACGGCGCTTATAAAGTACCGCAAAATGGCATAGGCTATGCACAGCGCTCCCGCAACATACCGCGCAAGCCCTGCCGCGCCGCCCGCCGTGTGCACGGCGAACGAACCGTATACGGCAAAGAACCCCACAGAGGCAAGAAGTTCCGCCGCGAGCAGGAATGTGTACGAAAGTGTGACGGCGCGGGCGCTTTCGTTCGGGCAGTTCATAAGTTTTTGCTTAAAAAAGTAAAAGGCAACGTGCACGGCAAGCGCCGCGGCAAACACCGCCGCCACGCCCGCGTGGCCGGTTACGGCGTATAATATGGCCGCCGCCGCAAACAGGGGTATGCCTGCCGCATAAAATATTTTGTAAAATTTAGCTGATTTCATAATTTTCCCTCACCGCTGCACAGCCTTCGGCCGCACCGCAAAGTTCATTGCCTCTTCGATATAATTATACAGCCTTTTCGTGCTAAAATCAATATGCCCTGAAAACTGCTGGCATTAATGTATATTTTGCATAAAAATATTGCGGATTTTTCTGTCCCCGCAGGGCAAAAAGCTGTAGTTTTTGCATGAAACCTGCATAAACAGACGGAGTGGCGGAAGGCAGTTTTGCTTTATACCCTTTACAAATACCGCCGTTTGTGATAATATAATATCCGTAACAGTATCTGTTATCACATTTTTCGGCGCGGCTGTGCCGCGCAAAGGAAATTTAAATGGCAAAACAAGTGCAGATAATCAAATATGAAGGCGACAATACCGAACTCTTCAAGCGCATATGCGCGGACGGGCTGGAGCCGGATGCAAAGCTGGTCGTGCCCGAAACGCACAACGCCATACTCATAAAGGACGGCGTGCTGATGGATACGCTCAACAGCGGCAGCTACGATATCTTTGAAGAAAAGTCAAAAAAGTGCCGCAACGTTTCGGTGGAGGTCATATTCCTTTCCAAAACGGCGCGCCTTAAAGTGATGTGGGGCACAAAGACGCGTTTCGACTTTCGCGACCCCGAAACGGACGTGCCCGTAAAGGTGGGCGCCCACGGCGAATTCGAAGTGCAGATATCCAACCCCCGCAAGGCGTATATGGTGCTCATCGGCGCCGAAGACGGCTTCACCGTACAGGATCTGAAAGAGCGCCTTTCGGTGCGCATGATGAGCAAGGTGGAACCGGCAATGGCGCGCGCCATGCGCGAGGGCGGCATATCCTTCGACCGCATAAGCGAAAACAAGGACGTTATAGCCGCCGCAGTTCTGCCCGAACTGCAGAAGATGTTCGATGAAGACTACGGCCTAAAGGTATTTTCCTTCACTATAGCCAGCGTAGTCATCTCCGATGAAGACATCGCCGCCATAGTCGCGGCGCGTGCTGCGGGCAGGGTAGCCGCAGGCGTATGCCCCCATTGCGGGGCGGAATATGCCGCCGGCGCCCGTTTCTGCCCTTCGTGCGGCAAACCGCTTGCCGGCAAGCTGTGCAAAAAGTGCGGCAAACTCAACGAAGACGGGGCAAACTTCTGCTCTGGGTGCGGCGCAAAACTTTAAGCTGCGCTGAAACCTGCGCAAAAAAGCAGCGGTAAAACAACGGCAAAAACAGTTGCTTTTTGCATTGTTTGCGGCATATGCGCGGGGTAATTGTCCGCTTTAGGTATAAATAAAAACAAATTTTAATGCAGGCGCGGCCTTTGGCCGCGTATTCAAGAGGTAAAATCATGAACAGTACTTTACTTGCAGCGCTTGAAACGTACGAACTTGTGATAATAGTAGTAGTGGCGGCAATATTCGTGGGCGTGATAATTGCGGCGCTCATATTCAAAAGCAGGCGCAGGCGCTCTGTAGACGAAACGGTGCTTGAAAGCCGCGACGAGGTAAACGAAAACGCCCATTCGGTCAGCGTGCTCATCGCCCTTGCCGAAGGCAAGCCCGAAATGATAGAAAAACTCAACAGGCTGTACGATAAGCTGCTGTACCTTACCCCCTCTGCCGAGGAGGAAGTCGCCGTTATAGACGAAAAGATAGGCAACGCCATAGGCGACATAAAGATAGAGCTTACCAAGACGCGCGGCGAAGAGGGCAGCGGAAAAGCCGAAAAATACATAGACGATATAAACGTGCTGATAGCCGAGCGCTCTGTTCACACCCAGAGATGACGGAGTAAATACGGCATATGTGCGGGGCAATGCCCCGCTAAACAAAAAAGCGCCCGCGGGCGCAAATACCTTAACGTAAAGGGAGTATGATATGTGGCCTTTTAAAAGCAAGTACGAAAAGTTGAAAAGGGAGGACGTGGTAGACGCCATCTGCAACCTTGAAAAGCAGGAAAACGACCTGGAGACCGCCATAGAGGAGCGCGCCCGCACCATAGACGAGCTCCTTTCAAAGGGCAGAAAAGAGACCAACCGCGAGCTTAAGCTGTTTTACGCAAAAAAGATAACCTCCCTGCGCGAGGAGAACGAGGCCGACGTAAAGCGCGCCATGTACCTTATGTACAACATGAAGCTTTTGCGCAAGCTCAAGTCCACCATAGACGACAACGAGTTCTTTATAAAGACGGGCAAGATATCGCTGGGCAACCTTTTAAGCGACCAGAAGGGCCTTGCGCAGTTTTTGAACAAGGCGCTCAACACCCGCGTGCGCAGCGAGCAGGTGCTCACCGACGCCGACGATACCTGGCAGGAGATACAGAGCGGGTATGAAGAGAACGAGCGCATTTACGGCGTGAACGAGCACGACGACGAGCTTTTGGCAATGTTTGAAACGGGCGAACAGCTCGACAGTGAGCTGGGCGTTCCCGCAGCGGAAAAGCCGGAGGCAAAGCCTGAAGCGGACGCCGATAAAAGCTGAAAAGGCGTGTTTGATGAGGTATAGTTATGGGTCTTTTTAAAAGCAAAGAAGAAAAAGAGTTGGAAAAAAAGCGCCTTATAAAGCGCACCGTATACAACATGAACAAGCAGATCGACGCGCTTGAAGAGCAGAAAAAGATGTTCGTGCAAAAGGCTGTGCAGGCAAAAAAACAGGGGCTGGAGGCGCAGTATAACCTTGCGCTTACGGGGTATAAAATGACCCTTCTGCAGCAGCGGCGCGCGCAGGAGATGCTGTTGAATTTTGAAATAACTTCGCAGATGAAGGATATGTCGCTCATGACAAAGCAGTTTCTGGGCGGCATGAGCGTACTCAGCAAAGAGATGGCGCGCCTTGCCGACGAAAAGGAATTTTTAGAGGTGCAGCGGCAGTTCGATATAGCCATGGGCAAGGCCGAAAAGCAGGCCGAACAGATGGATCTGTTCATGGAGACCAGCCAGGATTCCTTTGCCTCGGCGTCAAAGTCCGCCGGCACGGACGACGGCGAGATAGAAAAGATGATAGAGGAGCAGGCGGGCCTGGGCGAGTTTTCGGACGAGTCTGTAGACAGGGAGATAGAGGAGCTGAAAAAGAAGATATCCGAACAGCTCTGACCGCGGCCGAGTGAAGGGGCCGCACGGCGATGCCCGGGCCGCACTGTCGGCGCACACTGTGCGGGCGCAGAGGTATAAAATTGAAGCAAAGTAAAAATTTCTGCCCCACGTTCTGTTCAACGTGCGGCGGCACGCTTACATATTCTGCCGACGGGCTGGAGGCAACCTGCCCCTATTGCGGCAACAAATACAACTTCAGGGGCGGCAAAAGCGAGGCGCTCATGCTTGCGCTCAGCCGCGCCAACGCCATGCGCGCAAGCTGCGACTTTGACGAGGCCATGCGCGAATATTCGCTTATAACCGAACGCAACCCCGAAGACGGCGAGGCATGGTGGGGGCTTACGCTCAGCAAATACGGCATAGAGTATATCGCCGACGAGCGCACAGGCATGCGCGTTCCCACCTGCCACAGAACGGTTGAAGGCAGCATACTTGAGGACGAATGTTACAAAAACGCCTTAAAGTACTCCTCCCCGGAACAGGCGGAAAGCTACAGGCGCAAGGCCGAACAGATAGAAAGACTGCAGGCGGCCATAAAGGCCCGCCTTGCGGAGGAAGAGAGCTTCGATGTGTTCCTGTGCTTCCGCTCGGCCGATAAAAACGGCGCGCCCACGCGCGAGCGCATAGTCGCCCGCAGGATCTACGACGAACTTTCCCGCCGCGGCATACGCACGTTCTTTTCCGAGGTGACTTTAAAGAACAGGCTGGGCGAGGACTTCGAGCCCATAATATACAAGGCGCTGAACACATGTAAGTTTTTTATTCTCATCGCGTGCAGCGAGGAGAACGTAAACGCGCCGTGGGTAAAAAACGAGTGGTCGCGCTTCCGCGACAGGGTGTATGAAGAGCGCCTCAGCGCCGCCTGCTGTGCGGTATTCGAAAACATAACTCTCGCGCAGCTGCCCTCTTTTCTCCGCGGCCAGGGCGTAGACCTTGCAAAATACCCCGCGGGCGGATATGAAATCGAGATAGCCGATAACCTTCAGCTCCGCTTTTCGGGCGGAGCGTCGGGCGCCCCCTCCGCAAACGGCGCGGGAATGGCGGGCATGGCCGCAGGAATATCCGGTATGGCCGCCGCGGCAGATATAAACGGCGAGCTTGAGCGCGGCAGGCGCGAGCTTGCAGAGGGCGATTTTGTTTCGGCGGCGGCTTCGTTCAGCCGCGCCATAGATAAAGACGGCGACTGCGGCGAGGCGTGGCTGGGCGCCTTTATGGCGGAGATCGAAGTCCGCCAGATAAAAACCCAGCGCAAATTTTCGCAGGAAGTGTGCAACAGGCTGTGGGCCTCGGGCACTACCGTGCAGGAGTGCGACAGGCGGCTTGCAAGCAACGAACACATCACATATGCGTTTGCCTCGCCGTATTATAAAAATGCGGTAAAGTATTCCACGCCCGCAATGGCGCGCATACTTGCGGGCGCCAAGGCAGAGGTGATGGATATGGCCGATAAGTGCAACGCTTCCTTAAGGCTGTGCAGAGATGACTGCCTTGAAAGGCAAAGGGCCGCGGCAGAGGGTTACGGGCAATACGATACCGGAGAAGACGGCCGCAGCTCGGCGGCAGACGCGGCGGCGGCAATAGCCGGCGGCGCCATTGCGGGCGGCATAATGGGTCTCATATTCGGCGGCGCAAGGCGCCGCCCGCGCGAACCGCGCTTTTTCAGTCCCCCTCATTTCAGACCGGGGCCACCGCGCCCTCCGCGCCCGGGCGGACATTTCGGCGGGCGCTTCGGCGGCAGGGGTTGGCGCGGCAGAAGGTGAGGCATATCGCGCTTTGTCGGTGTATATGTGCGGCTCAATTGCCTGCCATAATATCTTTTACATAGTTTTGAGGAGCTTATGAAGGCTTTTGCCCTTAATTGCCAGACGTGCGGCGGCACGCTTGAATATTCTGCCGACGGGCTCTCCGCCGTATGCCCGTATTGCGGCAACAAATATAATTTTGCGGGCGCCAAGAGCGAAGCGCTCACCCTTGCATTAAACCGCGCCAATGCCATGCGCATTGCCTGCGACTTCGACGACGCCATCCGCGAATACAAACTTATAACCGACCGCAATCCCGAGGACAGCGAGGCGTGGTGGGGGCTTGCCCTCAGCAAGTACGGCATAGAGTACATGCGCGATTCTCGCACGGGCCTTCTCGTGCCCACCTGCCGCCGAACGGTAAGCGGCAGCATACTCGGGGACGAATACTTTAAAAACGCGGTAAAATTCGCCCGCCCCGAGCAGGCGGAAAGCTACAGGCAGAGGGCGGAGCAGATAGACAGGCTGCAGGCGGCAATAAAACGCAGGCTTGCGGGCGAAGAGGACTTCGACGTGTTCCTGTGCTTCCGCTCGGCCGATAAAAACGGCGCGCCCACGCGCGAACGCGTGATAGCCCGCAGGATCTACGACGAGCTCACCCGCCGCGGCATACGCACGTTCTTTTCCGAAGTTACGTTAAAGAACAGGCTGGGCGAGGACTTTGAACCGATAATATACAAGGCGCTTTACAGCTGTAAATTCTTTATTCTTATCGCGTGCAGCGCCGAAAACATAAACGCGCCGTGGGTAAAAAACGAGTGGTCGCGCTTCCGCGACCGCGAGGAGGCCGAACATTTAAGCGGCGCGTGCTGCGCCGTGTTCGACGGCATAACTCCCGCCGACCTGCCCCCGTTTTTGCGCTCGCAGCAGGGTGTAAACCTTGCAAAATACCCCGCCGGCGGGTATGAGATAGAGATGGCGGACAGCATACAGGCGCGCTTTTTCCGCACCGCTCCCGCTATGCCCGAACGCCATGTAAGTTACATGGGCAGGGACGCGTCCGAGCTGCTCGCCCGCGCCTGGCGCGACCTTTCGGGCGAACTGTACGAAAGCGCTTATACCAAATTTTTGCAGGTGCTGGATATTGCGCCGCACAGCGGCGAGGCGTGGTGGGGGTGCTTTCTTGCCGAAAGGCATGCCTACAGCGCGGGATATGCCGCGCAGAAGCTCACCTATGAAGACGCCCTAACCATAAAGGACGATAAAAACCTGCGCAACGCCGAACTGTACGGCAACGGCGAAATAAAGTCCAAAGTGGCGTCGTTCAAAAAGATGTGCGCCTTCCGCAGCAGCGAACTTGCCGCCGAAAGCGACGTGGCCGTGCGCAGCGCGCAGAAAAAGCTCGGCGAGCTTGAGGCAGAGCGCAAAAAGGTCTTTGCCCGCCGCGAAAAAAATATAAAAAGGCTGCAAAGGCAGCGCAAAACTGCCGCAGCAAAGCCCTCTTCCATACTCAAACTCATGGTCATCCCCATCGTGTTTTTTCTTCTCGTGTTCGGCGTCGTGGGCTTTGCCACTCAGGAAATTGTAATGCTGTATGTGGCCATAGGCATGGTGGGCATGTGCCTGTTTGCGGCGCTGGTTAGCTACTTCGGCATGAAGAGCAACGTGTCACGAGCAAACAGCGAGATAGCCTCGCTCGAAGGCGAGATAGTCTCCGATGAAAGACGGTTGAGCGAGATCGCCGCCGAGCGCGAAAGGCTGGAGCGCACGCTTGAAGAGAGCAGGCGGCGCAGCGGTACGTTCAAAGACGTGTTCGGGGCATAGGCCCCGTAATATGGCGCGGTGAGCGCGGTGTTGCCGCGTGCGCGGCATACACATATAAAGGCATATATAGAGGCGGAAAACAATGTACGATTTAAACGTCAGCATGCTTAACGATCAGTTCAATATGTATTATTCGGCGGCAAGAAAGGCATACGATTCGGGCAACGGCGCGCTGGCAAAGCGCAACTACATGCTGGCGGCGGAAACGCTTTTAAAGCTGGCCGAACACTCTTCGCCCAAGCTCAAGCAGGCGCGGCTTAAGCGCGCCCGCCGCCTGGTGGAAATCGCCGAAAATATAGACGCCGCCGTGGTGCGCAAATCATTCCCCGCGGGCAACACGGAAGGCGGGGAGGACGGCGAAGAGGGCGGCAGGTCGTGGGCTGCGGCTGAAATACCCGACATAAATTTTTCGGATATAGCGGGGCTGGACGACGTAAAAAAGGCCATAACCGTCCGCATGATAAACCCCGTAAAGTACCCCGAAAAGTACAAGCTTTACAATAAAAAGACGGGCGGCGGCGTTCTGCTGTTCGGCCCTCCGGGCACGGGCAAGACCATGATAGCCAAGGCCATCGCCTGCGAAGTCGGCGCCAAGTTCTACGCCATAAAGGGCTCGGATATAGTCAGCAAGTGGGTGGGCGAGTCCGAGCGCAACATAGATTCGCTGTTCGAAACCGCCCGCGCCGAAAAGCTGGCCATAATCTTTATAGACGAGATGGATTCGCTCATCGCAAAGCGCGGCACGGATACGCACAACGATAAGCGCGTAAACGAATTTCTCCAGCAGATAGACGGCTTTTCGGGCAGGGCGCCCAACCTTCTCCTTCTAGGCGCTACCAACCGCCCGTGGGATATAGACGGCGCCGCGCTCCGCCCCGGCAGGTTTTCGCAAAAGATATACGTTCCCCTGCCCGACGCGCCCGCGCGCGAATTCATGATAAAAAAGTCGCTCAAAAACACGCCCGCCGCGGCGGATGTGGACATAGCCGAGCTTGTGCGGCTGACCGAAGGGTATTCGGGCGCCGATATAGAGGAGCTGTGTGACCGCGCCAAGGAAGACCCGCTTTTAAAGGCCATCAGCACAGACAGCGTTGTGCCCGTCACCCGTGCGGACTTTATGGACGCCCTTAAGGACGTTCCGCCCTCGGTCTCAAAAAAGGAAGTGGAGCGGTTCGAACAGTTCATAAAAACGGGCGAATAATATAATCTGAATGTAATTGTTTGCGGCATATTGTGCGGCCTTTTGCTGCAAGCGTAAAGCTTTTTGGCCGCTCTGTGAGGAATATTTATGAATTATACCTGCCCTACATGCGGCGGCGAATGTGTTTTGCAGTCGGTTGAAAACGGCGTCGGCATATATGAATGTGCAAGTTGCGGCAACGTATACAGGCTGCGCCCGGGCGAAAGTTTCCCCGTATATCACTCTCCCCGCCGCTCAGTGCAGCCCAAGCCGCCCGCCTGTGCCCGGAACGGCGGCTCCGCTGCCGGCACCGTACATGCCCCCGCGCGCCCCGTTGGCGCCGAAGCCGAAAAGGCGCCGTCCGCGCGAAATGCCGCGCCCGATCAAAGGGTAGCGCCCGTTCAGAAGCCCGCTCCTGCACGGGATGCGGTGCCCCAAGGCACTGCCGCGCAGCCGTCCGCACGCCCCCGCAGGCTGAGCGGCGACGAAATTTTTTCTGCATGCATAGACAGCGTAATAGAAGTCCGCGCCCGCCGCGGCAAGACGCTGTTTTCAGGCTCGGCATACTCATTGGGCGGCGGATATGCCATAACCAACGCGCACGTCGTGGCCGAAGGCGGCAAGCCCGCCGACCATATAGAGTTGTACGCCTGCGGCAATACCTTTTCGGCAAGCATAGCGGCGCTCGGCTCTTCATTTCCTGAAAAGGAAGATCTCGCCCTGCTCAAGCTGGCGGGCGCGCCCGCTCGGCTCAAGGCCGTCACGTTTGCCGATATGACAGAAGTCAGGAACGGCAGGCAGCTGTATGTAATAGGCAACTCGCTCGGCAGCGGCACCTGCATAACCGCGGGGGTCGTGTCCGACGACCGCCGCACGGTGGAGGGCAAGCCCAGGCTGATGACCGACTGCGCCGTAAACCGCGGCAATTCGGGCGGCCCCGTGTTCGATGACTGCGGCAGGGTGGTGGGCACCATAGTCGCAGTGACTACCTCGGCGGAGGGCATGAACTACGCCATTCCCGCCGACATCGTGCAAAAGTTTATAAAGCAGTGCGGCATAAGCCTGTAAGGCGCGTGCAGCAAATTTTTAACCGTATCATCTTTTTTCGGCCTCCCGTGCGGGAGGCCTTTTTTACTCGGCTGTGCCGTCGCTTAATGCCGCCCTGCGCGCACGCGGCGCGCGTGCGCGCGAATATATAGATAGGGTATGCCTTCGGGCGGGGCGCCTGTAAGCCGAAAAAAGTTGCGGGCGTGAATTTTATTTCACAAAAATTTAACGCGCGCGGTATTGACATGTGCGGCACGCGGCTATATAATTAAATTGAAAAAATATGTAAATGCTAAAAACAATTAACGGCATTGTCGTATTTTGCCGAACGGCGCGGCGGTGCAGGGAGGAACTATGAGCTATATATCGTTTCAAAGGGTAAAGCCGGAGGGCGTGCATATGCAGACATCGCAGCCCGCGGCGCAGTCGCCCGTAAGCGCGCAGGCAGTTCAGCCGTTTGTGCGCTTTACAAATGTAAACAAGTTCTATAAAATGGGCGACAATATAATAAAGGCCGCCAACGGCGTAAATTTCACCATAGGCAAGGGTGAATTCTGCGTTATAGTCGGCCCTTCGGGCGCAGGCAAGACCACCGTTTTAAACATGCTCGGCGGCATGGATGCCGTCACCTCGGGCGAGATCGTGGTGGACGGCGTGCGCGTGAGTGGCTTCAACGAAAAAAAGCTGACCGAATACCGCCGCTACGACGTAGGCTTTGTGTTCCAGTTCTACAACCTTATACAAAACCTTACCGCGCTTGAAAACGTTGAAATTGCTTCCGAGATCTGCAAAGACCCGCTCGACGCCGCCGAAACGCTTAAGGGAGTGGGGCTTGAGGATAGAATGAAAAACTTCCCCGCCCAGCTTTCGGGCGGCGAACAGCAGAGGGTATCCATTGCGCGCGCCATAGCCAAAAACCCCAAATTGCTGCTCTGCGACGAGCCCACCGGCGCGCTCGACTACGAAACGGGTAAAAATATATTAAAACTGCTGCACGATGTCTGCCGCAAAAATCAGAAGACGGTTATAGTCATCACCCATAACTCTGCCATAACGCAGATGGCCGACCGTGTCATCCACATAAAAAACGGCACCGTCGTCGGCGAAGAGGTCAATGCTAATCCTATGGACGTTTCAAAGATAGAATGGTGACCCGACATTTGATAAGCTGCGCAATACTGTGTCGCACTTACGGTTCCGCTCAGTCACTTACCTCTAAGTAAGCTCCTTCGCGGCATTCCGCGTGCTCCTTGTCTTGCTTGCTTCTGAAATGCCGGGGTGGGTTCACGAAATTCTCGCGCAGGCCGTGCGCGACAATTTCCGTGATTTGAGAAACCAAGGTCTCGTGCGGCGTGCGGTAAATTACCGCCGCACTCGGTCACCGCTCGCACTTTGCACTTTGTGCTCGCTCATTTCACAACACGCAAACAGCGCGTATGTGCTGTTTGCAGAAATGTGTTGTTCAACTCTTCGCGCGACCCTTAAGGGCCCACGATTGTATAGTCGCGCGAATTCACTTCCGGTGAGCCCGCTTGCGCGGCAAATTGTGTCGCGCTAACGCAGGGGAACCCTGCTTGCGCACCAGATAAATTTTTAAGTAAGCTCCTTCGCAGCGATCCGCGTGTTCCCTTGCCTCCCTTGCCAAAGGGAGGTGGTATATTCGAACTCGTGAGAATATACCGGTGGGATTTGCGTCCGCCTCACGGCGGAGCACGCAAAAATTAAAGACCATAACTGTTTAAATGCGGCCACATTAATGCTCATTACAAACCAACTACCGTGACCAAAACGTCGGGCAGGTTAAGTTATGAAAAAATTCACAAAAAATATCGTAAAAGAATTTAAAAAGAGTTTCGGCAGGTTCCTTGCCATAATGGCGATAATCGCCCTCGGCGTGGGTTTCCTTATAGGCATTTCGCAGTCCACGCCCGATATGAAGACCTCCATGTCGGACTACCTCATCGAAAACGACGCCTACGACGTAGACGTCAAGGCCGCCTACGGGCTGACTATGGCAGATATCGACAACATCGTCTCGCTTGAAGATGACGACGGCGACGATGTGGTCTCGGCATATATGCCCGTTGTGACAAGCTCCGTAATGGCGAGCATAGACGGCGCCAACGAAAGGGCGGTCAACCTTATCGGGCTTGATTTTTCCATGGTGACGGGAGACGACGACCCCTCCGACAAGAGCACGCTTTTAAACGACATCACGCTTATAGAGGGCGAAATGCCGCATGAGGGGTATACCGATGAAGACGGCAACGAAGTCCCCCTTTCACAGCAGGTAGTGGCGGAGCGCTCCAACAACTACTTCGAAGAGGTGCAGGTCGGCGATAAAATAACGCTTGCGCAGACCGTTGATGCAAACAACAGCACCTACGGCGACATATATGCACAGAACCAATTCACCGTGGTGGGCATAGTGTCTACCCCCGACTACTACTATAAAGACGCACGCGAAGTCACCACCATAGGCACGGGCGTTGTCAGCCTTGTCATGTACGGTAACTACGACCCAGACGATGCCGAAAACAGCGTGTACGACCTTGATAAGGGCGGCATGACCAGCCTGTTCGGCGCCATGAACATGGTGCGCGGCATGTTTATGTCCGATTCGGAATATACGAGCGAAAATTCCGAAGACAACGCCGTTGTCTATACCGACGTGTGGCTGAGTGTGACCGGTTCGGATAATCACGAGCGCTTTTATACATCTTACAAGGATCACGTGCTCGACCTTGCGGCCTATGTGGAAGACCTCGGCAGCAAAATAAGCGACGCAATAAATCAGACTATTTCAGGCAATCCCCTGCTTTCGCAGCTGCCGGCAAACGCAAGCTGGTACGTACTTGACAGGGCCAGCACCAACGTAAGCTATGTAAGCTTTGACATGAATGCCGAAAAGGTGGAAGATATCGCGGGCATATTCCCCATCTTCTTCATAGTGGTGGCGGCGCTTGTGGCGCTGACTTCAATGACCAAGATGGTTGAAGAAGACCGCATGCAGATAGGCACTTTAAAGGCCCTTGGGTATAACGAAGGCACTATAATGTCAAAGTACCTCATCTACTGTTCGCTCGCCTGCCTGATAGGCGTAGTCGTGGGCATACTGCTCGGCTTTTCAATAATGCCCAATATATTCTGGAACGCCTACAAGACCATGTATTACCTGCCCGAGCTGTTCCTCGGCTTCTCGTGGTGGCTGGCGATAGCCGTGGTGTTCGGTTCGCTTGCCCTCACAATAGCGGTAACGGTGTTCGCCTGCCGCGCCACCACCAAGGAAAGGCCCTCCGTGCTCATGCAGCCCAAGGCGCCCAAGCCCGGCAAGCGCATACTTTTAGAGCGCTGCACCCCCATATGGAAGCGCATAAAATTCAAGTGGAAGGCCACCATACGCAACATATTCCGCTATAAAAAGAACATGGTGCTCACCATAATTTCGGTACTCGGCTGCACGGCGCTCATACTCACGGGCTTCGGCCTGGGCGACAGCGTTGCCGCCGTAACCGACCTGCAGTACAGCAAAATAGTTTTCTACGATACCATAATAACGCACACCCCTTCGCAGGAGGAGGGCGCGGGCGAACAGCTCGGGGCATACCTTGACGGGCTTGACGCAGACGGCAAGGTCTATACAGACGTCTACAACGAAAACGGCCAGCTGATAATAGGCGATTCGCGCGAGAGCGTAGACCTGTTCCTCGTTGAAGACCAGCAGGAGTTCTCGTCCTTCGTCAGCCTGCACGAGCGCCGCTCGGGCGATATGATAGACCTTTCGGGCAGCGGCATAATAATACCCGAAAACATAGCCACGGTATACGATATTTCCGCGGGCGACAGTATAACATACGTCACTGCGGGCAGGGTGCAGCTTGAACTTAAAGTGGCGGGCGTGTGCGAATACTACACGGGCTCGCAGGTCTACATGAGCGCCTCGGGCTTTGCCTCGGCAGTGCAGTCGGCGGGCGGCACCGTGGATACCACGCCCAACGCCTACCTTGTAAAGTACGGGTACGGTTCGGACGAAGCCGCCATGAATTCCGCCGCGGAGACGTTGCTTTCAGACCCTTCGGTGAGCGGCGTAGAGTTCACATATACCACGATGCGCACGTTCGACGCGCTGAACGACACCATGAGCTTTGTAATACTCATACTTGTTGTGTGCGCGGGCGCGCTGGCTGCCATAGTGCTTTATAACCTTACAAATATAAACATAGACGAACGGCGCAAGGAGATAGCAACGCTGCGCGTGCTCGGCTATACCAAGTGGGAGGTAGCTGGCTATATCTACCGCGAAAGCTCCATTCTTACGATCGTCGGCGCGCTGTTCGGCCTGCTGGGCGGCTGGCTGCTGCACATGTTCATAGTGGGCAGGGTAAACAGCGTGTGGATGATGTTCGGCAAGGCAATAGCTCCGCTCAGCTTCTTGTGGGCGTTCCTGATAACCATAGGCTTTGCCGTGGTGGTATATGCCTTCATGCTTATAAAGCTCTACAGGATAGATATGGCGGAATCGCTCAAGTCCAACGAATAACTTTCTGCCGCGCCGCAGTAAAACGCGGCGCGGCAAATGCGCCCTTACCCTGAGAACGATACGGGAGAACAGATATGGATAAAATTCAATTGCGCGACGCGCTCATGACGCAGCTGTGGCGCATGTACCGCATGGACATAATGCTCTACCTGCGTGAATTCCTTGTGGGCGAAACGGCCATGCTGGAAGTGATAGTGTCGGCCGAAGAGCCGCTTACGCCCACGGCCTTGAGCGAGCTTATGCACTTAAGCCGCGCCCGCACGGCAAACCTGCTGCGCACCCTGCGCGAAAAGGGATATATCAGCATGGCTATGGACAGCGAGGACAGGCGCCGCATGAACGTTACCCCAACGGAGGCGGGCATAAGCTATCTCGGCGAAAAACATGCCTTTTTGGAAAAGTACTTCGATATGTACGTAGATGTGCTGGGCGAAGAGAACATCTCCGGCCTTACAAAACTTTTAAAAGTCACTGCCGACAGCGAAAGCGCTCTTTGGGAAAAATTCGGCAAACTGCTCGGCAAAGAGGGGCAGTAAAGTCCCGCGCAGTGCACATGCAAAATTAAAAAACAGCGGCGGGGGGGGGGGGGGGGGGGGGGGGGGGGGGGGGGCGCGGCGGGCGGGGCGGGGGG
>ERZ1090869.226-NODE-226-length-31382-cov-18.110607_pt1 | contig 31382 bp, 26 predicted proteins | sample MGYA00478474_ERZ1090869 | MGnify/ENA primary metagenome ERZ1090869 (study PRJEB33644, sample SAMEA5815748) | chicken gut metagenome | biome: Chicken; feature: Gastrointestinal Tract; material: Caecum | place: Ireland | collected 2019-01-01 | study: A study of the... | reverse complement strand
GCGGGCTGCGTATTTTTTTAATAATAAAAAAAAAAATTTTTTTGACATATAATCGCCGGGCCCCCCCACCCGGCCCCCCGCGGCTATTATTGCAGAATATTACACCATATGCCAAAAATTTGCCCACCGATATAGACAAAACGGAACATATATGGTAAAATATGGATATGAACAACATAGTTTACGCAGGCAGGGACGGCGCGCGCGCCGAAGAGCTTGCCGCGACAAAAAAATACTGGCAATTTATAAGGTGCGCCGCGCGCGGCGAGCTTAAAACGGCAAAACACCGCGAAAATTATGCGCGCGGGGACATACTTATAATACCCCCGCTGTGCGACTTTGAAAGGAGCGCCGCAGGTATTGGCGAGAGCTACATATTTATGGACGGCACGGCGCTGCCGTTCAGACAGCCCGCTGCCGTGCCCGACGAACAGGGCGGCGGCATTGCCCATGCGTTTGCGCAGGCAGAGCGGTATTACGCCATGCAGAGCCTGAAGGCGGCGGCGGTGCTCGGCTGCCTGGGCGACCTTATTATAAACTACATTGTGATGCAGACCGAGCGCAGCGCCTATTCACCGCCCGTGAAGCTGGTGCGCGCCGACATAGACGCCAACGTGAGCAACCCCGCCTATGCGCTTGACGGCTTTTTGCGGGCGCTGCCGCTGAACGGCGATTATGTACGCAAACTTTTTAAGAAGGAGACGGGCGTCACCCCGCATGACTACCTTTTGGGCGAGCGCATGAAGCTGGCGGCAAGGCTGATAGTCAGCGGCATGAGCAACCAGTACAGCAGGTATTCCGTGGGGCAGATAGCCGAGATGTGCGGGTTTGCCGACCCGCTGTACTTTTCGCGCGTGTTCAAAAAATACTACGGCTGCGCGCCCAGCGAATACGGCAGATAAATTGCCCCATATATATGCCGCGACTGTTAAAATTCACCCGCATATATGGCATATTTATTTTTGCTTACTAATTGTAAAAACATGCAGGCAGCGCCATGCAGACGTAAATAAATTGCAGCTAACTGCACACGGATACATTTTACCATGTTTTATATGCATAATTTATGCAAAAATTCAAAGTTAAATGTGCGATATATGAGATGACGGCAGAGTAAAGCAAAGCCGCCGCGGCTGCACCGCGGCGGCTTATGCTTTTTAAAAAAGGAGTATATAGGTGAACTTATTGCGCAGAGCCGGATCTGAGCTGCAAAAGTTCGGTATATGCCATAACGAACGGGCCAGTGCCCTTTGCGTCGTTTTCCACGACCGGTTCAGAGATATAATATTCAAAACTGCCGTCGCGGCGGCGGTTGCTTTCGGGGCCGAGCCCCGCCATCAGGCAAATGCCGCCTAAGTTTAGCTTTCCGTCGCGCTCGGTGAGGTATTTTTTGCAGATGCCGTTGAACACCCGTTCGCCCACGGCGGCAAAGCGGCCGTCCACAATGCCCAGGCGCGCGCCCTTCATCATGGCGTAGGCTATCATGGCGCTGCCCGAAGTTTCAAGGTAGTTGCCCTGCCTGCCGCCCTGATCGACGACCTGCCAGAACATGTCGCCCTCGCCGTCTATGTACTGCTCCAGCCCCTCTACGGTATCACTAAATATTTCCACAAGTTCGGCCTTCAGGTCTTCGCGCCCGTCAAAATAGCCGATCACGTCCACAAGGCCCACGGTATACCAGCCGACGGCGCGCAGCCAGAAGCTTTTGGAAAGGCCCGTGGCCTTATCCGCCCAGAAGGCGCGCTTAGAGCAGTCCCAGCCGTGATAATACAGGCGCTTTTGCCTGTCGTACATGTATTTATACACGTTTTTGAACTGCGAAACTATGTCGGCATAGTTTTTGCAGCCGTTGAACTCAGTTTCGTAGCGGGTGTAGAACACCTGCGCCATGTACAGCCCGTCCAGCCAAACCTGATCGGGGTAGATGAGCTTGTGCCAGAAGTTGCCCGTTACGGTGCGCGGCTGCTTTTGCAGCTGGCTGTACAGAAGGTCTGCCGCCCTTTTATACTTTTGTTTGCCCGTTTCGCGGTACAAATCGAAGAGTATGCGGCCCTCGTTTATGTTGTCAACATTGTAAGTTTCAAGCTCGTAGCCGCGTATTCCGCCTTCCTCAAATACGTAATAGTCGACGAATCTGTCTATAAAGTCAAGGTACTTTTTGTCGCCCGTGATGCCGTACATGGAGTAGAGCGACGTCATCATGCAACCGTCTATATAGTTCCAGCCCGGCGCCTTGCCGTGGCGGATGTTCTCTATGTTCCACACGGGCGCCTCGGGCACGGTGTCGGCTATAAGTCGGTCTATATACCTGTCTATAAGCGAATAGTCCATCGGGTGCCTCACTCTATTATAAGTTCGCCGCAGTTCTTTTCTATTATGTGGTCGCCCTCAACGCCGTCGAATATGACATTTTTAAGCACTACCCTGTTTACGTTGTCTATATATATGCCCTCCCTGCAGTATTCGCGCACGAACTCCAGCATGGCGGGTTTAAAGGGCTTGGCGTCCTTTTTGAAGCAAAAGCGCACGTTTTCAAGCGTGATCTCCTCTATGGGCTGTTCCACAAGCCCGTCGAAGTAGGCACACATGCACTCGCAGTCCACGCACTCTATGTCCCTGAAGTGGAACCTGCCCATGTAGGGCGTGCCGTCGTCTACGGGGCGGGGCTTGCGCGACCACACGAATTCGGTGTGCCCGTCGGGGTCGCAGAAGTAGTACATGTTTATAACGAGCGGCGTTATTACGTTTTCCATGCGGATATTTTCGAACAACACGCCGTCTATAACGGCATACTTGCCCCTGCCGCGGCGCGTTTTTATGCGCAGGCCCCTGTCTGTATGCCTGAACAGGCACTGCTTTACCGTAAGGTTCTTCACCCCGCCCGACATTTCGCTGCCCAGCACTATGGCGCCGTGGCCGTCGCAGAACAGGTCGTTGCGCAGCGTGTGGCGGTTGGCGGGCGTTTTATACTTCATGCCCATGTACATCTTGCCAGATTTTATGGCCACGCAGTCGTCGCCGACCGAGAAGGAGCAGCCTATTATATCTACCCTGTCGCAGCTTTCGGGGTCGAGCCCGTCGGTGTTGGGGCCTGTGTAGGGGTTGCGCACCTTTATATCGTAGAAGCCGAGGTTCTTTGAAAAGAAGGGGTGAAGGTTCCACGCCGCCGAATTTTTGCACGTTACGCCGTGGAACACAACGTTTTCGCACCTGTTAAGAAAGACAAGGCGGGGGCGGGCAACCTTTCTGCCCTTGGGCGTCGCCCACCACGTAGACTTATCGGCATTGCCGTCTATTGTGCCCTCGCCCACTATATTTATGTTATGCTGTCCGCGCGCGGAAATATATGACTGGTGACAGTCGAAGGGGTCGCCCTCCCAGCTGGCGAGCACCTCCTCAGACCCGTCTTCGCGGTATATACGGGCGGGAACGAAGGGGTAGTCCTCCTCCCTTGTGCTGCCCAGCAGCGTGGCGCCCCTTTCAAGCTCTAAGGTCAAGTCGCTCTTTAAAACGATGGGGCGGGTGAGGTATGTGCCCTTGGGAAGGAGCACCCTGCCGCCCGCGGGGCAGCTGTCTATAGCCATCTGCACAAAATAGGTATCGTCAGCCTTTCCGTCGCCCTTTGCGCCCAGTTCGCGCACGTTTACCACGGCCGTTTCCGCCCGGGTTTTAAAGCGGACGGTGCACTCGTCGCAGGATACGGTGACTGCATACTCCGTGCCCGGCTGAAGGCCGAACAGAGAGAACACGTTGGTATCGGCCTCTCCCGCCTTTACGCCGTTTAAAAATATTTTATAGCCGCCGCCGGGATGGCTGTACGGATTGGCATTATCAAATTCAAAGCAGGCGCTTGTTGAAGACGCGAACAACTTTTTGAACATATTCTCTCCTGAATGAACGCGGGTTTATACAAAACACCCGCACATATGCCGCAACTAACAGGCATATAGACTATATTTTATGTAAAATTTTAAGGCCCGCCGCCAAAGGGCGGCCAGTATTTTTTTGCACATTGCGCAGGCATTGAACGTAAAAGGCCCGCACATATGCCGCAAACAACGCGGTTTTACGCCGCCGTTTCGGGCGGGGCGGAGGCGCCCGCCTTCTTTTCCCTGGCCCTTTTTACGGCGCGCTTTATTAAAAACACTATAAGATCCTTTATGCCTATGAACGCCATGTCTGCCACAAGGCAGAACACGCCGAACAGCAGCGGCTCTACGCCGCCGAAGTGCGGGCCGAATATCAGCCCGTACATAAGCCCCACCACATATGTAACCACAAGATAGTAGACTATGTTGGCAAAAAACGTCCAGAACTGTTTGAACGGGAAGGGGAACATCATAAAATAGTTGTATTCCTTCCTGTCCGACTCCATCATGCGGAATATGGGGTTTACGAAGCAGTCGACGAATATGCCCATGATGGCGCCGCACAGCAGGTACAGCTCTATGCTCTGTATCCACGTATACGAACCGTCGTCGGCGGTGAAAAAGGTACCCAGGCCCATAAGCGCGAAGTAGCACACCGCGCCGAAGAACCAGAACTTGATGAACAGCGCCTTTACCCAGAAGGGTATGGCCGAAAACTTATCGCGCTTGTAGGGGTCGAACTGCTTTTTGCCCTTTTTGTTGTCCTCGGTAACTTCGCCTGTGACTTCGGCTATGTTCATGGAGGGCAAACTTTCGGGCGGGGCGTCCTCTTCCCCCCTGAGCGCGGCGACAAGCTCGTCCATCTCTTTGGTCTTCAGGTCATAAAAGTTTTCTATGGTCGTCTCTTTTTCGGGCGGCCTGTATTTCTTGTTCTTTTTTGCCATTGATAACTGTGCGGGCGCAATGCCCGCCGCATGGGCGCCGCCTTGAAAGCGCGGCGCGCCGCACAAACCTCCATATTCATTCAAAGCACGCGCGCCGTATGTTGCCGCCGTGCGCCCTGCATGTTTTTGCCCGCGCGTGCCGCGGGGCGCCTTTTTTGGCGTCTGTTTAAGGGCGCTTTTTCAGGGGCGCCTTTTTAAAAATAACCGACAAAAAACAGTTTTTTGCCGGTTATTCTGTGATTAAAGTTGCAAAACCGCTGTGCCGAGGCCGAACCGATAGCAGCCTGCGGCAGGGCGGAAAGCCTCAGTCGGCGTCCTCCAGCTCAAGCGGGCCGCTCATTTCGCTCACGGTGGACTCCACTTCCTTTCTGGTGTTTATCTTCATAAGGCCCATCTTTATCAGCGGGGTGCATGCAAGCACCACCGAAGAGAGCGCCACAAGCACTATGTGCGCGAGGAAGATATTTTCGGAAGCGTAATATTCGGGGGTGAGCGGACGGGTAGCCGCCGCGAACACGTCCTGCAGCTCGAAGTAGCAGATGATATCCATTGCTATCATCACCGCGGCGAACAGTCCCACCAGCACAAGCATTACCACGTTGGGCTTTTTGCGCTTGGGGAAGGCCTGCAGGTAGAGCACGAGGATGAGTATAGAGAACAGGAACACCACGAACGAGCACAGCGCGCTCCACTCTATTACGGGGTTTTCGCGGCCGCCGTACAGCATTTCTGCCACGGTGGAATAGGCTATCATGTACACGAGCGAGGTTATAACAAAGAATACCAGCGCAATGTTGCTGGGGCGGCGCTTTAAGTTTACTATCTGCTTGCGCCCCCACTCCTTAAAGCCGGCTTTAAAGTTTGCCATCCTGTTCTTTTTGCCCTGTTCAGGCGGGGTTTGCTGTTCAACGATCATGTTTTCGTTTTCCGTCATACTTCACCTCACCTGATGGCCTTTGTGGTTTCAACGTCGAAGAAGTGCATCTTTTCGGGGTCGAAACCTACCTTTATCATGTCGCCGTACTTATATCCGCACCATTCGGCGAACTTGCATACGACTATTTTTGTGCCGATCTTGCCGTGAACAAGCGTGTTCATGCCAAGGTTTTCGTTGTTTTCCACCCTGAAATCTACGGTGCCGTCCCTTACGATATTTTCGGGGCGGACGCCCAGGATTATCGGCTTGCCCTCGTAATCCTTCAAAAGCTCCCTCTGCCCTTCGGTGAGCGGGTATTCGAAGTTTGCGCTTACAAACCTGCCGCCCTCTATCTTGCCATCAAACATGTTCATGGGGGGAAGGCCTATGAAGGTTGCAACAAAGGTGTTGGCGGGCTTTTCGTACAGCTCTATGGGCCTGCCTATCTGCTGAACGTGGCCCATTGACATGCAGACTATTCTGTCGGCAAGCGTAAGGGCTTCGGTCTGGTCGTGCGTTACGTAGATTATGGTGGCGTTCAGCTTTTTGTGCAGGAGCATGAGTTCCCTGCGCATGGAGCCGCGCAGCTGCGCGTCGAGGTTAGAGAGCGGCTCGTCGAACAAAAAGACCTTGGGGTTGCGCACTATGGCGCGGCCCATTGCCACGCGCTGGCGCTGGCCGCCCGAAAGCTGGCGGGGCTTTTTGTTGAGCTGCGTTTTTAAATCGAGTATCTCTGCCGCAGCCATAACCTTGCGGTGGATAATTTCCTTTTTTTCTTTGCGGAGCGTGAGCGAGAAGGCCATGTTCTCATACACGGTCATGTGGCCGTAGAGAGCATAGTTCTGGAACACCATGGCGATGTCCCTGTCTTTGGGGGGAAGGCGGGTGCAGTCCTTGCCGTCGATGACAAGCTGGCCCTTTGAAATATCTTCCAGCCCCGCCACCATGCGCAGCGTTGTAGACTTGCCGCAGCCCGAGGGGCCTACCAGCACAATGAACTCGCCGTCGTTGATGTCCATATCGAAGTCATACACCGCCTGAACGCCGCCATCGTAAATTTTATCGAGGTGTCTTAAGTTAACTTCAGGCATTTTCTACCTCCCCGCTATCTTTGGCGGCCTCTTCTTTGGCAGAAACTTCTGCAATGGCGCCCTCTACGGTGAACTTGCCCTCTGCAAGGCCCTTATTGAACGATTCGAGCTGAACGGCCCTTATATAGCCGATGACCGCCGAGGCAAGCATGCAGCCCGCCGAAAGCACAAGATAGATTATGAGTATTGCCGAAAGCGAGGCGGGACCGAGCGTTGCGCCGAAGTAGCGCACGGAGATGACGTTGGTGCCCGGGTCGAACAGCGTGCCGCCGCCGCGGGCGATATCTAAGGGATAGATAAATATTCTTACTATCTGCACCACCGCCACGGCGAGCAGCAGCCAGCAGTATTTTTTGTTGTATACCTTTACGCCTTCAGACGCAAGGAAGGTGACGAGCAGAACCACAAGGTTGCACAGCACCGAAAGCCCTATAAGGGGGTTGGCGTACGTCTGATAATTCAGCCCGTAAAACAGCATTAAGTAAAGGCAATTTATAAACAAGCCTAAAAGGGCCAGGCCGGAGGCAAGCTTATTGCGCTTATAGCGGAACACATCGGTTCTGATAATGTTTTCGCTGGTCATTTCGCGGTTTAAGCCGAGTTTTTCGCGAAGATCGAACATATTACGCCGCCTCCCTTACCGTATTGCCTGCAAGGAGGGCCTTTTCACCCTTCATCAGCTTTATTTTCCACAATAAGTTATATACAAGCGCGAGCGCGTCGGCTATTATTATAGCCGCTATTATGTAGCCTATAGTCCACATAGCAGTGTCGTCCCTGTATTCAAGTATCTGAACTACCTGGGTCTCTATTATCTGCCTGTACGCCTCCCAGTCGACGTCGTTCACAAAGCCTGCGTGGCACGCAGCGGTGAGAGCGATTATCATTATGGCAGTTATTGCGGCAAAGGCTGCGGTGCCTATTACCGCCACATAGTTGGTCACGTAGTAGTTGCGCCTTTTGTTAGAGGCGGTTATATACATAAACGCCACCCAAAGCAGGAAAACTATGCCCATTGCAAGCAGCACCACGTTCACCGTCTGGCACAGGTCGTACAGATCGTCGGCATTTATAGGCGATCCGGTATACGTATATGCCGGCGAAATATATGTCAGTTTCGACATTGCGGAGATGGGCGTGCAGAACAGCAGGGCGTATACTATGCACAGCGCGCTTATTATAAGCGAGACCAGCGTAAGTATCTTTTGAAACCGCATCTGAGTTTTCATATCATTTCCCCTGAAATGTTTTGCGGTGCGTCCGCCCGGGGCGGGCGCACACAGCAAAAACAGAAGTTACCTTTTTATTGCGGGGCGGGCAGGGAACCGCCCGCCGCCGCTTACGTTTTTTAGACCTTAAGTTTATCAGTCGCCGAAGAATTCAAGTATATCCTGCCAAGCAGCCTGCATGAGGGCTTCAAAGCCTTTTATGCCGCCTGCGCTTGCGCCGAATGCAGATACTGCGCTGAGAGCGTCAGCCATGCCTGCGCCCGTTGCGGGGATAGTGAAGGCATTACCTGCATACGAACGAGCCTCACTGTAGCCAAGGCCGAACCAGATGACGTCGTTGGGAAGGTTGGTTGAGTCGCCGCTGTCGCCGCTGAATACGTTGTTGGTGAGCACGTTGAAGGTGGTGTTTATAGCGCTTGCAGTGTTGGAGTCGTAGGGAAGAGTTGTGGGAACTATGGTGTACCACAGACTATCCTTTGCGTTGTCAAGCTGAAGGAATACATGGCTTATGGTGCCGTTTACAAGGCTGATAGCAACCTTATCTGCGCCCTCGATACCGATATCGGGAGTGCACTGGTATTCGAAGGACTGAAGCTTGTTGCCCATGGGCTGAGCCGAACCGATTACGCCGCGGGCGTAGTTGGTATAGCTGCGCGCATAGCCCCAGCTTTCGGTAACGGTGCCTTTTTCAGAGAGCTGAACGCCGTTTACCTTGTGGCCGAGATAGAGCATCTGGTTAGCGGTAGTCATTATGGGCTGCTGCTGGCCCTTGTAGAGTACGCCGGTGTAAACTTCGTTTTTGTAGATGAAGTACTGATCTGCATTTTCAGCCTTTACGGTGTACTGGTCGCTGCCGGGAACCTGAACGGCTACGTCCGAGAGGGTAACGTTTGTAACCTTGGTGCCGTACCACCAGCCGTTGTCGGTTGCGGTATAGCTGCCATCGGTGTTTTCCTTGGCGGTGTTGCCGTTGGTGGACTGCTGGCCGTACGTCATTACAAACTGACCGTCGTTAGAGAACATGTAGTCTATAACTGCAAGCGCCGCAGCCAGCCTTTCGGAGTTGCCGCTTACATTTGCGTAAGGGATGGCAAAGCCGGTGTTCTTTACAGAGCGCCACGATTCGGTGAAGCGCATGTACTTGCTGTTGCCGTCGTAGTCATAGCTTATGCCGTCCACATTGTCCGTGGTAGCGGTGTCGCCGTCGTTCCACTTGGAAACGGGGGTAACTATGGGAGCAAAGTTATAGTCTTCAGGCAGGTCGTTTATATTCGTTTCACCCATAAGGGCATAGCCGCCGTTTGCCGTCTGCGTCTGCACATAGTCATAAATCATGAAGATAACAGGACTTTTTGAATCGGTATAATAACTCGTCTTGCCAGACTGGTTATTGGTACCGGTGTAGAGAAGGCCTTCCTTGACCATGTCGTTGAGGTTGTCGAGCGCCTCCCACATGTCTGCGCCGGTGCGCGCGTCGTGCAGAACGCCGTCCTTATCTATATAGGTGTACTGGTAGCGGGAGGTAAGGCCGCGCACGCCGTACAGTTCGCCTGCAAGCGAGGTGAGGTCGTTCTGGCGCTGTACGTTGCCCTGGCGGGCGCCGATAGCGTAGACCTGATTATCTTTAATATTGATACTGTCGCCGAGGTTTACCGTGTTGGTAACTATGCAGCGGGAGAGCGCCACAAGCAGGTCTACATCCCATGCGGCGTTGTAGCCGTTGAATACATCGGAACGGGTCTTGTAGAAAGATTCGCCGCCTGTTGCCGCGGTGCGGTAAGCTGCGTCTATATATGCCTGAAGTATGGCAACGAGCTGCTTGCCGGTAACAGCGCCTTTGGTGCTGTTGATCACGTCGTTCTGAATGTCGACAATGTTGCCGCTGGTTCCGGTATACGCCGAGCCCTTGGCGTCAGAGATGGCTTTGCCGAGCGCGGTAGACGTATCTTTGGCCTGAGCAAGCGCGTTGGAGTAGCTTACATACACGTTTGCAGTGGTGCTGCCGTTTGCGCTGTTGGTCGTCTCTACCCACCAGTCTTCGCTGCCCATGAATGCCTCTACAGAGGTCTTTGCGCCGTTGAGCGAGGCGTTGGGAGCTCGCTGTGTATTATCGTAAGAAATATCTTCTTCGTCATCGCCGGAAGAGGGGGTCTTGCCTTCGTCGGGGTTGGTCTTGCCGGAAGCCTGAGCAGCAAAGGTTATGCCGTCTGCCATAGTTGAAACATCACCGTCGAGCAGGGCGATCACCCAGTGCTGGTTGGCAAGTTCGTACTTTTCGATATCGTCGTTGCCATCGAAGTAGGGTGCGTAGTATATGGCGCCCGTCTGAGTGCTGGAAGTCAGCGACATTTTAACTACGGGGTTCTGATCGAGGAAGTACTTGAAGTTGGGCATGTAGTCCAGATAGAGCGACAGATCGAGGAAGGAGTTGTTTGCAGCGCCCTCGTTGACTATCGCGGTGGAGTCGCCCGATATCATGGTATAGCTGCCGAGTAACCTATCTGTAACGGCCTGAGTTATCTGCTGGGAGCTGCTGAGGGCCGTGAAGGAGTCGACAAGGCTTACGTCGAGTTCTTCCGAAAGAGTCTTCCATGCAGGTTTCATATCGCCTGTACCATATTTAACGCCGTCGGGAAGGGTAACTTCGCTGCCCTGCGCGATCTTGTTGTTACGGAAAGAAATGGTATACGTGCTGTTCTGGCCCATGTTCATGCTGAGCTGGGTGCCGCTTTTGTATGAAAGCTTGTTGTTTTCATCAACAGAAACATCAAGCACAGGCTGACTTGTTGTAAGTCTATCCCTGTCCTTATCTTCGCAAGCCGCAAACGAAAAGCACATTGCGCCGGCAAGCACAACGCTTACCACGGCAGTTGCAATTTTTTTGGTCTTACTCATATTTTTCTCCTTATAATTAATTAAAATATATAAACCCGAGTAACCGTTAAAGGTTTATATTCTCCATTCATCAGTGCGGGTCTTTCACCCGCGCAGGGAGGCGTTATTCCTTTACGCCGCCCATATTTACGCCCTTTGCAAAGTACTTTTGTATAAAGGGGTAAATTACAAGTATGGGAATTACAGAGCAGACTACTATGGCGTAAGCGCACGCTTCGGCGGCGTAGCCGTAGTCGCCGTACTGCCTGTCCCACAGGGCCTGATCGTATTCGTCTATGGTGGGGTTGATTATGTTGGTGTATGTTTCGAGGAAGTTCCTCAGATAAACCTGCACCGGCCACGAATACGGCTGGCCCGAAGCCTCGGTACCCAATACGCGCATTGCCCAGAAGTAGCCGTTCCAGCGCGAAATTCCGAAGAACAGCGCAACGGTGGCTATTGTGGCCTTGCTCATGGGTATGTATACCTTGGTGAGTATCTGCATTTCCGTGGCGCCGTCTATCCTTGCCGCCTCCTCTATCTCTGCGGGCACGCCCTCGAAGGAGTTGCGCAGCAGGATTATGTTGGTGGCGTTCATGCCCATGGCTATAACTATAAGCCACTTGCCGTCTATAGTCGTCTGCCACGAACCGGGATCCTGCCCGGCTATGGTTGCGAACGCCTGACCGGTTACAACGTAGTTGTTGTAGGTTGCAACAACGCCCGCCGTGAACCACATTGTGAACACAAGGAAGAAGTTCCAGCCCCTGCGGCCCATGAGCCTCTTTTTAGACAGGGCATATGCGCCTAGGATAGAGTAGAACAGCGACCATATAGTGCCGAAAAAGGTCATGAACAGCGTGTTTGCGTACGCCACCCAGAATTCGGTGTTGGTGAACGCCCATTCGTAAGCTTTTATACTGAAGCCTATGCTGTTGCCGACCATCGGCAGAAGAACAACGTTGCCGCTATCCAGCGCCGCGCCGTCGCTGAACGAGGCGCCCAGGGCATAGAAGAACGGGTATACGCACAGAAGTGCAAAGATGATAAGTAAAACGTAGGCCACTATTTTGAAGATAAGCTCTGACGTTTCCATTCTGCGTTTCATACAGCGCCTACCCCCTTAATAAAGCGATACGTCGGTAGCCTTGCGGCTGACCATGTTAGAGCCGATAACCAGGCACATGCCGATAAGGTTATTGAGCATTTCGCCCGCCATTGCCACGCCTTCGCCGCCCGATGTGGCGCTCCAGCGGTTTGCCCATACAGATACGGTTGCGCCCACCTGGTAGTTATCCTTTGTGGATGTTGCCGTGCCCTGGGTAACGAACAGGAATACCTTTTCGTAAGATACGTTCAGAAGCGAACCTATCTTCATTATCAGCATTATGACTACGGTTGAAAGTATGCTGGGTATTACCACATAGCGCATCTGCTGCATTTTGCCCGCGCCGTCTATCTGCGCCGCTTCGTACGACGTAGGCGACACCGCGATTATTGCGGCAAAGAATACTATGCTGTCGTAGCCGGCATGCTCCCACAGGTCAGAGACGATATATATCGCCCTGAAGTACTGCGTGCTGTTTACAAGGCCGCTTTGCGCCTGCAGCGCAAGGTTGCTTTCCGGCCCGCAGATGGCAATGAGCAGCTGGGCAAGGGGGCCCTGCGCGGTGTTGCCGCCGCACAGCGTTATCATCAGCGAGGAGATAACGACTATGGACATGAATTTGGGCAGGTATACGCACACCTGGACTACGCTGCGCACTATGTTGGAGCGGATCTCGTTGAAGAAGAGCGCCAATATAATGGGCAACGGGAAGCCGAACAGAAGCCCGTAGAACGCCAGAATGAAGGTGTTGCGGAACGACTGCCAGAAGTCAACGTAGTACGTGCTGCTCGAATTGAACAACTGCGCGAAGTTCTCGATGCCGTACCAGCCGCGTTCAGAGGGGTCGATCGCCGTGGTCGCGTCTTTAAACACCGTCAAAAGCTCGTACATGGGCGCGTATCTCCACAAAAGATACACAAGCACCATGGGCACGAGCATCAGGTAAAGGCGCCAATCGGCAAGGATCTTCAGCCCGATCTCCTTCCAGCGGCTCTTTTCGACTTCGTCCCTGACTTGTTGATCGGGGGATACCGAATAGGTACCGGTAGTCTCGTCATACGTCAGGAAGTCGTCGCATTTGAGTTTGAACATAAATCCCTCCATATCACTTGAAAAGAGTTAAGTGAAATAGTTATAAAAAAACCAAAAGCTTTGCCGTGCGCAGCGGGCGGTTTTAATGGTTGTCCCCCGATGCCCTTCCACTCCCCGCGCCGCCATGGGTTCCTTTAAGCGGGTTTGCCGCCGCTTTAAGGCCGCCTTGCAGCGGTGCCATTCGCGGAAAAAGCGCCCTTGCCGCAGGTTTGCCGTTCCGTTTGGGGTGCGGAGCGGGTCTTGCGGCTTCAGCGCAGGTGCACGCCGTTTTAAGGCCGTGCAGCCGCCTTGTGGTTTTTGCCGTTGTTATTCCTTAAAATTTAAAGATTTTTTTCTGCGCCCTGAAAATTTTATTTTGCAGCGCCCTGAAAATTTTAAGGAAGATGTTTTTGTTGCAGCAAATATTGCATTTGCTGTAAAGGCGGGGCGCCCCGCCGGATTTTTATGGTATACTGTAAAAAATCAATACGAAACCGCTTTAAATCGGGTTCGTTTTATTCCCTTACAGTATAGCAGTTGCCTGCCGTATACCGTATATAATATAATGTATTTTTGTCTGTTTATGTCGCTTACAGGGCCGCAACCCGCCGTGGCGGTTCACCCGAACATGTCGCCGCCCTTTTTGTTGAGCGAGCGAAGCGTTTCTTCATCTATCTCCACGGGCTGTTCGCCGAAGTTATCGGCCATAAGCTTTTCCCTGCGCTCTTTGTCAAGGCGGATAAGATAGTCGCGCTGGTTTTCCATCATGCCATCCAGCCTGCGCATTATAAGCAATATTACTATGCCCATGGCAAGCGACAACAGTTCGGAAGGCCCCATAAAGCCGAGCAGCGCGGCAAGGAAATTTTCGCCGAAGCACAGGCTTACCAGCACCCTGCCAACGAGCACCGCCACCCAGCCGCACAGCATGTACAACAGGGTGAAGTACCACGCCGAGGTTATGCGCCTGTAGCCCATGAACCTTACCATCAGGTATGCAAGCCCCACAAAGGCGCCGCCCACGGCGTATGTAAGGTAGTACTGAAGCGCCATGGAGTAGTATTCGCCGCCCGAGGTGAGCACGGAGAGCGTGCAGTACAGCAGGCCGTCTGCAACGGCGTAGAACATACCGTACCACCCCCACCGCACCATTACCAGCAGCGAAACGGGGATGCCCACCGAAAAGAAGAATGTGGAGATATCCGATGCGAACCACCTTGTAAACGCAAAGAAACTTATAAGCCCGAACGCAACCAGAATGGCCGCAAAAATCAGCAGATCGGTAGCGCGGTACCTTGCAAATGAAATTAGTCTTGAACCGTTTTTACGCATCTTATAAAATATCAAACAAAATTTTTTGCAATATTCGACAAAAACTTTGCATTTAATTGTTATGTTTTCACATTTAGCTTATTCATTATAACATATACATTTTTAAAATGCAATAGCTTTTTTAATTGTTTCACAAAAAAAATTGTGGTACAATCATACCAAAGGTGCCTTTTACCGTAAAATATGCAATAAAAATGCACCAAGGAGAATAAAATGTGCAATATTGAAGTTTCACCTGTAGATGATTTGCAATATATTTTAAATAATATTGCGCCAAACACGACAATTTTACTGAAAGAAGGAATTTACAAACAAAAATTAAAAATTTGCACGCCGAACACAAAAATTTTGGGCGAATGCCGTGAAACAACCATAATAGACTGGGACGACAGCGCAAAACGCATTCATGCCGACGGAACGGAGTACAACACCTTCCGCACCTACACCGTGTGCGTGACGGGCGAAAACGTGCGGCTGGAAAATTTTACCATAAAAAATTCCTGCCCCGACCCCGTGAAGGGCGGGCAGTGCGTGGCGCTTTCGGTGAACGCAAAGCGCTTTTCGGCAAAGAGCATGAACCTTGTTTCTACGCAGGACACGCTTTTTACGGCGCCCTTCCCCGACGACCTTGTGACAAGGTACGCAGGCATAAGCGACGAGGGCTACCGCGAGTGGTTTATCCCGCGCGACGAGCTGTATATGGAGGGCAACTCCTTACATTGCTTTAAAGACTGCAACATTTACGGCACGGTGGACTTTATTTTCGGGTGCGCCGAGGCGTACTTTGAAAACTGCCGCATAATTTCGCTGGACGACGGCAGAAAGGAGAGCTATATCGCCGCGCCCGCACACTCCTTAAAGCAGGAGAACGGCTTCTGCTTTGTAAACTGCAGCCTTGAGAGCGGCGGGGCCGCCGCGGGCAGCGTATACCTTGCCAGGCCGTGGAGGGACTTCGGCAAGAGCGTATTTATTGACTGCCGCGGGACAAGCCACATAAACCCGCGGTTGTTTGACCGCTGGAACGATACCTACCGCTTTAAGACGGCACGGTTTAGCTGCTACGGCCTTACGGGCGTGGACGCGCGGCCGGTGGATTGGTGCAGGGAACTTACGAAGGAGCAGGCGGAAAAGTACAGGCGGCTGTGCCGCATCGCCATGGAGAGCTACGGGCTTTGAGCAGTTTACAATTCACCTTTATCTCTCCTGTTGCACTTGATATGATAATTCACCAACAAAAAAACAAAGCCGTGCGCGTTTTGCGCACGGCTTTTACCGTTTACGTCAATATAATATATATATATACCTAAATTATATGTATACGCCTATACACCGCCATTACTTATCAAATCCGAAATATTCGGCGGCGTTGTTGTAGCAGACGTCCTCCACTATCTTGCCGAGCGTTTTGAGCTCCGACGCGGGGTACATTCCCTTTTCCACAAGGTTGCCAAGCATGTTGCACAGCAGCCTGCGGTAGAGTTCGTGGCGGGGATAGGACAGGAAGGAGCGGCTGTCGGTGAGCATACCGACCGACTGTGCCACAAGACCCACCTGCATGAGCGTTTCAAGGTTCTGGCGCATGCCGTCGAGCTGGTCGAGGAACCACCACGCCGTGCCTACCATAACCCTGCCCTTTACCCCTTCCTTCTGGAAGCAGCCTGCGAGCACGCTGAGCGCGTAGTTGTCGCGGTTGTTAAGGCAGTAGAGTATGGTCTTGGGAAGGGCGTCCGCCATGTCGAGCGCGCCGAGAAGAGCGGAAAGCTTTTCCATGTAGTTCTGGTCGTCTATGGCGTCGAAGCCGGTGTCGGGGCCTATCTTTTCCAGCATAGTCTTGGAGTTGTTGCGCAGCGCGCCGATGTGGTACTGCTGCACCCAGCCGTGCTTTACGTACTGTTTGCCGAGGAAGATGAGAAGGTAGCCCTTGTACTTATCCTGCTCTTCGCCGGTTATATGTTCGCCCTTCATGCCCTTTAAGAATACGGCGTTTGCCTCTTCGTAAGTGGCGGGCGCGTAGTGAACTACGTCCAGCGCGTGGTCTGAAAGGCGCGAGCCCATTGTGTGGAAGAAATCTATTCTGTCGGCAAGGGCGTTGCACATATCTTCAAGCGTGGCTATGGGCTTGCCCCATACCTCTGCAAGCTGCCTTACCCAGGGCGCGAACCACGAAAGTTCTACGTTGAGCGCCTTATCGGGGCGGAACGCGGGGCGAACCTGCACTTTGAGCGTCTTGTCCTCAGCCATCTTTTTGTGCCACTCGAGGCTGTCGACGGGGTCGTCTGTGGTGCAGACTACCTTTACGTTGAATTTATACATCATCTCGCGCGCGGTGAGCGTTTCCAGCTTTTTGTTGGCTTCGTTCCAGATCTTTTCTGCATTTTCCGGGCAGATTATATCCTTTATGCCGAAGTAGCGCTGCATTTCGAGATGCGACCAGAGATAGAGGGGGTTGCCCACAAAGTAGGGCATTGACTGCACGAACTGCAGGTACTTTTTATAGTCGTCGTCGGGGCCGGAGATGGAATCTTCCTCATATCCCCTTGCGCGGAGGGCGCGCCACTTGTAGTGGTCGCCGTACCTGTCGCCCGCGCCCAGCCATGCTTCGGCAAGGTTGCGGAACTTTTTGTCCTCGTAGATCTCCCTGGGAGGAAGGTGGCAGTGATAGTCGATGACAGGCATATCCTCCGCGTGCTCGTGGTACAGCCTTCTGGCAGTCTCTGTTTCGAGCAGGAAATCTTTGTCCATAAATTCTTTCATAAAGTAACTCCTGTTTTAAAAATGGCGAACTCGCGCGTGTTATTGACTTCATTTGCGGCAGGCTTGCCGCTTACGACGTCCGCAACGAGGTCTATTAACTTTTTAAGCTGAACATCGAAGCCCGTTTCAAGCACGGCGCCGGCGTTGAAGTCTATCCAGTTGGACTTTCTGAAGGCAAGTTCGGTATTACTGGCTATTTTGATTGTGGGAACGAACCCGCCGAAGGGCGTGCCCCTGCCCGTTGTGAACAGCACCAGGTGGCAGCCCGCGGCCGCAAGGTTGGTTACGGCAACCATGTCGTTGCCCGGGCCGTTTAAAAGGTTGAGACCCTTTTGCGTTATTATTCCGTCGTCGAACACCACGTCCTGCACGGCGGAGGAACCCGACTTCTGCGTACAGCCGAGCGACTTGTCTTCAAGCGTGGTTATGCCGCCCGCCTTGTTGCCGGGGGAGGGGTTTTCGTATACAGTCTGGCCGTTGCGCCTGAAGTAGTCCTTGAAGTCGTTTATCAGCCTGACCACCTTACGGAAAGTTTCCTCATCCTTTGCCCTGTTCATAAGCTTCTGTTCGGCGCCGAACATTTCGGGCACTTCGGTTAGCACGGTGGTGCCGCCGCATGCCACGATATAGTCGCTGAACATGCCCACGAGCGGGTTGGCGGTTATGCCCGAAAGCCCGTCCGACCCGCCGCACTTTAAGCCCACCTTGAGGCAGGACATGTCGGCTTCGGAGCGGACGTCCTCTTTCATGGCATCGGCAATCTGCTTAAGGTAGGCAACTCCCGCCTCTATTTCGTCAGATTCGTCCTGACATATCATGAATTTAATGCGTTTTTCGTCGATGGCGCCCAGGCGGGAAAGCCCCTCGCGGAAGGCGGACATCTGGTTGTTTTCGCAGCCGAGGCCGACCACCAGCACGCCGCCCGCATTGGGGTGGTGCACCACCTTTTCGAGTATGAGTTTGGTGCGCTGATGATCGCTGCCGAGCTGCGAACAGCCGTAGGGATGGCTGAAGGCAAACACGCCGTCGAACCCTTCGGTGCCGTAGCGGGCTTTGAATGTTTCGGCAATTAACTTTACCTGGCCGTTTACGCAGCCAACGGTGGGCACCACCCACAGTTCGTTGCGGATGCCCACGTCGCCGTTGGCGCGCTTATATACCATTACCTTGCGGGGCTGCACCTTTTTTACGGTGCAGTCCTGTTTATTATAGGTGTATTCGAGATTTTCTGAAAGATTGGTGCGGACGTTGTGTATGTGCACGTGTTCGCCCTGTTTTATGTCGCGCACGGCGGAGGCTATGCTGCTGCCGTACTTTATTACCTGATCGCCCGCGGGGATATCGCGCAGGGCAAACTTGTGGCCCTTGGTTATATCTTCCAGCAGGACTACGCCCTCGTGCTCCTCGCCCTTTTTAAGGTCTACAAGGGCCACGGCAATGTTATCCGCCCCGTTTATTATTATAGAAGACTTAGCCATTGACAAACCTTTCAACAGCCGCCCTCATGCCGTTTTTATCTATATCCTCAAGGGCCGCCGCCACCTTTGCGGCAATATCGGGGTGCACGGCGTTCATGTCCATGCCCCATGCCTCGGGCCAGTCAAGCGCACGCTTTGCAAGCGCGAGATAGTCGCCGTTGAACTCCGCCCACATCTGCTTCCAGTGCGCGAGCAGAGCGGGGTCGTCCTTGAGGGCGATGTCCTCCGTACCCCTCTTGCCCTTGTGGAACTCCACCAGCGCCGCAAAGGAGAATATAAGGTGCGCGGGCAGCTTGCCCTTTATGCGCACATAGTCCAGAAGAGTGGGCAGCAGCCTTGTGCGGAATTTTGTGGTGGAATTGAGCGCTATGCTCATGAGTTCGTGGCGTATGAAGGGGTTTTTATACCTCTCTATGACGCTGTTTGCAAAGTCGGTCATCTGATCCTGCGGCAGGTCTATTGTGGGGTTGACTTCGTCGAAGATGAAGTCGTGCACATACCTGCCTATGGTGGGATCAGCCATGGATTCGCCCACGGTGTCTATGCCGCACAGATATGCCACTGGCACGAGCGCGGTGTGCGAACCGTTGAGTATCTTCACCTTGCGCTGCTTATAGGGCTTTATGTCGTCGGCAAAGATGACGTTCAGCCCCGTGGAATCGGCGGGCAGCACCTTCTGCACGAACGGCTCCTTTTTAAGCACCCACAGGTGGAATATTTCGCCCTTTACCACGTTGTTGTCTATATACCCCGTCTCCTTTTGTATGTCGGGGATCTCGGCCTTGGGATAGCCGGGCACTATGCGGTCTACCAGCGTGGAAGTGAAGTGGTTGGCCTTCTGCATCCACTCTGCAAACTTTTCGTCCATGCCGTTTATTTTTGCAAGCTCGGTGAGCACGCGGTACAGCTCGTCGCCGTTGTTGTCTATAAGTTCGCAGGGAACTATGGCAAGGCCCTTTGAAAAGTCGCCGCCGAACTTATCGTACCTGCGCTTTAAAAGGGCAAGCAGTTTGCCGGGGAAGGACTTGGGGCACTGCGAAAAGTCGGTGTCCGAAGGGTCGAGCGCTATGCCCGCCTCGGTGGTGTTGGAGATGACTATCTGCAAATCTTCGCTCTCGCCGTAGGCAAGGAATTTTTGGTAGTCGGTGAAGGGGTTTACAAGGTCGCCGATAACGTCTATTATCTCGCTCTTTCTCACCCTTTCGCCCTTGTCTATGCCCTCTAAGCGGAGGGTATACAGGCCGTCCTGTTCGGCAAGTTCCTTTACCCTGCCGAAGGGCATGGGCTGAACTACCACCACGTCCGCATCTATCGCGCCCTTATCGTTGAGATCCTGCAATATCCACTCCACAAAGGCGCGCAAAAAGTTACCTTCGCCGAACTGCATTATCTTTATTCTGCGTTCGGGCTTAGCATGAATTTTACTATTTAATTGTTCCATATTTTTCCCCATTCTAAGTTAAATTGGCGCGGCAATATGCCGCAAATAATGCGGATATCAGGACTTCCGCTCAATTTCAGTTTTACTATCTTTTTTATTCACAATTTTTTCGTGCGGGCCGCGCCCGAAAAAAATTCGTGAGTCTGAGAAACCAGGTTTCTCTGGCGGCATTTTTTAGTGCCCACAATTATAGAAATGCCGCCATTCACTTCCGGTGAGCCGGCTTTCGCCGCAAATGTAGTCGCGCTTATCGGCGAACTAAATTCGCCTTGCGCACGCTATTTATTTCAGAAATAAATTTTCAAACGACGGAAATCAGTGCCTTACTATATCGCTTTCAACGGCAAGTTCCGTTTCCTTATCGTAGAGATATGCCGCCTTATAGGGCACGGCGAACGTGCACTCCGCACCCCTTGCGGGGGTATCGTGAGGGTTGACCTTGAGTATTACGTTCACGCCGTCCACCGTGGCGTACACGTTGGTAACGTCGCCCAAAAGTTCTGTAAGCTCCACCTTTGCCGTAAATGTGTAGCAGTCGGCGGGCGCCTCGCCCTCTTTTACCAGCTTTATAGCCTCCGGCCTGAAGGCAAACACCACTTCGCGCCCCTCTACGTCGGCAACGTTCTTTATTATTGGCGATACGTCTATGGTGTCGCCGTCATCGCCGTCAAAGGTGAGCTTTCCGCCCTCTGCCCTGCCGCTTAAGAAATTCATGGGAGGCTCGCCTATGAAGCCCGCCACGAACAGGTTGCGCGGGTAGAAATACAGCTCGAACGGGGTACCGACCTGCTGGATGACGCCCAGCTTCATGACGACTATCCTGTCGGACATGGTCATGGCCTCGGTCTGGTCGTGCGTGACGTATATGGTTGTGGCGCCTATGCCGCGGTGGATCTGCTTTATCTCCGAACGCATGGTCACCCTCTGCTTTGCGTCGAGGTTGGAGAGAGGTTCGTCCATGAGGAAGATATTTACCTTTCTTATCAGCGCGCGGCCCACGGCAACGCGCTGCTGCTGACCGCCGGAGAGCTGGCGGGGGAACCTTTCGAGATAGTCGGTGAGGCCGAGGATCTTGGCCGTGGCCTGCACCTTTTCCTCTATGATGTCGGCGTCTATGCCCTCGAGCATGAGGCCGAAGGCAAGGTTTTCGTACACGGTGAGGTGGGGGTAGAGCGCGTAGGACTGGAATACCATGGCGATGCCCCTCTCTTTGGACGACATGTTGTTGGCGAGCTTTCCGTCTATGTAGAATTCGCCGGATGAGATCTCTTCAAGCCCGGCGATCATGCGAAGCGTGGTAGACTTGCCGCAGCCGGACGAACCGACCAGGCAGATGAACTCGCCGTCGTTGATCTCAAGGTTGAAATCGTGCACGGCATGGAAGCCGTTAGGATAAACTTTGTTTACGTCTTTTAAAATTAAATGTGACATATTTTCCCCATATATAAGTATTCACAATTTTTTCGTTCGGGCCGCGCCCGAAAAAATTCGTGAGTTTGAGAAACCAAGTTTCTCTTCGCGCGACCCTTAAGGGCCCACGAATATATAGTCGCACGAATTCACTTCCGGTGAGCCGGCTTTCGCCGCAAATGTAGTCGCGCTAACGGCGGGACGAACGAGCCATTTCATAGTACAACGGACACCCGTTGTGCGTGGCGAAGTGAGATGAGCAAACGCATATGACTTGCGTTTGCGGTGACCGCGTGAGGAGCGCAAGCGACGCTACTTTGCGGAGGGTTCCCTTTGGGAAACCGCAAAACCGCCATGCTTTTCTTTAATGGCGGCGAGACCCCGCCTTGCGCACATAAATTATCCATATTCACGCAAATCTTTTGCTAAAGCAAAATCTTTGCCGTGATTTTTATCAGTTTTACTATGTTGTCACTGTATGTATGCGGCGTGCCACAAATTTCCGCGTTTGTTGCGGCATATTATGCGGCCGACCGTATTTTGCAAAAAATTATCTTAAATCTTCGGTGGCGATATTGTCCATATCGTCGTAAGTCTGGTTTTCGCCGCACATGCCCCAGATGAACGTATAGTTCACCGTGCCTACGCCCGTATGTATAGACCAGCTGGGCGAAATTACCGCCTGCTCGTTGTGCATTACTATGTGGCGCGTCTCCTGCGGGGTGCCCATAAGGTGGAACACCGCCTCGGTTTCGGGCAGTTCGAAGTACATGTATACTTCCATTCTGCGCTCGTGCGTGTGGCTGGGAAGGGTATTCCACGCGCTGCCCGTGGCAAGCTCGGTCATGCCCATGGAGAGCTGGCAGCTCCGGCACACGCCGCCGATTATAAACTGGTTTATGGTGCGCTTGTTTATGGTCGCCTCAGAGCCGAGGTGGCGCTGTATGCAGTATGCCGTGCCCTCGGGTGCGGGCTTGCCCTCTACCGGCTTTATTATCTTTACCGTGGGGTAAGTTTTGTGCGCGGGGCAGGAATTTATATAGAATTTGGCGGGGTGCGCGGGGTCGTCTGAGGCAAACACTACCTCTTTGGTGCCCATGCCTATGTACAGGCCCTCTTTGAACCCTATGTTATACACCTTGCCGTCCAGCGTAACGGTGCCCGCTCCGCCGATGTTTATAAGCCCCATCTCCCTCCTTTCAAGGAAGAAGTTGGTGGCAAGCTCTTTGAAAGTACCCAAAGAGAGCTTTTGCTTTACGGGCATTGCGCCGCCCGCGATTATTCTGTCCTGATGGGAATAGGTGAGCAGAATGTCGTCTTCGGCAAAGAGCTTTTCGATGAGATACTTTTCCCTCAGTTCCCCGGTATCGTACCGTTTGGAATCGTCGGGATGGTTTGCATAGCGAACGTCAAACTTCATACATCCTCCATACCATTTTTCAGTTTTACTATTTGATTTACTATTTTTTATATTTTGTGCGGCAGTGCAGGTTGCCCCGCACATATGCCGCGTTCGACGGCGATATAAAGCTGTTACAGCGCCGCCCACTTTTCGGTTATGAATTTTATGCACGGAACTATATTTTCGCCCGTGGTGCCCTCCAGAACGAGGTATGCGTCTTTATCGTACGCCTTTATCATGGAGAGTATTTTATCGAAGTCGAACAGGCCCGTTCCGGGCGGAACCTGCTTTACCTTGCCTTCTTCTATCACGTAGTCCTTGATATGGAACACGCGTATTCTGCCCGCAAAGGTTTCAAGTCCTTCCTTTAAAATATTCAGGTAGTCGGAGTGGTTGAAGATATCTAAATAGTTGTATATATCGAATATCACCTGCACGTTGGGCATGCCTATGGCGTCTATGGCGCGCTTTAAGGTGGCAACGTTGTAGCAGACGTGCCCCGCGGCGCCCTCCATGCCTATATTTACGCCCAGCCCCGCAGCATACTCGGCAAGTCCGCGGAAGGTGACAATCACCCTCTCCAGCGCCTCTTCGGTGCGGTTTTTGGGGTTATACGTCCACTTGTCGTCGTTATACGAGCCCGTTTCAGAGCCGACTATGTTGCAGCCGAGCGCGCGGCAGTACTTAAGGTACTCCTTAAATACCGCCACGCCGTTGGCAACTTTTTCTTTATCGGAATGGACGGGGTTAAAGTATGCGCCGATGAGCGCTATATCAATGCCCGCGTCCTTAAAGGCCGAACCTATGCGCGCCGCAAGCATGCCATCAAGCTGTCCGGGGGCATACTTAAGCTCGTCCATGAACTTATATGCAACCAATTGCACGGCAGATATGCCGCAATCATTGCATTTTTTTATGGCGGGCTGCAGCCCCTTTACGCCCATGTCGTGCGTGCGGAAAGCTATCTTCATTACGTTATCTCTGAACGCGGCCGCTGCCGTCGCCGCCTGCAAGGGCCTCTACTTCCTTGCGGGAAACAAGGTTGAAGTCGCCGGGGATGGTGTGCTTGAGCGCGGACGCAGCAACGCCGAATTCAAGGGCAGACTTGAAGTCCTTTCCGTCGAGGAAGCCGCAGATAACGCCGCCGGCAAAGCTGTCGCCGCCGCCTACGCGGTCAACGATGGGCGCGATCCTGTATTCGCGGGAGTGATAGAATTCGCCCGTTTCGCCGTTGTAGATGCATGCCGACCAGCCGTTATCGGAGGCAGAGTGGCTTACGCGCAGCGAGCTGATGGCATACTTGAAGCCGAATTTTGCAACCATCTGCTGGAAGATGGACTTGTAGCCGTCTAGGTTGAGCTTGCCGGAGGTTACGTTGGTAGCTTCGGGCTTGAAGCCGAGCACGAGTTCGGCGTCCTCTTCGTTGCCGATGCACACGTCTACGTACTTCATAAGGCCGGTCATCACCTTCTGGGCCTTTTCGGAAGACCACAGCTTTTTGCGGAAGTTGAGGTCGACAGATACTGTAAGGCCGTGCTTTTTGGCGGCCTTGAGGGCCTCTTCGGTGAGCTTTGCGGCGCTGTCTGAAAGGGCGGGAGTGATGCCCGTGAAGTGGAACCAGTCGGCGCCCTCAAATATTGCGTCGAAGTCGAAGTCTGCGGCAGTTGCCGTGCTGATGGAGGAATGTGCCCTGTCGTAAACGACCTTGGAGGGGCGCATTGCCGAGCCGGTTTCAAGGTAGTAGATGCCAAGCCTTTCGCCGCAACGGGCAATGTGCTTTGTCTCTACGCCGTACTTTCTGAGTGCGGCAACGGCGCAGTCGCCGAGCTCGTTTGCGGGGAGAGCGGTAACGAATTCCGATTCATGCCCGTAGTTTGCGCATGAAACTGCCACGTTGGCCTCGCCGCCGCCGTAGTTGATGTCGAACTCGTCGGCCTGGATAAACTTTTCGTTGTTGGGTGTTGAAAGGCGGAGCATTATCTCGCCCATCGTCACAAGTTTTTTCATAAGAATATCTTCTCCTTAAAAAATAAATATCAAAGTTATGTTCACAATTTTTTCGTGCTGGCCGAGCGCGAAAAAATTCGTGATTGGGAAACCAGGTTTCTCTGGCGGCATCTTTTAGTGCCCTGTTTGTCATTTTGAGCGGAGCGTCATGCAATGCCGCGCAGTCGAAAAATCTCAAGCAAGAGATTTCTCCGCTCCACTCACTTCGTTCGTTGCGGTCGAAATGACAATTGTTATATAAAACAATTTACGTTTGCAAGGCGGGTTTCCCGCCGCCGCAAGTTCGCCTCGTATCCTCGTTGGTCGGCTCCGCAACGCCTCACGCTTCGCTCGGCATGTCGCGGTCTCTCCGCGGCACACGAACAGCGGGTATCCGCTGTTCTATGAAGAGTGCTGCTCGTCCCAATTTGCTGCGATCAGCAGGCTCACCAAGGGTGAATGGCGAAGATTTATAATTCGTGGGCCATTAATCATCTTCGCCAGAGGGGCTGGCCCCTTTAGCTCACGAAAAATTTAGCTTTCGGCCAAAGCTAAATTTTTGTGACCCGTTTAACAAGGTGAACGGCAAACCCGCCGAACTGATCCTTTAAATAGGCAACGTTAAGCTCGCCTGTGGATTTATCGAACTTGAAGGAAGTTTCGTCTGCCTCGAAGCCGCGCAGCTTGAGCTGGTACACTGCACGCTTTACCGAATTGGTGGCAATGGCTATGTGGCCGTTGTCGCCGCGGAAGGGCGACTTCATCATCTCTACATAGGTAGAGGCGAACACCGAGCTGTTGCCCACCTTTTTGGCAAAGCCGAATGCCGACTGGAACTTATCTGCAACGCCCTCCGCCTCTTCGGGATTCGCGCAGTTGATGCCCACGTGCACGAGCTCGAACCCGAGCATTCTGTCCACGGCCTCGCGGCAGAGGCGGGTGATCTCGTCCCAGTTTTCCTCTGCAAGGGCCTTTGCGGGCACTATCCAGCTGCCGCCGCAGCAGACTATTTTATTGTATGCAAGGTAACTGTTCAGGTTGTCCGCGGTGATGCCGCCCGTGGGCATGAAGCGCATGTTCCGGTAGGGGCCGCACACCGATTTTATGTATGCCACGCCGCCCGCCTGTTCTGCGGGAAAGAACTTTACAAAGTCCAGCCCCAGTTCCATGGCCTGCTCTATCTCGCTTGCGGAGGAGAGGCCGGGCGCAAAAGCTATGCCCTTTTCAAGGCAGTGCGACACCACCTTGGGGTTGAGGCCGGGCGCAACGCAGAACTTTGCGCCTGCGGCGGTGGCAGCCTCTGCCTGTTCGACCGTGAGCACCGTGCCGGCGCCCACCATCATGTCGGGGAAGGCCTTTACCATGCGGGCGATGACCTGGTCTGCGCCCTTGGCGCGGAAAGTCACCTCGGCGCAGTTTATGCCGCCCGCGCGCAATGCCGCGGCAAGCTTTTCGGCATTTTCTACCTTGTCGAGCTTTATTACGGGCACTATGCCGATGTTGGAAAATTCTTCGACTACGGCATTTATCTTTGCCCTTGTCTGTTCGTTCATATCTTAACTCCCTGTATGTCGTTTTTGAGCGATATACACAAAAAAATTTTCGTACATTACAATTATAATATCATGCGCCCGTTAAGTAAATTAAATAAACGGACATATACATTCATTTTACGGACGTAATTATGTTACTTTGTCACATAAACGTCATTTCAGGCGTAAAAACGGCAACTCGTGCGCCGCAAGGCGCGTCACCTGCCCAGCCAGCCGCCGTCCACCGCCAGCGTAAAGCCGTTCACGTAGTCGGATGCAGCCGAGGCAAGGAATACCGCCGCGCCCTCCAGGTCGGCGGGAGTGCCCCACCTGCCCGCGGGTATGCGCGCGAGGATGTCGGCCGAGCGCTCCTCGTCCTGCCGCAGCTGCTGCGTGTTGTTTGTTGCCATGTAGCCGGGCGCGATGGCGTTTACGTTTATGCCGTACTTTGCCCACTCGTTGGCAAGCGTCATGGTGATGCCGCGTATGGCAGACTTGGACGCCGTGTAAGAGGGCACGCGTATGCCGCCCTGGTAGGACAGCATAGAGGCTATATTGATTATTTTGCCGCCGCTGCCCTGCGCGATGAACTGCTTTGCAACCGCCTGCGTTAAAAAGAACACCGTTTTTAAGTTGACGGACATTACGCTGTCCCAATTCTCCTCGGAAAATTCTATAGAGTCCTGGCGCTTTATTATGCCGGCGTTGTTGACGAGTATATCTATGCGGCCGAACTTATCCAGCGTTTCCTGCACCACCTGCGGAATGACCTCGCATGTGGATAGGTCGGCGATAATGTTGTGAAAGCTGTCGCCGATCAGCTGCCTGGTCTCCGTGCTGGGACGGCGCGAAACGCCCGCGACCTGCGCGCCTGCCTCTGCAAAGGCGCGGCAGATACCCTGCCCGAGGCCGGTGTTGCTGCCCGTGACAATTGCCACTTTGCCCTTTAAACTGAAGCTGTCTAAAATCATAAAAATCCCTCCTCTATCTTTTTACAGCCTGTATCAGCAATAATTGCAATACTTTGCCGAATTTATTTCATATATATATTAACACCTTACGCAATTTTTTTCAAGGGCTGGAACCAAATTATCAAAAAATACTTTTTTAGCGATTTACCCGTGCCCGGTTTTTTGCGATTTGCCCGCGCCCATGCCGCCGCGCATAGACGTTACCACACGTGAGGCGGAATAAATTAAGCGGGGCAACGCATTGCCCCGCATATATATCTTAAATAACCAAAAATAACTAACTTACGGAGCGGCGAAAGTGACCTTTTGCCCGCTGCCGATGCGGTAACATTCGCCGCGTATCTCCACCCACACGGCGCGGTAAGATGGATTGAACACGCTTTCGCCGTCCAGGGAGTATATAAGCGAATTGTAGCACTGCACGTAGTCGTATATGTCGCCGTTGGTGGCGCACCATATATCGCCCCTGCCGCACACCGACTTGCCGATATCCTCCGCTATGTTCCAGTTGCCGTTATCTTCAAATTCGTAGGAGTGTCCCCAGATATACATGAGCCACGGCTCCCTGTGCTTGAACTCCTCCGAAGGTTTATTGTTTAAAAACTTTGCAAGCAGTTCGCCAAGGCGCGGGTCGGCGTGGTGACAGGTGGGGTTTAAATGCAGCCAGTCCTGCGGAAGGGCAAAGCTGTATGTGGGCACGGTAGTTCGGGCATATGCTATGCCCAATGCACGCATGACGGGGATAAGCTGTTCGGTGGCGCCGCTGTACGCATACGCCATTCCGCGCACTATTCGGCCGAACTTTTCCTCCAGCCGGGCGCGGTTGTCGGCAAGCTCCTTTACACCGAGGGCGGCGGGGACTTTATCTAAAAACACGTGGCGGGCGCCGTGCATGGCTACCTCGTGCGGGCCGTCGCGGTAGGCGGCTATGGTCTGCGCCTCGTCCATGCGGCCGTGCCAGCACTGTGCGTCGAACAGCGCGCTGTTTAAGTTGAACGTGCCCTTAAGGCCGTATCTGTTGAAAATTTCTATCAGCTTTCTGTCGGCGGACACGCCGTCGTCGTAGCTGAACGTGAGCGCCTTTTCTCTGCCTTCGGGAAAGCGCATGTAGCGCTCGTGATACATCTGAATAAACATGGTTGGCCCCTTGCCCGCGGCTTACGTAAATTTTTGCCCCGCGGGGCGCGGCGCCAAAAACGCGCCGCATGCATGATTGCATATACAGTATAACACAGGGCGCGCCGCCTGTAAAGGGCGGCGCGCAAAATTACTTTCTGCCAAAACAGCTCACCTTGCGGCAAACTTTTTGGCGTGCTTTTTTGAATAGGGCGAATATTCTATCTTCCTGCCGCGGCGGGTGCGCTGGGCAAACGCCGCGCGGCCCAGCCTGTCGGCCGCCTCCTCGGCGATGAGGCCCGAGGCCTTTTTCCACCTGCCCGTGAGCAACCTTGCCACGAACAGCACCGACCTGCCCACCCAGTCTGCGCACATGGCTATCCAGAAGCCGAAGGCGCCCAGCTCAAATTTGAAACCGAACAGCCTTTCAAACAGCGGGGTGAGGGTGTCGTCCGTCAGCACGAAGCACACGCCCACGCGCAGCACTATCATAGAGGTTATTGCCGCCGCCATTACGTACTTTACGTCCGAAGTGGCCTTGAGTATTGCGGGGGTGGTGAACGAAAGAGGATATGTCACCATCTGGAAGGAGAGGCACAGATACAGGCACCTGAGCGCCACGGGGTATGCCTCGGCGGGGTATTCGTAGATGTACATTGTCCACTGCGCCGTGCCCATGAACAGCGCCACGGCTATGGCGTTTGCTATGAAGGATATTACGAACATCTTTTTTATGTAGTACTTTACCTGATCGGGATCGCCCGCACCCACGGCCTGGCCTATTACCGTAAGGCTGGCAGTTCCCACGCCGCTGCCCACCACCGAGGCGTAGTTGTTTATGCCGTTTGCTATAGAGTTGGCGTTGGCCTGAATGTTCACGTCCTCCACCACTCCGTTTATAACGCGCTGTTCAACATAGCAGCCCGCGTTTACAAAGCGGAAGGTCAGCAGCTTGCCCAGCTGGAACAGGCAGCTTTCAATGCCGCTGGGAATGGCTATATACAGTATCTTTTTTATCATTTTGCCGTCGAAGCGCCACGTTATTATGCCACCGAACAGCTGAAGGGGCGTTACGCGCACGGCGTTGTTTTTATTTGAGAGCAGAACCATCAGGTATACCGCAGGTATTACGCGCGCTATGAGCGTGGCGAGCGCGGCGCCCTGCACCTCCATGTTGAAAACGTAGATGAACAGCGCGTTCAGCCCTATGTTTACAAAACAGCTTATGGCGGCGCTTATCATGGTGAACATGCTCTTGCGCTGCGCGCGCAGCAGGGCGGCGCTGCCGTTGAACAGCCCTATGAAGGGGAACGACGCCGCCGTTATGTAGAAGTACTCGCGCTCGTAGGCGTATGTGGCGGGGCTTTCGGCGCGGACGTCGCTGAAGAACAGGTCGAGCAGCGGGCCGTTGAGGGCAAGGCATGCGGCGGCTATGAGCACCGAGAGCAGCAGCACGAGCATGAGCATCTGGCGGGCGCTCTTGTTGGCGTTTTCGTTGTCGCGCGCGCCGAGGAACTGCGAAGTTATTATCGCCCCGCCCGTGGCAAACGCCGAAAACAGCTGTATTATAAGGTTGTTTATCTGGTCTACGTTGGAAACGGCGTTGCCCGCGTTGCCAGCCGCGTCTATGCGGGAGACCATCGCCGAGTCGAAAAAGCCGAGCGACGTAGAAAAAATGGCCTCTATCACGATGGGGGCTATCAGCCACAGCAGCTGTTTGCCCGTGAACAGGCTGTACTTCTTTTTTGCGCTTACCGTCTGCACCTTTGTATACTCCTTTAAAAGCCGAAAACTTTTCTGTTCGGGCCGCACCCGAAAAATTTATCACCGTTTTTTTGCACAAATATTTTACAACGATTTTTCTTGATTTTCTACCGCTTTATGCGCTACAATTATATAAAAATACAGATTTTGCAACACAATTTAAGGGAGGGCAGGCAATGGCATACGCAACGGACGTTAAACCGCAGAGTGGCACGATAGACAGAATATATGCCTGGCGCGAACAGCGCGGGGCGGGCTTTATTATGGCGGCGCCCCACTGCCACCCGTACTTTGAGCTATACTGCGTTGAGGGCGGCGCATGCAGTTTTTTTACGGGCGAGAGCGTATACGAACTGCGCGAAGGCGACTTTCTGCTTATACCGCCGCAGGTGTTCCACTACACGCGCTACCCCACCGACTGCAGGCGGTGCGACATATTTTTCCGCGAAGGCGACCTTGCCGAAGGCGTAAAAAAGGTGCTGCCGCAGGGGGCGGAATTTTTGGGGCAGGTGAGGCTGTTCCGCGTGCCCGAGGCGTACCGCGGGCAGGTGGGCGGCATTATAGAGCGTATGGCGCGCGAGGAAAAGATAGCCGACGAACGCTCCGCGCCCATGCTGTGCGCGCTTTTGAACGAACTGTTTTTGCTGTGCAGCCGCGAGTGCGACTTTTTGCAGATGCCCGAAAAAATTCACACCACCGACATGCCCATAGTGCGGGCGGCGCAGTTTATAGGCGAAAACTATGCCGAGGACATATCCACCGAAGATATCGCCGCCGCGGCGGGCTACAGCCCCAACTACCTGTGCCGCAGGTTCCGCGAGGCGGCAGGAATAGGCGTGCACGAATACCTTGTGTTCATACGCCTGCAGCATGCCGCGCTGGAACTGCTCTCCACCGACCATTCGGTCACAGAAATAGCGCTGCGGTGCGGTTTTTCGGGCGGGAACTATTTTAAAGACGCCTTTAAACGGCGGTACGGCGTTACGCCGAGGGAATACAGAAAATAAATTTATATTTGCCGCCGCAAGTGTGCGGCACCGCATAGAGACTGTCTCTTATACACATCTCCGAGCCCACGAGACACTGAGCGATCT
>ERZ1090869.223-NODE-223-length-31562-cov-15.458089_pt1 | contig 31562 bp, 26 predicted proteins | sample MGYA00478474_ERZ1090869 | MGnify/ENA primary metagenome ERZ1090869 (study PRJEB33644, sample SAMEA5815748) | chicken gut metagenome | biome: Chicken; feature: Gastrointestinal Tract; material: Caecum | place: Ireland | collected 2019-01-01 | study: A study of the... | reverse complement strand
GTCGTACGCTTGCCGTAAGTTATCTGATTTGATAAAATTTTACTGATAAAAAAATTACGATTTGTTTATTACGGTCGTTTAAAAAATTTCACGAGGAGAACGTCATGGAATTTAAGTTTACCTATGAGGTCTGCGACAGCGTTGAAAAGCTTGAAGAGCAGATCAAAAGAGTAAGGGAAGCGCAGAAGATCTTTTCTACCTACACACAGGAGCAGGTAGATAAAATTTTCCTTGCTTGCGCAATAGCGGCAAACAAGGCGCGCATACCGCTTGCAAAACTTGCCGTCGAAGAGACGGGAATGGGCGTTGTTGAAGACAAGGTCATAAAAAACAACTATGCCGCCGAATATATCTATAACAAATATAAGTTTGTAAAAACCTGCGGCGTTATAGAAGAGGACAAGGCTTACGGCTTTAAAAAAATAGCCGAGCCCATCGGCCTGATATCGGCAGTCATCCCCACCACAAACCCTACGTCTACGGCAATATTCAAAACGCTCATCTGCCTTAAAACGCGCAACGGCGTTATAATAAGCCCTCACCCCAGGGCAAAAAAGAGCACCATTGCAGCTGCTAAAGTGGTATACGAAGCTGCAGTGCAGGCCGGCGCCCCCGAAGGCATCATCGGCTGGATAGACAGTCCTTCGCTGGAAATGACTAATCTTCTCATGACCGAATCGGATACGATTCTTGCAACGGGCGGCCCCGGCATGGTAAAGGCCGCATATTCCAGCGGCAAACCCGCCCTCGGCGTAGGCGCGGGCAACACTCCCGCGATAATCGACGAGAGCGCCGACATTCTGCTTGCGGTATCTTCGATAATTCATTCAAAGACCTTCGATAACGGCATGATTTGCGCGTCGGAACAGTCAGTGATAGTTGCCGACAAAATTTACGACAAAGTAAAAAAGGAATTTGCTTACCGCGGCTGCTACTTCCTTAAAGGCGAGGAGCTTGACAAGGTGCGCAAAACAATAATTATAAACGGTGCGCTCAACGCAAGGATAGTCGGCCAGAGCGCATACAGAATAGCTCAGCTTGCAGGCGTTGAAGTTCCTGAAAGCACAAAGGTTCTCATCGGCGAAGTTGAATCTGTGGACATCTCTGAAGAGTTTGCTCACGAAAAGCTTTCGCCCGTGCTTGCAATGTATAAGGCAAAAGATTTCGACGACGCGCTTGCCAAGGCCGAAAGGCTTATATCGGACGGCGGCTTCGGACACACCTCCTCGATCTATCTCAACGAAAAGACGGCTAAAGACAGGTTCGATAAGTTCTGCGAACGCATGAAGACCTGCCGCATCCTCCTGAATACCCCCTCGTCGCACGGCGGCATAGGCGACCTTTACAACTTCAAACTCACGCCTTCGCTCACGCTCGGCTGCGGCAGCTGGGGCGGCAACTCTGTATCTGAAAACGTCGGCGTAAAACATCTTCTCAACATAAAATCAGTCGCCGAGAGGAGGGAAAATATGCTTTGGTTCAGAGCGCCTGAAAAGGTATATATCAAAAAGGGCTGCCTGCCCGTTGCCCTTGACGAGCTCAAGACGGTCATGGGCAAAAAGAAGGCATTCATTGTTACCGACAGCTTCCTCTACAAGAGCGGCTTTACAAAGTGCATAACCGACAAGCTCGACGAAATGGGCATAGCTCACGCCACGTTCTTTGATGTCGCTCCCGACCCCACGCTTGCGTGCGCTCTTGAGGGCGTTGCCCAGATGAGGGCCTTCGAACCTGATACCATAATCGCGCTCGGCGGCGGTTCCGCAATGGACGCAGCAAAGATAATGTGGGTGCTGTACGAACACCCCGAAGCCGACTTCCTTGACATGGCTATGCGCTTTATCGACATCCGTAAGAGGGTATACACCTTCCCCAAGATGGGCGAAAAGGCTTACTTTATCGCCATTCCAACCTCGGCAGGCACCGGCTCTGAAGTTACGCCGTTTGCCGTTATCACCGATGAAAAGACGGGCGTGAAGTATCCCCTTGCAGACTATCAGCTGCTGCCCAACATGGCTATAGTCGATACCGATCTGCACATGAGCGCTCCCAAGGGCCTTACGGCGGCATCGGGTATAGATGCCGTAACGCACGCGCTTGAAGCGTACGCATCCGTAATGGCGACCGATTATACCGACGGGCTTGCCATCCAGGCGCTCAAGGTAATATTCAAATACCTGCCCCGCGCATACGAAAACGGCCAGACGGACGTGGAGGCGAGGGAAAAGATGGCAAACGCCGCCACGATGGCGGGCATGGCTTTTGCAAACGCCTTCCTCGGCGTATGCCACTCCATGGCGCACAAGTTGGGCGCCTTCCATCACCTGCCCCACGGCATTGCCAACGCGCTTATGATAGACGAAGTGCTTCGCTTCAACGCTGCCGAAGCTCCCGCAAAGATGGGTACATTCAGTCAGTACGACCATCCCAAGACCTTAAGGCGCTACGCAGAAGTCGCCGAAGCGCTCGGCCTGGGCGGAAAGACAGATAAGGATAAGCTTGAAAACCTCATCAAGGCTATAGACGACCTCAAGGCAAAGATAGGCATAAAGAAGACCATTAAAGAGTACGGCATAGACGAAAAAGATTTCCTTGACAGGCTGGACGACATGGTGGAGCAGGCGTTCGACGACCAGTGCACGGGCGCAAATCCCCGCTACCCGCTGATGAGCGAGATCAAGCAGATGTACCTCAACGCATACTACGGCAAATAATAAGGAGGAAATATAATGAGCAAGGAACAAGTTATTTTGGAAAAATCGGGCAAAAAGATATTCAGGGAGGGCGACAAACTTGTAAAGCTCTTCGATAAAGAATATTCCAAAGCAGATATCTTAAACGAGGCGCTCAATCAGGCGCGCGTGGAGGAGACCGATCTCAACATACCAAAAATTCAGGCGGTTTCGGTAGTCGACGGCAAGTGGTCTATAACCATGGACTATATAGAGGGTATAACGCTTGAACAGCTGATGAACGAGCACCCTGAAAAGCTGGACGAATACCTTGAGCTCTTCGTAGACATTCAGCTCAACATTCATTCAAAGCGCGTGCCCCTTTTAAACTTCCTCATTGAAAAGATGAACAGGAAGATTAGCGCAGCCGACCTTGACGCAACGACCCGCTATGAACTGCATACAAGGCTCAACGGCATGAAGAAGCATATCAAACTGTGCCACGGCGACTATAACCCCAGCAACGTTATAATCACCGCCGACGGCACACCCTATGTAATAGACTGGGCACACGCAACTCAGGGCAATGCGGCGGCAGACGTTGCACGCACTTACCTTTTGTTCTATCTGCAGGGCAGGCAGGAAGTAGCGGAAAAGTATATAAAACTCTTCTGCAAGAAATCAGATACAGCCATTCAGTATGTGCAGAAATGGATACCTATAGTGGCCGCTTCCCGCCTTGTAAAGGCGCCTGAAGAGGAAAAAGCCTTCCTTATGCGCTGGATAGATGTTGTGGAATATGAATAATTGCAGGGCGCATCAATGTATAATTATACATAATATTTAAATTTTATAAGGCTTGCCGTAAAAAAGCAAGCCTTATTTTGTTGTAATGGCGCGGCGCGTGTGCTATAATTAATTGTATAATGAAAGACAGGATATATTTTGCCGCAATAGAATTTCCGGACGACCCCAACGTTGTCGGGCACAGATACTGGTATATCTGCCCGTTCGAAGACGTAGAGGAGGGCGATATCGTTCTTGCGCCGCTCGGCAGGCACAGCCGCCTTCAGCAGGGCGTCGTGCGCGAGGTGCGGTATGCAAAGGACGTTGACGCGCCATACCCCATATACCTTATAAAGTATGTAAGGGATGTTGTAAAAAAGCGGCAGGGAGATTATATGATGTACAAGATAATTGAAAAGCGCGAACTCAACCCTACGGTGACCATGATGGAAATATATGCACCGCTCGTGGCAAAAAAAGCCGAACCCGGTCAGTTTATCATACTCCGCGTAGACGAAAACGGCGAAAGGATACCGCTAACTGTGGCAGGCTATAACCGCAAGGCGGGCACGGTAAAAATAATATTCCAGATAGTCGGCGCAACCACAATGAAGCTCAACGCAAAGCGCGAGGGGGAGTGCCTTGCCGACTTTTGCGGGCCTCTCGGTTGCGCTACCGAGACCGACGGGCTTAAAAAGGTGTGCATAGTAGGTGGCGGCGTGGGGTGTGCCATAGCATTGCCTGTCGCGCAGAAGTTGCACGAACTCGGGTGCGAAGTACACTCTGTAATAGGCTTCAGAAATAAAGACCTGCTCATTTTAGAAGAAGAGTTTGCCGCATGTTCGTCAAAGCTCACCGTCATGACCGATGACGGAAGTTACGGAAGGAAGGGCGTAGTTACAGATCCTTTGAAGGAGGCGCTTGAAGGCGGCGAGCAATACGACAGGATAATTGCCATAGGCCCGCTTGTCATGATGAAATTTGTAGTCGGCGCCGCAAGGCCGTTCGGCATCCCCGTAACCGTTTCAATGAACCCTATAATGATAGACGGCACGGGAATGTGCGGCGGTTGCCGCCTTACCGTAGGCGGAAAGACGAAGTTTTCCTGTGTAGACGGGCCGGACTTTGACGGCTATGAAGTTGATTTTGACGAGGCGATGGAGCGTTCGCGCATGTACTGCGATTTTGAAGCGCATGCAAGAGAAGAAGAGTGTAACCTCTTTAAAAAGGAGGTAAAATGATCATGGCAATTGTACCCGAAAAACACGCAATGCCCGTGCAGGATCCAAAGGTTCGCGCACGTAACTTTGAAGAAGTTGCTTTAGGCTATAGCGAGAATATTGCCGTTGCCGAAGCGCAGCGCTGCCTGAATTGCAAAAACAAGCCCTGCGTAAGCGGCTGTCCCGTAAACATAGACATACCCGGCTTTATAACAAAGGTAAAAGAGGGAAAGTTTGAAGATGCCTATTCGATAATTTCCCTGAGTTCGTCCCTTCCCGCAGTGTGCGGCAGGGTATGCCCGCAGGAGACGCAGTGCGAGCAGAAGTGTACGCTGGGCATAAAGTTCCAGCCTGTTGGCATAGGCAGACTGGAGCGCTTTGTTGCGGACTATCACAATAGAAATTTCAAGGGGCTTACGTCCGTTCCCGTATCTAACGGACACAAGGTCGCAGTCATCGGTTCTGGCCCTTCAGGGCTTACGTGTGCAGGCGACCTTGCTAAAAAGGGTTACAGGGTGACTGTATTCGAGGCGCTTCACCTTGCCGGCGGCGTGCTTGTTTACGGCATACCCGAATTCAGACTGCCCAAGGACATAGTGGAAAAGGAAGTTGAAAACCTTAAAGCTTACGGCGTTGAAATAATGACAAACGTCGTTATAGGCAAGACGCTGACCATAGACGAATTGTTCGAGGACGGTTTCGAGGCAGTATTCATCGGCTCGGGCGCAGGTTTGCCGCGGTTCATGGGCATACCCGGCGAAAGCCTTAAGGGCGTTTACTCTGCAAACGAATTTCTTACGCGAAGCAACCTGATGAAGGCGTACAAAGACGGGTCGGATACCCCTATAATGCACGCAAAACGCGTGGCTGTAGTGGGCGGCGGCAATGTGGCAATGGACGCAGCGCGCACGGCGCTGAGGCTGGGCGCCGAAAGCGTGCATATAATATACAGGCGCTCTATGGCAGAGCTGCCTGCAAGAAAAGAAGAGGTTGAGCACGCCGAAGAGGAAGGCATTGTCTTTGATATCCTCCGCAATCCCGTAGAAATTGTCGGCTACCACAACGCCGACGACAGGCGCGACCCCAAAAACGGCTTTGTAACGGGCATAAAAGTTATAAAGTGCGAGCTTGGCGAACCCGACGAGCAGGGCAGGCGCCGCCCCGTAGAGATCCCCGGCAGCGAATATGTTATAGATGTAGACTGCGTGATAATGTCTATAGGCACAAGCCCCAACCCGCTGATAAAAAATACCACCACGGGGCTGGATGTAAACCGCCGCGGCGGGATAATTGTGGAGGAATCCACCGGCAAAACGAGCAAGGAAGGCGTGTATGCAGGCGGCGACGCCGTTACGGGCGCCGCAACCGTCATTCTTGCCATGGGTGCGGGAAAAACGGCGGCAAAGGCCATAGACGAATATATCAGCTCAAAGCAGACATATTAAATATGTGCGCAAACCGCACAAGGAGGGCTTTATGCAGTTACAACAGGTATTTTCGCAGGCGGAGCAGATCGCCGTATACAGAGACGGCATAAAAACCACATATGACTGCGGCGGGGAAAAATTTGAAGAAATTATCGTTCAATGGCAGAACATGCTTGAAAATTCTGTCGTGATGCCCGCCTTCGGCGTCAGTATAGACGAACACACCACACGCGCCATGCAGAGCGGAGTGTGGGTGGAATTCTGTTTTAAAAAACCGCTCACCATAGGGGAGATGCCGTTTGAAAAACTGCTTATAGATGTCAGGCCCGAGTACATGGGCTTTAACGTCAGCCGCTACAATGCAGATCACGGCTACCAGGGCAGATGCTACTATATAGATCTGCGCGGCGGCAACATGAGCGCCTTTTACAACTTTATAACAAATTTCAATTAAGGTAAGCGGCGCCGCACAGTATGCGGCGCCGCATTAAAACTAAAAGCAGCCAGCCGTATTTTTGGCGGGCTGCTTTTCTAAGTTCTATGTCTGTTGAACGGCCGCCTTCAGAGCGACTGTTTGTATGCCTCTATGGCCTTTGAAAGCTGGTCGGGGCAGGATGTACCGTTGCGGCACTGTACGCCCGCAAGAAGGTTTTCCACTTCGTCAAGCGTTCTGCCTTCGGCAAGTTTTGCAACGCCCTGCGTGTTGCCCCTGCAACCGCCTTCAAACCTCACGTTGCGCAGCCTGTTTTCTGTATCTACGTCAAAAGATACCGCCCTTGAGCATGTTCCCTGAGTTTTATAAGTAAACATAAGTCAGTCTGAAAGGTTCTCGTATATCACAGAGTATACGTCGGAAGCCTTTTCCTCCCATTTTTTATATATTTTATTTGCAGTCTTTCTGTCAGGCACAACAAACTTCAGTTCGAGTATGGGTTGAACGGGGGAGAGTATCTTAAGATATACGGTATAAGTCCCGTCCTTGTTCTGGTAGTAGTCAGAGCGGCACTCCTGCCTGTTGCGGTAGTGGGAACTGTTCTTTTTTACGAACTGAGAAATTTCTTCCCGAACGCTCTTGGGTATTTTTATGTAAAAGTTTGCCAAAGTTTCCCTTCCGTCTGGCGTGATCGTGTAAAGCGTATCCTCGTCCTCGTTCACAACACATATAAAATTGTCGTCGAGCAACTTATGAATAACATTTACGCAATCCATGTAGCCCATCCAGTCGTTGGAGGAAGAGCACATGTCCACAATAGTCCGTTCAGAAATGGCGCTCTCCATTTTATCGAACACGAAAAGTATTATAAGTTTGTTGATAGACGTTTCGCCCGTGTTTAACATAATACTGAAAATTCACCTGAAATCCGAAAAAAGTGATATAATTATACATAATTTGCCGTACAAAAGCAACTATTTACCCCAAAAATAATTTGATTTTGAAAAAGTTATGGTATAATCTTATTGTATAGTATAGAGCAGTAAGCTTGTAAAGGGTGTGACATGAAGGACATTAAAGAGGAAGTTAATGATTTTTTGGATAAGTGCAGCCAGCTGAAACGCAGTAAATTCATAATGGCTACCACGCGCATCAAAGACCTGCTTATAAGCATTGTAAACAGCGCAACTTTATACGAACTGTTCCATGCCGTAACGGAGGGCTTTGACTATATTTCGGCAAAGCGCAAATGTCTCATCGTTTCGCATGAGGGCCTGCTTGACCGCAGCCGCCTTGTCCTGCCCGAAGATCCCGCCGATAAACTGGCGTTCATATTCTGTCTTCTGGTGGAGTTCGACCATAATACAATAAACTTCAACGAATTTTTAAGGCGCTTTTTCCCTGAAGACGGCAGCTATTATTCAAGTTTTCACAGCTTCTGCGACAAGGTGATAGTGCCCTTTGAAGAAATCATTGCCGACCTGTTCCGCGACGAACGTAACGAACAGCAATCCGCACAGCAGTCTGCACCGCAGGCAGATTTCTCCGGGCAGAGTGCAGGCCGGGCCGATGCCGCGCAACATGCCGACCCGGGGGCTGCCGAAAAGCTTTCCGCTGTTTCCATTCTCATCGCGCGCGAAAAGAATATTATTTCCGGTCTGAATATTTCAGAGCGCGACAGGCAGGACGGCGTCTCCATGCTCTCCGAACTCGAGCGCGCCATACGCGAGGGCAGGGGAGCGGCCGCAGACGCGCTGATCAGGGGATATGAATACTACTCTGCCTGTCATAATAACTTTTCTCAGCTGATACAATTGCTCGTTTCGGCTATGGAGGCATAGAATGGAGCTTGAAGAAAAGACTCTTTCCACAAAACGGCTTTTTGACGGCAAGGTAATAAAACTTGAACTTTCTGAAGTGGAACTTCCCAACGGCAACACCGCTGCGCGCGAAGTTGTGCGCCACCCGGGCGGAGCGGCCGTTCTGCTTGTAAACGGAAACAAGGTGTTGCTTGAAAGGCAGTTCCGATTTCCGTACAACAAGGTGATATGGGAGATTCCCGCAGGCAAACTGAACGGTGGCGAAGCGCCCGAACATGCCGCGCGCAGAGAGCTTGAGGAGGAAACGGGTTACCGTGCGGCCAGACTTAAGCCGCTGGTAAATATCTATCCTACACCGGGTTACACAGACGAAATAATCTACATATTCAGCGCCGAAGCCGCAGGCTTTGCGGGGCAGCATCCCGACGAAGACGAATTTGTAAACGCGGCGTTTGTTGAACTTGACCGCGTTGTGGCAATGATAGAGAGCGGCGAGATATGCGACGCAAAGACGATAGCCGCAGTGTTCAAATACATATACGACTCAAAAACGGAAAAATTCTGATTATTTTTCCGCGTAACAGAAAAGGGGCTGTTTCCAGCCCCTTGTTTTTTTATGGCATGCGATTTTCGTGGCCGCAGTTTCAGCCGTTGCAGCCACATGAGTTGCAGTTGCCGCAGAATATCGAAGAGAGCGTACCGTTCTTCCACATTGCATAAACAAGGGCGATGAGCACGGGCGTGCAACTTCCGCTGAGCACCGATTCAAGCCCGTTTCCGCTGCAGCTTGCCGCTATGAGCAGAAGTAAAAGTATCCACAGGCAGCTGTTGGAGCCGCAACCGCAGTTAGAGAATATGTTCATATGTTCCTCCTTGAATTTTAAGTTGCAAGGCGGTATGTAAAAATGCGCTTGCCTTGCTGTTTTTGCTTTTAGCAGAGCGGAATATGTTGTGTATTTATTCCGTGTGGCTATACTAAATAATATTTAATTTGGCTTAAAAATGTTACACTTGCTCCATTTGCTTGCATTAAATGCGGGCAGATGTTATAATTAATGAACTTTAATAAATACCTGCGGCTTGCATATGCTATCATAGCCTGACCGCATCAGGGGTGTTATTGAAGATAAAAATTTTTCTGCGGATATTCTTTACGGAATCCGATGGAGGTGTTTTATGGAAAAGGTAAAGCGTACCTTTTTCACGGCGCGCAACATTGCGGCGCTTGGTATTCTGCTTGCACTTGTTATAGTTTTGCAGGCATTCGGCGGGTCGTTTTCTATCGGCCTTGTGACCCTGAATTTTTCACTCATACCTATAGTGCTCGGCGCACTGGTACTCGGCCCGCTTGCGGGCGCCATTCTCGGCTTTGCCAACGGTGTGGTCGTGCTGGTGCAGGTGATAACGGCGCCTGCGGGCTTTTACTACATTATATGGACTTACAGTCCGCTTGTTACAACGCTTATCTGCCTTGTAAAAACTACAGTTGCCGGATTTGCAGGCGGCTTACTGTTCCGCCTTATATCGCGTAAAAACACATATGTCGCTACGTTTGTGGCATCTGCGGCCGTTCCCGTTATAAACACGACCCTTTTTGTGCTCGGCTGCCTGTGTATGCCCGATACGATAGCTATGTTCCAGAGCGGCATGCAGGACTACAACGGGATGAATATTTTTGTATTTATCTGCGTTGCGCTTGTAACTTTCAACTTTTTTATAGAGCTTGCCATCAACCTGCTTGTTTCCCCTGCGCTCTATTCGGTCTTCAGGGTAGTAGACAGGCGTTACGGCCCGCATAAGAGAAAAGATGGCGGCGACCCGCAGGGGGAAGGTAAATGATAATTTGCATGGATGTTGGCAACACCAACATAAAATACGCTGTATTCAGCAGCGAGGAGCTGACTATAAGTTTCCGCGTGGCGACGGACGTAAAAAAGACTTCCGACGAATACGGCGCTCAGCTTTTAACCATACTTTCAAATAACGGCGTAAATGCTTCGGATATAAAAGGCGGCATTATTTCTTCGGTCGTGCCGCAACTGGACTACACCCTGGAGAGGATGTGCGCCACATACCTTCACATAAAACCGCTCACTCTTGCGCCCGGGCTCAAGACGGGGCTGAACATTAAAGTGGATAACGCCCGCGAAGTGGGTGCCGACCGCGTTGTGAATAACGTTGCCGGACTTAAAAAATACGGTGCGCCGCTTATCGTCATAGACTTCGGCACGGCGACCACATTCAACATACTCGACGAAAACGGCGTATTCATAGGCGGCGTGATAGCGCCCGGAATAAAGGGTTCGCTGGACAGCCTTGTTAACGGCACGGCTAAACTCCCCAGAGTGGAGATAGAGCGCCCTGCAAGCGTGATAGCCAAAAATACCGTTACCAACATGCAGGCGGGCATCGTGTTCGGTTTTGCCGGGCTTGTAGGCTACATTGTTAAAAAAATAAAGAAAGAAATGAAGATGCCGGACATAAAAACCGTTGCGACGGGCGGCTTTTCAGAAGTGATAGCAAAGGAGATAGACTGCATCGACTGCGTGGATAAATTTCTCACGCTCGACGGTCTGAAATATCTGTATTACCTGAACAGCGAAGAGCGGTAATACAGGTAAAACACCAAAGGAGGATAAGGTAGAAAAATGAAGAAGGTAGGCGTTGCCATTCTCGGCCTGGGCGTCGTGGGCGGCGGAACATACAAAATGCTCACCGAACACAGAGAATTTTATCAGCAGACGCAGGAAATAGACATAGTCGTTGAAAACGTACTCGAACGCGACAAGCAGAAGGCGCTTGCCCTCGGCGTGCAGGAGGGCAAGATAGCTTCGAATATAGCCGAAATATGCTCAAACCCCGACGTAGACATTGTTATAGAAGTTATGGGTGGAGTGGAGCCTGCCAGAACTTTTGTTCTTTCTGCACTCAATGCAGGAAAATCAGTAGTTACCTCAAACAAAGAGCTGTTCTGTAAACATAACCACGAGCTTGAAAAAGCCGCCAGAAAAAACAACTGCGGATTGTTTTACGAGGCAAGCTGCGTTGGCGGCGTTCCCGTTATACGCGCACTTTTAGATAACCTTCAGGGCAATAAAGTGCTGTCTATGATGGGCATAATAAACGGCACCACAAACTATATTCTTACCAAAATGACGGATGAAGGCGCCTCGTACGAAGAAGTGCTCAAAGATGCGCAAAAGCTCGGTTATGCCGAGGCCAACCCCACGGCAGACGTGGAGGGATACGACGCGGCGTACAAACTCTCTATCCTGTCGAGCCTTGCATTTCACACAAAGATACCCTTCGGCAAGATACACCGCGAAGGCATAACCAAAATAACCCCCGCCGACATTCAGTACGGGAAGCAGCTTGGGTATGTGCTTAAACTGCTTGCCATAGGCAAGAATACCGAAGACGGCATAGAAGTCAGGGTTCACCCCACATACATTAAAAAGTCGCACCCGCTTGCAAGCGTAAACGACAGTTATAATGCTGTATATATTACGGGCGACTGCGTTGAAGATGTTATGCTGTACGGCAGGGGCGCGGGAGCCATGCCCACGGCAAGCGCCATTGTGGGCGACGTTATTTACTGTGCTACCCACCCTACGTTCAGATATTCCACCTTTAAGAACACTGCCGAAGCCGACCCTGCTGTAAAGTTTATGGATAACTTTAAAAGCGCATATTATATCAGGCTGGACGCGCACGATAAAACGGGCGTTCTTGCCAAGGTGTCCTCTATATTCTCGCGCCACAACATATCGGTTGCGCAGATGATCCAGGAGGACGACGGCAAAGAAGACGGCCACGTTCCCCTTGTGTTCATAACTCATATGACAAAGGAAAAGAGCGTTATGAAGGCCGTGGACGATATCAACGCCACCAGCGAAATAGCAGAGGTGGTATCCGTTATAAGGGTAGTTTCTTAAAAACAAATCGCGGCAACGTGCCGCATAAAAGGCTAAAGCCCGCGCACATGCGCGGGCCTTGTTGTAAATAAGGATTTGCGCCTTAAGCGGACGCGCACGGAAAACAGCGGGTGTCCGCTGTTTTGTCGTCGGTAGAAACCTCCGACCTGCGGCAACAAGTTGCCTTGCCTCCCCTCAAATCCTCTGTTTCCGCGCAAGAAATAATACAGGCAGAGCACATTTTGTGCTCTGCCCGTATTATGGCGCGGAGAAGAGGATTTGAACCTCCGGAGGCTTTTGACCTCACACGATTTCCAATCGTGCGCCTTAAACCGCTCAGCCATCTCCGCATCGCTTGTCGGCATTTCTCAGCCGAACGTAAATATCATATTAGATTTATCAAAAAAAAGCAAGCGATTTTGCGTTGAATTTATCAAATGATTACTATAAGTTCTGTAATAATGCCGTATAACGGCGCCTGAGAAGGCATATACGCTTTATGCCCGTCATTTCGGCCGAGCTTAAGTGAGCAGAGAAATCTCAAAGGAAATGCATTATTAACTTAAGTAAATATTTTTCTTGTCTTGTTATTTACATGGTTGACTAATATATGCGGGCGGTGTTATAATTTTAAAAGGTCAAAGGAATGTTTTTTGGGGGAAATATGATATCGACAAACCTGCTGTCGTCCGATGAACGCAGGGTGTTGCTGCGCTTTTGCTTTACTGTTGGCACGCGCATAAAGATGCATGCCATGTGGAGAAGAGGAGAGCTTGAAAAGCTCTCGTTGCCCGCAGAGCTGAAGGCTTTTCGCGACGGCATATCGCCACAGTTTGAATATCCCGACGAGGACGACGATAAAGATAAAAATATAATACACTTTATCCATGAAAGGTGCGACTTTGTGCCAAACGAAAAGATACGCCAATTTATTTTATCGCACGCGCAATTCAACGATTATTCGGGCGTATTCGGCGGAATCGACTTCGGCGAGCTCTACTACGAAGATCCCGAGATATGGTATGGCGACAGAAATATTTTGGATAGCTGCACCCACGAATACTATATAGCAGTGGACTTCGACGACGAACTCATAGATAAGTTTATCGCCTTTGAAGGTGAAGGCGCGCGCAACCATGATATTCTGAACTCGCTCGGGCGCAGTCATGCGCCAGACCTTGCGGGCATTATGGCAGTTGTTGAGCTTGAAGATAACGTTCTCACAGTCACTACAGATGATTTGCAGGTAAAGTTTACCGCAACAAAAAACAACTGCGGCGTTTTATTCAATACGGAAGACCTTGGCGGTAAACTCACTCTTACGGACAGGGGAGGCGAACTGCGCCCCGAATATGTCGGCCAGAAGCCTATGGATTTTATAAGCGGGCAGACATATCTTATCCGCTCGCTCGATTATTTCTGCGACGTGCAGGGCGGTATGACCGATATTAAAGTGGACGGCTATTTCTCCGATTTGACTGTTGAACTTAAGTCTGCCGACGGCAGATTTTGCGATATTGTTATGGAATCGGATAAAATATTTGTAGATAAAAAATCTTTACAGAGGTGCAATAAATAATTTATGGACAGCAAGAGACTTGAAAAGTACGCCGAACTTATTGTAAAGTGCGGCCTGAACATTCAGAAGGGTCAGGAGGTGCTTGTGCGCTGCGACCTCGACCAGCCCGAATTTGTGGCAATGGTGGTGGAAAAGTGCTACAAGGCGGGCGCAGAGCGCGTGACGGTGGAATGGAGCTACATGCCCGTTACAAAGCTCTCTTACATCTACCGCACGGAGCAGTCGCTTTCAGACTTCAACGCTGCAGACGAGGCCAAGCTCAAGCGCAGGTCGGAAGTGCTTCCCTGCCTGCTGTGGCTCGATTCGGACGATCCCGACGGCCTGACGGGTACAGACCATGAAAAGATAGCCAAGGCGCGCATGGCATCATATCCCAAACAGAAGCCCTATATAGACGCCATGGAGAACAAATATCAGTGGTGCATTGCGGCCGTGCCCGGCAAGGCATGGGCAAAGAAGGTATTCCCCGACCTTTCGGATGAAGAGGCCGTTGAAAAATTGTGGGAGGCAATCTTATATACCTCGCGCGTGGACGACGACCCTGTAGCCGCATGGGACAGGCACAATAAAAAGCTTGCCGAAAGATGCGCTTTTTTGAACGGCTACAGATTTGACCGCCTTGAGTACAAGAGCTCCAACGGCACAGACTTCACGGTAGGGCTGATAGACAAGGGCATCTTTGCGGGCGGCGGCGAAACCACGCTGGGCAAGGGCATTTACTTCAACCCCAATATTCCCAGCGAGGAGGTGTTCACGTCCCCCATGCGCGGCAGGGCAGAGGGAAAGGTGGTGGCAACAAAGCCGCTCTCCTATCAGGGCAAGCTGATTGAAAACTTTTGGGTGGAATTCAAAGACGGCAAGGTTGTAAAGACGGGGGCCGAAAAGAACGGCGACCTGCTGGAACAGATGGTAAAAATGGACGAAGGCGCCGCCTACCTGGGCGAGTGTGCGTTGATCGCATACGATTCGCCCATAAACAACACAGGCATACTGTTCTATAACACACTTTTCGACGAAAACGCCAGCTGTCATCTTGCACTCGGCAGAGGCTTTAACAACTGTCTTGAAAACTACGAAAATTATTCCGTCGAGCAGTGTAAAGAGATAGGCATAAACGATTCTATGATACATGTCGACTTCATGATAGGCAGCAAAGATATGTCTATCGTCGGCATCACCAAGGACGGAAAGAGGGTGCAGATATTTAAAGACGGCAATTGGGCAATATAAATAATAATTTTGTATAAGCATCGCAATACTGCGTTGCGCTGTGCTTTCCTCGGGTCATTTACGCAAAAGTAAACTCCCCGTCGGAAGTGCTCGCGCGCCTTGTCTTGCTCGCTTCTGCAAAATTATCACAACTAAGGTAAAGCATCGCAATACTGTGTTGCGCTGCGCTTTAATATTTAAATTATTTACAGAAACACCCGGGCGCGCGGCTAAAAGCCGCGCGCCCTGTAATAATATTCCCTGTAGTTATTCGGTTACCTTTCAGAGCAGTAGAAAATAAGGCCTATGGTGCCGGGGCCGCAATGAGCGGCTATAACGGGGCCGACAGGCTGAACCGTGACGTCTGCATTGAAGCGTGAACGCAGTGTTTCTGCAAAGTTGTTTGCAAGCTCTTCGCAATCTGCCTGAAGTACAAACATTTTGTATTTATCAAGTTCGCTGCCCTTTTCCTCAGCATACGCAATCAGTTTGGATATGGCGTTTTTAAAGCCCCTTGCCTTTGCCACGCTTACAATTTTGCCTTCATCGTCGAAGTACAGCACGGGCTTTATGTTCAGCAGCCCGCCTATTACCTTTGTCGCGCTTGATATCCTTCCGCCGCGGTGAAGGTAGGTCAGATCGTCAACGGCAAAGTAGGTGGCGGTGTGGGGAATGAGCTCGTCAAGATAAGCATCCAGCTCCTCCATGGTAGCGCCTTCGCGCTTTTTAAGGGCGGCGTAGTATGTAACAAAGCCGCTGCCAAGCGAAATAGTCTTTGCGTCTTTAGTCATTATGCGCCTTTCAGGATATTTTTCTTTAAGCGCGGCAATGGCGGAGTCCATTGCGTTGAACGTGGCGCTCATCTTGTGGGAAAAGGTCACGTAATATATATCTTCGCCGCGGGCAAGCACAGGTTCAAAGTATTCTGTGTATGCATATTCATTGAGCGCCGAGGTCTTGGGAACAGCTCCCGCGCGCATCTTGTCAAGAAAGCCCTTGAAGTCGGTATGTTCGCCCATGTCATAAAAGTATTCCTTGCCGTCTATGGTATAGGGCATGCGGATGACGTTGAGGCCAAGTTCTTTAACGGTGGTATACCACAATTCGCAGTTCGAATCGCAAAAAAGCTGATACATTATATTCCTCCCTGAATATTATTTAATAAGTTTGTCCTTTTCAACAAAAAAGAAAGTAAACTCGCCGCTTAAACAAAGCTTTCCGTTAACCTGGCCTTCTGCCTTTATAATGTAGCAGGATGCCATCGAACGCTTGAGTTCGCAGGTAAATTCTACAGTATCGCCGGGACGCACGGGCGTTTTAAAGCGCACGTTGTTCATGCCTGCAAACAGGGGCAGCCTGTCGCCAAGCTGTCCGGCCATCATGGCGCACGCCGACTGCGAGGCCATTTCGCAGAGCACAACGCCGGGAACTACGGGTGTGCCGGGAAAGTGCCCCTGAAGAAAAAACTCGTCTCCACGCACGGTATAACGCCCGTGCGATTTGCCCTCTTCGTCGCAAAATGCTTCGTCTACCAGCAGCATGGGTTCGCGGTGGGGGAGTATATTTTTTATTTCATCTCTGTTCATATCGTCACCTGTCTGAATATTTTTTTGCGCCTGCAAGAACTTCTTCTGCCTGCGCAGTTATTTCCTCAAGTATTTCACTGCACGTCTGCTCTTTTTTAACAAGGCCAGCAACCTGGCCTCACATAAACACTCCGTTTGCGTCGTCGCCATCGGTAACGGCTTTTCTCAGCGCACCCGTTCCGAATGCGTTCAGCTGTTCATCTGTGACAGAGGCATCCTTTTCCATCTCGGCAAATTTGCGCGAAAAGGGGGTTTTGAGCGAGCGGATGGGGTGCCCCAGCCTTCTGCCGCTGACCATTGTTGCCGTGTCGCCTGCCTTTAAAACTTTGGCCTTGAAGTTGGGGTGAATGTTGCATTCTTTCGCCACAAGGAAACGGGTACCCATCTGAATACCCTCCGCGCCGAGCATGAGTGCGGCGGCATATCCTCTGCCGTCTGCAATGCCGCCCGCGGCAATTACCGGTATATCCACAGCGTCGGCCACCTGCGGTATGAGCGCCATGGTATTGGCTTCGCCTATGTGCCCGCCCGATTCGCCGCCTTCGGCAACCACAGCCGTGGCGCCGCGCTTTGCAACCATCTGGGCAAGGGCGACCGAGGCAACAACGGGTATTACCTTTACGCCGGCCTCTGTCCACTTTTTCATATATGTAAGCGGATTGCCCGCCCCTGTAGTGACTACGGGGACGTGTTCTTCAACTATTACGTCTGCCACTTCGGCAGCATGTGGGCTCATAAGCATTACATTTACGGCAAATGGCTTGTTGCATTTTTCACGCAGTTTGCGTATTTCTGCGCGCAACTGTTCGCCGTTCATGTTCATGCCAGCGATAATACCCAGCCCGCCTGCGTTGGACACCGCCGCGGCAAGGGAGGCATCCGCCACCCATGCCATGCCGCCCTGAAATATGGGGTAGGTTATGCCGAGCAATTCGTTTACTCTCGTTTTTATCAAAATCGACTCTCCTTATCTCTGATAAATTTTTTGCAAGGCAATATTGCGCCTGCCTTTTTATTATATCATTGCTGTGGAAATAAATCAAGGAATGGAGATAATTTTACCGCCCGCCCGTCTGAAGGTGCGCAATTCATGAAGGCGCCCGCACCCGTTCAGCTTATCTGAAGCACGTAGAATTTGAGGTAGTGAGTTTCGTCGGCGCAAAGCAGGGAGGGGTGGTCGGGCGCCTGCGTCTTTACCTCAATACTGCGCACAGTTCTGCCGCTCTCTTTGGCGGCCTCGGCAAGCATTCTTTCAAACAGCACGCTTGTCATGTAGTGGGAGCAGGAGCAGGTTATAAGGAATCCGCCGCTCTTTACAAGTTTAATGCCCTGAATGTTTATGTCCTTATAGCCGCGGTAGGCGTCTTTGACCTCTGCGGCAGACTTGCAGAAGGCGGGCGGGTCGAGTATCACAAGGTCAAACTTTCTGCCATCGCGCCTGAAGTCGCGCAGTAGCGCAAAGGCGTCGCCGCATACGGTATTTATATTTTTTATGCCGTTCAGCTGAGCATTGCGGAGCACGCTGTCCAGCGCGGGCTGAGATATGTCGCAAGCGGTCACGCTGTTTGCTACGGTTGCACAGTTGAGCGAAAAGCCGCCGCTGTTGCAAAAGCAATCAAGAACATCGCCGCCTGCGGCGTATCTCCTTGCGGCAAACCTGTTTTCCTTCTGGTCGAGAAAGTAGCCCGTCTTTTGCCCGTTCTTTATATCGACAAGCATTTTAATGCCGTTTTCTTCTATTTCCACAAGCTCGGGCACATCGCCGTACAATACGCCCTTCACTTCCTGCATGCCCTCTTTTTTGCGCAGAGCCACGTCGCTGCGCTCGAATATGCCCTTGGGTTTGAAAATTTCGGCAAGGCAATCGCAAATAAGCTGTTTACGTATATCTATGCCGAGAGAGAGGAACTGAACGGCAAGGTAGTCACCGTACTTGTCCACGATGAGCGCGGGCAGTCCGTCGGCTTCGGCAAACACAACCCGGCAGCAATTTTCATAGCCGAGCTTGCGGCGGTAAGCCCACGCGGCGGATATCCTGTTCATGTAGAACGCCTTATCGTCCGTTTCGTCTCCGCGTATGAATATTCGCACAAGTATTTTAGAAGCATGGTTTATGTAGCCCTTGCCTATAAATTTGCCGCCGAACGAGTATACCGATGCGAGCGAGCCGTTTTTATCTTTTCCTTCTATTCTGGCTACCTCGTTGGCGTACACCCAGCTGTGGCCTTCGACTATTCGTTTTTCTTCATTCTTTTTAAGATAAATTTCGTATGCCATAGAACAAGTTTATCAAAGGTTGCGTTTAAATGCAATTATAAAAGGCAATTATTTGCCTTTTGGCATTAAAAATGTTATACTCTTTGTGGAATGAAAAAGTTACTGAAATATCTTGTAAGTTACAAGAAAGAGAGCGTGCTTGCCCCGCTGTTCAAGTTTCTTGAAGCATGCTTTGAGCTGATAGTGCCCTTTGTTGTAAAGGCCATAATAGATATCGGCATTACGGGCGGCCGCGGCACGGGCTATATAATAGGCATGTGTGCGGTGCTTGTGGCGCTCGGCGCCGTGGGGCTTATATGTGCGGTATTTGCACAGTACTTTGCCGCAAAGGCGGCGGCAGGTTTTGCAAAGTATTTAAGGCGCGACCTGTTCAACAAAATGCAGACGCTTTCCTATTCCCAGATAGATACGCTGGGTACCTCGCGCATGATAACGCGCATGACCAGCGACGTAAACCAGGTGCAGAGCGGCGTGAACATGGTTCTGCGCCTTTTTATGCGCTCGCCCGTCATCGTATTCGGCGCCATGATATGCGCATTCACCATAAGCGCCCTTGCGGGCGGCATTTTTGCGGCGGCAATAGTTGTGTTGTGCGTTGTTGTGTTCGCCATATTGCTTATAACCATACCCCTGTACAGGCGCGTGCAGGGAAACCTTGACGGCATAACGGCATATACCCGTGAATCGCTGACGGGTGCACGCGTGATACGTGCATTCTGCAACGAGGAAAAGGAGATAGAGGCCTACAACAGCCGCAACGCAGCGCTCAAACATTCGCAGACGTTCGCAGGGTGGGTGTCGGCGCTCATGAATCCGCTCACATACGCAATAATAAACATTGCCGTGATAGCGCTGCTGTATACGGGAGCGCTCAGGGTAGAGTCGGGTGCGCTCACCCAGGGCGACGTGATAGCGCTTTACAACTACATGTCGCAGATACTTGTAGAGCTTATAAAACTTGCAAACCTTATAATTACCGTTACAAAATCTTTTGCATGCGCCGGCAGGCTGAGCGAAGTGCTCGACATGCAGCCCACACTTGTAAGAGGCAACGGGAAGCGGCATGAAGGTTTTCCCTTTATAAAGTTTGATGGCGTGTGCATGAAGTATTCGCCCGACGCGGGCAATGCGCTCACCGACGTTACGTTCAGCGCGGAGCGCGGAGAAACTATAGGCGTTATAGGCGGCACGGGTTCGGGCAAGACAACGCTTGTAAACCTTATACCCCACTTTTACGACGCCAGCGAAGGCGCAGTGTACATAGACGGCGTTAACGTGAACGGCTATTCGGACGAAGATATACGCGCAAAGTGCGGTGTAGTGCCACAAAAGGCCGTACTTTTCAACGGCACCATAGCCGAAAACCTGCGCTGGGGCAAACCGGACGCGACCGACGAGGAACTTATGCGGGCGGTGGAAACGGCGCAGGCGGCAGACGTTATCGCATCCAAACGCGACGGACTGGGAGAGAGGGTAGAGCAGGGCGGCCTGAACTTTTCGGGCGGCCAGCGCCAGCGCCTGACCATTGCGCGCGCCCTTGTAAGAAAGCCCGAAATACTCATTCTGGACGACAGCACCAGCGCGCTCGACTACGCCACCGACGCGCGGCTGAGGCAGTCGCTTAAAAACCTTGACTATCACCCCACCGTATTCATCGTGTCGCAGCGCACGTCTTCGATAAGAAACGCCGACAAGATAATAGTGTTAGACCACGGCGCGGTGGCGGGAATAGGCACGCACGAACAGCTGCTTGAAAGCTGCGCGCTCTACCGCGAGATACACTATTCCCAGTACGAAAAGAAGGAGGAGGCTTAAAGTATGCGTCCCCTCAACAGCAAACAGACTGTAAAGCGAATATTCAGGCAACTCAAGGGCTATACGTTCTATATAGTACTTTCGGTATTCATGGCGCTGGTAACGGTTGCCGGCAACCTCGCCGTTCCCATATTTTTCGGCGACGCCATAAATTATATGGTCAGGGGCAATACCGACTGGGACATGATATTTTTCTATTTTGCCCTGACGGGCGGCCTTATAGCCGCAACCTGCCTGAGCCAGTGGCTGCTTAACATAATCAACAACAAAATAACCTTTTCGGTCACGCGCGACATAAGAAAGGAGATATTCGAGCACATTCACAAGCTGCCGCTGAAATACCTCGACGCGCACCCCTACGGCGATATAGTCAGCCGCAACATTGCCGACGTAGACACCTTTGCAGACGGCCTTTTAATGGGCTTTACGCAGTTTTTTACGGGCATACTCACCATAGTGGGCGCGCTTGTTATGATGTTCGTGTATAACTGGATAATAGCCATAGCCGTGTTTGTGCTTACGCCCCTTTCGCTGTTTATTGCAAAATTCATCTCGGGCAGAACGTATAAACTTTTCCGTAAAAATTCACAGATACGCGGCGAACAGACGGCGTTCATAGACGAAATGGTGGGCAACCTGAAGGTAGTGCAGGCTTTTTCGCACGAACAGGAGAACTCTGAAAAGTTCGACGAAATAAATGAAAGACTGACAAAGGCCTCGCAGGACGCAACCTTCTTTTCGTCGCTGCCCAACCCCACAACGCGCTTTGTAAACTCGCTGGTATATGCGGCTGTGGCGCTTGCGGGCGCGCTTACAATAATTTATCCTGTATTGCCTGTGGCGTTTGACATAGGCAGGCTTTCAACGCTTTTAAGCTACGCCAACCAATACACCAAGCCCTTCAACGAAATTACGGGCGTGATAACCGAACTGCAGAACGCCATTGCTTGTGCTGGCAGAATATATGAACTTATAGACGAACCGCTGCAGATACCCGACGCCCCGCAGGCAAAGACGCTTACGGACGTAAAGGGAGAGGTGAAGTTCAGCGACGTGTGCTTTTCATATTCACAGGAGCGCAAGCTGATAGAAAACCTCAACATAGCGGTAAAGGCAGGCCAGAGGATAGCCATTGTCGGCCCCACAGGCTGCGGCAAAACAACGCTTATAAACCTGCTGATGCGCTTTTACGATGTAGACGGCGGCGCCATAACGGTGGACGGAAACGACATAAGGGACGTGACCAGAAAGTCGCTCCGCTCAAACTACGGCATGGTGCTGCAGGATACATGGCTTAAAAACGGCACCATCAAGGAAAATATAGCCATGGGCAAGCCCGATGCGACCGACGAAGAGATAGTTCAGGCTGCCAAAAACGCGCACTCGCACAAGTTTATCATTCAGCTTGAAAACGGATACGATACCGTAATTTCCGAAGACGGCGGCAACCTTTCGCAGGGGCAAAAGCAGCTTTTGTGCATAACGAGAATAATGCTGTCGTTGCCGCCCATGCTCATTCTGGACGAGGCAACTTCGTCTATAGATACACGCACGGAGATGCAGATACAGCACGCCTTTGCGCAGATGATGCAGGGCAGAACGAGCTTTATTGTGGCGCACAGGTTGTCTACCGTAAAAAATGCAGACCTGATACTTGTGATGAAGGACGGCAAGATAATAGAGCAGGGCAACCACGAACAGCTTATTGCTCTCGGCGGATTTTACAATAAACTTTACAACAGCCAGTTTGCCGTTTGACGAAAGCGTTCAAACACTATATAATAGATACCGCGTGCCCCTTGCCCGGCGTTCGGGCTATGTATTTTACGCGGCACACATAAAAATAACAAAAAAAGCATTCAGCGGAGAAACAGATGCTTCAGGTAAATAACGTATCGCTGCAATATGGCAGCAAAAAACTTTTTGAAGATGTAAACCTTAAATTCACCAAGGGAAACTGCTACGGCATAATCGGCGCAAACGGGGCGGGAAAATCTACCTTCCTTAAGATACTCAGCGGCGAAATAGAGCCCAACAAGGGCGAAGTCACGCTCGATAAAACCGAGCGCATGTCCGTTCTGCAGCAGAACCAGAACGCATACGACAATGTTACCGTGCTGCGCTGCGTAATGCTGGGGCATAAGCGCCTGGTGCGCATAATGGACGAAAAGGAGGCGCTGTACGCAAAGCCCGACTTCACCGAGGCCGACGGCGAGCGTGCAAGCGAGCTCGAGGGTGAATTTGCCGAACTCGGCGGCTGGGACGCAGAGTATGAGGCGCAGACCCTTTTGAACGAGCTTGACATACCGGAAGAGTGCCACAATATGCTCATGGCAGACCTTGACGCAAAGCGCAAAGTAAAGGTACTGCTTGCGCAGGCGCTGTTCGGCAACCCCGATGTTCTTCTTCTGGACGAGCCCACCAACAACCTCGACATAAAGACGGTGCGCTGGCTGGAGAACTATTTGCTCGACTTTGAAAATACCATAATAATAGTTTCGCACAACAGGCATTTCCTCAATAAAGTATGCACCCACATCTGCGACGTAGATTACGGCAAGATAAACATGATGCTGGGCAACTATGACTTCTGGTACCAGACAAACCAGCTGCTTGCCCGTCAGCAGAAGGAGCAGAACAAGAAGAACGAGCAGAGGGCAAAGGAGCTGCAGGACTTCATTGCGCGCTTTGCGGCAAACGCATCCAAGTCCAGGCAGGCGACTTCCAGGAAGAAGGAACTTGAAAAGCTTACCATAACCGACTTCAAACCATCCCTCCGCAAGTACCCCTATATAGACTTCAAGTACGAAAAGGAACTCGGCAACGACATTCTCATTGTAGAAAACCTTACAAAGAAGGGCTACTTTGAAAACGTCTCCTTCACCGTTCAGCGCGACGACAAGATATGTATCGTTTCCGACAAGAGCACAACTATAACCATGCTCTATGACATACTAATGGGAAAGGCGCAGCCCGACGGTGGCACGGTGAAGTGGGGCAAGACGGTGACAGCCTCGTATTTCCCCGAAAATAACAACGAATACTTCCAGAACTGTGAACTTACGCTAGTGCAGTGGCTGAGCCAGTTTTCAAAAGACCACTACGAAGAATACCTGCGCGGCTGGCTGGGAAGAATGTTGTTCTCCGGCGAGGAGGCTTTAAAGCAGGCAAAGGTGCTTTCGGGCGGCGAAAAAGTCAGGTGCATGCTGGCAAAAATGATGCTTGAAGGGGGCAACTTTCTCATCTTCGACGAACCAACCAACCACCTTGACCTTGAGAGCATAACGGCGCTGAACAACGGCATGAAGAACTTTAAGGGCTGCATGCTGTTCACTTCGCACGACCAGGAACTTATGAACACCGTCGGCAACAGGGTGATAGAAATAAACGGCACAAAGACATTCGACAAGAACATAACTTACGACGAATATATCGACCTTATAACCGAATAAAACACAAAGAGCGGGTGCGCATATAAAGGTGTGCCCGCTTTTTTTGTGCAGGCAAACGAATTGTATTAAGCTTATTTTACAATATTCGACATTAAAACTCATTTTATAATAAATATTTTACATTAAATTCAGTATTATTTTACAATATTGCTTTACTTTTGCCATATTGCGTTGTATAATCTTATCGATCTAACAAAACAAAACATATTTTTTTGGAGGATTGATAGAATGAAAACAGCAAACATAGTCATACTTGAAAGCAGCGACGAATTCCTTGAAGAACTCAAGTCGTATTTCGACGGCAAAGAGGAATTCAATGTATGTGCGGTCACGGGCAGCGGCAATGCCGGCATTGGTTACATAGACCAGTACAAGCCTGACGCCGTGATACTCAACCTTGTGCTCAGCGGGCGGGACGGCTTCGGCGTGCTCGACCATATCAAGAACAACTGCCGCGACTGCAAGGCCATAGTCGTTTCGAATTTTTCAGACGAAAAGATAGTCAACTCGGCAATCGCCCACGGCGCAAGCTATTATTTTGTAAAGCCTGTAGATCCCAAGGCCGTAGCGGACAGAATAACCGACATACTTTCAGAGCGCTCTACGGGCTACGGCGTCGCCGAAGATGTGCGCGCAAAGCGCAGGGTGGCGTCTGTAGACGAAAAGATAAGCAACATATTTATTTCGATAGGCATCCCGCCGCACATCAAGGGCTATGTTTATCTGCGCGAGGGCATAAAGATGACGATAGAAAATCCCTCGATAATCAACAACGTAACAAAGGAACTTTACCCCAATATAGCAAAGAAGTTCGACACTACGCCCAGCAAGGTGGAACGCGCCATACGCCACGCCATAGAAGTGGCATGGAACCGCGGCAGGGTAGAGGCCATAAACGCCATTTTCGGCGTGAGGGTATACATAGGCAGCGAGCGCCCTACAAACAGCGAATTCATTGCCCTTGTTGCCGATAAGCTGATTCTTGAAGAGCTTCTGTAAGCGGGGCGTAGTTATTTATCTATGCACAGCGCGCCGCAATGCAAAACGACTGTATTTAACGCTCACGGGCATTAAAACGCTTGATTTTTTGCGCAGGCTATTATATAATCTAATGGCTTGCCGCTGTGGTGGAATTGGCAGACGCGCTGGACTCAAAATCCTGTGGTAGCGATACCGTATCGGTTCGACCCCGATCAGCGGCACCATAAATAATTTACCCGTACATTCCTTAAAGGTTTGCGCGGGTATTTTTATTTGTGTGAAAATCAGCCGTGCTCTGCGGTGCAAGCGTTAAGCCTCCGCACGCGAAACTATTGCCGGGTAAATAAAGTTTGCCGCTTAAAGCGCGTTTTTTATTGCTTTTAGCGACGGCAGATGTTAAAATCATTGTATGGATAAACTTGTTCTCATAGACGGCAACAGCCTTCTCAATCGTGCATTCTACGCGACCCCTGTATTTTCTACAAGGGATGGCAGGCCTACAAACGCCATTTTCGGCTTTGTAAAGCTGTATATAAAGATAGTCTCAGATTTAAAGCCCAAGTACACCGTGGTGGCGTTCGACCTCAAGGCGCCCACGTTCAGGCATGAAATGTACGATGGCTATAAGGCCACAAGGAAGCCTATGCCCGAAGAGCTTGCCGCACAGGTAGAGCCGCTCAAGGCGCTGCTTGCCGAGATGAAGATAGCCATGTGTTCCAAGGAGGGGCTGGAGGCCGACGATATAATAGGAACGCTTTCAAAGCACCTTCCCGTCCATTCATATATATATACGGGCGACCGCGACAGTTATCAGCTTGTTGACGACAAGACCGACGTATGTTTCACCAAGCGCGGCGTAAGCGACCTTTTAAAGCTGAATACAGAAAACTTTAAGGAGGTAGTGGGCATAGAGCCGCCGCAGATAGTCGACCTTAAGGCGCTTATGGGCGATAAATCGGACAACATACCCGGTGTTGCGGGCATAGGCGAAAAGACGGCCCTTTCTCTGATTGAAAAGTACGGTACGCTGGACGGGGTATATGCGCATATAGAAGATATAAAGGGAGCTACTGCCGAAAAGCTTAAAAATGGGAGGGAGTCGGCTTATCTTTCGTACAAGCTTGCAACAATTGACCGCGATTGCGACGTTACGGTAGACCTTTCTGCCTGCAGCACTCCGTTTAAATTTCCCCGCTCGGTAAGGGACATGTTTGCCGAATTTGAGTTCCGCAGCCTGCTTAAAGACAGCCTTTTCGAAGAAGAGGATAAAACTCCGACCAAAAAAGTCGCCGACTACCCTGAACTTATCAGGCACAAAAATTTTTCGTCATTCAAAGCGGCTGCCGAAGGCGTCAGCAGGTTCTGCGCCGTATTCGACGGCCCTCATCTGCACGTATATCTCGGCGGGGCGGAGCATGTGCTGACGCGCTCTGAAGACCTGCTCAGCGAATATCTCGACCATGACGACTTTATCAAGGCGCTTACTTTTCTGTTTGCACAGCCAGATAATACAGCGATTCTTGACGACGCAAAATCGGTGATGCACACGCTCGATGAGTACGGCGTTAAATTTGAGTGCAAGTTCGAAGACCTGTCGCTTGCCGTGTACCTGAGCGGCGAGGCGGGCGGCGAGACGCTGCGCGAAATATGCCAAAGACGGCTCTTCGATTACAATTACTGCGCCTATGCGGCAAACGTGCTGTACGGCGAGTACCGCTCTACAATAGAGGCCACAGGGCTAACAAGGCTTTATGAAGAGGTGGAAAAGCCGCTCGTCAGCGTGCTTTGCGACATGGAGCGCGAGGGCGTGACGGTAAGCAACGAAGCGCTCAACCTGCTTGGAAAGCAGTACAATGAAATAATAGAAAAGCTGAAAGAGGAAATTTACTCCGAATGCGGGTGTACGTTCAACATCAACTCGCCCTCACAGCTCGGCGACGTGCTGTTTGAAAAGCTGGGGCTTAAATCCGGCAAGCGCGGCAGGAACGGAAAATATTCCACCAACGCCGAAGTGCTTGAAAAACTTGCCGAAGACCACCCCGTGGCGGGCAAAGTGCTCAGGTTCAGGTTTTACCAGAAACTGCTCTCAACTTATATAGACGGCCTGCGGCCCTTTATAGGTAAACAGAACCTTGTTCATACAACTTATAATCAGACGATAACCACCACGGGCAGGCTTTCAAGCACCAACCCCAATCTGCAGAACATTCCCATAAGGGAAGAAGAGGGGAGAGAGCTGAGAAAGATATTTGTACCCCGCCCGGGCAACGTGTTCATCGACGCCGACTATTCGCAGATCGAACTTCGCCTGCTTGCCCATTTTTCGGGCTGCAAGGAGCTTATCGACGCCTACAATCAGGGGAAGGATATACATTCGATAACGGCTTCGCAGGTGTTCGGCGTGCCGCTCGGCGAAGTGACTCCCAAGATGCGCCGCGAAGCCAAGGCGGTCAACTTCGGCATAATATACGGCATAAGCGAATACGGTCTTGCGCGCAACCTGGGCATACCCTATTCAACGGCAAAACAATACATTGAAAAATATTTTGCAACCTACAGCGCCGTCAAGGAGTATATGAATTCAAACGTAGCATTCGCAAAAGAGCATGGATATGTTTCCACGCTTACGGGCAGGAGGCGCTTTATACCGGAAATAAAGTCTTCAAACGCAAACATCCGCCAGTTCGGAGAGCGTGCCGCCATGAATATGCCCCTGCAGGGTTCAAGCGCAGACATAATCAAAATCGCCATGATAAACGTTCACAGACGGCTTGAGGGCGAAGGTCTGGGCGCAAAACTCATACTTCAGGTGCACGACGAACTTGTGCTCGACTGCCCCGAATCTGAACAGGAAGTTGCCGCACATATCCTGCGGGAAGAGATGGAGAATGCCGTTGAACTGCACGTTCCGCTGACAGTGGAGGTGCACAGCGGCAAAAACTGGTATGACGCGAAATAAAAAACTGTATGCCGTGACGGGCGGCATAGGCAGCGGCAAGTCTGCCGTGTGCTCGATTATTGCCCAAGAAAATTACCCTGTCGTTTCCTGCGACGAAGTGTATGCGCGGCTGACGCGCGGCGGCAATATGGTAAAAAAACTTGAGGACGCGTTCGGCGGGGTCACTCTGCCCGACGGTTCGCTCGACAGGCATGTCCTATCGAAGCGCGTATTCGGCGACAAAACGGCGCTCGAAAAGCTTAACTGCATAACGCATGGCGAAATAATGCGTGAGCTGTTCAGACAGGCTGAGGAGGCCGAAGGCAATATCGTATTCTGCGAAGTTCCGCTGCTGTTTGAAAACAGGTTTGAAAAAAATTTTGACGGAGTGCTTGTAGTTACCAGGCCGCTCGAACAGCGCATTGCGGCGGTAATGGAGCGCAACGGCCTCAGCCGTGATGAGGTGACCGCCCGAATTGCCGCGCAATACGATTACGATGGTAACAGCTTTACGCAGTACTATGTGCTGTGCAACGACGGCAATTTACAGGAGTTATACAAAAAAGTTAAAAAAATTCTGCAAAAGATAAACAAATTGACTTGACATAATCGCGTATTTATTATAGAATAATTTTTGCTTGTGAGCGAACTGCCGCAAGTGAAAATATATGCACTCATGGCGGAATTGGCAGACGCGCAAGACTAAGGATCTTGTGGAGCGATCCATGCAGGTTCAACTCCTGTTGAGTGCACCAAGTCTTAATAGCTTGAACTTCTTTGTCATAAAAAGAATGTTCGGGCTATTTTGTTATATTGAGGAATTTGAAAAGTTCCGAACATAAAAAAAGAGGGGCACGCGGAATTCCGCGTGCCCCTCGTGCCGTTGTTCAAGGTTTGTGATATTCGGCGCAACCTGTCTGATAAATGGAAAAAATCATATACGCAATCCGCTTATGCTATTTTGCGGATTGCAGTAAACCGTCAGAGCGGTCATCCCGTGATAATCAATGGGACGTTTCCTTAATCTTTGATATTTAATTGTCTTTGAGCGCGTTCAGCCCTCCATTCGGCATAGTCCTTTTGCCCTTGCTCGGACAGAAGATACTCCCTGATTTTTGGTAACAGAACTCTCGCAAGAGATTCTATCTGATAATCGGGAATATCAAAGTCAGTTTGAATTTGTTGTTTTTTCCTCGCCATCCCCCGTTGTTATGTAGTCTGTTCGATAACTTTCCTCCTTTTAAGCGTTTATTCAGTTTTACTTGCTCCAATGATTGTCCGACGGCTTGAAGGGCTTGGGGCGATACTTGTCCAACTTGCGCTGTCTGACCGTTTCCATAACTTCTTGTAACTTGTCAGGCGCGTGTTCCCTTATCTCTCGCAGAACGTCTGCGTCGCTTTGAAGAGATTGCTTTTCACGCTCTGTCTTTTGATAAAGATTGAACACGTCGTGCTGGTCGCGTGCGCTGATTTGCAGCCGTTCTTCGAGCTGCCCGTTTTCCGCTTTGAGCTTTGCTGCCACTGCCGCGATGACAGGCAAGTCCCTTTTATTGAGCTTTCGCTTTCCGTCGTTGTACTCCCGCAAAACATCTGCTGCGGCTTGCAGAGGAGCGGTGTCGCGCCGAAGTTGTTTCTGTCTATCTTCAAGCTGTTGCGTTTTCCGTTCGGCGTGGACTTGCCTGCTTTCGGCTATGAGTTTCTTCTTTTCAGCCTCGTCCGCTCGCAGTTCAGCTTGGTCTGCCGCCTCGCTCATCTTCTTTAACTTGTAAGCCGCCGTGTCAAGGTGCTTTGCCGTACTTCCCTCTTTGCCGCGTTGTAAATTCCATTTCTTGCCAACGACAGAGTGGAAGTCTGTTTGCAAGTTCTGTAACTCTTTTCTGTCAAAGAGAGTTTTCGCACATAACCTGCCGTCGGCTATCGGAATTAAATTCAGATGAAGATGAGGCGTGGTTTCGTCTATGTGGACGACCGCCGAGATGATATTCTCCTCGCCGTACCGCTCCGCAAAGAAACGAGTACAGTCGACAAAGAATTGCTGTTGCTCGCCCGACGACAGCCTACTGAAAAACTCTCTGTCCGAACCCACGACAAAGGAACACATAAGCACGGCGTCTTTGCGTACTTTCGTGGGCAGGTCGAGAGCCTCAATCTTATCGTTGACAAATTGCGTGTACGACCGCTGCCTTTTGATAATGTTGTAATTGTTCCGCGTGCGCGTGAAGTCTATCTGCGGGTTGACCGCCTGATAAGTTTCGTCGCGCTCGTTCTCCTGTTCGACGGGTGCAATGTCCGTCTTGTGATACTTTTCCATGTGACAAACTAAGTAGCTTATAATTTTCACCTCCTGTTACTTCTTGATAAAAAGCCTCGCAGAGCCCACTAAACTTCGGCACGAAGTATAGTGGGCTATACTTCTCGTCGAAACAAAAAGTGGTTGCTTGCTATTTGTACGCTGTTTGCTTCCTGAAATAAGGTTTTTATTGTGCCGTAAATCATCACTATGTTACAGCTATGTCCGAACTATTACGGCGGTCTGTTTGTTGGTTGTCTATTCATAATTCACCTCCAAGTTTGATTTATTTTTATCTTTACCCACGCCGAAGAGGTATGGGTGCGATAGCCGAATAATGGCATAAAAAAGTCGCTGACACCTTTGAAGTAATCACCGACTTGTACCTTATTTAGCAACTCCTCATTGCTCTATGGTGGTCAACCATTCTGTTAAGTTGTCGTTTGATTTTTCCTTGCTCGCCTCTACCTGAAAAATTGTACGCTGAAAAAACCCATCTTCGCTCGACGAAAAACTGACCTAAAACGTGGCTTTACACCTAAAAAAGCGTATACTTATAAAGCCCCGTTATGGCTCGTCTTTCAGACGGCTCGGGTTGGTTCCCGCCGCGCCTTTATTTCGCGCGGCAACTTCGGAGCATACAACTCCGCGGCGCAATCTTGTTATGCGCCCTCTCTCCCTCAGAGGGAGTAACGCCATACAAAAAATCAACGTACGGCAAAAGAGTACAGGCTAATTTCACGCCTGTACTCTTGCATTATAACATATCGTTCGCCACAAGTCAATAGAAATATAAACATTTGTTTGTGATATATTGTCGATTTCGATTATTTACAAAGCGCAATCGCCTGTTTGCCCGACAGATGCTCTATGGTAAATTCGAGAATGCACAGAGCCGGATATTCGCGTTCTATCTCTCTGCGCCTCGCCTCTGCGCTTTCGTCGGGGCAATACTTTATCGCCAGCTTATTTATAGCTTCAAGTTTTTCCTTTTCGTCTGAGGCAATGCGCACCTTTCCGAATGCAATGACGCTGCAAAAGTATGTAGTAAACTCTTGCGGGACTATGTCGTCCTGCGCGATAACGCAAAAGCTCGCTTTGCCGCACCTCTTTACGGCGTCGATTTTATGCCCGCTCTTCGCGCAATGAAAATAGAGTTTTCC
>ERZ1090869.222-NODE-222-length-31567-cov-6.702463_pt1 | contig 31567 bp, 23 predicted proteins | sample MGYA00478474_ERZ1090869 | MGnify/ENA primary metagenome ERZ1090869 (study PRJEB33644, sample SAMEA5815748) | chicken gut metagenome | biome: Chicken; feature: Gastrointestinal Tract; material: Caecum | place: Ireland | collected 2019-01-01 | study: A study of the... | reverse complement strand
CTGCAAAGATCTTCTGCATTATAAGATCGACCCGGATAAATGTAAGGGATGCACGCTCTGTGCGAGAACATGTCCGGCGGATGCGATCATCGGCAGCGTGAGAGAAGTGCATATGATTAACCCGGAGAAATGCGTAAAATGCGGCGCTTGTATGGAAAAATGCAGATTCGGCGCGATTTACAAAGAATAAATGGAGGGTAGAGAAGATGGAAAATGTCAATTTGAAAATTAACGGCTTAAATGTTACTGCCCCGGCAGGCTCTACAATCCTGGAAGCTGCACACGCGGCGGGCATCCGCATTCCTACCCTGTGCTATTTAAAAGAAATCAACGAGATCGGCGCATGCCGTATGTGTGTTGTAGAAGTAAAGGGAGCAAGAAACCTGGTGGCGGCCTGTGTCTATCCTGTCTCGGAGGGCATGGAGGTGCTGACCAATACGCAGAAACTGATCGATTCACGGAAACGGACGCTGGAACTTCTTCTGTCTGTGCATGACAAAAAATGTCTGTCCTGCGTCAGAAGCGGGCACTGTGAATTACAGGAACTCTGCCAGGAACTGGGCGTGGAGGATGAAGATCATTTTGCGGGAGAAATGCCGCACTATGAGCCCGATACCAGCGCTGTACATATGGTCAGAGACAATAACAAATGTATTCTCTGCCGCCGCTGCTCTGCGGTGTGCGAGAAGGTGCAGTCTGTAGGCGTGATCGGCCCGAACAACAGAGGATTTGCCACATTTATCGGCTCAGCATTCGGGATGGGACTGGGTGATACAAGCTGCGTGGGATGCGGTCAGTGTATTGCAGCCTGTCCGACAGGAGCCCTGTATGAGAAAGACAATACCGACGCCGTGCTGGCGGCGATCGCAGATGAGACCAAATACGTGGTCGTGCAGCCTGCCCCCTCTGTCCGTGCCGCTCTTGGTGAAGAATTCGGATACCCCATGGGAACGGATGTTGAAGGAAAGATGGCGGCCGCCCTGAGAAGGCTCGGGTTTGACAAAGTGTTTGACACAGACTTCAGTGCAGATCTCACGATTATGGAGGAAGCCAATGAATTTATCGGCCGGGTGGCAAACGGCGGGGTGCTTCCCATGATAACCTCCTGTTCCCCGGGATGGATCAAGTACTGCGAACACTATTATCCCGACCAGCTGGCCCACCTGTCCAGCTGCAAATCGCCCCAGCAGATGTTCGGCGCTGTCACGAAGACATACTATGCCGAGAAAATGGGGCTTGACCCGAAAGATATCGTCTGCGTCAGCGTGATGCCCTGTACGGCCAAAAAGTTCGAGATCCAGAGAGACGATCAGGACGCCGCGGGCGTTCCAGATGTGGATATCTCTATTACAACAAGGGAGCTTGCGCGGCTCATCCGCAAGGCCGGCATCAATTTCCGCGCTTTGCCGGAGGAAGGATTTGACGACCCGCTGGGCGAGTCCACAGGAGCCGGCGTGATCTTCGGCGCCACCGGAGGAGTTATGGAAGCGGCGCTTCGCACCGCGGTGGAGACTCTGACAGGTGAAACCCTTGAAAATGTAGAATTTACAGAAGTGCGAGGCACAGACGGCATCAAGGAAGCGACATACAATGTGGCGGGAATGGATGTGAAAGTGGCTGTGGCTTCAGGCTTAAGCAACGCAAAGATGATCATGGATAAAATCCGGGCCGGTGAAGCGGATTATCATTTTGTGGAGATCATGTGCTGCCCGGGCGGATGCGTCAACGGCGGCGGCCAGCCCCAGGTTCATGCGGATGTGAGAAACTTTGAAGACGTGAAAGCAATCCGTGCGAAGGCACTGTATGATAATGATGCGGCAAAGACCCTGAGAAAGTCCCATGAAAATCCTTCTATTAAAAAACTGTATGAGGAGTATCTGGGAGAACCGGGAAGCGAGAAGGCACATCATATCCTGCATACAACATACGTGGAGAGAAGTATCAACTGACGGATTTGAATCTGTCGGGGCACGGAATTGGCAGAGCCTGCGAAAACAGGCGGTTACAAACTGTGTTGAAAAACCTATTCGAAAATACGGGGCGTGTGGTTTCGCTTCCGTTCCGCGGTTGAAGAAAAACTAAGAAACCTGACGACAGGCTAAAAGCAAAATTTACAACAGAAAACTCACATCCGTTCGGACAATTCTGTTGTAAATTTCAACGCCCGTCGCCAGGTTTCAACTTTTTTATCAACCGCTCCATAGTCAGCGAAACCGCACGCCCCGCATCTCAGATACACTCTCCACGCGGAGCATCCCGGTCAGTTTCGGACGGTTTACCTGTCAAGTTCATTTCGCCAAATCTGAATGTTCCAGTTCATCTATAAGCTGTAGAATCACGCTTTCATTTTCTTCTAGTTCCGCTGCTATTGCAGCAGGTGATTTCTGTTTTGCCAGTTTCTTTTGTATAAGATCTTTCATTTTTTTTATTTCTCCGGCTCGTTCTCCCTCGGCCAGCCCTTCCTTTTTTCCTTTCTCCCACGCGGCTTCCCGTTCCTGCCGGATATGTTTGTCCTGGTCATATTCATAAATACTCACGTTTTTCGCCTCCGCTCGGTTTTTCTCCAGAAACTCCTTCAGAATCCCCTTGTTAATGCATTCCGTAATCGCCTTTTCCACTGCCTCTGAAACGGGCAGCCTTTTTGCGTATTTTCTTACCCGGCTGGTGTACTCCGCATATTCCCACAGGGTGTGACTTGCCTGCATCAGTTCCGGGTCATCCCAGAGAGGAGGTCTGCGAGGTAAAGCAGAAAACGCAATGGGAGGTTCGGACTGTAAGTAGACTGGTGCTCATACAGGGAAAGACGGGCGTCCAAAAGAACTGACAGGTCATTTTTCATGGACATATAGATCGCATTTTCCAGGGTGTTGATCTCCAAAAGCTCCGGATCTTTATAGTTTTTTCCGCTTACTGCATTGTACAGTTCCAACAGGTTTTTCCGCTCTTCAAAAATCATCACAAAGAGTCGGGACTTGTAGAGTCGGTTTGGTTTCTTATCCATTCAGATTCCTCCTTTTTCGGTTGTAATGCCGCAGGAGGCTAATATCTCTGAAACCTCGCTGCGCTGTATTGATTGGGAATAAAGCATTGAGATTTCATATGACATATAAATCAGAAAATCCGACACAGCAGACGCTGTAAAGATCAGAACTGCCAGAAATGTAAATGCTTTATGGATATAGTAACACAGTCTGCCTCAATTAACTACTTAGAATTACAAAAAAATTGCATTTGTGTAGGAAGGGACACCATACGGTACTTTTTGGAGAACATCAGGAAGGGAATAAGATGGACTTATGCCGGACAGAACTCTGGTTTTTGTACAACATCTTCAGCGCCAGGCGTGTCTTCACCACTTACGAATTCACTTACGAATTCAAATTGACTTTTTATCTGCCCGCTGATACAATAAGAAAAATAAATATCTGCCGGCGCTTTATCACCGGGTAAAGCGCCGTTATTTAAGCATTCAGAACTTAACCGCAGGTACGGCGCTTTTTGTAATGGCGACGAGCCAAAGTCCGGGCTTGCCTGAGCCCCTGGCGACCGCTTACAATTTCGGAATGTGCCTTTTGGCACTTCCGGTGATGGTGTTATAAGGTTAATTCCTGGGTGCATTTTATTTCAGGAGGGATTATGGAGATTAAGTTTTATAATGCGCTGCCGGAGGAAGCGGCGGCAATCCGCACGGAAGTGTTTATCGAGGAACAGGGGTTTAAAAACGAACTGGATGACATGGATTCTTGTGCAGAACATCTTGTTGCATTTGAAGGCGATAAACCTGTCGGAACCTGCCGCTTTTTCAGGGAGGAGGACGGACAGGACGGCTATATAGTGGGAAGGATCGCCGTGAAAAAGGAATATCGCGGACAGGATATCGGCACGGAGCTGCTGAGAGCCGTTGAAAAAGCGGTGAAGGCAAAAGGGGGAAGCCGGCTCCTTCTTCATGCACAGGTCAGAGTAAAAGAATTCTATGAAAAACAGGGATATACTCCCTTTGGGGAGATTGGATCCGAAGAGGGGTGTCCGCATATCTGGATGTACAAAAATGTGGATTGAGCATGGCGGAACGGCAATAAGGTGAAATCAGGGAGGAGATACATGGACTTTGAGACAATGATCAGATCCCGGTGCCTGATCACGGATGGGGCGCTGGGAACCTACTATGGCGAGAAATATGGAGAAAGATCCCGGGCGCCTGAACTGGATAATCTGACAGAACCGCAGAGGATTGAGATGATCCACCGGGAATATATCAGAGCAGGAGCGGATATTCTCAGGACAAACAGTTTTTCGTCGAATACGCAGACTCTCTGCCCGGATCCAGACGGACGGATGACGAGAGAGGAAAGACTGGATGCTGTCTATGAGAATGTTTCTGCAGCCTGCCGGATCGCACGGTCTGCAATAGATAAGGAAAAGGCGGATTCAGAAGGAAACGGGAATACTCTGAGAGAGGTCTATATTGCCGGAGATATCGGACCGGTGCCGGAGCACGGCGAAGACGAGGGGCAAAGTGAAAATATAACCGAGGAATATAAAATGATGGCAAAGGCACATCTTGACGCGGGGATAAAGCTGATCTGGTTTGAGACATTTTCTGATTTTGAACGGATCATTGCTGTGGCTGAGTGGATCAAATCCGTCAGTGACGCTTTTATTATGGCAAGTTTCTCGGTCAATATGTTTGGATATACAAAATCCGGGATCAGCGCAAGGGAATTGATCAATACCGCGAAAGAAAGCGAATCGATCGACGGGATCGGATTTAACTGCGGGATCGGCCCGTCCCATTTGAACAGGCTGCTGAAGCGGCAGGATCTGGGCGATCTGATCGTATTTGCAGCACCGAACGCCGGATATGCGGATCGGATCGAAAACAGAAGTATTTACCGGGATAATGCGGGATATTTCTGTGAAGCGATGAACGAGACGGCGGCTTTGGGCGTGAACATAATCGGCGGCTGCTGCGGGACAAATCCATCCTACATAAAGAAACTGGCTGAGGCAGTCGGCCATCGTCCTGTTGCAAAAAGGCTGGAAGACCGCCCGGAGCAGAGAGCCGGGACAAAGATCCGTTATGACAATAATCCTTTTATAAAGAAAATCTATTCAGGAGGAAAGGCGGTCATTGCCGAGCTCGACCCGCCGTTTGACGGAAATGATAAAAAGATGACGGATGCAGCTGAAGTCCTGAAAGATGCAGGCGTTGAGATGATTACTTTTTCAGATTCCCCTATGGGGAAGATGCGCGCTTCGGCGGCGCTGTCAGCAGTGAAGATCGGAAACCAGCTTCAGATTGAAACAATGCCCCATATTGCGTGCAGGGACAGAAATGTGATCGGGATCGGCTCGGAAATACTGGGAGCATACATGAATGGCATCCGCAATTTTTTATTTGTGACGGGAGATCCGGTTCCGTCTGACAGCAGGAATATCATTACGTCTGTATACGACTATCACTCAGTGACTCTGATGAATTATGTAAAACAGCTGAACCGGGAACATTTTTCTGAAGATCCGATCGCCTATGGCGGCGCGCTTAACTACGGAAGAAAGAATATTGATGCAGAGATCCGAAGGATGCAGAAAAAATGTGAGGCGGGAGCGTCATTTTTCCTGACCCAGCCGATTTATTCCGATGAAGATATAGATAGAATCCGTTACATAAAAAGCAGGATCGATACCAAGATCATATGTGGGATCATGCCGCTGGTCAGTTACCGGAATGCAATGTTTATGAAAAATGAAATTACGGGAATTCACGTGCCGGACGAGATCATCGCGCAGTATGACAAGAACATGAGCAGGGAGGAAGCCCAGGCTGCAGGAGTGAGGATAGCGGCGGAGACGGCAGAAAAATTGTATGAGACAGCAGATGGATATTATTTTATGGTGCCGTTCAACCGGGCGTCAATGATCGCGGAGATTTTACAGAAAATAAAGCCGCAGACAACATAAGGAAGCATAGTTCAAGGAGGAGTGAACTTGCATTTCAGAGAGTTTCAGCAAGGAGTTTCTTCTGCACTGATACAAATTATCCGGGAAACGTCATGCCGGAGTTAAATATTTGGCGGTAAGTATTGAAAAAAAATATTGAAAAGATTATAATAACCGTGTTTAGGGAACTACGGAAATATTGTACTTCTTCAGAGGAGGAACTTATGATAAACGATTCATATTATGATGATTATGACTTAAAAGAAAATCTGCATTTCGATTCCAAAACAGTACACGGCGGGCTAGGCTGCGATCCGATCACAGGAGCTGTCAGCTTCCCTATTTTCCAGACGGCCACGTTCCGCCACCGGGATTTTCAGATATCCACAGGATATGACTACACGAGGCTTCAGAACCCTACAAGGCAGGAACTGGAGCGCACCATGGCTATCCTGGAGGAAGGCCTGGAAGGGTTCGCATTTTCAAGCGGACAGGCAGCAAATATGTCTGTATTTGGAATACTTAAACCAGGAGACCACGTGATGATGTCTGATGACATTTACGGCGGTACTTACCGTATGTGTGAGGATGTATTCAGCGCGGCGGGATGTGAGTTTACGTATCTTGATATGGCGGATATGGATCAGGTGGAAGCCGCTCTTCGTCCGAATACGAAGATGCTCTATATTGAGACGCCTACCAATCCGATGATGAAAGTGGCCGATATCGCCCTTCTTGCACAGTTTGCAAAAAAACACGGACTGCTTTTTGTGGTGGATAATACTTTTATGACGCCTTATTTCCAGAGACCGCTCACTCTCGGAGCGGACATTGTGGTACACAGTGGGACTAAATATCTCTGCGGCCATAACGACGTGATCGCCGGCATTGTTGTTGTCAACAGTCCCGAGCTGGCGGAACATTTTCGTCTGCAGTTAAAAACGCGGGGAAATGGTCTTGCGCCGTTTGATTCCTGGCTGATACTGCGCGGACTTAAGACGCTGTCTCTGCGCATGAGAAAGCACGATGAAAACGCACAGAAGGTCGCTCACTGGCTGCGCGGCCACGAAAAGGTGAAAAAGGTATACTATGTGGGATTTGAGGATCATCCCGGGTACGAAGTTAACAGAAAGCAGAGCACCGGGTTCGGCGGCATGATCTCCTTTACGCTGGACAGACCGGAAACGGTTCGGAAGCTGCTCTCTGGAGTAAATATGATCTTATTCGCCGAGAGTCTTGGGGGAACGGAGACTCTGATCACTTATCCTCTGACACAGACGCATGAATCCATCCCGGCTGATATCAGAGAGAAACTAGGCATCAACGAGTGTTTTGTGCGCATTTCTGTGGGTATTGAGCACGTGGACGATATCATTGCAGATCTGGAACAGGCTCTGGCCTGAGGAGGAAAGATGAAAGTACCATTTACAAAAATGCAGGCTTATGGGAATGACTATATCTATATAAATACCATTGCCCATCCGGTGGAAGATCCGGGCCTGCTTTCAAAGAAAATATCAGACCGGCATTTTGGCGTGGGTTCTGACGGACTGGTTCTTATCTGTGCGTCAGAAATCTGTGATTTCCGTATGCGTATATTCAACCCTGACGGCACAGAGGCTGAGATGTGTGGAAATGCCCTGCGGAGTACGGCAAAATATGTCTATACTTACGGGCTGACAGAGAAAAAAGAATTCACGATCGAGACACTTGGAGGCATTAAGCGTCTGGAGCTTACTGTGACTGACAAAGAGGTGACGGATATCCGGGCTCATATCGGGACCCCGGTTTTTGAGCCTGCCAGTATACCGGTGCTTACAGACGGTGATAGGTTCCTGGAGCAGCCTGTACAGGCGGGAGACCGGACTTTTACTGCATCGTCCCTTTCCTGGGGCAATCCCCATACGGTTATTTTTGTAGAGGATGTGGACGCTGTCGATCTGGAAACATACGGCCCTCTGCTTGAACATGCATCGTGCTTCCCAAGACGGACCAATGTAACGTTTGCCCAGGTCGTGGACCCGGAGCATATCCGCATCCGGGAATGGGAGAGAGGAACCGGGGAAACATTGGGATGCGGAACCGGATGCTGTACGGCTGTGGTGATCGGAGCGCTGCTTGGCAGATGTGCGTCTGCTGTGGAAGTGACGCAGCCGGGAGGCGTGCTGAAAGTAGAGCAGCACGAAGACGGTTCTGTGTCCATGCAGGGTCCGTCCTATATTGTTTTCCAGGGAGAATACGAGTATGAAGCTTAAGCAATTACTGGCCGATGTAGAGTATACGCAGATACACTGGCCGGAGACAGAAGATTTTGATATAGAGATCACAGCGGTTACCAGCGACTCCAGAGAGGCGGCGCCGGGCGCGCTGTTCGTGTGTATCAAAGGATTTCTGGCCGACGGGCATGATTATATTGAGAAGGCGGCGCAGGCAGGGGCGTTTGTTTTTATCGTGGAGCATATGCCTGAGAAGCCTGTGGATGCAGTCCTGATACAGGTGGAGGATTCCAGGGAAGCCATGGCGCATATTTGCGCGGCCTGGTTCGGACATCCGGCTGACCGTATGGTCATGATCGGCCTGACCGGGACAAAGGGAAAAACGACTACGGCCCATATGGTAAAAAAAATCCTTGAGGAATCCGGAAAAAAGACAGGAATGATCGGGACCATCGGCGCATATATCGGGACGGAAAAGATTCCTACCAAAAATACCACTCCGGGACCCTATGAACTGCAGAAGATCCTTTCCCATATGGAGAAAGAGGGATGTACTCATGTGGTGATGGAAGTCTCATCCCAGGGGCTGAAGCAGCACCGCACCACCGGCATTACTTTCCGGTACGGTGTTTACCTGAATATTTCCCCCGATCATATCGGTGCAGGGGAACATGCGGATTTCGAGGAATATCTGGCATGTAAGAAGCTGCTGTTCAGACAGACGCAGTGTGCAGTCGTGAATTTGGAGGACAGCCATGCGGAAGAGTTTTTAGCACTTTCTGACAATAAAATTACGTTTTCTCTTGACAGGGAAAGCGACTATCGGGCAGCGGATATTCAAAATATCTGGGAACCGGGATTTCTGGGAGTGTCTTTTCAGCTTCTCGGAAGAGACAACGGCAGGATACTTCTGAACATGCCGGGTGAATTTAATGTGGAAAATGCAATGGCGGCTATCTGCATTGCCCGTGAGGAAGGGATTGACATGGATACGATCCGTTCCGCTCTGAAGAAAGTCTTTGTGAAGGGGCGTACCCAGCTTATACAGGATGCGGCTCACTTTACGACCTTTATTATTGATTATGCGCACAATGCCCTCAGTATGGAGAGCCTGCTGCATATGCTGAAAAATTATCATCCGAAACGGCTTATCTGCCTGTTTGGCGGCGGCGGAAATAAGCCGCGCCAGAGACGCTTTGATATGGGAGAAGCTGCCGGAAAATATGCGGATCTGACGATCCTGACTATGGATAATCCCAGATATGAGGATATGGATGAAATAAACAAGGATATTATCCGGGGGCTTGACGTACACGGAGGAGCCTACCAGGTCATTCCTGACAGGAAGGAAGCGATCCACTATCTGATCGACCATTGCGGAAAAGACGATATTGTGGCGCTGATCGGAAAAGGTCACGAGGAATATCAGGAAGTCCGGGGAGTAAAATATCCGTTTTCCGAGGAAAAGATAGTCCGGGAATATCTGCAGACAAAATAACAAATATCCGATATAATAAATACAACGTGTAGCATTTAACTGCGTAAAACCAGTTCAAGTGCTGCACGTTTTTCTGATATAAGAATATTTGGCAGAAGAGAAGCCCCTTAACTACTTTCCGAGAACTCCGGCTCTATGGTACAATAATTGCACAAAGCTCGATTCGGACCGCTGGAGCGATCCGTCCTGCTGCGCAGGAATTATACCGGGAGCTGCGGTTTGATAATCGGAAAGAAAAGGAGGATATGCCAAGATGAAAGTCATAGACTTTAAAGACGCAAAATGCCGTCACTGTTATAAGTGTGTCCGCCACTGCGCCGTAAAGGCCATTACTGTCAGAGACGAACAGGCCCGTATCATGGTTGATCACTGCATCAACTGCGGCAGGTGCCTGGAAGTCTGTCCCCAGAACGCCAAGACATTTGCCAGCGACCTGGACCGGGTAAAGGGATTTCTGAGACAGGGCGTTAAGACGGTAGTTTCTATCGCGCCGTCCTATGCAGGTGTGCTGGATTTTGACACGCCGGGCCAGGTTGTGGACGCCCTGGAACGGCTGGGATTTGCGGAAGTGAGGGAAACGGCTGAGGGAGCGGCCCTTGTGACCAATGAGTACAAGAAACTGGTGCGGCAGGGGGATATGACCAATATTATCACTACATGCTGTCCCAGTGTAAACGACCTGATCGAAAAATATTATCCTGACTGTGCAAAGCTCATGGCTCCTGTTGTTTCTCCTATGATCGCCCACGGGCGCTACATCAAAAAACTTTACGGCCCGGAGGTAAAAGTAGTATTTTTAGGTCCCTGTATTGCCAAGAAGCAGGAGGCTGCCGGAGATGAGAGAGTAGCCGGAGCGATCGACGGTATTCTTACCTTTGAAGAACTGGCAGACTGGCTGAAAGAAGCGGGTATTGACATTCACGCCTGTAAAGATAAGCCTGTAGGCAATCCGGATCCGGAGATCAACCGGCTGTATCCGGTCAGCGGAGGCGTCATCCAGTCAGTGATAACAGAGGAAGAGGCAGACAGCTATCACAAGGTGTTTGTGGACGGTCTTGAAAACTGTATGGAAATGCTGGAGTGCCTGAGAAAGGGGGAACTGGATCACTGCTTTATTGAAGCAAATGTATGTGAGGGCGGCTGTGCAAAGGGTCCCGCATCTGCTCACTGGAATACGTCTTATGTAAAGACAAAGGTGAAAATTGAAAAGGGCGTATCTTACAAGGCTGCCAGAAACCTGCCGGACATGAGCGGAGCAGAGATGGCAAAGAAATTCGGAGAACGGAGCATTTCAGATCCAATGCCTTCTGAGGAGCAGATCACCCGGATCCTGCGCTCCACCGGGAAATATTCTCCCGCCGATGAACTGAACTGCGGCGCCTGCGGATATTCCACCTGCCGGGAAAAAGCTGTGGCTGTCTTCCAGGGAAAAGCAGAGTTGTCCATGTGCATGCCCTATGCTCTGACAAAAGCAGAGTCCATGTCCAACGTGGTGCTGGATGCAACACCGAATATGATCTTTGTCATTGGAAATGATATGAAGATCCTGGACTGTAACCGGAAAGGACAGGATCTGCTGGGGGTAGGCCGTGAAGAGGCAGTGCAGCGGTACATATTTGAATTTATCGAGACAGGAGATATTGAGGGAGCGCTCCTGACCAGGGAGTCTGTCCTGAACAAAAAAGTAAAGCTCGAAAACGGCCGGATAACTGCGGAAGAGAGCATTGTATATATCGAAAATCTGGATGCAGTCCTTGTTATGTTCCGGGATGTGACAAGGGAGGAAAAGATGAAAGAACAGCACTATAATCTTAAAGTTGAGACCGTAGAGATGGCTCAGAAGGTCATAGAGAAACAGATGATGGTGGCTCAGGAGATCGCGGGGCTTCTTGGCGAGACGACGGCGGAGACAAAGGTGACTCTGACAAAACTCCGCGACTCCATCCTGAACGAGGAGGATCAGGCCTATGAGTGTTAGCATAGACGTGGCCTGGAGAAGCCTGAACAAATATCAGGAGGAACTGTGCGGAGATAAAGTTGAGATCGTGAAAACCGGTGATTCGGATATTGTGATCCTGGCCGACGGTATGGGCAGCGGAGTAAAGGCAAATATTCTCGCCACACTGACGTCAAAGATCCTGGGTACGATGCTGAACGAGGGGGCTGCTATCGAATCCTGCGTGGAGACCATCGCCAGGACGCTCCCCATCTGCAAAGTGCGGAAAGTCGCTTATGCTACTTTTTCCATTCTCCAGATCTTTCACAGTGGCCAGGCCTATCTGGCCGAATTTGACAATCCGTCCTGTATATTTATCCGGGATGGGAAAATCGTGGATTATCCCTATGAGGTCCGGGAGATCGAAGGGAAGAAGATCCATGAATGCCGCTTCCGGGTAAAGAAAAACGACTGCTTTGTGCTGGTGAGCGACGGAGTGATCTACGCCGGGGCCGGTTCGATCCTGAATATGCAGGGGTGGACATGGGAGGCTGTGGCTGAGTATACGCTCAAATGTACGAGGCAGACGATGTCCGCCTCCCGTCTGGCGGTTCTGTTAAGTCAGGCCTGTGACGAGCTGTATGAAGAAAAGCCGGGAGACGACACGACGGTTGCAGTCGCCCGGGTGATCGAGCGCCGGATCGTCAGCCTCTTTACCGGACCGCCAAAGGATAAGAAAGACGATGAGCGGCTGATACATGATTTTATGCATTCTGAAGGGAAAAAGGTCATTGCCGGCGGGACCAGCTCCAACATAGCTGCGCGTATTCTGGGGAAAGAGATCATAACCCAGGCGGACAGCTGCAGCCCCGACGTGCCTCCCATGGCTTCGATCGAGGGGATCGATCTGGTGACAGAAGGCGTGCTTACTCTCGGCGGATGCTTAAAACTGCTGAACAAATATGTGAGCGGGGAGTTTGACGCAGAATTTTTCGACGAGCTGGATGCGGACAACGGGGCGTCCCGTCTGGCACGTCTCCTGATCGAGGAATGTACGGAACTGAATCTGTTCGTCGGCACAGCGGTGAATGATGCGCACAAAAATTCCGAACTTAGCTTTGAACTGAGCATGAGAATGAATATAGTAGATCAGCTTGTCCGCACAGCGGAAAAGATGGGGAAAAATGTCACGGTAAAGTATTACTGATATAAGCCGGAGGCAATATACAGCGGAGATTACGGTGTGGAATCTCTGCTGTATATTGTCAGGTGAGTTTACAGAAGTTCTTCAAATGTGTCGTAAAAGGTTGGATAAGAGACATCCACACACTTGCTGTCAAGGATATGGGTGCGGCCTTCTGCTGCCAGAGCAGCAATGCTGAATGCCATGGCGATCCGATGATCCAGAAGAGTGTGTATAGAAGCGCCTTTCAGCCTGCCGCCGTTGATGATCATGCCGTCGGGAGCAGGCGTAATGTCGCAGCCCATTGCCTTCAGGTTATCTGTGACAGTTTCAATACGGTCAGTTTCCTTCACTTTCAGTTCCGCTGCATCACGGATGATGGTTGTGCCCTCTGCTACGGCAGCCATGACTGCGATGATGGGAATCTCATCAATGAGAGCGGGGATGATATCTCCTTCGATGACAGTACCGTGTAGACGGCTTGTTTTCACCGTGATGTCAGCGATTTTCTCACCGCCTTCAGTCCGTTCGTTGCTGAGTTCGATCTGGGCTCCCATATCTTCGCATACCTTCAGCATACCGGCACGGGTAGGATTGATGCCCACATTGGTAATCCGGATCTCCGAGTCCGGCACGATCAATCCTGCGGCAATAAAGTAGGCTGCAGAAGAAATGTCCCCGGGCACAGTGATTTTCTGGCCGTGCAGTTCCCCGCAGGGGCGGATGACCGCTGTGGTCCTGGAACAGTCCAGATTGTGGACAGAACGGATATCTGCTCCGAATTCTTTCAGCATCAGCTCCGTGTGGTTTCGGGAAAGGCCGGGTTCTGTCACCGATGTCTCCCCGTCGGCATAAAGCCCCGCAAGTAAAATGCATGATTTTACCTGTGCGCTCGACACAGGTGAATCGTAGTGTATGCCATGAAGCCGGGAAGGAGTGATACAGAGCGGCGCACATCCGTTGCCAGGAATGCTGGTGATGTCTGCCCCCATCTGTGTCAGGGGATCTATGATCCGTTTCATGGGGCGGGAATTCAGTGACTCATCCCCGGAAAGTCTTGACTCAAAGGGCTGTCCCGCCAGGATGCCTGAGAGCAGGCGGGTTGTGGTGCCGCTGTTTCCCACATCCAGGATGTGAGATGGGGCGGAAAGGCCGTGAAGTCCTTTTCCGTGGACAGTGACTGTGGATCCCTCCTGCCGGATATCAATGCCGAGAGCCCGGAAACAGCGTATAGTAGCCAGGCAGTCCGCACCCGGGAGAAAATTGTGGATTTCCGTCGTGCCTTCCGCAATGGAGCCGAACATAATACACCTGTGGGAGATCGATTTGTCCCCCGGAACGGAAACGGTTCCTTTCAGTCCTGTAATACCGCATAATTCCATAGTGATTTGCTTCCTTTCTTTTATCTGCTATTTATCTGCCCTTGTATGGAAAGGGTACGGTTCATACAATATCTTATACTTCGTATACAATATACCGGTATTTCTGGAGCAATGCCGCTGCTTTTGTGCAGGAAGCTTCCTGATAAAATTCGATACGGAGCACTCCCTCCTCAAATTCACGGTTGTGTACAATTCCGATATTTTTGATATTGATGTTGTTGCTGGCCAGAATTGTGGCAATGGTTGCGATCCCTCCTGCCTCGTCTATGATATCGCAGTAAAGAGCAAACTGTTTTTTGATGGGGCCGGCAGAACTGTTTGGCATGGAGTCTCTGTAATCCCGTGACGATTCAAAGAGAGAGTAAAGAGCAGTCTCGTTTCCTGCATCGACGGAAATCTTTGCCTTTTGCAGCGATTCAATGTAATTGCCCAGTATGCGGGAAATGTTGTCTTTGTTCTTCAGGCACACCTGCTGCCACATTACCGGGGAGGAAGAAGCGATGCGTGTGATATCTTTAAATCCTCCGGCGGCCAGAGCTTTCATCAGTTCATCCTCTGTATCTGTATCATGGACAAAATTAACCAGTGTAGCCGCGATAATATGAGGCAGATGACTGATCGTGCCGGTAATAAAATCGTGTTCCCGGTAGTCCAGAACGATCGGGAGCGCCTTCAGAGACCTGATAAAGCTTTTGTATGTTTCGACCTTTTCCCTGCCCACCTTTGCAGATGGGGTCAGAACGTAATATGCATTTTCGATCAGATGCGCCTTTGCATTACTGAAGCCGCTTTTCTCAGAACCGGCCATGGGATGTCCGCCGATAAAGTTCTCTTCCATATCAAGGGCGATAACCTCCTCATGGATGGATGTTTTGACGCTTCCCACATCCGTCAGGATACAGTCTTTCCCGGCCAGATCTTTTAACTGTGCCAGATACGCCGCATTATATGCGACAGGTGTGCACAGAAAGATGTAGCTGCAGCCGCGGAAATTTTCGTCAATAGAAGAGCAGGCAGTGTGAATGGTCCCTTCCTGTACCGCCAGGGCCAGAGTCTCCCGGTTTTTATCAAAGGCGGCAATTTCACAGTCGGGATAGTACCGGCGGACCGCTTTTGCGATGGAACCGCCGATCAGTCCCAGTCCTACAAATCCTATTTTTTTGTATTCCATAATATTTTTAAAGTCCTTTCAAACAGATGTAACGGTCCGGGAATGCCGGACTGCCGCTGGCAGGCCGGATCCCGGCACAGATAAGGATATTTTATCACTTTGCATTGTAAAAGTAAACAAAAGCAATACTTATGTGAAAAGTTCATAAAAGAGTTGTAATCACGGCAGAATTTTAGTACAATATACCCATGATGTGTGCGCCGGCAGAACAGGCTGGTGTGCAGAATAACTACATTCAAGGAGGCAGCAGCATGAAGGTTTACAGAACAGACGAAATCAGAAACGTAGTATTGCTTGGACACGGCGGAAGCGGCAAGACAAGTCTTGTGGAGGCAATGCTGTATGTATCAGGCGCCACAAGCCGTATGGGTAAAGTTTCCGATTCCAGTACGGTCAGCGATTTTGATAAAGAGGAGCAGAAACGAGGATTTTCCATCAGCACGAGCCTGATTCCCATCGAGTGGGAGAAAGCGAAGATCAACATCCTTGACACACCGGGATATTTTGACTTTGTCGGTGAGGTAGAGGAGGCTGTCAGCGCTGCGGACGCTGCAGTTATCGTGGTATCCGGAAAGGCCGGAGTGCAGGTTGGAACAGAAAAGGCATGGGAACTCTGTGACAAATATAATCTTCCCCGCATGATCTATGTGACGGAGATGGATGTGGACGACGCAAGCTTCCGCCAGGTAGTAGAAGATCTCACCGCAAAATACGGAAAGAAGATCGCGCCGCATTTCCAGCCCATCCGTGAGAATGAGAAGCTTGTCGGCTATATCAACGTGATCAAAAACGCAGGGCGCAGATACACCGGCATCGGCCAGAGGGAAGAATGCGAGATCCCGGATTACTGCAGGCCAAACCTTGAGATTTTGAGAGACTCCCTTATGGAGGCTGTCGCTGAGACGAGCGAAGAGTTTATGGAACGGTATTTCAACGGGGAGGAGTTCTCAGTGGAAGAGATCCGTTCAGCTATGCGTACGGAAGTTATGGACGGAGATATCGTGCCGGTAGCTATGGGCTCCAACATTCAGGCCCAGGGAGTTGCGAATCTTCTGTCAGATATTGTAAGGTTCTTCCCCAGCCCGGACAAGAGGACCTGCGCGGGCATCAACCGCACGACCAACGATATCTTTGAAGGAAATTATGACTTTTCTAAGGCAAAGACAGCGTATGTATTTAAGACTATGGTGGATCCGTTTATCGGAAAATATTCCTTTGTAAAGGTATGCTCAGGCGTGCTTAAAGGCGACGATATCCTTTACAATGCAGATACGGATTCCGAGGAGAAGCCGGGCAAGATCTACACTATGTGCGGCAATAAACCTTCTGAGGTGCCGGAGCTCTTTGCAGGCGACATCGGAGCCATTGCGAAGCTGGCCAATACACGCACCGGAGATACCCTTTCCACGAAGTCTGCTCAGGTGACCTATGCGAAGACAGACTTTTCCATTCCGTATACATATATGAAATACAGTGTAAAAAATAAAGGGGACGAGGATAAGGTGTCTCAGGCGCTGGCAAGAATGACGGCCGAAGACGTAACGCTCAAGGCAGTGAACGACAGTGAAAACAGACAGACCCTTCTCTATGGCATGGGCGATCAGCACCTGGAGATCGTTGCCAGCAAGCTGGCTGCAAGATATAAAGTGGAGATCAAACTTGAGACTCCGAAGGTTGCATTCCGGGAGACGATCCGCAAGAATTCTGATGTGGACACAAAATATAAGAAGCAGTCCGGCGGACATGGACAGTACGGCCATGTCAAGATGAGATTCGAGCCGTCAGGAGATCTTGAGACTCCGTTCGTATTTGAAGAGTGCGTTGTAGGAGGCGCAGTTCCGAAGAACTATTTCCCGGCAGTGGAAAAGGGACTTCAGGAATCTGTACTGAAAGGCCCCCTTGCCGGATATCCGGTCGTAGGCGTCAAGGCTACGTTATATGACGGCTCCTACCATCCGGTGGACTCCTCCGAGATGGCGTTTAAGACAGCTACGATCCAGGCGTTTAAGAAAGGATTTATGGAGGCTTCGCCGGTCCTTCTGGAGCCGATCGCATCCCTGAAGGTGACAGTGCCGGATGATTATACCGGGGATGTTATGGGGGATCTGAATAAGAGGCGCGGCCGTGTGCTCGGCATGAATCCGGTGGCAGGCGGAAAGCAGGTTATCGAGGCGGATATTCCGATGACAGGGCTGTTCGGCTATTGTACAGTGCTCCGTTCCATGACGGGAGGCCGGGGAACTTATGAATATGAGTTCGCAAGATACGAGCAGGCTCCGTCAGACGTACAGGAGAAAGAAATCGCAGCGAAAGCGGCGGAAGAGTAAAATGGATATGCTGAGTGTGCAGAAATACGGATATCCTGAGAGAAAATTATAAAACAAGCGGCATCAGCGCGACCCGGGCGGGGATGTCAGAAGAATAAAGGCTGCGCTAAAGCAGATTCACATCTGTTTTGGCGCAGCCTTTATAAAAAAACAAAAAATAATAATTTTGCAGGCAGCTGATAGATATTAACAAAAGCTAAATGAATTTTTTGAAGCGCCGTTTATATTGTACTTTATTGTTAAAGGTGCTATAATTGCTCTGCTGTAAGAGTTAAATAAACACTTGTTGAGGGAAAAGAAATGGAAATAGTTATTATCGGCGATGGAAAAGTAGGATATAAGCTTGCAAAGCAGCTTTCTGTCGAAAATTATAATGTGGTGTTGATCGATAGTAATGAGAAAAAACTCCGGTTTGCCATTGATCGTCTTGATATTTCCTGTGTGACAGGAGACGGGGCGGATGCAGAAGTACAGAGACGGGCGGACGTACCCCATGCGGATCTTGTGATTGCGTGTACATCTGCAGATGAATGCAACATGCTGAGCTGTCTGATCGCAAAGCGGCTGGGGGCGCGGCATACGATCGCGCGTGTCAGGAATCCTGTTTATTACGGACAGATCGGACTGCTCAAAGAAGATCTCCATCTGAGCATGGCGGTAAATCCGGAATTGATCGTGGCGGATGAAATAAACAGGCTGCTGCTTTTCCCGGATGCCAGCAAGATTGAGACGTTTGTAAAAGGAAAAGTGGAGCTGATCGAGTTTCCGGTTTGTGAACAGAGCCGCCTTGTGGGAAAATCATTGGCCGAGATGTATGACCGTTTTCAAATTCAGGTGTTGGTGTGCGCTGTGGAGCATGGGGATGAAGTGATCATCCCGGACGGGTATTATGTGCTCCGGGCAGGAGACAGGCTTCATATTGCAGCGTCCCACACGGAAATCGAACGGTTCTTTAAAATACATGGCAACCATAAATCAAAGATCAGGAAAGTAATTATCTGCGGCGGGGGAAGGGTGGCATACTATCTCTCCAAACAGTTGTGCGCTCTGGGAATGCAGGTGAAGATCATTGAAAGGGATGAAGCCCGCTGTGAGGAACTGTGTGAGCTGCTCCCCAAAGCTGTTATTATACACGGAGATGCCACAGACCATGACCTCCTGATCGAGGAAGGCGCCGAGGATGCAGATGCTTTTGTGGCGCTGACAGGAATGGATGAAGAGAATATTATTGTCTCACTTTTTGCGAAAAATCAGGGGATTGGGAAGATTGTTGCAAAGATCAATGAGGACAGGCGTGCGCGGATCATAGAGGATTTCGGCATTGACAGTATCGTCTCGGCAAAGACGGCCACAGCGGACGCGATTTTGAGCTACGTAAGGGCGAGAAAGAATTCTCAGGGCAGCGCCAATGTGGAAACCATGTATCAGCTTGTGGATGATAAGATCGAAGCGCTTGAATTCATTGTTAAGTCGGAAACCCGGTATACAGGCATACCGCTGAAAAATCTGCAGCTTAAGTCTAATAACCTGATCGCGTGCATTGCCAGAAGAGGACGGATCATCATACCGAACGGCGATGACTGCATTGAGGTGGGAGACAGCGTGATCGTCGTTACAATGGAGCGGCACATTGAGGACATTGCCGATATTTTAATGTAGGTGTGGCGGAAAGATAATGAATAGGAAAATGATCATATACATACTGGGGAAAATGCTGGGCGTCGAGGGCACCCTGCTTTTAATCCCTGCCCTTGTTTCTCTGATATACGGGGAAAAAACAGGGATAAGCTTCTTGATCATATCTGCGGTCCTCGGCGTGTTTTTCCTGATCTTCGGACGAAAAAAACCGCAGAACAGCAGGATATACGGAAAAGAGGGGTTTGCCATTGTGGGGCTGGCCTGGATCTTATGGTCTCTGTTCGGCGCCCTGCCGTTTGTCATATCAGGGTCTATCCCGAATTATGTGGATGCGTTTTTTGAGACCGTGTCCGGGTTTACGACGACCGGATCGACAATCCTTCAGGAAATCGAGTCCCTGCCCAAGGGCATTAATTTCTGGCGGTGTCTTACCCACTGGATCGGAGGCATGGGCGTGCTTGTATTTGTTATGATGGTCACATCTCTGGACGACGAAAACGCCATGCCGCTTATGCGTGCAGAAGTTCCGGGACCGGAGGCGGATAAGCTTGTGCCAAAGGCGAGAAGCACGGCAAAGCTCCTCTATAAGATGTATTTTGTGCTGACGGCGGTTGAGGTCATCCTGCTGATGTTTGGCGGCATGAATCTGTATGACGCGATCGTCCACTCCTTCAGCACTGCGGGCACAGGAGGATTTTCCAACCGGAACACCAGCGTTGCTTTTTACGACAGCGCATATATCGACGGCGTGATCACAGTGTTTATGATCCTGTTCGGGATAAACTTTAATCTGTACTTCCTCCTTTTGCTTAAGAACTGGAAGAGCGTGCTGAAAAATGAAGAGCTGAGAGCCTACCTGGGGATCATAGCCGCGGCGATCGCGGTGATCACCATAAATATCGTGAATATATATGAAAATGTATTTCACGCATTCCGCTATGCCTCCTTCCAGGTGGCTTCGGTCATTACTACAACGGGATTTTACACAGCAGATTTCGAACTGTGGCCTGAACTGTCAAAAGCGGTGCTGCTGACCATTATGTTTATCGGCGCCTGCGCCGGTTCCACGGGGGGAGGCATTAAAGTATGCCGCTTTGTGATCTTGTGCAAATCCATCCGTCAGGAGATCAGGAAGATCCTTCATCCGAATGTGGTCACAATGGTGAAGATCAACGGGAAAAAGGTCAGTAATGATACGATGAGAGGAATTAATACATTTTTTGCTGCATATATCTTCATACTGGTTATATCAGTATTGATCGTATCTGTAGATAATTTCGATTTTGCCACATCATTCAGCGGTGTTCTGACAACAATAAATAATGTGGGTCCCGGTATTTCCAAAGTGGGACCGGTGGAAAATTTCCATATGTTCTCCCCGCTGTCGAAGCTGGTGTTCAGCTTTGACATGCTGGTGGGAAGACTTGAGATCTTCCCGTATCTTCTGCTTCTCTCTCCGGATCTGTGGAGAAGAAGATTTTAATCCGCCGAGTGTTCGGACATTAGGCATTTATGAAAGGAAAAGTTATGAAAAACGTAAAGAAAAGGATACTGACAGTGGCAGTGATCCTCTGCGCGCTGGGCATTTATTACTATGTGGCGCTTCCGGCCATCAGTATTCATTCTATGGATTTCTGGATATTTCTGATAGTGGCGGTCCTGCTCTTTGCCGTAGGATTGGGTGTATCTTTCGCCAGAAAGGAACATCTGACGTATTATGAACTGAAGAAACTCAAAGGTTCCAGGACTCTCAAAGGGGTACTGGCGCTGCTGGTGGTTCTTGTGACTGTTTTTCTGATCGGACTGCTCCTGTCGTCTCCTGTGGTAAATGCAAAGAAATACCAGCAGCTTATGAAAGTGGAGACAGGAGAGTTTACGGCTGACATTGAAGAGTTATCTTTTGACCAGATTCCGCTTCTTGACCGCGATTCAGCCACGCTTCTCGGAAACAGGAAGATGGGGAGCATGGTCGATATGGTGTCTCAGTTTGAAGTGGATGAACTGTATTCCCAGATCAACTACCAGGACCGGCCTGTCCGGGTGTCGCCCCTGAAATATGCGGACATTATCAAGTGGTTCAACAACAATGATGAAGGGATCCCTGCTTATATTAAAATTGACATGACGACGCAGAATACTGAACTTGTCAAGCTTGACAAGGGAATGAAGTACACCACCAGCGATCATTTTAACAGGAATATTTACCGGCATCTGAGATTCAGATACCCGACGTATATTTTCAATGATCTGAGCTTCGAAGTGGACGAAGAAGGAACGCCCTATTGGATCTGTCCTGTGAAGAAATTTAATATCGGCCTGTTTGGCGGTGAAACCATTGGCCGGGTGGTGCTCTGCAACGCAATAACCGGCGAGACGGAAGATTATGCCATAGAAGACGCGCCCCAGTGGATCGACAGGGCATATTCAGCGGATATGCTGGTGGAACTTTATGACTATTACGGCAGCCTGAAACACGGGTTTATCAACAGTGTGCTGGGCCAGAAGGATTGCCTGAAGACGACGGATGGCTACAATTATCTTGCCATTGACGACGACGTGTGGGTGTATACCGGAGTTACGTCTATCACGGGAGATCAGTCCAATGTAGGCTTTGTACTGATGAACCAGAGGACCATGGAAACGAAGTTCTATGAGGTAGAAGGAGCTACGGAGGACTCGGCTATGTCTTCGGCGGAAGGGCAGGTACAGAATCTGAAATATACGGCTACATTCCCTCTGCTTTTGAATATTTCGGGAGAGCCAACGTATTTTATCGCCTTGAAAGACGACGCGGGCTTGGTAAAGATGTACGCTATGGTAAATGTGCAGAAGTACCAGATCGTGGCGGTGGGAGATACAGTAAGCGAGTGTGAGGCGGTCTATACGGATCTGATGTATGAAAACGGCATCAGTGAAGTTCAGGAGGATGACAGGGAAATTCTGACGATCAAAGCTCCGATCACAAAGATCGCTCAGAGTGTTGTGGACGGAAACTCCCACTATTACATTATGGTGGAAGGATCTGATGATATTTTTGACATACCTGTGACAGACTTTATAGATATTATCCGCTATAATGCAGGCGATGAGGTGACGATCGAATATCGGGAGGGCGAGCAGACAAACACTGTACTGTCTCTGAACGGGGTGGAGAAGCCTCAAAATAAAGACGATAAAGATCAGACCGCGGCAGACGGAGTTTAAAAAAGGTGCATCATTTACACGGATTTCCGGTAAATGATGCACCTTTTTATTTTTAAATTCAGCTGATCACATTGTAATCAGAAGAATCTATATTCTGAATATCGTTTTTGTCAGCCCCGATGCTGAGGTAGAAATCGATATTGTTTTCGCTGGAAATCTTATTTATTTTCTGAAGGAAAACTGGAAGGCTCTCCAGTGTGATGTTGGCCTGTTTCAGAACGCTGTCGATAAAAACAGTCTCGATATCGTGATTGCCGGCTACCATACCGTACAGGAAGCCTACGAATTCTTCAAGCGTCAGAATATCTGGATAATCAGCCATACGGATCGCACGGATATTAAAATCTACCGTGTATGTATCTTTATGGCTTTTTTTGATGAATACTACGTTTCCATTGGAAGTTTTCACCTTTTCGTTTGCAAGATCAATCATTTGCTGTGTCTTTCCGCTGCCTCTCGGGCCTGTTATTAAATTTACCATGGCGAATCTCTCCTTTATGTATGTATTGTTTGAGACTTTTCACCTCTCAAATGTCTAAAATCATTATACACTAAAGCTATCTGACGAACAACTAAAAAAAGGATAAAAAAGCAAAATGTTGGCGAAAATAGTTTGGGGGCAGTGACACAAAAATCTTTTCCATAATCTCTGCATATTCAGTTTCTAAGGAATAGTACATAAATGAGAAAAGTTCTCAAAAATAGGTTGAAATGATCGTGTCTATATGATAATATTTATTAAAATGAAAATAATTCTCAAAATATAGGAGGGATTATGCCGAAGGAGATTTTATCTTATTATCTGAAAAACAGGGACAGTCAGATCCGACTGGGATTTCAGATCGCCCTGCAGTGTGCGCCTTTTTTGAAGCGACTTAAGGTGTCATGTGTGATCACAATGGATGCCGGCCTGTACGGCACACTGGAAAAAATTTTTCGGGGTATGGACATTGCCTGGCACTGCCTTTCGCAGTCAGAAGGAAAATGTCTGGTTCTTTTCTACCGCCCCCTCCAGATGGAGGAGTACCTGAGTGAGGGGAAAGTCCGCGCCTTGCTGCGTGAGTATGGCTACGGCGGTATGGATCTGGAGGAAATGCTGGACCGGCTGTCCGGGCGGATTCGGGCCTTTTCCGGGAAAGGGATGGGATTTCCGCATGAAATCGGCGCTTTCCTTGGATATCCTGTCGAAGATGTAAGAGGGTTCATTGAAAACGAAGGACAGAAATATCTGATGATCGGATACTGGAAGGTATACAATGATCTGGCCTGTGCGAGAGTGACTTTCAAAGAATACGACCGTGCAAAAAACTGTGCGGTAAATGAATTTTTAATCGGGAAGAGCATTCGGGAAATTGCTCTTTAACCAGAAATAAAGGAAGAAACATATTTTACCTGCATTATAGATGTTGACAAAAGCTTCCTCTGATGCATATGATAAGACAGTGATGAAAATCGGCAGAATAGTTTTGGAGGAAGATTTATGAATCAAAATGCATTGTTGGGAATACTGATACCATTTGCCGGGACCACCCTGGGCTCGGCTATGGTTTTTTTTATGAAAAAAGAAATGAATATGCGGCTTCAGAAACTTCTGCTGGGATTTGCCGCGGGAGTGATGATGGCGGCATCCGTGTGGTCTCTGCTGATCCCTGCCATAGATATGGCTTCTGAAAAAGGGCAAACAGCATGGATCCCGGCTGCTTTCGGATTTCTGCTGGGCATGGGATTCCTCCTCCTTCTGGACACCCTGACGCCCCATCTGCATTTTAACGAGTCGAAACCGGAAGGTGTGCCCTCCCATTTAAAAAAAACTACCATGCTTGTCCTTGCAGTGACCCTGCACAATATCCCGGAAGGCATGGCGGTTGGCGTAACTTTTGCAGGTGTTCTTTCTGAAAATTCTATGATGACGCTGGCTGGCGCCTTTGCCCTTTCGATCGGTATCGCCATCCAGAATTTCCCTGAGGGGGCGATCATTTCCATGCCGTTAAAAAGCCAGGGGATTTCCAAAGGCAGGGCGTTTGCATATGGAAGCCTGTCGGGGATCGTGGAGCCGGCAGCGGCTATGATCACGATCCTTCTGACCGGGTTTGTAGTACCTCTGCTCCCGTATCTGCTTTCTTTCGCAGCCGGAGCCATGATCTATGTGGTTGTGGAGGAACTGATCCCCGAGGCTCAGACAGGGGAACATTCAAATATAAGTACAGTCGGAGTCGCCGTGGGATTCTGTCTCATGATGATTTTGGACGTGGCACTCGGGTAGATCGGGTGCCTTTTATTTTATGCTTGTATTTTGTCGAAAGAAATGATATTCTATACAATGTCGTGCTAAAGCACGAAAACAAATTTACTCAGGAGAGTCTCTTATTAAAGAGCGCCGAAGGTGTAAGCGGCACACTGTTTCTGTCTTACAGAAAAGCCGTGAGTCTCTCAGGCAAAAGGATGGAGGTATAAAGGAATGTTTGAGCAAATCGACAAAATTATCACTATGATCGACGAGGCGGTATGGGGATTGCCTCTGATCTGTCTCATAATGATGACAGGAATCTTTCTGACAGCCCGGCTTGGTCTGCTGCAGATCCGCCATCTCGGCAAAGCGTTCAAATTTATGGTGAAAAATGAAGATGAGGGAGAAGGGGAAGTGACCAGCTTTGGAGCCCTCTGTACAGCCCTTTCTGCGACGATCGGAACAGGAAATATAGCCGGCGTTGCCACAGCGATCGCGGCGGGCGGGCCGGGAGCACTGTTCTGGATGGTCCTGGCGGCTTTTTTTGGCATGGCGACGAAGTATGCGGAAGGTCTGCTGGCGATCAAATACCGGACAGTCGACAAAGACGGGCATGTTCTCGGCGGGCCGTTCTATTACATAGAAAACGGCATGGGCAAAAACTGGCGGTGGCTGGCAAAGCTGTTTGCGTTTTTTGGAGCATGCGTGGGTCTGTTCGGTATCGGTACATTTACTCAGGTGAACAGTATCGCGTCAGCGGTCAAGGACTTTTTTGACCCGGAGACATCCCATGTTCTCTTTACGGCCTTTGGCAGAGACTATTCCGTGGCGACAGTTGCGACCGGCATTCTGCTGACTTTATGCGTGGGTCTTGTCGTGATCGGAGGGATTAAGAGGATCGCTAAAGTGTCGGAAGTAGTAGTGCCCTTTATGGCAATTCTCTATGTGGCTCTGGGACTGATCATTATTTTTACAAATCTTTCCGCTGTTCCGGGAGCTCTTGTATCTATCGTGAAGTCCGCCTTTACGGGAAGCGCTCTGGCGGGCGGCGTGATGGGATCAATGGTCGTGGCTATGCAGAAGGGTGTGGCCCGGGGAATCTTTTCCAACGAGTCTGGGCTTGGAAGCGCGCCTATTGCAGCGGCCGCTGCTGTGACAAAGGAGCCGGCGCGCCAGGGACTTGTATCTATGACGGGAACCTTTATCGACACGATCGTGATCTGCACCATGACAGGCCTTTCTATCGTAATTGCAGATACGTGGCTCGACCCGGGCCTGGAAGGCGTGGAGATTACGATGGCGGCCTTTCAGAAGGCGCTGCCATTCCCGGCGATTGTGGCGTCATTCTCGCTGATGCTCTGCCTGGTATTCTTTGCGTTTACCACGATCCTGGGATGGAATTATTACGGAGAGCGCTGCGTGGAATACCTGTTTAACAGAAACAAATCTGTCGTAAAGGGATATCGGTGGCTGTATATCCTCGCCGTATTTATCGGCCCTTATATGACGGTAGCGGTTGTGTGGAATATCGCGGATATCTTTAATGCTCTGATGGCCTTCCCGAACCTGATCGCTCTTCTGGCATTGAGCGGAGTCGTGGTAAAAGAATCCAGGGATTATTTTGCAAGGCTGAAACAGGTGAAATAGGCATACGGATACAGAGAAAGAGAAGTGAAAACGGAGAAGGAGAAATTTTGTCTGAATTGACTGAAAAATTTCTCCTTCTTTTTCTTTTGCGGAAAAACCGAAATGAAAAAGTATCTTTTAACGATAATGTGAACAGGAGAATATAGCGGTTCTGAAAATACATGATAATGTGTTTTAGGGATTGCAATATACTATATTTTGTATTAGAATAGAATCCAGACAGTCAATAAAGACAACGGAAGGCATTTATGCCGCAGCAGATCACAGAGAAGGAGAAGAGTATAGAATGAAGATTATAAAGAGAAATGGCTCAGAAGAGGTATTTGACATCAGAAAAATTGTGATTGCGATTACAAAAGCGGATACTTCTACAGAAAGCAGAAGCCTGACCGATGCCCAGATCGAGGATATTGCCGAATATGTAGAATTTAAATGCAATAAACTGAAGCGAGCGGTATCTGTGGAAGAGATTCAGGATATGGTGGAAAACCAGATTATGGCAACAGGAGCGTTTGATCTTGCCAGAAGATATGTGAGATACCGCTATAAGAGATCTCTTGTGCGCAGGGCAAATACGACGGACAACCGGATCCTTTCCCTGATCGAGTGCAACAACGAGGACGTAAAGCAGGAAAACTCCAATAAGAATCCGGCGGTAAACAGCGTGCAGAGAGACTATATGGCGGGAGAGGTCAGCCGGGACCTGACCCAGAGAATGCTTCTCCCCGAAGATATCGTGGAGGCGGACAAAGAAGGGATCATTCATTTCCATGACTCTGATTATTATGCGCAGCATATGCACAACTGCGATCTGGTAAATCTGGAGGATATGCTCCAGAACGGCACAGTCATCAGCGGTACTATGATCGAAAAGCCCCACAGCTTTTCAACAGCCTGCAACATTGCCACGCAGATCATCGCACAGGTAGCCAGCAATCAGTATGGCGGGCAGAGCATTTCCCTGACTCATCTGGCTCCCTTTGTACAGGTGTCCAGGGATAAGATCCGCGCTGAGGTGTTAGGCGAGATGAAACTGGTGGGCATGGAATACCCGGAGAATGTGCTCAACGAGATCGTAGAAGGCAGACTGAGAAAAGAGATCACAAAAGGCGTGCAGACGATCGAGTACCAGGTGATCACACTGATGACGACAAACGGACAGGCGCCATTCCTGACGGTGTTCATGTATCTGAATGAGGCAAAGAACGAGGCGGAAAAGAAAGACCTTGCCATGATCATCGAGGAGACGCTCAAACAGCGCTATCAGGGCGTAAAAAATGAGGCCGGTGTATGGGTGACCCCGGCGTTCCCGAAACTGATCTATGTGCTTGAAGAGGACAATATTGAAGAGGGGACTCCTTATTACTATCTGACGGAGCTGGCGGCAAAGTGTACGGCAAAACGTCTTGTGCCGGATTATATTTCGGAAAAGAAGATGAAAGAGCTCAAAGAAGGCAACTGTTTCCCGGTAATGGGCTGCAGAAGCGCGCTTAGCCCGTGGAAAAACGAGAAAGGCGAGTACCAGTTCTACGGACGCTTCAACCAGGGCGTTGTAACGATCAACCTTGTTGATGTGGCGCTTTCCTCCGGCGGGGACGAGGAGAAGTTCTGGAAGATCTTTGATGAGAGGCTGGATCTCTGCTACCGGGCTCTGATGTGCAGACACGAGAGGCTCAAGGGAACTCTCTCCGACGCGGCGCCGATCCTCTGGCAGTACGGCGCGCTGGCGCGTCTGAAAAAGGGTGAGACGATAGACAAGCTGCTCTACGGGGGATATTCCACGATTTCTCTTGGATATGCGGGCCTTTATGAGTGCGTAAAATATATGACGGGAAAATCTCATACCGATCCGGAGGCGACCCCCTTTGCCCTGGCTGTCATGAAGCATATGAACGATGCCTGCGATCAGTGGAAGAAAGAGACGAATATCGGATTCAGCATCTATGGCTCACCGATCGAGAGCACCACATACAAATTTGCAAAATGCCTGCAGAAACGTTTCGGTATCGTGCCGGGAGTTACGGATAAGAGCTACATTACGAACAGTTACCATGTGTTTGTGGGAGAAGAGATCGATGCGTTCTCCAAACTGAAATTTGAGTCGCAGTTCCAGGCCCTTTCCACAGGCGGCGCTATCAGCTATGTGGAGGTGCCGGACATGCAGGGCAATATTCCGGCAGTGCTCCAGGTAATCCGTTTCATCTACGACAACATCATGTATGCCGAGCTGAACACAAAGAGCGACTACTGCCAGAACTGCGGTTATGAAGGTGAGATAAAGATCGTGACCACAGAGGACGGCAAGCTTGTGTGGGAATGCCCCCACTGCGGCAACCGGGACCAGAATACGCTGAACGTGGCAAGGCGTACCTGCGGCTACATCGGAACACAGTTCTGGAATCAGGGAAGAACACAGGAGATTAAAGAAAGAGTGCTGCATCTGTAAAGCTATGAATTATGGTGAAATAAAAAAATGTGATATTGCCAACGGGGAAGGGGTCAGAGTTTCTCTTTTTGTTTCCGGCTGCACCCACCATTGTCCGGGCTGTTTTAATCAGGACACATGGGACTTCCGGTATGGTCAGGAATATACTGAAAAAACACAGAAAGAGATCCTGGATGCCCTTGCCCCGGGGTACATTAACGGCCTGAGCCTTCTGGGAGGGGAGCCTTTTGAACCCCGGAATCAGAAGGTGCTGACAGGGCTTTTGCGGGAAGTGAAAGAAAAATATCCGGAGAAAGACGTCTGGTGTTACAGCGGGTATCTTTTCGATAAAGAACTGCTTGCAGAGAGCCGGGCCAGATGCGAATATACAGACGAGATGCTGTCCATGATCGACGTGCTGGTGGACGGAAGGTTTGTAGAAAAACAAAAGGATATCCGTCTTGCCTTCCGGGGCTCCTCAAACCAGAGAGTGATCGATGTGAAAAAGAGTCTGGAGAGCGGAAAGGTTATTCTCTGGGAGCCGAAAGTAAAGCGCGGAGTTTAAATTGAATATTTAACAGGGAAAGTCCTTGACTTATTTTAACGTTCTTTCTATAATAAATGAGTATATCGCAAAAACAAGGAAGGGGAATAGTAGGAGCGTATCGTTTCAAGAGAGCTGTCGGGAGGTGTGAGGCAGCAGCGTAAACTCTGAACTGGCCCTGGAGTTCTTCTGCTGAACTTATATATGGAAACGGCCATGCCGCCTGATCCGAAAGGATCCTCCAAGCGGCATAAGCAGGCAGGAGCGGGAATTCCCGTTACAGAATCAATGAGTGCATCCTGTTTCAGGACAGACGTGCAGGAACAGCAACGAGCTGAACCGGAAGTTTTGCCTGGGTAAAACAGATGAATGAGAGTGGTACCACGGAAAACAAGCCTTTTCGTCTCTTGAGTGATCAGAGGGAAAAGGCTTTCTTTATGAAAGAGCGGAATCAGAAAGAGAGGAATCATCAAATGGGTACAAAGATCGTGTACAATCACAGAGCTATTGAAAAGAAATGGCGTGAAAGATGGGAGCAGAATCCGGTCAATCCGAAAGTGGATGACAACGGAAACAAAAAGCAGAAATATTACTGCCTCGATATGTTTCCCTACCCGTCGGGAAATGGGCTTCATGTAGGCCACTGGAGAGGATATGTTATCTCCGACGTGTGGAGCCGTTATAAACTGCAGCAGGGCTATTATATTGTCCATCCCATGGGATGGGATGCATTCGGTCTTCCGGCCGAGAACTATGCCATCAAAATGGGTGTTCACCCGGCAAAATCAACGGCTGAGAATGTTGCGAACATCAAAGCCCAGATCAACGACATCGCGGCTCTTTATGACTGGGATATGGAAGTGAATACGACAGATCCGAATTTTTATAAATGGACGCAGTGGATCTTTGTGAAAATGTTTAAAGAAGGCCTTGCCTATGAGAAAGAGTTCCCCATCAACTGGTGTCCGTCCTGTAAGACAGGTCTGGCAAACGAAGAGGTCGTAAACGGAAAATGTGAGCGCTGCGGCGCGGAAGTGACAAAGAAAAATCTCCGCCAGTGGATGCTCCGCATTACAAAATATGCGGATCGTCTGTTAAATGACCTTGACAAGCTGGACTGGCCGGAAAAGGTCAAGAAGATGCAGACGGACTGGATCGGAAAATCTTACGGTGCAGAGGTTGATTTCCCGGTAGAGGGCAGAGATGAGAAGATCACGGTCTATACCACAAGACCGGACACCCTTTACGGAGCAACTTTTATGGTACTGGCTCCAGAACACGCGCTGGCGCAGTCTCTGGCTACGCCGGAGACAAAAGATGCAGTCGAGAAATATATTTATGAGGCTTCTATGAAGTCCAACGTAGACCGTATGCAGGACAAGGAAAAGACAGGCGTATTTACGGGAAGCTATGCCGTCAACCCGTTAAACGGGGCAAAGACGCCGATCTGGCTGTCGGACTACGTGCTGGCTGACTACGGAACCGGCGCGATCATGTGTGTTCCGGCTCATGACGACCGTGACTTTGAATTTGCGAAGAAGTTTGACATTCCGATCGTTCAGGTTATCGCAAAAGACGGAAAAGAAATTGAAAATATGACGGAAGCCTACACAGAGGCGGCAGGCACCATGATCAATTCCGGCGAGTGGAACGGCATGGAATCCGCGGTGCTCAAAAAGGAGGCGCCGCATATTATCGAAGAGAGAGGGATCGGGCGCGCTACTGTCAATTACAAGCTGCGCGACTGGGTATTCTCCCGCCAGCGCTACTGGGGAGAGCCGATCCCGATCGTGCACTGCCCGGACTGCGGATGCGTTCCTGTGCCGGAAGAGGAACTTCCGCTGACCCTGCCGGATGTAGAATCCTATGAGCCCACAGGAACCGGTGAATCACCCCTTGCGGCAATCGACGAGTGGGTGAACTGCAAGTGCCCGGTATGCGGAAAGCCGGCTAAGAGAGAGACGAACACCATGCCCCAGTGGGCCGGGTCTTCCTGGTATTTCCTGCGCTATGTGGACAATCATAATGATAAAGAACTGGTATCCCGTGAAAAAGCGGACGAGATGCTTCCGGTAGATATGTATATCGGCGGCGTAGAACACGCGGTGCTTCATCTGCTTTACTCCAGATTTTATACAAAATTCCTGTGTGATATCGGAGTGATCGACTTTGACGAGCCGTTCCAGAAGCTGTTCAATCAGGGAATGATCACAGGAAAGAACGGAATCA
>ERZ1090869.211-NODE-211-length-32317-cov-5.213905_pt1 | contig 32317 bp, 26 predicted proteins | sample MGYA00478474_ERZ1090869 | MGnify/ENA primary metagenome ERZ1090869 (study PRJEB33644, sample SAMEA5815748) | chicken gut metagenome | biome: Chicken; feature: Gastrointestinal Tract; material: Caecum | place: Ireland | collected 2019-01-01 | study: A study of the... | reverse complement strand
CGCGGTTCCACACGGGGCGACGGCCTCGTGGGCGAAGACGTCACGGAAAATCTGCGCGTGATCCGCACCGTGCCGAAAAAACTCAGCCGTCCGATCCCGTATCTGGAGGTGCGCGGCGAGGTGTATATGCCGCACAAGAGTTTCTTTGAGCTGTGCGCGAGGCAGGAGCTGAACGATGAAAAACCGTTTAAGAATCCACGCAATGCTGCGGCAGGCTCCCTTCGCCAGAAAAACCCGAAGGTGACCTCGTCCCGCGGGCTGGCCATCTATGTGTTCAATGTCCAGCAGGTGGCGGGCGAGGACCTCACCAGCCATGATGAGTCGCTCCGCTTTCTGAAAGAGCTCGGCTTCGCCGTTACAGATCTATACCGCACCTGCCGCACGATGGATGAGGTGATCGCCCGTGTGCGGGAGATCGGCGATCTGCGCGGCAGCCTGGGCTATTCCATCGACGGCGCCGTCGTCAAGGTCAATGATTTCGCGCAGCGCAAGCTGCTGGGCAGCACGGCAAAATTCCCGCGCTGGGCGGAAGCGTTCAAATATCCGCCGGAGGAAAAGGAAAGCCGGCTGCTGGACGTGGAGGTTAACGTGGGCCGCACCGGCGTGCTCACGCCCACCGGCGTGTTTGAGCCTGTCACGCTGGCGGGCACCACCGTGAGCCGCGCCACGCTCCACAATCAGGATTTCATCACGGAAAAGGGTATTTGCATCGGCTGCACGGCCGTGCTCCGCAAGGCGGGGGAGATCATTCCCGAGGTTGTCTCTGTGGTGGAAGGCACGGCAGGCGAGCCGTATCAAATGCCGAGGGCCTGCCCCTCCTGCGGCGGCCCTGTCGTGCGGGAAGAGGGGGAGGCCGCGCTGCGCTGCCTGAACCCCGAATGTCCCGCCCAGCTTCTGCGTCACCTGATCCACTTTGCCAGCCGTGACGCCATGGATATCGACGGCCTCGGCCCGGCGTTGATCGAGCAGCTTCTCCGGCAGGAGCTCGTGCACTCGCCGGCGGATCTGTATCATCTCACGGTGGGGCAGCTCACCGGCCTGGAGCGCATGGGAGAGAGGAGCTCGCAGAATCTTGTGGATGCGATTGCCAGAACAAAGGAGAACGATCTTTACCGCCTGATCTACGCGCTGGGCATTCGCCACATCGGCCTCAAGGCCGCACGTCTCCTTGCGGCGCGGTTCCGCACCGTGGATGATCTCTTCCACGCGCCGCAGGAGGAGATCGCCTCCATTGACGGCTTCGGCAGCATCATGGCGGAAAGCGTGCAGGAATTCTTTTCCCTGCCGGGCACGGCGCGTCTTATCGGCGAACTGCGCGATGCGGGCGTCAACCTGGCGAGCAGGGAGGAGGCGCCGCAGGATGCGCGCCTTTCCGGCAAGACTTTTGTGCTCACAGGCACCCTGCCCACGCTGACGCGCGCGGAGGCCTCCGCTCTGGTGGAGAAGTTCGGCGGCAAGGTGAGTTCGAGCGTTTCAAAGAAGACGAGCTACGTGCTGGCCGGAGAGGAAGCGGGCAGCAAGCTCACGAAAGCCAACCAGCTCGGCATTTCCGTGCTCACGGAAGAGGAATTTTTGAAGCTGCTCGAATGATTTTTGAAAGCGCAGCTTGACAAGGGGGGCGCTTTCTTCTTATACTATTATACTGTGATGAACAGAACGCGCTGTGCGTGATCGCGCGGGGTGGTTTCCGCTCTTGGGCGGCTTTTTCCCATGCGCAAGGAAGGATTGACAAAAACCGATGGAAAAGAAGCTTTTTGTAAACAAGGAACAGCTCGAGGAAATTGTGCGCCAGTTTCCCACACCGTTCCACCTCTATGACGAGAAGGGCATCCGGGCCCGTGCCCGTGCGTTGAAGCAGGCGTTCGCATGGAACCCCGGCTTCCGTGAGTATTTTGCCGTAAAAGCGACGCCGAACCCCTTCATTCTGAAAATTCTTCAGGAGGAAGGATGCGGCGTGGACTGCTCTTCCCTGACGGAGCTCATGATGTCGGAAGCCTGCGGCTTTTCCGGCACGGACATCATGTTCTCCTCGAACGATACGCCGGCGGAGGATTTTGTCCTGGCACGCAAGCTGAACGCCACCATCAATCTCGATGATATCACACACATTGATTTTCTCAAGAAGGTTGCCTCCATCCCGAAGATGATCAGCTGCCGTCTGAATCCCGGCGGGTATTTCTCCATTGCCAACAGCATCATGGATAATCCGGGGGACGCCAAGTACGGTTTCACGAAGGAGCAGATGATCGAGGGATACCGCCGTTTGATGGAACTCGGTGCGGAAACGTTCGGCATCCATGCCTTCCTCGCCAGCAACACGACGACGAATGAGTATTACCCCACGCTCGCGCGCATCCTGTTTGAATTTGCCGTGGAGCTCCACCAGAAGACGGGCGCGCACATTGCGTTCGTGAATCTTTCCGGCGGCGTCGGCATCCCGTACCGCCCCGATCAGGAGCCTGTGGACATCATGGCTGTCGGCGAGGGTGTCCGCCGTGCCTATGAGGAGATTCTTGTGCCGGCCGGCATGGGCGATGTTTCCATCTATACAGAGCTGGGCCGCTACATGCTCGGCCCCAACGGCTGCCTTGTGACGACGGCGATCCACGAGAAGCATATTTATAAGGAATACATCGGTCTCGATGCCTGTGCGGCCAACCTGATGCGTCCCGCCATGTACGGCGCGTATCACCATATCACCGTGATGGGAAAGGAAAACGCTCCCTGCGATCACAAATATGATGTGACCGGCGGCCTGTGCGAAAACAACGATAAATTTGCCGTGGATCGGATGCTGCCGAAGATCGACATCGGCGATCTCGTTGTTCTCCACGACACCGGTGCCCACGGCTTTTCCATGGGCTATAATTACAACGGCAAGCTCCGTTCCGCAGAGGTCCTGCTCTGTGAAGACGGTTCCGCCAAGTTGATCCGCCGCGCGGAGACGCCGAAGGATTACTTTGCCACGTTTGACTTCACCCATCTGTTCGATCGGTATTGAGCCGTTTTCCGGCACCCGCAGCAATTTGCCCCGCGCCGTGTGCGCGGGGCTTTTTTGCGGATTCTTCCTTGCAAAAAACAGAGAAAGAAGAAGGAAATGGAAGAAAAAAAGCGTGAAGCAAAGATAAATGAAAGAAGATTTGCTTTTTTCTCTCGATTTTGCGGAAAACAGAAAATAATCTTGACAAATACAGGAAGAAACACTATAGTTAAGGCGGCATGATTGTTGTCGAAATAGGGGAAAGAATGAGAAAAAATGCGGGTTCGGCCCAAAGGCCGGGCGAGGTGACGCTGCTTGCCCGCGGTTTCCGGCAGGCGGCTTGAGGGGGAAAGAGACGTGGAAGGGAATCCGGTTATCGAGTTGAAACACATTTCCGTCGCATTTGACGGCGAGCCCATCCTGCAGGATCTGAATCTCAGCATTCGGGACGGGGAGTTTGTCACGCTGCTGGGGCCTTCCGGGTGCGGCAAGACAACGACGCTTCGCATCATCGGGGGCTTTGTCAATCCGGATGCGGGGGATATCCTGTTTAATGGAAAGCGGATCAACGATCTGCCGCCATACAAGCGCGGTGTGAACACAATCTTTCAGAAATACGCGCTGTTTCCGCATCTGAATGTGTTTGAAAATGTGGCCTTTGGCATGCGCGTCCAGAAGAAGAGTGAAAAAGAAATCCGTAAAACGGTGAAGGAAATGCTGGAAATGGTAAGCCTCTCGGGCTATGAGCGCCGCAGTGTCCACCGCCTTTCCGGCGGGCAGCAGCAGCGCGTGGCCATTGCTCGCGCCCTCGCCAACAACCCGAAGGTCCTTCTGCTCGATGAGCCGCTCGGCGCGCTGGATCTCAAGCTGCGCAAGGATATGCAGGTGGAACTCAAACGCATCCAGCAGGCCACAGGCATCACGTTTGTGTTTGTCACGCATGACCAGGAGGAAGCGCTTTCCATGAGCGATACCGTCGTGGTGATGGATAAGGGTGTCATCCAGCAGATCGGCTCCCCGCAGGATATTTACAATGAGCCCCGCAACGCGTTTGTGGCTGATTTCATCGGCGAGAGCAACATTCTTGACGGCATTATGGTCGATGATTTCCTCTGTGAGTTTGCCGGCCGCCGCTTCCGCTGCGTCGATCAGGGTTTTGCCCCGCGCGAGAGCGTGGACGTTGTGATCCGTCCTGAAGACATCGACGTGGTGAGCGCTGCGGAGGATTGCCTCACGGGCGTTGTCACGCAGGTCACCTTCAAGGGCGTCCATTATGAGATCATTGTCGATGTCAACGGCTTCAAGTGGATGATCCAATCCACCGATTGCCAGCGTGTGGGCGACACCATCGGCCTGCGCATCCAGCCGGACGAGATTCACATCATGAAAAAATCCTCGTATTCCGGCCTGTTCGGCGATTACAGCTCGTTCAGCGATGAGATGGACGAGGAGCCATCCGCGCCGGAGGAGGCGGAAGAAGCATGAAATCGAAAGCAGCTTCCGCGCCCTATCTTGTCTGGATGGTTTTGTTCATCGTCGTTCCCATGCTCCTGGTCGCCTATTTCGCTTTCACAGACAGCAGCGGCGCCTTCACGCTGGAGAATATCGCGCGTGTGGGCCAGTATTCCAATGTGTTCCTTCGTTCGATCTGGCTCGGCGCGCTTTCCACCGTCATCTGCCTGGTGCTCGGGTATCCCGTGGCTTATCTCATCTCAAAAAGCAGCCTCAAACGGCAGAGCGTGCTGCTCATGCTCATCATGCTGCCCATGTGGATGAATTTCCTGCTGCGCACCTATGCCTGGATGACGCTTCTCGAGGACAGCGGGCTGATCAACAGCTTTCTCTCTCTGCTCGGCTTGCCTCCCTTCCACATGATCAACACGCAGGGCGCCGTGGTGCTTGGCATGGTGTATGATTACATTCCCTTCATGGTGCTGCCGCTCTACACGGTGCTGAGCAAGATCGATCGCGCCGTCGTGGAGGCGGCGCAGGATCTCGGCGCGAACGGGCGCAGGGTTTTCCTGCGCGTCACGTTCCCGCTCAGCATGCCTGGTGTGATTTCCGGCGTCACCATGGTGTTCGTTCCCTCTGTGAGCACATTCATCATCTCCAAAATGCTGGGCGGCGGCGCCAACCTGATGATCGGTGACCTGATCGAAATGCAGTTCCTCGGAAGCGCCTACAACCCGAACCTCGGCTCCGCCATTTCGCTCGTGCTCATGGTGCTGATCCTCATCTGCATGGGCATCATGAATGAATTTGATTCAGGCGAGAATGAGGGAGGAGGCATGATGATTTGAAAAAAGCGGTTTCCCGCGTCTATCTGGCGCTGATCTATCTGTTCCTTTACGCACCAATCCTGTTGCTCGTCGTCTTTTCCTTCAACGATACGGACACGAAGAGCCGCACGGTCTGGTCCGGCTTTTCCCTTCGCTGGTATGAAATGCTGTTCCAGGATCGCATGCTGCTGCAGGCGCTCACAAACACGCTCATCATCGCCGTCAGCGCGGCCATAGGCGCAACGCTGCTCGGCACGCTGGCTGCCATCGGCATCAGCTCCATGAAGTCCTGGCGGAAAAAGGTTGTCATGAACATTACGAACCTGCCCATGCTGAACCCGGAGATCGTCACCGGCGTGTCGCTCATGCTTCTGCTCGTCTTTCTGGCGAACCTGCTTGGCGTCCAGCTCGGCATCGGTTCCGTGATTCTCGCTCACATCACTTTCTGCCTGCCGTATGTGATCCTCTCCGTTCTCCCAAAGCTGCGGCAGATGGACCCCAATCTCTACGAGGCGGCGCAGGATCTCGGCTGCACGCCGCTGCGTTCCTTCTTCAAGGTTGTCCTGCCGGAGATCCTGCCCGGTGTGATCACCGGCATGGTCATGTCCTTCACACTCTCGCTCGATGATTTCATCATCAGCTATTTCTGCAGCGGCACCACGCAGACGCTTCCCGTCTTTATTTATTCGATGACAAAGAAGCGCGTGAGCCCGGAAATCAATGCGCTTTCCACCATCCTGTTTGCCGTGATTCTCGTGCTGCTGCTCCTTATCAACGTGCGCACCGGCAAGGTGGGCGGCCGCAAGGGGAAGGAGGCGCAGGAGTTTTGAGAAAAGCCTGGAAAGCGGCCGCACTCGCCGCCCTTGTTTTCCTGTCCTCCGCTGCCGTGCCTGCTGCACATGCCGAGGATGGAGAGGAGTCTGCGCCCCTCACCGGCGAGACAATCTATGTCTACAACTGGGGCGAATATATGGCGGACGGGCGTGACGGCTCGCTTGACATCAACACCGAGTTTACGCGCCGCACCGGCATTCAGGTGGAGTACAGCACGTTCGACACGAACGAGTCGCTCTATGCCAAGCTTGTGAGCGGCGGCGCAAGCTACGACGTGATCATCCCCTCTGATTATATGATCTCGAAGATGATCCACGAGGATATGCTGGAAAAGCTGGATTTCAGCAACATCCCTAATTTCCAGTATATCGATGAGGCATACCGCAACCTAAGCTATGACCCGACGAACGAATACTCCGTGCCGTACACCTGGGGCCTTGTGGGCATCTTTTACAACAAACAGTATGTCACAGATCCGGTGGACAGCTGGGACATCCTCTGGAACGAGAAATACGCTGGCAAAATTCTGATGTTTGACAATCCCCGCGACGCTTTTGGCATTGCGCAGAAGCGCCTCGGCTTTTCGTTCAACTCCACCGATGAGGATGAATGGATCCAGGCGGCCGTCCTTTTGAAGGAGCAGGAACCGCTCCTTCAGGCGTATGTGATGGATCAGATCTTCAACAAGATGGAGAGCGGAGAAGCCTGGCTTGCCCCCTACTATGCGGGGGACGCCGCCATCCTCGTCGAATCGAATGAGAACATCGGGTTTGCAATCCCCACAGAGCAAGGCACAAACTTCTTTGTGGACGCCATGTGCATTCCCAAGGGGTGCCGGAACAAGAGCGGCGCGGAAGCCTATATCAATTTCCTCTGTGAGCCGGAGATCGCCGCCGCAAATATGGAGTACATCGGATATTCCACGCCGGAAACGGCCGCGAAGGAGCTTTTGCCGGAGGAGATCACCTCCAATCCCATCTACTATCCGCCGGAGGAAATCATAGAAAATTCCGAGGTCTTTGTCGATCTGCCGCAGGAAACGGCGCTGCAGCTCGACGCGCTGTGGGCGGAGGTCAAGATGGGCGGCCCGGGCGACGCCGTCACCCTGATTGTGACGCTTGCCGCTTTCCTGGCGCTCTACCTGGCGATTGTCGTCTATAAAAAAGTCAAGCGCAGACGTGAACAGTGAGGAGGAAACCCTGTGGACGAGAAAATTGTCCTGCAAACGGAAGCGTGCCGGGCGGAGATTGCCCTGCTCGGCGCACAGCTGGAAAGCCTGCAGAATGCGGAGGGCCTGGAGTACCTCTGGCAGCGGGAGCCGAAGTGGTGGAGCGGCTGCGCACCCGTCCTGTTCCCGATGGTGGGTGCGCTGCGCGGCGGCCGCACGGTGATCGATGGCCGGATCTATGAGATGCCGCAGCACGGCCTGGCGCGCCGCCGCCTGTTCCGCCTGATCTCCCAAACGGACCGCGAAGCCGTGTTTTCCCTGTGTGCCGACGAGGAGACGATGAAACACTATCCCTTTGCCTTCGAGCTGCAGGTGCGCTATACACTGGAGCAGGCGTCCCTTCGGACGAGTTTCCATGTTTTCAATCACGGCGCCGTGCCCATGCCCTATGCCGTGGGCGGTCATCCGGCGTTCAACGTGCCGCTCGCGGAGGGCGAACGGTTTGAGGAGTATGCCGTTGTGTTCGAGCGGGAGGAGACGGCTTCCTGCCCGGCGATCGTGGTGGGGGAAGGGCTGATCGATCCCTCCCGCACCACGCAGCGGCTGCGCGGCAGCCGAGTGCTTCCCCTTTCGCATGATCTCTTTTATGCCGATGCCCTTGTCTTTGAAGGCTTGATCTCAAAGACGGCGACGCTCAGCGGCGGCAGTGCCGGCCACGGCGTCACGATGGAGTTTTCCGATTTTCCCATGCTCGGCGTCTGGTCCGCGGCAAACAACGGACCGTTCGTCGCGCTGGAGCCGTGGTGCGGCTGCGCCACGCGCACGGATGAGAACGATGAGTTCACGGCAAAGCGCTGGATGCGTGTCCTGCCGGCCGGGCAGAGCGAGACGCACAGCTATACCGTTACGATCTTCTGAGAGGACAAAACCTGCTTCCGGGAGATTTTTACAATCGGTCCTTTTGTCAAGCAGTTTGTAAAGAGAAGAAAAACGAGTCTTTTCCAAACCGGGCGGCGCCCCTGCAGGGGCGCCGCTTTTTTCTCAAAAGGGCATATCGCCTGCACGAAACCGCCCTTTTTTCCATAGGATGATAGAAAAAAGGGGGAAGGCCGATGCGCCGGTTCGGAAGATGGGGAAGAAGGCATGCACCGCTGGGCCGCACAGCGCGCGTAAGGCTTTTTCTTGCGCTGTTGGCGCTCACGCTGTGTACGGTTTGGGTCAGCTGGCGGCTCGAGCCTGTGCTGCAGGATTTGACGGAGCATGAGGCCACAGCCTGTGTCACGCAGCTTGTGGCAAGTGCAGCGGAGGGTGCGCTGCTGGAAGCCGAGCTTCCTCAGGGGTCGCCTGTTTCCATCCAATACGGTGACGACGGCGCTATTTCCTCCCTCACAACGGACACGGCCAGGCTCAACAGCCTGCGCGCCTTTGTGCTGGAACGCGTGCAGCAGGAGCTGGGGGAGAGGGCGAGCGTCGATCTCGAAGTGCCGCTCGGTTCCCTGCTCGGCGGGCCATTCCTGAACGGCCGCGGCCCCGATCTGCCGGTGCGCGTCACATTTTCCGGCATTGTGACGGCGGAATTTGAGAGCTCGTTTACCGCTGCGGGCTATAATCAGACACGGCACACGGTTTCCCTTCGGGTGACGGCCGATGCCTACACATACCTGCTCGGGGCGGAAAGCCAGCTCCAGGCGGAGACAGTGATCCCTGTTTCGGAAACCATTCTTGTGGGGGAAGTCCCGTATGTGGTGGGGGATGTTCCCGTTTCGTAAAGTCATTTTACATTTCTGCCAGATCAGCGGCGCTCTGTGTATCAATTTTGTAAGCTGAAAAGGGGAAAATACATCCATTCTATACACAAACTTTACAATACTCTTTTTGCTCTGCAGAGAAGGCAAACGGCAGAAAACCGGAAAATCCCGGTTTTCTGCCGCTTTTTTGCGCAAAACAGGCGAATTGCGGCGATTTGAAATGTAAAATCCATGTACATAACCCTTTACACAGTCTTTACCGGGCCGGGAAAGAAAACTTTACAATCGATCGGTATACTCGTTCTTGTAAGCAAACAAAGACAAAAAAGACAGGAGAAATGAGTTATGAAAAAAGTAATGAGTATGCTGCTCGCTGCGGCCCTGTGCGCTGGTGTGTTTGCCGGCTGCAGCGGCACGGACACCGCTTCCTCTGCTGCTGATGCCGCTTCCCAGGCGGATGCCTCTCAGGCGGATGCTTCCCAGGCAGATTCTTCCGAAGGGGAAGAAGGCGGCGCGGTGAACACCGAACTGAGCGGCACCGTTTCCACGAATGGCTCTACCTCCATGGAAGAAGTCATGCAGGGCCTGATTGAGTATTTCAATGAGGAATATCCGAACATCACCGTCACATATGACCCCACGGGTTCCGGCACCGGCATTGAGCAGGCGACGGCCGGCAGCTGCGACATCGGCCTTTCCAGCCGTGCCCTGAAGGATGAGGAAAAGGAAGCCGGCCTCACGGAAACGGTTGTGGCAAAAGACGGCATCGCCATTGTTGTCAACACCGAGAATGCTGTTTCCGAGCTGACGGTGGATCAGATTACAAAGATTGCGACCGGCGAGATCACCAACTGGAGCGAGGTTGGCGGCGCTGACGAGGAGATCGCCTTCATCGGTCGTGAAGCCGGTTCCGGCACTCGCGGCGCGTTTGAGGAGCTCACCGGCACCGAGGATGCCTGCAGCTATGCCCAGGAACTCACCTCCACCGGCGCTGTACGCACGGCTGTGTCCACCACGCCCGGCGCAATCGGCTACATCTCCCTTTCCTCTCTCGATGATTCCGTGAAGGCAATCGCTGTGAAGGTTGACGACGCATCCGAGGCTGTGAAATGCACGGAAGAAACCGTTCTCGACGGCAGCTATGCCATCCAGCGCCCGTTCGTGTTCGCCACGAAATCCGATGCGGAGCTCAGCGAGGCTGCCCAGGCGTTCTACGACTTTGCCACCAGTGAAGACGCCGCTCAGATTTACATCGACGCAGGCGTTGTCCCGGCGTCCGAATCCGCTGAATAAAACAATATCCCATTACCCTTGTACCCTTGAGGGTATCCAAAAGAGGAGTGAAACGTGTTGAAGCGCTTTTCCGAGGGAAATGGGCAGGGCGGCATGGAGTTGCCGCGTACAAAAGGCATTCGCGCGGCGTTCGAAAAAGGTATGAACATCCTGTTCTTCCTTTGCGGCGCCGTTGCGGTGCTCTTTGTGCTGTTTATTTCCATCTACCTGATTATCTCCGGCCTTCCGGCCATCCGTGAAATCGGTTTGTTTCCCTTCCTGTTTGGCCAGGAGTGGGCCTCCACGGCTTCCGAACCGAAATTCGGCATCCTGCCTTTTATCCTGACGTCCATCTACGGCACTGCGGGCGCCATCGTAATTGGCGTGCCGGTTGGCTTCATGACGGCTGTATTCCTTGCGAAAATTGCCGGCCCGAAGGTCGCCTCTGCCATCCGTGCGGCCGTGGAGCTGCTCTCCAGCATTCCTTCGGTTGTTTACGGCCTGATCGGTATGACGATTCTGGTCCCGGCCATCCGTAGCGCGTTCCATCTGGCCTCCGGCGCCACGCTGCTTGCCGCCATTGTGGTGCTTGCCGTCATGGTGCTGCCCTACATCATCAGCGTTTCGGAAACGGCGCTCACCGCCGTGCCGAAGGAATATGAGGAAGCTTCCCTCGCGCTGGGAGCCACCGAAATCGAAACATATTTCCGCGTTTCCGTTCCGGCTGCATCCAGCGGCATTGCGGCGGCCGTCGTGCTCGGCATCGGCCGCGCCATCGGCGAGGCCATGGCGGTCATGATGGTGGCGGGCAATGTGGCGAACATGCCTTCGCTCCTTGAAAGCGTTCGTTTCCTCACCACCGCCGTCGCTTCGGAAATGTCCTATTCCTCCGGCCTGCAGCGTCAGGCGCTCTTCTCCATCGCCCTTGTCCTGTTCCTCTTTATCATGCTGATCAATGCGGCGCTGGCCCTTCTGCTCAAGAAGGGGAAGAAGGATTGACGGCGAAAGGAGATGGATACGATGGAACAAAAATCAAAAAAAAGAGTGCTCTATGACAGGGGCCTGCGCATCCTCCTGTGGGTCTGCGCCTCGATCACCTGCCTGCTGCTCCTGCTCCTGATCGGATATATTTTTGTCAACGGCTTCCCGAACATTACCTGGCATCTGCTCTCCACGGAGCCCAGCTTCCGCAATGACACGATCGGTATTTTGCCGAATCTCATCAACACGCTCTGCCTGATTCTCGGCACCTGCCTGATTGTGCTCCCGCTGGGCACGGGAGCGGCTGTTTACCTAACGGAGTATGCGAAGAACAGGCGCGTGGTCTCGGCGATTGAGTTCGCCGCCGAAACGCTCACCGGTATCCCGTCTATTCTTTACGGCCTGGTCGGCATGCTGTTTTTCTGTGAACTGCTCGGCTGGGGCGGCAGCATTCGCGCCGGTATTTTCACTATGGTCATCATGGTGCTGCCTACCATCATCCGCACTACGCAGGAAAGCCTGAAATCCGTGCCGCAAAGCTACCGCGAGGCTGCCCTCGGTTTAGGCAGCGGCAAATGGCATATGATCCGCACCGTTGTCCTTCCCTGCTCCATTGAAGGCATCGTCACGGGCTTTATTCTGGCAATCGGGCGGATTTTGGGGGAATCCGCCGCCCTGCTGTTCACCGCCGGCAGCGCCTCGGTGCTCTCCAACAGCCTGCAGCAGACGCTGAATTCCTCCGGCGGCACGCTCTCCGTGGCGCTTTACATGTATGTTTCGGAGCGCGGCGAGCTTCAGGTCGGGTTTGCCATTGCCGCCATTCTCATGGTCCTGGCCCTTCTGCTCAACATCTGCGCGAAGGTTGCAGGCACAAAGCTGAAAAGATAAACGGAAGGTGAGAACATGGAAGCTAGCACGATTATTTCCGCAAAGGATTTGAATTTATATTACGGAGAAAACCATGCGCTCAAGGGGATTGACATCGAGATTCCCGAACATCAGGTCACGGCTCTGATCGGTCCCTCCGGCTGCGGCAAGTCCACATTCCTGAAAACGCTCAACCGTATGAACGATCTGGTGCCGAACATCAAAATTGAAGGTACTGTGGAGTACCGCGGCCATAATATCTATGACCCCAAGCTCGACGTCACCTGGCTGCGCCGCCATGTGGGCATGGTGTTTCAGAAACCAAACCCGTTTCCGATGAGTATTTACGACAATATTGCATACGGTCCACGCACGCACGGCATCCGCAGCAAGAAAAAGCTCGACGAAATCGTGGAGAAATCCCTGCGCGGCGCGGCCATCTGGGATGAAGTCAGCGATCGCCTGAAAAAGCCGGCGCTCTCGCTTTCCGGCGGCCAGCAGCAGCGCATCTGCATTGCCCGTGCCCTCGCGGTGGAGCCCGACGTGCTCCTCATGGATGAGGCAACCTCCGCTCTTGACCCGATTTCAACCTCGAAGATCGAGGATCTGATCCTCGATCTGAAAAAGGAATATACGATTGTGATCGTGACGCATAATATGCAGCAGGCCGTGCGTATTTCAGACAAATGCGCCTTTTTCCTGCTCGGCCAGCTGATTGAATTCGGCGACACGACGCAGCTGTTCTCCATGCCGAAGGATAAGCGCACGGAGGACTATATCACGGGACGTTTCGGCTGAGCCGCCGCGGCCTGAATCATCGTCCGGCCATGCCGGACAAGAGGGGATGTAGATCGAATGAGAAAAAATTACGATAACGAGCTGCAGGAGCTTGGCAAGCTGCTCACGGAGATGGCTTTCGCCGCAGAAGATGCGATTGACACCGTCACCTCCTCGCTCGAAGACCTGAACAGCGATGCCGTCGCCGAAACGCAGACCATCACCAAAACGCTCGATCAGATGGAGCGCGATATCGAGAACCGCTGCCTGAAGCTGCTGCTTCGCCAGCAGCCTGTCGCGCGGGACCTCCGCACCATTTCCGCCGCTCTGAAAATGGTCACGGATCTGCAGCGCATCGGCGATCAATGCGCCAATGTTGCCGAGATGGCGCATCTGCTCACCAACCACGGCCGCGTTGTGAAAGCGGAGGACATCCGCGCCATGGCGCAGAAGGCAGGTGTGATGGTCAAGCAGTCCATCGCCGCGTATGTGGATCAGAATGCTGAGTCCGCTCAGGCCGTCGTGCGGATGGACGACGAGGTGGATGAGCTCTTCCTCAAGGTGAAGAGCGAGCTGATCAACTCCATTCTGGGGGACCGTCAGGAAGCGGATCAGAGCATTGACCTGATCATCATTGCGAAGTATTTTGAGCGCATTGCGGACCACGCCGTGAATATTGCGCAGTGGGCCACCTATTGCGTCACGGGCGAGATTCAGCCGACGAACTGATTGGGCGTTTTTCACTGTTTTCCTGTGCTCTTTTTTTCACATTTCTCGTACCTGACAGAAAACGAAACTTCCTCTTGTGCAAAAGCGTGAGATGTACTATCATAAAATCGAACGGGGCCGGCATGAGGGGAACCATTTCCGGGTGCGGGTATCGAGGGAGGACCATCGCATGTCTAAGTTTATCGTAGTAGTGGAGGATGACGAAAGCATTCGCGAAATGCTCCGCTATTATTTTCAGTCCGTCGGTTATGAGGTGCACGCCTATGAATCGGGTGAGGCACTTTTTGAAGCGGAAGACTGGAGCGTCTGCCCTGCCCTTTGCATATTGGATATCATGCTTCCCGGTATGGACGGCCTGGAAATCCTGCACCGCCTGCGCGTGGGAAAGGCTACGGAGGAAGTTCCTGTCATCATGCTCACGGCGCGAAGCTCAGAGATCGACCGTGTCACCGGCCTGGAAAGCGGTGCCGATGATTACGTGGTGAAACCGTTCGGCATTATGGAACTGCAGGCCCGCGTCAAGGCAGTGCTCAGGCGTACCTATCGTGAAGACAAGCAGGTGATCGTGTGCAGCAATATCCGCATCGATCCCGCGGCGCGCGAGGTCACGCAGGATGGCGTGAAGGTGGATCTCACATATAAAGAATTTGAATTGCTCCGCTTGCTGGCCGCCCATCGCGGTGTCGTGTTTTCACGGGACGACATTTTGCAGACGGTGTGGGATTACGACTACACCGGCGAAACGCGCACAGTGGATATGCACGTGAAAACATTGCGGCAGAAGCTGGGCGACGATATCATCTCCACAGTGCGGGGTGTGGGATATAAGATGAACTGAATGACGAAGGCTGCGGCTGAGAGGCCGGCGGCCTTTTTGCTTTGGAGGGACAGGATTGAAAAAACGCATCTTTCTTACGCTGGCGACTGCATCGGCGGCTGCAATCGCCCTGTGCGGCCTGTTTGCAGCGCCGGTCATCCAGCCGGGGCGCAGCTGGATTTTCGCGCTTGCCATGGCAGCTGCCCTTGTGTTGGCGCTTCTGCTGTGCTGGCGGCTGTCTGTCGTTCTCACAGGAAAGTTTACCGCGCCGCTTAACCAGGCGGAGCAGGCGCTGCGCACTGTGTCGGAGGGGGGCGTCTACGCCGTGGACTGGAACGAGACCGAAGACGAGTATATCCCCCTCTTTCGCTCCATCGAAAAACTGGAAGGCTATCTGCACGGCCTCACCCAGGAGCGTGACAAGGTGAACCTGATCCTCGACTGCATGGATGAGGGTGTCGTGCTGCTCGATGAAAAGGGCGATCTGATCACGAGCAACCGCGCGGCGCGCAAACTCTTCCATCTGCCGGCGGATGCCGAAAATGCTGACATCACCACCTACATTCACAGCAGGCGCCTGAAAAAGGCAATTGGCCGCCTGCAGGAGAACCGGGAGGCCGCCGTCATCGACATGCAGCACCCGCGCCGCCAGGGACGCAGTCTGCGCTTCTTCCTCACGCCCGTGGCCGGCCAGAAATACGAGGACAAGCCGGTGGGCGCTTCCATCCTGATTTCGGATGTGACGGAGCTCAAGCGGGCGGAGGGAATCCGCTCCGAATTCACGGCCAATGTGTCCCATGAGCTGAAAACACCTCTCACCAGCATCAAGGGCTTCACCGATATGCTGGCTTCCGGCATGGTTACGTCACCGGAAGATCAAAAGCGGTTCCTCACGATGATCGGCGTTGAGGTGGATCGCCTCATTGATCTCATCAACGACATTCTCAAGGTTTCGGAGCTGGAGAGCGTTGCCATCGAACAGTGCGAGGAATCCTCCGATGTGCTCGACACGGCCAATGAGGTAGCCAATTTCCTGGCGCCTGTTGCGCAGAAGGCCAATATCTCCCTGAAGGTGGAGGGGATGCATCTCTCCGCCGCTATCCCGTTTGACCGACTCAAGGAGCTGCTGCTGAACCTGATGGAGAACGGCGTCAAATACAACGAGCCGGGCGGCAGCGTGTCTGTTTCTCTGGAGGATGAGCCGGAAATGGTGAAAATCACCGTTGCTGATACCGGCATCGGCATCCCGGAAGAGTGCCAGAGCCGTGTCTTCGAGCGTTTCTATCGGGTGCAGAAGGGGAGAGCGCGCACAAACGGCGGCACGGGCCTTGGCCTTGCCATTGTCAAGCATATCGTTGTGCTGTATGGCGGCCGGCTTTCCCTGCAAAGCGAGATGGGAAAGGGCTCCGTGTTCACCGTGGAGCTGCCGAAAAAGGCGTCATAAAAGCGTACGCCCTGCATTCTGGGAAAAGAAAGGGCCCTGCGGCGTTTTGCCGCAGGGCCTTTCGGTTTTCTTTCAGCGCGGATCTTCCCCCAGCGCCTCGGCGGAGAGCGCCAGGTATTCCGCTGCGTTCTCGCGCAGGCTGCGCCGTTCCTCCTCGGAAAGCTGGCGTTTGACGCGTGCGGGAAATCCCACGGCCAGGCTGCCGTCCGGGATCACGGTGCGCGGCGTGACGACCGCCCCGGCGCCAGACAGGCATTCTTTGCCGATCTGCGCGCCGTCGAGCACGATGGATCCCATGCCGATCAGCGAGTCGTTGCCCACCGTGCAGCTGTGCAGGATGGCATTGTGGCCCACCGTCACACCGTTTCCCACCACAGTGGAAACACCTTCTGTGCAGTGCACCGTCACGCCGTCCTGCAGATTGGTGCGGCAGCCCACGGTGATGGGTGCGCAGTCGCCTCGCAGAACGGCGTTATACCAAACGGAGCTCTGTTCACCCAGTGTGACGTCTCCCACAATCTGAGCACCCGGGGCGACATAGGCAGAGTCGGCAATTCTGGCCTGTTTCATGGGGGTCCCTTCCTTTCCGGCGGTTCAGCGCTTGTGATACAGCTTTTTGGTCTGGTATTTCGGTTCGCACGTCATGCGGACTCCGAGCTTGCGGAACGTGTTGTCGTCCACATTGGAGAGGATCACGCTCGAGTGCGCTTCGCAGCCGCTCAGCTTGGAAAGCTGTTCAAGCGCCAGGCCTGCCACAGGGTTCATGGCCGCGCTGATCGAGAGGGCGATAAGCACTTCATCAGTGTGCAGGCGCGGGTTGTGGTTGCCCAAATGCTTCGTCTTCAGGTTTTGAATTGGCTCGATGACGGTGGGGGAGATGAGAAGGATCTTGTGGTTAATGCCGCCGAGCGCCTTGAGAGAGTTGAGCAATGCGGCGGCGGAAGCGCCGAGCAGCGGCGTTGTCTTGCCGGTGATGATGCTGCCGTCCGGCAGCTCGATTGCCACGGCGGGCATTTCGGTCTCTTCCGCGCGCCGGAGCGCGGCAGTCACAACGGGCCGGTCTGCCACGGAAACGCCGGCGCGGCCCATGAGCATTTCAATTTTGACGACGGCCGATTCCTCCGCACGGCCCAGGCGCATGTCGCACATGGTCTGATAATACCGGCGGATGATCTCCTGGCAGGAGGCGGCCTGACAGGCCTCGTCGTCCACAATGCAGGAGCCCGCCATGTTCACGCCCATGTCTGTGGGGGATTTATACGGGCTTGTGCCGGAGATCTTTTCCAGGATTGCGTTGAGCACCGGGAAGGCTTCCACATCGCGGTTGTAGTTCACGGCCGTCTTGTTGTACGCCTCCAGATGGAAGGGGTCGATCATGTTCACATCGTTCAGATCGGCGGTGGCCGCCTCATAGGCCAGGTTCACGGGGTGGCTGAGCGGCAGGTTCCAGATGGGGAAGGTTTCAAATTTTGCGTAGCCTGCTTTTACACCGCGGCGGAACTCATGGTAAAGCTGCGAGAGACACGTCGCCATCTTTCCGCTGCCGGGGCCGGGGGCTGTCACCACCACGAGCGGGCGGCTCGTCTCCACATATTCGTTGCGGCCGAAACCGTCGTCGCTCACAATGAGCGGAATGTTCGAGGGGTATCCTTCAATCGGATAATGGATAAAGACGCGCACCCCCAGGGATTCCAGTCTTTTGCGGAAAGCTTCCGCCGTTGTCTGGCCGGAATACTGTGCGATGACGACGCTGCCCACATAAAGGCCGTTCCCGCGGAACGCGTCGATCAAGCGGAGTACGTCGGCATCGTAGGTGATGCCGATGTCGCCGCGAATTTTGTTCTTTTCAATGTCGGAGGCGTTGATGACGATGACAATCTCCACCTGGTCCGCAAGCTGCATCAGCATCTTGATCTTGCTGTCCGGCAAGAAACCGGGAAGCACGCGCGACGCGTGAAAATCATCGAACAGCTTGCCGCCCATTTCCAGATACAGCTTGTTGTCAAACTGGGCGATCCGCTGCCGGATGTGCTGAGATTGAATTTCAAGGTACTTGTTGTTGTCAAAACCGATTTTATTCATGTGCCCTCCGTTGTTCTCCGGCTAAACGCCTGCACACAGCAAACGGCGGGTTTTCTCCGCAAAGAAAACACGCCGCAGAATCCGCCGATCGGCTGCACAGCGGGAAAGCCGGGTCTCTGTTTTGTTTTTTCCGTTCGTCGCATCGTTCCATACTTTTCTCCATTATAGGGGATCGCTGCAGAAAAGACAACAGATTCCGCGGCTAAATTTTTCTCTCTGCGAAAGAGGCTTTTTTGTGCTATACTTGTAAAAAACGGGAGGAGGGAGCAAGATGACGGAAATCCGCGTTTCCGTGCGCAGGCTCGTGGAATTTCTGCTGCGCAGCGGGAATTTGGAAAGCGGGGAAGGCGTCGCTTCCTATGAACGCGCGCTGGAAGGCGCTAGGATTCACCGCCGCCTGCAGAAGGAGGCCGGAGATTCCTACCGTGCGGAGGTTCCCTTTTCCCACACGGAAGAGTGGGAGAAGATTCGCTATACCGTGGAAGGCCGTGCCGACGGCCTTTTTGAACAGGACGGCACCCCTGTGATCGATGAAATCAAAACGGTCTCCCTTCCGCTTTCCCGCCTGCCGCGCGGGGGCGATCCGCTCCATTGGGCGCAGGCCAAATGCTACGCCTATTTTTATGCCTGCGAGGCGCAGGCGGAGCGTGTGGCCGTGCGCCTCACCTATTGCCAGGCGGAGAGCGGCGAGCTGCTCCGCCTGCAGCAGCCTTTTGAAGCCGGGGAGTTGGCGGCCTTTTTTCACGGGCTTCTGCATCAGTATGCGCCGTGGGTGCGGTTTCGCGGCGAATGGCGTGAAACACGGGATGCTTCCGCCAAAGCGCTTGCCTTTCCCTTCCCGCAGTTCCGTCCGGGCCAGCGCCAGATAGCCGCGGCTGTGTACCGCGCCGTGCGCGACGGCAAGCGGCTGTTCTGTCAGGCGCCCACAGGCGTGGGTAAGACTATTTCCACCCTGTTTCCCGCCGTGAAGGCTATGGGAGAAGGGCTTGCCGGGCAGATTTTTTATCTCACGGCCAAAACGGTGGCGGGCCGTGCGGCATCCGGCGCCCTCGACACCATGCGCGCCCATGGCCTGCATCTCAAGAGCGTGCACCTCACGGCAAAGGAAAAGATTTGCTGCCTGGAGACGCCGTCGTGCACGCCGTCCTCCTGCCCGCGCGCCCTCGGCCATTATGACCGGATCAACGAAGCGCTGTATGAACTCCTCACCTCCGCGGACTGCCTGGATCGCGATGCCGTGAGCCGTGCGGCGGAAGTACACTGTGTCTGCCCGTTTGAGATGGCGCTCGATCTCTCCGAATGGTGCGATGTGATTATCTGTGATTACAACTATCTCTTTGACCCTACGGTGAATCTGAAACGATATTTTTCCGAGAAAAAAGGGGATTATGTCTTTCTCATTGACGAGGCGCACAACTTGCCGGACCGAGGCCGCGGCATGTACACCGCCGAGCTGGCCAAGTCCGACGTGCTGGCCCTGCGCAGGAGGGCGGGGAAGGGCGAGAAAGCGCTGTGGGCCGTGCTCGGCAGGCTGAACAGCGCGTTGCTGGCGCTGCGCTCCTTCTGCGGCGAGGACGGCACGGCCTCCCTTCCGGAGATCCCGGAAGAACTTCTGCCTGCACTCCGGCTCTTCACCCTGCAGTGCGGCGAGTGGCTCGAATCACACCGGGAACATCCGCTTCGGCATGAAACACTCTCGCTGTGGTTTTCCGTCCGCTTTTTTCTGCGCATCGCGGAGCTCTACGGGCCGGAATATGTCGCTCAGCTGCGCCGCCGCGGCAGCGAGATGATCGTTCGCCTGCTCTGTCTGGATGCGTCCCGCTTTCTCGACGCTTCCATGGCAAAAGGCCGGGCTGCTGTGCTTTTTTCCGCCACACTCTCGCCGCCGGCTTACTTTGTCTCCGTTCTGGGCGGCGGGGAGGAGGCGCGCACGCTCTCCGTCCCCTCGCCGTTTCCGCCGGAAAACCTGCTGCTCCTGCAGGCGGACCGCGTCAGCACGCGCTATGCGGACCGCGCCGCCAGCGTGGAGCCGGTTGCGGCCCTGATCCGTTCGTTTGCCCGCGGGTCCGGCGGCCACACGATCGCTTTCTTCCCGTCCTACGAATACATGGAATCGGTGGCGGACCGCGTGGAGGCAGACGATCCCGAGCTGGAAACCATCCGTCAGGGGCGGAACATGAGCGAGGAGGACCGCGCCGCTTTTCTGGATCGCTTTTCTTCCGGTCCCTCCGGCGTCCTGCTCGGCTTCTGTGTGATGGGCGGCGTGTTTGCGGAGGGCGTGGATCTGGTAGGAGACCGGCTGTCCGGCGCGGTGATCGTCGGTGTCGGCCTTCCGAAGGTCAGCCGCCATCAGGAGCTGCTGCGCGCTTATTACGAGCGGGAGCGGGGAGACGGCTTTTCCTATGCCTATCGCTATCCCGGCATGAACAAGGTCATGCAGGCCGCGGGCCGGGTGATTCGCTCCGAAACGGACCGCGGGGCGGTGCTGCTCATCGATTCCCGTTTTTCCCAGTGGGGGTATCGCAGCCTGTTTCCCGCGCATTGGCAAACGCCGGTCCCCGTCCGCACGGCGGAGGAGGTGTCGCGCGCGCTGGGCGCCTTTTATCAGAGCCGCGCCGTGGCGGGAGAGGAAAAACGGCAGGCGCAGAATGAAAAAGGAGGATGAACCAATGGGAGAATTGCTGGAAGCGCTGCGCCGCAACCGCGACGCGGGCATTTGCCCCATGCATATGCCCGGCCACAAGCGGAACACCGCTCTGTTTCAGATGGAAAACCCGTATGGCCTCGACATCACGGAGATCGAGGGCTTTGACAACCTGCACGACGCGCACGGCATCCTGCGCCGCGCCATGGATCGCGCCGCCGCGCTGTACGGCTCTGCGCACACCTGGTTCCTTGTGAACGGAAGCTCCTGCGGCGTGCTGGCGGCCGTGGCAGCCTGCACCCGCTGGGGCGACACAATTCTCACGGCGCGCAACTGCCACAAGTCGCTTTACAACGCCCTCTATGTCAACAACCTGCATGCGCAGTACCTCACCCCCCCGGTCCTGCCGGGCTTTGAGGCGGCAGGCGGTGTGACACCGCAGAGCGTGGAGGAAGGGCTGCGCGCTCACCCGGAAGCGAAGCTCGTCGTCGTCACCTCGCCCACCTACGAGGGGGTGATTTCCGACATTTCCGGCATTGCTCGGGCGGCGCATGCGCACGGCGTTCCGCTGCTCGTAGACGAGGCCCACGGCGCGCACCTCGGCCTGGCGGAGGGCTTTCCGCAGAACGCCGTGCAGATGGGGGCCGATCTCGTCGTGCAGAGTGTGCACAAGACGCTGCCCGCCTTCACGCAGACGGCGCTGCTCCACCTGAATGGGGACCTGGTTTCCCCCCGCGCGGTGGAACGCCAGCTCTCCCTGTATGAGAGCAGCAGCCCGTCCTATCTGCTCATGGCGTCTATTGACAGCTGCGTGTCCTTCCTCACCGAACAGGGGCGGGAAGCGTTCGCCGCGTATGGGGATCGGCTCCATCGGTTTGATGAGCAGGCGGAAAAACTGCGCTGGCTGCGCCTCATGGGCCGCTGCGGGGATAAATCCTGCCGGTTGGGTGAGAACGGCGTGTTTGCGCTCGACCCTTCAAAGCTTGTGATCTCCGCGTCGAAGGCCGGCCTTTCCGGCCCGCAGTTGGCGGAAAAACTTCGCGAGGCGAAGATTGAGCCGGAGATGGCGTCGCGCGAATATGTCATCGCCATGACAAGTTTGTGTGACCCGGAGGAGCATTTTCGCCGTCTCGCAGACGCGCTGCGGGCGCTTGACCACCCGTTTGCCGCACCGCGCTGCGCGGATTCGCCCGCTGCGTGGACGCTGCCGGCGCAAAGCATGACGATCCGAGAGGCGGAGGACAGCGAGGGGACGGTGCTTCGCGCAGCAGATGCGCTCGGCCGCGTGTGCAGGGAAACCGTGTTTGCCTATCCGCCCGGCATCCCGCTGATTGTGCCGGGCGAGAGGGTTGACGGCGTATTTCTCGATCGCGTGCGGCGCTACCGGACGGCGGGCGTCTTGCTTGTGAACCCGCGCGGCGATGCGGCGGAAACGGTGGATGTCGTGCGCTGAAATGATTGGTTCAAAAAATTGCAATTCCTGTCTTGACAGTCTGGGAAAAGTGTGATATTCTTAAAAAGCTGTCAGTAATTGAACAGGAAACGCGAGAGTGGCGGAATTGGCAGACGCGCTAGATTCAGGTTCTAGTGAAGGCAACTTCATGGGGGTTCAAGTCCCCCCCCTCGCACCAAGAAAATCCCGGCTGTGCATACAGGCGGGATTTTTTCGTTTTCAACCCATTCTTTATGGCATATGGAAAAAGGGGGAGGCCGGATGGAGTTTCGGAGGATTTTTGACACCATTCCCGAGCAGTTTGACCGCTATCGTTCCCGTTACTGCGACGAGCTCTTTGCGGATCTTCTCTCCTTTGCGGAAATCGGGTCGGAGAAAACCGTGCTGGAGCTCGGCCCCGGCACGGGTCAGGCGACGGAACCCGTCCTTCGCACGGGCTGTTCCTATTCCGGCATTGAGCTGGGCGAACATCTGGCGCAGAAGCTCCGAGAAAAATATGGGGCATACCCGCGGTTTCATCTGATCTGCGATGACTTTATCACCCATGACTTCGGCGCGCAGCAGTTTGATCTCCTCTATTCCGCCGCCACGATTCAGTGGATCCCCGAGGAGATTGCCTTTTCAAAGTCGTTTTCCCTCCTGAAACCGGGCGGCGTCCTTGCCATGATGATGACACACAGCGATTATAAAACGCCGAACGAGGCGCTGTATCATAAAATTCAGAAGGTGTACGACGCGTATTTCCGCCCGGCGGCGGAGTACCCGCACCGGGGCTTTGCGTATGACCATGCCGTGCAGTACGGCTTTACCGACTTCGAAAAGAGAACGTATTCCGGCAGGCGCGTCTTCACGGCGGAGGAATATGCGGGCTACTGCGGAACACACTGCGATCATCTTGTGATTCCGGAGCCGTACAAAACACTGTTTTTCAACGGCCTGCGCGACGCAGTGCTCGAAGCGGGAGATCGGATTGTGTTTCATGAGACATACATCCTTTATCTGGCCAGAAAGCCGCTGTAACATAACAAATTGTGATGGAAGACACAAGGAGGAAAAGATGGACAGAAAAATCGGGTTTGCCGCTTCTCTTGTGTGTGCAGCCGGCGCCGCGGCTGTCTGGCCGCGTTTGACTGTGCGGCAGTATACGCTCAAAAGCCGGAAGGTGCACGTTCCGTTCCACTTTGTCCTTCTCTCGGATCTGCACCGTTCCCGCTACGGAACCCGCCAGCGGGATCTGCTCCTTGCGGTGCACCGTGCCCGGCCGGACGCCGTTTTCCTGGCGGGCGATATGGTGCCGGACACCGCGCGGCCTGAAAATACGCGGGAACTGCTTGCAGGCCTTCGGGATTGCGCGCCTGTTTTTTACGTGACGGGCAACCATGAGCAGCGCTGCGGGCGTGCCGATCTCGCCCGCAAATGGATGCGGGCATACGGTGTTTCCGTGCTTGCGGGCCGGTCTGTTTCCCTGCAAAAGGAAGGGGAGGAGATTTGCCTGTGCGGCATAGACGACCCGGATGTCGATTTTTACGGCCGCTCTGCCTGGCTTTCTCAGCTGGAACGGTGTGCCGCCGATCGGCGGGAGGACGTTTTCACGATTTTGCTCTCCCACAGGCCGGAGCTGTTTCCCCTCTATGCGGCGCGCGGCTTTGATTTGACGGTGTGCGGCCACGCACACGGCGGCCAGGTCCGTATTCCCGGTCTGGTAAACGGCCTCTATGCGCCGAACCAGGGTGTGCTTCCGCGCTATGCCGGCGGCCTTTATCAGTGCGGGGAAAGCGCCATGGTGGTGAGCCGCGGGCTGGACAAAAACCGGCTGCCGCGCTTCTGCAATCCGCCGGAATGTGTGGCAATCGATGTGCTCCCTGCCTCCTCTGGAAAAGAAATCCCGTAATTTCGGTTGACAAAGACGCAGCGCTGTGCTATGATGGCGTCGTAAAAGTCAATAGCTGTCTTCGGGGCGGGGTGAAATTCCCCACTGGCGGTAATGCGGCCTTGTGCCGACGAGCCCGCGAGCGTAAGCCGATTTTGGTGAGAGTCCAAAGCCAACGGTACAGTCCGGATGAAAGAAGCGGCAACACAGTTGGTAACCGTGCGCCCCTTTGCTGTTTTCAGGCAGAGGGGCGTTTTTTGATCCTCCTGGAAGCCGCGCACGTCGCAAGACTGCTGGGCGATGTCACGGCTTTTTTCGCGGCATGGTCCGAACACATTTGTTAGGAGGAATCTCACTATGCCAAGCACAACACTCAACAAGCAGAATTCCATCAACAACAGCGTCAGCATCCGCAACATCACGGTCACGGCGCTCATGAGCGCGGCGGCCACCGTTCTCATGTTTGTCAGCTTCGGGCTGCCGATCCTGCCTTCCTACCTCAAGGTCGATTTTTCGGAGCTGCCCGCGCTGCTCACATCCTTTGCCCTCGGCCCGGTGTACGGCGTGATTGTCTGCCTCGTCAAGAACCTCTTCAATGTCGCCGCCACCACCACGGGCGGCGTCGGTGAGCTGTGCAACTTCCTGCTGGGCGCCCTGTTTGTGGCTCCCGCCGGCATTATCTACCGCCGCCACCGCACGCGCAGCACCGCTCTGATCGGCACGCTGGTCGGCGTGATTACGATGACGGTGTGCAGCTTCTTTGTGAACAACTTCCTCGTGTACCCGGCTTACCTGCTGATCATGCCGGAGCAGGCGATCGTCGATATGTACTCCGCTCTTGTGCCGTGGGCCGATGAGATCTGGAAGGGCATTGTCGTGTTCAACATGCCGCTCACTTTCTTGAAGGGCCTTGCGGATGCCGCCCTCACTTTCGTCCTTTATAAGCATCTTTCTCCCCTCCTCAAGGGTAAGAAGTAAGGACGAAAGATTTACAAAAAGTTCACAGACAGGAATTTGTCCCCGTGCTATAATAGAGCACGCTGAAAATTAAATAGCCCCTTATCAAGAGAGACGGAGGGAACAGGCCCTGTGATGTCCGGCAACCTGCCAAGTTGGCAAGGTGCTAATTCCTGCGGGTAAACCGAAAGATGAGGTTTTGATAAGCCGTTCGGAACACCCGGGCGGCTTTTTTCTTGCGGTAAAGGGGCTGCAGCATCACACAGCTTCGTTTCACTTCGAGAAAGGCAGGTTCATCTATGGAAAAAGTATTGTTTACCTCTGAGTCCGTCACGGAAGGCCATCCCGACAAGGTCTGCGATCAGATCTCCGACGCCATCCTCGACGCGATTCTGGAAAAAGATCCCCAGGCGCATGTGGCGTGCGAGGTGACGGCCACCACCGGCCTGGTGCATGTCATGGGCGAGATCTCCACGGAGTGCTATGTGGATATTTCCTCCATTGTGCGGGAGGTTGTCAACGACATCGGCTACAATGATCCCGCTTTTGGCTTCGACGGCAGCACCTGCGGCGTGATCACGTCCATCGACATGCAGTCGCCGGATATTGCGCTCGGCGTTAACACGTCCTTCGAAGCGCAGCACGGCGCGCAGGAGGAGGACGACCGCACCGGCGCGGGCGACCAGGGCATGATGTTCGGCTTTGCCTGCGACGAGACGCCGGAGCTGATGCCGCTGGCCATCTCGCTGGCGCACAAGCTCTCCCGCAGGCTGGCCCAGGTCCGCAAGAGCGGGGAACTCTCCTACCTCCGCCCGGACGGCAAAACGCAGGTCACGGTGGAATATGTGGACGGCAAACCCGCCCGTGTGGATACGGTGGTTGTCTCCACGCAGCATGCGCCGGAAGTTGCGCTCGAGCAGATCCGCAGCGACATTCTGGAGCACGTTGTGCGTCCCGTCATCCCGGCCCAGTGGCTCGATGACGACACCAAGTACTTCATCAACCCCACCGGCCGCTTCGTTGTCGGCGGCCCCGTGGGAGACAGCGGCCTCACAGGACGCAAGCTGATCGTCGACACGTACGGCGGCTACGGCCGTCACGGCGGCGGCGCCTTCTCCGGCAAAGATCCCACGAAGGTGGATCGCTCCGCCGCCTATGCTGCGCGCTACGTGGCGAAGAATATTGTGGCGGCCGGCCTTGCTCGCAAGTGCGAGGTGCAGCTTGCCTATGCCATTGGTGTGGCGCACCCCGTTTCCGTTATGGTAGAGTCGTTCGGCACCTCCGCCTATTCGAACGAACAGCTGGCCGGCGCCGTGAAAAAGGTCTTTGATCTGCGCCCGAGCGCCATCATCCGCCAGCTGGATCTGCGCCGCCCGATCTACCGCCGACTCGCCGCCTATGGCCACATGGGACGTGAGGATCTCGGCGTAGCCTGGGAAAAGACGGACCGCACGGAGGAGCTGAAGGCCGCCCTCGCCTGACGCTTTACAGCCCGGAACCAAAATCACCTCACTGTCATACCCTGACGGTGAGGTGATTTTTTATGGCTGAGTTTTTGGGAAAGGCCTTTTTATCATTCCTGCTGGTTCTCGGAGCGGTGGAGGCGGTCCGGCTCGTCGTGTTCGCACTGCTGCGGACGCGAAAAAAGGGGAAGGTCTGCTTCCTGCTCACATTTAGCGGCCATGAGGAGGAAGCGGAGATGGCCCTGCGCGCCGCCGTCCAACGGCTGAAATGGATGGGCGGCCGGGAGGAAAAGCAGGTGCTCTGCCTCGACTGCGGCATGGATGGGGAGACCCGCCGCATCTGCGAAGCCATGGCCAGGGAGTATGACATCATCGAGCTTTGCCCTGTCTGCGGCCCGAAGCAGGCGGAATAGCGGCCGGCCGCGGTTTGCAAAAGAGGCAGCTTTGTATTATACTGAAAAATAGAATTGCCGCTTTTGCGGCAAAGCGGCCGCATAGGCGCCCTGTGAGGCGCTTGCGCGGGCCCTTCCATACTGGGGAAAAAGGGGCGTTGAGGAACCTCATGGAGGAAGATCAGCTTCTGGAAATGACGGGAAGCGTGGAGGATATCGTTTTCCGGAATGAAAAAAACGGGTACACCATTTTGGAACTGAACAACGGGCAGGAACTTGTCACCGTCGTAGGGAGCCTGCCGTGGGTGAGCGTAGGGGAAGTGCTGCACGTGATGGGCAAGTGGACAAAGCACCCCACCTTCGGCATGCAGTTCAAGGCGGAAGGCTTTGAGCGGTTCAAACCGGAGACGACGGACGCGCTGCTCAAATACTTATCTTCCGGTGCGGTGAAGGGGATCGGTCCCGCCATGGCTGCGAAGATTGTGGACGCTTTCGGTGAAAACACGCTGAAAGTGCTCGAACAGGAGCCGGAACGGCTCACGGTGATTAAGGGCATCACAAAGGCGAAGGCACTCAAGCTGAGCGAAGAGTTTCGGCAGTCCCACGGCGTGCGCGATGCCATGGAGGTGCTGTGCGGCTATGGCCTCACGCCGGAGGAGGCGCTGCGCGTGTGGCGTGTGATTGGCCCCTCCTGCGTGGAGCTGATCCGGGAAAACCCTTACAGCATCTGCGAGGAGGAGGCAGGCGTGTCCTTTGAAAAGGCGGATGCCATTGCCGCCGCGCTGGAACGGCCGCAGGATGATGCGTGGCGCGTGCGGGCCGGTGTGGAATACGTGCTGCGCCACAATCTGAACAACGGCCACACCTGCATCCCGGCGGACAAGCTTGCTGCTGCGGCCGCCCGTATGCTCGGCGTGCCGCTCGAGCTGGCACAGGAGGCTGTGGAGGAGCTGGCGGGGGACGGCACATTGGTGCGCCGTCAGTTGGGCGGCCGTGATTTTCTCTTTCTGCCGCGCCTGTTCCAGGCGGAAGTATACGCCGCCAGTCGGATTTTGACCATGCTCCGGTTCCCCGCGCATCCCATCCCGGGCGCGGCCGGCCTCATCGAGGCGGTGGAACGCCAGACGGGCATGCAGTATGCGCAGCTCCAGAAGGATGCCATCCGCGAGGCGCTTGAAAACGGGCTGCTGATCCTCACCGGCGGCCCCGGCACCGGCAAGACGACGACGCTCAAGGCGATCATCCGCATCCTGAAAGAGAAGGGAGAGCAGGTGCTGCTCGCCGCGCCCACAGGCCGGGCTGCGAAGCGCATGAGCGATCTGACCGGCCAGGAGGCCAAGACAATCCACCGGCTCCTGCAGGTGGAGTGGGACGAAAACGATCGCCAGACCTTCGCCCGGAACGAAAAGAATCTGCTGGATTGCGATGCCCTCATTCTCGACGAGCTTTCCATGGTGGATATTTTGCTTTTCGAAGCCGTGCTGCGGGCGCTTCCGCTCGGCTGCCGCCTGATCATGGTGGGCGACTGCGATCAGCTTCCCAGCGTGGGGCCGGGCAATGTGCTGGGGGATCTCATCGCGTCGGGAAAGGTGCCGGTTGTGCAGCTCACGGAAATTTTCCGACAGTCCATGGAGAGCCTCATCGTCACGAGCGCCCACCGCATAGTGGCGGGCCAGATGCCGGAGCTCGCCAACCATTCCAGCGATTTCTTTTTCTTGCCGTGTCCCGATCCGGATGATCTCGCCAACCTGATTGTCGATCTCTGCCGGCGCCGCCTGCCTGCCAGTTACGGCTATTCTCCCATGACGGATATCCAGGTGCTCGCTCCGGGCCGGAAAGGCGAGTTGGGCACCATCGAACTGAACCGGAGGCTGCAGGCTGCGCTGAACCCGCCGGAAAAAGGGAAGAAGGAGATTACCATCCACGGCGTTCTCTTCCGGGAAGGGGACAAAGTGATGCAGGTGAAGAATGATTACCACCTGGGCTGGACAAAATTTGACGGAACGACCGGCGAAGGCGTTTACAACGGCGATCTCGGCGTGCTGTGTGAAATCGACCGCAAAGCGTCCACCGTCACCGTGCAGCTCGAAGACCGCTTTGTCCTCTATGAACTGGAAGCGGCCTCCGAGCTGGAACTGGCCTATGCCATGACGGTGCACAAGAGCCAGGGCAGCGAGTTTGCGGCCGTCGTCATGCCCATGTATCCCGGCCCCTCTCAGCTTTCCTACCGAAATCTGCTCTACACCGCCGTGACGCGCGCGCGGAGCCTGCTGGTTCTTGTCGGGACGCGGCAGGCTCTGGCGGCCATGGTGGAAAACGACCGCAAAACGCGCCGGTATTCCGGCCTGTGCCGTTTCCTGCTGGGCGAGGGTGAGGAATGAGCGCGGCAAAGGAGTGGCTCCGGGCGTTTGCCTCGCTCCTTTTTCCGGAGCGCTGTCCGCTCTGCGATGAGATCACCGTGGGCGGCAGCCTCTGCGCGCGGTGTGAGGCGGATCCGCCTCCTGCGGGCGGCGTGCGTTCCCTGCCGGAGACAGAGCACTGCGTCTGCGTCGCGCCATACCGGTATGAAGGCAGGGTGCGGGAGTCGCTGCACCGCTTCAAATTCCGGGGCCGGCGGGAATATGCTTCCTTTTTCGGCCATGCGTTGGCGGAAGAACTCCGCCCTTATGCCGGGAACGCATTTCTTGTGCCGGTTCCGGTCTCGCGCCGCCGCGAGCGCGAGCGCGGCTATAACCAGTCGCTTCTTCTTGCCCGTGCCGCATCGCGGGAACTACACATCCCCTGCCTTGATCTCCTGTGCAAAACCCGGGAAAACGAAACGCAGCACGAGCTCGGCAGGGCGGCACGCGAACAAAACGTGCGGAATGTCTACGCCGTGAAGCCCGGAAAGCGTCTGCCCGGGCGGGCAATCGTGGTAGATGATATTGTGAGCACCGGGCACACGCTCGCTGCCTGCGTGTCCGCGCTGCGGAAAGCGGGGATTGAGGTGTGCTGCTGTGCTGCCGTGGCGGATAATTCTCTTTCAAATGTGGAATTGCCGGCCAAACCGTAACAATTTCTTCATGAAGGCGGGGCGCCGGACCTGTATAATATTTTTGAGAGGAAAACAGCCTGCCGGCAGCGGGCTGCTTCACAGAATTATACTGCGGGCAGCCGTGCGGAACAGCCGCCGGCCGGCTCTCGGTTGAGCGGAAGAATGGATGTGAAAACGTGCTGGGAACAGATATTGCAATTGATTTGGGAACCTCTTCCATTAAATTTTACCTGGACGGGAAAGGAATTGTCCTGCGCGAACCGGCGGTTGTGGCCGTAAACCTCGACACCGACACCGTCGTCGCCACCGGCCGGGAGGCCTACCACATGATCGGGAGGACCTCCGATCGGATTCAGGTCACCTACCCGCTTTTTAACGGCGTCATCTCGGACTTCGATCTGGCGCGCCACCTCATCACGCACTATCTGCGGGAGATCAGCGGCAGCAAGGTTTTCATGCCGCGTGTGGTCGTCAGCGTGCCCTGCGAGATCACGGAAGTCGAGAAGCGCGCCGTGGTGGATGCCATCAGCTCCTCCAACGTGCGCAAGATCTGCCTCATTGAGGAACCTGTGGCCGCCGCCATGGGCGCCGGCATCGACATTTCCGCGCCGCACGGCTCACTTGTCATCGACATCGGCGGCGGCACCACCGATATGGCTGTCCTGTCGCTCAGCGGCATCTCCATTGCCTCCTCCATCAAGACGGCGGGCAATGAGTTTGACGAGTGCATCATCAAGTATGTACGCCGCAAATATAACCTGATCATCGGCAAACGCATGGCGGAGGAGGCGAAGATTGCCATCGGCTGTGTCTATCCGCGCCGCGATCCCCTCGTATACCGTGTGAAAGGGCGCAATGCCATGACCGGCCTGCCGCAGTGGGCGGACATCACGAGCGACGAAATGCTCGAGGCCATGATCGATCCGGCCGTGCAGATTGTGAACGCCCTCCAGGATCTGCTCGAGCGCACGCCGCCGGAGCTTGTCGGCGACGTGTATGAGGACGGCGGCGTTCTCACCGGCGGATCGGCTGCCATCTTCGGTTTCCCGCAGCTCCTGAGCCGCAAGGCCAAGATGCCGATCCGGCTGGCGGAAACGCCGGAGGACTGCGTTGCGCTCGGCGCAGGCAAAGCGATTCGCTATATCGATGAGATGGACAAAAAGGAATACGGCGCCCTGAATCCGCTCAGTGCGGCTTACTGAGGCGTTTTTCAAAGATCAAAAAAGCCCGCTCTGTGCGGTCCTCCTTTGGAGAGAAGGGACCGCACAGAGCGGGCTTTTTGCAGCTCAGTTTTTTATTTTCGTTCTTCCTGATCGCGGTATTTCTGCACGATCAGGTTGGCGCATTTGTAAACGTCGCCGCCGCCCAGCGTCAGGATCAGATCACCGGGCTGCACGCGGGCCATCGTGTAATCGGCCATCTCCTCAAACGTGGGGAACCATACCGCTCCGGGAATTTTCTCCGCCAGATCTTTGGCGTAAATGTGATACGTGTTCGTCTCGCGCACGGCCAAAATCTCTGAAAGCACAACATGATCGGGGATCGTGAGCGCCTTCGCAAAATCATCCAGCAGGAGATAGGTGCGGGAATACGTGTGCGGCTGGAACAGGGCCCACACCTCGCGGAAGCCCATGCGCTTTGCCGCGGAGAGCGTGGCCGTGAGCTCGGTGGGGTGGTGGGCGAAATCGTCCGCCACTGTGACGCCGCCAAAGCTGCCCAACACTTCAAAGCGGCGGTGCACGCCGTGGAATGCGTGCAGTGCGGAAGCGATCGTTTCCGGGTCGATGCCAAGAAGATCGGCGGCCGCCGCCGCGGCCAGCGCGTTGAGAATGTTGTGCTTGCCGGGGATGGAGAGCTCCGCCCGGCACAGGGGCTTTCCGCTGCGGCACACCGTGAAGTCCTCGCAGGCCTTCGGTTCATCCCGCACGTCAGCGGCACTGTAGTCGTTCCCGGGCTGCAGGCCAAAGGTTACGATGCGCGCGTTTGTCACACCCTCCATTGCCTTTTTCACGTTTGGGTCGTCGCCGTACACCAGGAGGATGCCGGTCGTCTGCAGTGCAAACTGATGGAACGAGCGGATGATGTTGTCGATCGTGCCGAAATAATCCAGATGATCGGCGTCGATGTTCAGAATGATGGAGAGATACGGGTGAAGCTGCAGGAACGTATCCACATATTCGCATGCCTCGCACACGATTGTGTCGGAAGCACCTGCACGCCCGTTTCCGCCGATGTACGGCAGCTTGCCGCCGATGATGGCGGAGGGGTCCGCACCGCCCATCAGGAGCGTCTGCGTCAGCAGGGCGGTGGTGGTTGTTTTGCCATGCGTGCCGGAAACGGCCACCGAACGCGGATACCGCTTCGTGACCAGCCCCAGCATGACGGACCGTTCAATGGCGGGAATGCCTTTTTCCCGCGCCGCCACAAGCTCAGGGTTGTCTTTGGGAACCGCCGCGCTGTACACCACGAGCTCCGCGCCGTCCACGTTTTCCGGCTTGTGCTCCGTGAACACAGGGATTCCGTACC
>ERZ1090869.209-NODE-209-length-32365-cov-7.320613_pt1 | contig 32365 bp, 29 predicted proteins | sample MGYA00478474_ERZ1090869 | MGnify/ENA primary metagenome ERZ1090869 (study PRJEB33644, sample SAMEA5815748) | chicken gut metagenome | biome: Chicken; feature: Gastrointestinal Tract; material: Caecum | place: Ireland | collected 2019-01-01 | study: A study of the... | reverse complement strand
GATGGATGAAAGACTGTTCAGAATGGTCTAAAACGAGTAAAGAGTTATAGTTTGGCGCGAAAATGAGGATTTTGAACATCTGAAAAGATTGGAAAATAGCGCAATACCGCTCTTTTTAAGAGATGGCTACCACCTGATTACCATACTGGTTTTGTGTAGTTTGTTTTTTTGGCTGGCACGGTGGATGAGAAAGACCCGAAAACCCGTTTTCCCGTCCTGGAAAACTGAATGCGAAGAGAAAATTCATTTGAATTTTCTGCATTCAGGGGACGGGAAATCGGGGAATCGAGGTGCGTTGCAAAAGGGGGAGGATAGGTGCATCACACCTGCACCCATCCTCCGCTTTTTACCGCGCTTTCATATACAGCGCTGCATATACGGACAATTTCCGCACCTTCCTGAAAAGTGGGACAGGACGGCAGACCAGTATCTGCGGAACCAAAGTAGAAGCTTTGTATCAGGCGCCGGAAAGAATCGTTAAATCCGTTCCCAAATCCGTCGCTTTCCACTGTCTTCTGCCCGGACCCGGAACTGAAATACACAGAGTTATTTTCCTGAGAATTCCAACCGGCAGTCATATGGTCTCCGGTGATCTCGTAGGAAAGATAATTGGAATATCCGTGAGACACCTCGGAAAGCGTTACAGAGCCTATGGCGCCGCCCGAAAGCCGGAATGTGATCAGCGCCGCGTCTTCTGAAGTTACGGTGACCGTCTCTTCTGCCTCTCTGCAAATCTTGTTGTCACAGGAATCAACCAGGGCGCCGTTGTTTCCCTTTTTGAGGGCTTTAGTCTTTTCTCCATCTTTGATAGCGGGGGAATACATAACCCCGTCCCGGACGACGCGCTGAGGGTGAAAGTTCCCGAACAGTGCGGACACCTCTGTGATCCTTTGACCAGTGATATACTGGATAATATCAAACCAGTGCGTTCCAATCTCGGTTACTGCCCGCATGGGACCTGCGGCCTCGGGGATATACCGCCAGCCGTAAGGACAGGGCAGCAGGTGGAACTGCTGGAGGTACTGTCCGTGGACGAGACGGACGGAGCCGAAATCCCTGCCGCAGACAAGTTCTTTCATCCTGCCGGACATCTGGTGAAAGCGAACATTTAAGTTGATGCCGCACGTAAGCCCCAGGGAATCAGCCAGGGCGGAGAGTTCCTCCGCCTCCTCCGGAACCAGGCATAGCGGTTTTTCACACAGGACATGCTTTCCTGCATTTAAAAGTTTCTTTACGATTCGATAGTGAGTGTGGGGCGGTGTACACACATGAACGGAGGAAACTTCATCTGAAAAGAGGAGTTCTTCCGATGTGCCGTATGTTTCAATCCCCCATTTTTCTGCAAAGGCCCGTGCGGCATCTTCTGTGCGGTCTACTACGGCGCATATTCTGACGCCGCAGTATCTGAGAGCCTCAGCGTGGGAGTGGGAGATAAAGCCGGCGCCAAGTATGGCCGCGCCCCGGGTTAAATTTTTTCGCATGGATTACCTCCTGATTTTTATAATTGAAAATATAACTGATGAATGCAGCAGCCGGGCAATCCTGCCCGGCTGCGCTGTCAGCGGTAAATAAGGTTTCCGGTTACTTTTTCGATGTCCGCCCGGTGCTGCGGGAACCGGCGGAGCAGTTTTTCTCTGTCCGCTTTTATAAAATCCCCTTCCAGATAGGAAGGAGACATGGTCGTACCCAGCAGGGCAAAGCCGTGTTTCCCTCCCGGGAGCAGCCGGGCCCCCTGCCAGGAATTCTTTTCAACAAGGATCTGCGGTCTCTCCCCCTTCGTCAGATTTGTACCCAGAACAGAAACGGTCTTCTGTCCGTCGCAGTCCCGGATCTGGATCAGTTCCACCGGATCCCCGTAGTAGAAATGCCAGATCTCGTCAGCAGAGAGCATATGGAGATGGGAAAACGCATCTCCTGTCAGCATATAATAAATAGCGGATCCGCAGCGGCGGTTCTCGTACAGCTCTTCGCTGGAATACGTTTCTGCCACCATGCCGCCTTCCCCGGCGAGAGGAGTCAGTCCCAGAGCCTGTATGACATCTTCGGCGGACAACATCTCTGCCGCTGTGTCCGGGTTATATATCTTTTCCATATCACCGTTTCCCCTTATCATAGATTTCGCCCAGAGCCCGCGGCGAGCGGTTGTACTTGGAGAAGAAAATCAGAAGGAGCAGCGTGAGCAGATAAGGAAGGATCATTACCAGATCGGAGTAACTGCTTGGCTTTTCCAGGATCTGAACCAGCTGATAGCCGGCGGAGCGGGCAAATCCAAAGAGCAGGCAGGCACCCAGAGTAGGCAGGATCTTCCAGTTCCCGAAGATCAGAGCCGCGATCGCCAGGTAGCCGTAGCCCACGTAGATGCTCTCGGAAAATTTGGCTGAGATCGAGTAGGCAAAACACATGCCGCCGATTCCCGAGAGGGCTCCAGAGATCATAACTGCCACAGTGCGGATCTGCCCTACATTGCGTCCCGCCGCATCCACGGCGTGGGGATTGTCACCACAGGCGCGCAGATGGAGTCCGAAGCGGGTTTTGTACAGCAGGAACCACATGACTACTGCGACTACGATAATGATGATCTCGAACGGGTACAGATTAGTGAAAAATGCACCCAGAACAGGGATGTCTGACAGTACCGGAACAGAAAAACGGGTTGACACTCCGAGCTGAAATTTGTCGGACGGAGCGCCGAAAACGCTTTTATTGATCTGTTTCGTTAAAAATGCAGTCAGAGCCATTGCCAGGATATTTACGACAACGCCGCTGATCACCTGATTTGCCTTGAACTTTACACAAAGCAGGGCGTGCAGCAGCGCGTAGGCCATACCGCCCAGGGTGGCGAAGAGGAAGGACAGGTAAAATACTGTCTGAGAATCTGTTCCCTGTGTTCCTGCCACGAGCACGACGAACAGGGCGCCCACAAAAGCGCCGAATCCCTGGAGACCCTCGATCGCCAGGTTGGTGACGCCGCTTCTCTCACTGTAGATGCCTCCGATAGCCATGACAAAGAGCGGCAGGGCAAACGACAGACCGTCAATGATAATCGTATTCATCAGCGCACCTCCTTTCCGGCGTTGTCAGATTTCTTTTCCTGTTTTTCTTCCAGCTCAGATTTCCACTTTTTGACTTCGTAGCGGATAAATGCGCCGCAGGCGCTGAACAGAAGAATAAGGCCGACGATCACGGAGCCGATCTCTGTTTCAATCCCTGAGGCAGAGCTCATATAGCTGCTTCCTTTGGTCACCCCGGTGATAAGGAAGGAAGAGAAGATGATGCCGATTGGGTTGCTGTTTCCCAGGAGGGCCACGGCGATTGCGTCAAATCCGGTGGACGCCAGCACTTTTGGCTGGATGGACTGAAGATAGCCCATGTAATAGGTTACGCCTGCAAGCCCTGCCAGAGCGCCTGAGATCATCATGGAAAGAACCATGGTCTTCCCTACGCTGATTCCCGCGTAGCGGGCTGCATTCCGGCTGGCTCCAACAGCTTTGATCTCAAAGCCCAGCCGTGTCCGATCCAGAAGAAATTTCATTACAACAGCAGCCAGAACCGCAAGAATGATACAGAGAGGTATGTCCACTTTCAGATTGCCGATCGGCACTTTCATAAGCGTCAGGCGGGATTCATCGCTGACGGCCCGGGACTGGCGGGATATCTCGTCTATGTATCTTGTATTAATGAAAAAGCTTGTCAGGTACTGGACAATGTAATTTATCATAATAGAAGATACAACTTCGTTGATATTAAATTTATATTTCAAAAAACCGATCAGGCCGCCCACCGCCATGCCTGCTGCGATGCCGATCAACAGAACGAGCGGCTTTGCGACCGGAGCGGCCAGCGAGGAGTAGCCGACCGTGATAGTAGCGACAAATCCGGCTGCCAGCATCTGGCCGGACACGCCGATGTTGAACAGGCCGGCTTTGAGAGCAACAGCTACTGCCAGAGCTGCGAACAGCATGGGAGTCATCATATTAAGAAAGCTGGTAAAGTCCGTAAGCATACCCTGATAGGCAGAGTACTGGGGTTTCGGAAGAAGTCCGCTTCCCTGGAGCAGATTGGCATAGGCTGTCAGCGGATATTTACCCAGAGATCCGATCACGATCATTCCTACGATCAGGCTCAAAAGAATAGAAAAAAGCGGGATGGCAATATTCTGGGTCTTCTCGTTCCCGAGAATTTTTACAAAGAATTTTTTCATTTCTGCTTCACCCCCATCATAAATTCGCCAACCTGGTTGGTTGTGAGTGTGTCTGCCGGGGCAATCTTCTCTATCGCTCCGTTGTAAATGACTCCGATCGTATCTGCGCAGTTCATGATCTCGTCCAGTTCAAGGGAGATGAGCAGGATGGCTTTCCCCTTGTCGCGCTCGGAGATGATCTGCCGGTGGATATTTTCAATGGCGCCGATATCCAGGCCGCGGGTGGGCTGGACAAAGATCATAAGGTCAGACTGAAGTTCAATCTCACGGCCTACGATCGCTTTCTGCTGGTTCCCGCCGCTCATGGAGCGGACCTGTGTGGCAGCTCCCTGGCCGCTTCGGATATCGTACTGCTGGATAAGCTTTTGAGCGTAGTTCTCAAACTCTGCCGATTTAAGAACACCGTTTTTCCCGGAAAAAGGCTCTTTGTAATACGACTTCAAAGCAAGGTTGTCCCGCAGGGAAAAGTCCAGCACAAGTCCGTATTCCTGGCGGTCCTCAGGTATATACGAGATGCCTTCCTCGGTTCGTTTTCGAATGGATTCGTTCGTAATATCCTTTCCATTGAGAATAACCTTGCCGGAAGAAATTTTCATCAGGCCGGCAATCGCGTCCGCCAGTTCCACCTGGCCGTTTCCGGATACGCCTGCAATAGCGAAAATTTCGCCCCGGTGTACTTCAAAGGAAACATTTTTTACTACTTCAAAACGATCCTGGTTGTGTACGCTTACATTTTCCACTTTCAGTACAGTCTCACCGAAACGGGGAGCGCTTTTTTGGACGTTAAAGGAAACTTCGCGGCCCACCATCAGGTTAGCCATCTTCTTGGTGGAGGTAGAGGCCACATCCAGAACATCAATGATCTTTCCCCGGTTCAAGATGGCGCAGCGGTCGGCCACCTGCTTAATCTCCTCCAGCTTGTGCGTGATCAGGATGATCGTTTTTCCGCTGTCCCTCAGATTACGGATGATCTGCAGGAGGAATTCGATTTCCTGAGGCGTGAGTACGGCGGTCGGCTCGTCAAAGATCAGAATCTCCGCCTGCCGGTAAAGCATTTTCAGAATCTCCACCCTCTGGCGGATGGAGACGTTTACCTTTTCGATCACCTGCTCCGGGTCGACCTCCAGCCCATAGTCTTCGGAGAGTTTGCGGATATCCCGGTTGGCCTTTTTGATATCCACCTGCGGAAAGATACCGAGGAATTTTTTGACAGGCTCCATGCCCATGATAATGTTTTCCGCAACGGTATAGTTGGATACCAGCTTGAAATGCTGGTGCACCATTCCGATATTCAGTTTTGTCGCATAATTCGGCGATGTGATGCGGACCTTTTCTCCTTTGACAAAGATCTCGCCTTCATCTGGTTCGTACATTCCAAACAGCATACTCATCAAAGTGGATTTTCCGGCGCCGTTCTCGCCCAGCAGGGCGTAGATCTCACCCTTTTTGATCTGGATGCTCACGTCGTCGTTGGCCACAATGCCCGGAAATCTTTTTGTGATATGCCTCATTTCGATAATATATTCTTCCGCCATAGGTAACTCCTGTTCTTGTTGAAAAAAGAAAGGGAATGGACAGCATCACCTCTGGGTGAACCGTCCATCCCTCTTAAAAATCAGCGGTTAGTCATTCAGCCCCGGAAAATCTTCAGGAGTGCTGTCCCCTGCACTTGAAGGAGGAACGATCGTTCCATCTTTTACCAGTGCAAATGCCTCGTCAAGTTTTGAAACCGTGTCGTCAGACATCTGATGTCTGCCCTCTTCTTTAACAAATCCTGTAGAATCGGTGTCAGCCATCAGTGTGATATTCTGCCCTTTAAAGGAGCCGTCTGCGATCGCATTGAGCTGTCTTTCCACATTGATGCTCATGCATTTGAGTACAGAAGTAAGCATGATGTTGGAATCACCATTTGCTCCGTCGTCATACTGGTCAACGTCACAGCCGATCACTTTAACATTTCCTGCTTCTTTTGCTGCTGTAAATACACCGTTTCCAGAAGCCCCTGCTGCAACAAAGATCACATCGCAGCCTTCTTTGATCAGAGCTTCGCCGATTACCTTGCCGGTTGCTTCGTCAGAGAAGTTGCCGGTGTAGTTGCCGCCGATATTTGCATCGTTGTAAACTCCGGCATAGGAGCTGAGTTCTACGCACTCTGCTGTTGTGCCGTATTTTGTGTTTGCGTAATTTACGCCCGCCTCAAAACCATACTGATAATTTACATTGGACGGGAAAGGCTGTCCATTTACAACTGCAACTTTTCCGCTTTCTGTCTCAAGCGCAGCTGCCATACCTGCAAAAAATCCGCTTTCCTGTTCTGCAAAGAGCATTGCGTATACATTGTCCAGTTCTACCGTATTGCCTTCAGCGTCTGTAGGATAGCTGTCCACCAGGATGAAATCCACATCCGGGTTGTCCTGGGCAACCTGTCCGATGCCCGCGCACTGGAATCCCAGGCAGACAACGACATCGTAGCTGCCGGCGATCTCGGTGATCTTCTCAACAACGGTGGCCGGAACTCCGGTTTCCTCACGGATCGCGGTAACCTTGGCGTCCGGGTGCTCTTCAATATAAGCAAGCACGCCGTTGTAGTTATCTTCATTAAAAGAGCCGTCGTCCACTCCGTTGGGGCTGGATACGATAGCGATATTGAGAGCGTCAGAGGATTCCTCTGTTGATGCTCCGCCGTTGTCCTTTTTCTCTTCATTGCTTCCGCACCCTGCAAAAAGCATGGCGGTCATTGCGGCGCAGAGAACTGCTGCCAGAAGTTTCTTTTTCATAAGTATCACTCCTCCTTTTAGTTGGTGATAAGCGGGACTTATAAGTTCTGATCCGCTTATTAAGAGATATTATAACATCTGCCATTTAATCGTGCAACGCGTCCCTTTCTTTTTTCCTGAAAATTTCTTTCAGACTTTTCTCATAGGGAGCCCGTGCGATCCCGTGTTCTGTCACAATAGCGGTGATCAGCCCGGCGGGCGTGACATCAAATGCCGGATTGTAACAGGAGACACCTTTTAATGCCATCGGTTCCACATAAAATTTGGTGCGGATCTCATCTGGGCTTCTGAGTTCGATCTCAATGTCGTCCCCTGTGGGACAGTTCATATCAATCGTCGATGTGGGTCCCAATACATAGAACGGAATCTTGTAGTAATTGGCCAGAACAGCAATCACGCTTGTGCCGATTTTATTGGCGGCATCTCCGTTTGCCGCGATACGGTCACATCCTACAAGGCAGGCCTGCACCCATCCGTTTTTCATTACAATGCCGGCCATGTTGTCGCAGATCAGAGTTACATCGATCCCTCCCTTGTACAGTTCGTAGGATGTCAGACGCGCACCCTGGAGAAGCGGCCTTGTCTCGTCAGCAAACACGTGAAAATCCATGCCCCGTTCTTTCCCCAGGAAAAGGGGGCCCAGAGCTGTGCCGTATCTGGAAGTGGCAAGCGGACCTGCGTTGCAGTGGGTGAGAATACCATCGCCGTCTTTGATAAGACTGAGCCCATACTCGGAGATAGCCCGGCACATCTGCATGTCCTCCTCCTGTATGCTGCGGCTCTCATTAAGAAGAGCAGCCTTGATCTGTTCCACCGGTTTGCCGCCGTGATCCAGGACTGTCCGCTCCATACGGTTTAAAGCCCAGCTTAAGTTTACCGCGGTTGGCCTGGAAGAATTCAGGTAATCTTTGTATTTCCGAAACTCTTTTAAGAATTCCCCGAAGTCATCCGTGCCGATCTGTGATGCGAGAACAGCAATGCCGTATGCGGCGCAGATGCCGATTGCCGGCGCACCTCTCACTTTCAGCTCCAAAATCGCGTCGTAAAAATCCTCTGCTGTTGTGAGCGTGAGGTATTCCGTTGTGTTCGGAAGCTTTGTCTGGTCGATGATCACTACACTTTTTCCGTCTTCGGCAAGCCGGACATTGTCGATGTGGGTTACTGCCTTCAGGTTTGCTGCCTGGTTGTCCATCTCAATCCTCCTTTCTCTTTGATAAATTCATGTGATAAAATAATTATACCCTGTTTGGGACTGTTTGTACACAGTAGATAAAGGCTGTTCTTGACAATAAGCCTGATAATGGCTATCATAAAGGCCGATAAACAGGGGGATTTATCTGTCTTTTTGAGCAGTACGGCTTCCGGGCAGAAGCGGTATATGGAGAAAAGGAGAATTGGAATGAAGAAGAGCCTGAGTCTGAAAGAGACAATTTTTGTGGCCAGTATGCTGTTTGGTATGTTTTTTGGCGCCGGCAATCTGATCTTCCCGGTATCTATGGGACAGCTTGCCGGAAGAAATATGTGGCCTGCAGCGGCCGGCTTCCTGATCACAGGAGTGGGGCTGCCGCTCCTGGGAGTGGCAGCGCTGGGAGTCAGCAGGAAAGCCGGACTGCTGGAACTGAGCAGCATAGCGGGCAGACGGTACGGCCTTTTCTTTACCTGTGCGCTCTATCTGACGATAGGGCCTTTTTTTGCAATTCCACGGTGCGCTACCGTATCGTTTGCAGTGGGGCTTGAGAGGTTCCTTCCGGAAGGTGGAGGGACTTTGGCCCTCCCTGTCTTTTCCCTTCTCTTTTTTGCGGTTGTTCTGTTCTTTTCTCTGCGCCCGGGCGAGATCCTGACATGGATCGGAAAGGTTCTCAACCCTCTGTTTTTATGTTTCCTTGGAATTTTGATCATCCGCGCCCTTGTCTCACCGATGGGGGAGATCGCGGGCAGCAGTCCAGAGGCGGCCTACGCATCCCAGCCGTTTTTTAAAGGATTTCTGGAAGGATATAATACAATGGACGCTCTGGCCGGCCTGGCATTTGGCATTGTGATCGTAAATGTTATCCGCGGGCTGGGAGTGGAGCAGGAAAACGCCGTCGCGGCAAATACAGTGCGGGCCGGCATTTTCAGTTCTGTTCTGATGGCGGCGATCTATCTGCTGGTCACTGCCGTAGGGGCGCAGAGCAGAGGCTGCTTTCCGGCTTCTGCCAACGGCGGGACGGCGCTGGCGCAGATCGCAGAGCATTATTTCGGTTCTGCCGGGGCGGTCATCCTGGCGGTGACTGTCACAATGGCCTGCCTGAAAACCGCAGTGGGATTGATCACGAGCTGCGGGGCCACATTTGAGAGAATGTTTTCCAGGGGGCCGTCATACAGAGTGTGGGCGGTGCTGTTCTGCGTGCTCTCGTTTCTGATCGCAAATCTGGGACTGAATGCGATCATCGGCTGTTCCATGCCGGTACTTATGTTTCTCTATCCTCTGGCAGTGACGCTGATCCTCCTCACTCTATTCGGACGTTTTTTCAGTTATGACAGGAGCGTTTACCGGTGGGTGACCGGATGCACGGCTGTGGCGGCTGCGGTGGATTTTTGTAATGCTCTGCCGAAAGGAATAGCGTCTGCGCTGCATATGGAAGGAGCTGCGCGGACGGCCGCAGAGGCGATCCCTTTCGCGGAACAGGGATTCGGCTGGGTATGCCCGGCCGCGGCGGGACTTGTGATCGGCCTTGTGTTCAGAGCGGTAAAAGCCGGAAAGAGGAAGGATATGTGATTGACTTTTCAGACAGAATGAATTACTGTATTAATAGAATAATACAGCATGGGAGGCGAAAGCAATGTCTGAACAGTTTTTTTTGACAGCGGCGGTTCTCGCAATAGCGGCGGGAGCGGGGATTCATTCCTTTATACGGAAAAAACGTCTGAGAAAACAGGCGCTGCGTGAAAAATACGGGAAGATCCCGCCCATTGGCGCCTGGGATGAAAAGGAGAAAGTAAAAGGCTATTATGAATGGATGAAAGAGAGGGAACAGGAAGACTGGGTGGATGATATCACATGGAACGACCTGTCTATGAACCAGGTGTTCCAGCGCATTAATTCCTGCGATACCTCGGCCGGGGAGGAAATCCTGTACTGGAGGCTCAGGAAAAACAGTATGACGCCGGAAGAGTGTGTCTCTTTTGAAGAAAAGATCCGTACATTTTCGGAGAACGAAAAGGAACGGGAGGATGTGGAGAGGCTGTTGTGGAAAATAGGAAAAAGTCCTTCTTCCTATTATATACCGGCATACATGGACGCAGTGGAAGAGTACAGAATCGGGAAACAGTGGGTGTTTCGGGGACTGCAGATCATCCTGGCGGCATGTCTGGTTTTTCTGATAATTACGCAGGACAGCAGGGGTGCGTTTGCAGTGCTGGGGGCTGCTGCGGTGAACCTGCTGCTGTACACCGTGCTCAGGATGAAGTATGAGATCGAGATGGGGATGGCAGGCACGGCGGTAAGCCTTCTGGAACGGGGCAGGGATATCGCGGGACGCAGTGAGGTCCGCCGCCTGTTTCCAGAACTTAAAGATCAGATCAGTTATTTCCGGGATGTGGTCAGAGGATCCCGCTTTCTCCAGATACACAAAGTGGGAATGGGCACCGGAGATCTGTCGGCGCTGATCCTGGATTACACTCTGGGCATTACCTTGTGCAGAATCACCACTTACAACAAGATGATCGACAGGATGAGCCGTAAGTCGGAAGAATATATGGCGGTTTACCGTCAGATCGGCGAACTGGACGCGGCCATCTGTATCGCGTCTTTCCGGGAGAGTCTTCCTCTGTACTGTACCCCCGAATTCGCAGAGGACAGGCGCGTGTTCATGGAAGGCGTCTGCCATCCGCTGATTGAAGACCCGGTGGGAAATACACTGGATCTTAGGAGAAGCTGTCTGATCACAGGCTCCAATGCCTCAGGGAAATCTACATTTATTAAAGCCGTGGCAGTCAATGCCATACTGGCTCAGGGCATTTATACATGTGAAGCAAAGCGTTTTGTCATGCCCCGTGCGCGGGTGATCACGTCTATGGCCGTGAAGGACGATTTGATGGCGGGGGAAAGCTATTTTATCCGGGAAATCCGGTATCTGCGCAGGATCCTTGACGGACTGAGTGACGAGAGGACGACGATCTGTGCTATTGACGAGATCCTCAGGGGAACCAATACGGGAGAGCGTATCCGGGCGTCCCGGGCTATTCTGGAATATCTGAGGGACAGGAACTGCATCGCTCTGGTAGCTACCCATGACAGAGAGCTGACGGAACTTCTGGAGGCGGATTATGACAATTATCATTTCAGCGAGGAGATCGGGGAGGATGATATCTGCTTCACCTACCAGATACTGCCTGGTCCATCCGTGTCCCACAATGCCATAAAACTGCTGGAATTCGCCGGATTTCCAGAGGAGATCATTGAGGCGTCCGGGGAAGACGTGCCGGGGAAAACGGCTGACTAAATCGAAGGGAGAGAAAATATGCGTAAAGAGATTGAGGATAAGATGAAGGATACGGCGGATTATATATTCCGGCATCCGGAACTTTCTCTGCATGAGGCGGAGTCTTCCGCAAAGCTTGCAGAGTTCCTGGAGAGTGAGGGCTTTGCGGTGAGATGGGACCTGGCAGGCTTTGAGACGGCCTTTGTGGCAGAATGGGGAAGCGGGAAGCCTGTTATCGGATTTCTGGCAGAGTATGACGCTCTTCCCGGTCTGGGGCAGGAGCCGGAGTGCGCCTGCGCCCCGACAGGCGGTCCGGGGCATGGCTGCGGACATAATCTGCTGGGAACAGCCTGCGCGGGAGCGGCCTGTATGCTGAAGGAACGGCTGGAGCAGGAAGGCCTTTCCGGCACGATCCGGGTATACGGCTGTCCGGCGGAAGAGATTGTAATAGGCAAGATCCGCATGAATCAGGAAGGGATCTTTGACGATCTGTCCGTGGCGGTTACCTGGCATCCTTTTGACAGGAACCGGGTCAGTTATGATATCTGGCAGGCACAGGACATTAAGAACTATAAGTTCTACGGAACTGCGGCCCACGCGTCAAAACATCCAGAGACAGGGCGGAGCGCGCTGGACGCGGCAGAACTGATGAATGTAGGAGTGAACTATCTGCGGGAACATGTGGCAGACGATGTGCGGATGCATTATACTTATACGAACACAGACGGCCCGGCAAATATTGTGCCTGCTTATGCGTCTACCAATTATTTCATTCGTTCCAATCAGTGGGAGAGGACAAAGGACGCGTCGGAGCGGGTGGACAACTGCGCCCGGGGCGCGGCGCTTATGACCGGCACCAGAGTGGAGATCGAACGGGTGACCTGCAACAAGGAGATGAAGGTAAACCGGACGCTGGCGGAAACATTTTACATGGAGATGAAAAAAATCCCTGCCCCCGTCTACACGGATGAGGAAATGGAGTTTGCAGAGCGTATAACAAAGGCAGCGGAGCTGGAAAATGAAGGGATCTATTTTACCGGTCTGGAACCGCTGGAAGAGAAACCGGTTCCCCTTGCTATCGGTACAGACGTATCGGATGTCAGCCACACGGTGCCTACGATCATGCTGAGCGCTGCCTGCATGTGCAGGGGAACGCCGCTCCACCACTGGGCGGCCACTGCTCAGGCGGGGATGAGCATCGGACAGAAAGGAATGCTCTATGCTGCGGAATGTATGGCAGCAGGCGCGCTGCGGCTGGTGAGGGAGCCGGAACGGATAGAGAATGCGTGGAAGGAAATGGAATGAAAATGGAGAAGAAGATTATACTGGGATCTGCGTCCCCGCGAAGAAGGGAACTCCTTTCCCAGATCGGCGTGGAATTTGAGGTGCGGGTCAGCGGAAAAGAAGAAATCTACAAAAGCAGCATCCCGGAGGAGATCGTGAAAGAACTGGCGCTGATGAAAGCGGAAAACGTAGCGTCGGAACTGACAGCGGATGAAAGAAAGAACATGGCAGTGCTGGGAGCAGATACGATCGTTGTGTTTGAAGGGAAAATTCTGGGGAAACCGGCAGATACGGAGGAGGCCGGACGTATGCTTGCGGCGCTGCAGGGAAAGACCCATCAGGTTTATACCGGGACGGCGCTTCTCGTCTACGATACCACGGGGAACCGACAGGTGATCAATCATGCAGTGGAGACGAAAGTAATGGTACACGGCATGACCAGGGATGAAATTGATGCGTACATTGCCACCGGAGAGCCTATGGATAAGGCCGGGGCGTATGGGATACAGGGAAGATTTGCGGCGTATATCGACGGAATTGAGGGAGATTACTACAATGTGGTGGGCCTGCCCGTATCCTATATATATCAGAAGCTGAAAGAATTCGGATTTGTATGAGTGAGAAGGGACGCCAGTCTCTTTCGGCCATTTTCGGACGGTTTACCGGTCAGGTTCATTTCAACGAATCCGAATCTATCTTTTCCAAAGAGTGTCTCCGTTTTCGCTCAGCCATCTGCGCCATTTTCTGTAATCCGGCAGCACGGATTCTACGATAGCGTAAAAGGCTTTGGAGTGGTTCATTTCTTTGCGGTGGGCCAGCTCATGTACGACTACGTAGTCCAGCACTTCCGGAGGGGCAAAGATGAGGCGCCAGTTGAAATTGAGGTTTCCTTTGCTGCTGCAGCTTCCCCAGCGGGTTTTCTGTTCGCGGATCGCGATCCGGTTGTACGTGACACCTATGATCTGTGCATACCAGGCTGTTTTTTGTGTGAAAATGTCCCGCGCAAGTTCGATATAACGCCTGCGCTCGGAATCGGAGAGGGCCGGGCCGGACATGGAGGCAGTCTTTTCGGCTTCCTCCAGATGGGTCAGTACCCAATGCCGCTTTTCTGCGAGAAAAGAATCAATGGCAGAGCGGGGGCATCCGTAGGGAGCGCGCACCTTCACGCGGCCGTCCCGTGTGATCTGGATGGCGATTGACTTGCGGCGGCTGTATATTATATTATAGGAAAAAGGATGAGTCATAAAAACACCTCATGTCTGCGTGGGAATTTTTCCGGGAGTTTGTACACAAGAAATTTCACCGGAGCGTTCTCTGCTGCATATTTTTAAAATCTGTAGAAAAGTATATCAAATACAGGGCCGGCGTACAAGCGCCGTAGAAACGGAGGTCAGTGTGGACGAAAATAACAGAAAGAAAAAAGGATGGCTGAAAACTCTGGGGGAAGCACTTTATATGGAATTGCGGGAGCACAGAAGTTCATTTATCGTATATTTTACTCTCCGGCTGCTCGTGATCGTGATGCTGGTGCTCCAGCTGCTGAACCGGAACTATGAAAATGTATTTTTGTGCGGGCTGACGCTCCTGCTTCTTGTTGTGCCGAGCTTTGTACAGGTTACATTTAAAGTGGAGCTGCCCACCGTCCTGGAAATTATTATACTTATTTTTATATTTGCTGCGGAGATACTGGGAGAGATCAGCGAATTTTATCTCCTGTTCCCGTTTTGGGATACGGTGCTGCATACGCTCAACGGATTTCTTGCGGCGGCGATCGGATTTTCTCTTGTGGATCTTTTAAACCGGAGTGAGAAACTGGCATTCAGCCTGTCTCCTGTTTTTACGGCGATCGTGGCATTCTGTTTTTCCATGACCATAGGAGTTGTCTGGGAATTTTTTGAATTTGGTATGGATCAGCTCGCAGGGCTTGATATGCAGAAAGATACGGTCATCCATGCGATACGTTCTGTGAATCTGGATCCGGAAGGACGCAATGTGCCCTATGTGATAGATGGCATCACGAGCGCGGCAGTAAACGGAAAAGAGCTGGGCCTTGGAGGGTATCTGGATATTGGCCTGATCGACACCATGCAGGATCTGATCGTCAATTTTATCGGAGCGGCTGTATTTTCTGTGATCGGCTTTTTCTTCGTAAAAAGCAGAGGAAAAGCGAAGGTTGCCGGAAGATTTATTCCCCGGAGAAAGGATGAGGACCGAGATTTTCTGCGGATCGTTATGGAAGAGGAACCGGCAAAAACGAAGGCAGAAAAAGAGGAATCGGAAAAAGTGTTAAATGGGAAAATGGCGGGGGACGAGAAGGAATGATCAGGCCTGCTTCCTGTCGGCCCTGCGGCGTGTTATGCCGGAAAGTATGCGGAGAACGGCATTCCAGAGGAGGAAGAGCAGGAAAGCTCCCGATATCGTGGCGCCTATATAGATAACGATAGATGGAAGATTGCCGATTCGGGCTGCGATGTCCCGGAAGACAATCTGCTGCATAGGATAATCCGGGTTGATATAGAACATATTGATCGTGCCGTATTTATCAAGAGTCAGGTTAAGGACTGTGGCGGTCAGGCAGCAGAAAAGATAAAGCGCCGTAGCTGCTGCAAATACATCAAGAGAGAGGCGGCGGGATGGGCAAGGCGCCGGGGAGGCATCCAAAGAGTCTGGGAACCCTGCCGGCTGCTCTGTGGCGTAGACAGACCCGGAGAAGAGCGCTGTGCCGATCATCAGAAAATGCCACAGGTAGGAGTGAACTGTCAGAGGGGCATAGCTGTAGTGCAGCCCGCTTGTGTCCGCAAATACGGCGATTCCGCCCAGAAGTGCGTAGCACATAAGAAAGCACAGCAGAGCCTGCCGGATTTTCTCCGGGCGGACAAAGGGAAGAACAAGGAAAATATACATGGGAATGCTGCAGAGCTGAAATGGAAAGTACCACAGATTGTAGACCCCGTGTCCTACCGGGAAAGTAAGCGTCAGCTGCTTCCAGACTTCGCTGCACAGCATAAGAAGTCCGAACAGGAAAAAGAGCCTGTCGGAAGGACGGCGGAAAAGTTTTTTTCTGTTTGCAGAAACGGTGTTCATGTGTCTGCCTCCATTATCTTATAATCTGTAAACGTATATAACGAATAAAGAAGGGACAATAGGGTCCCTTCTTTATATTATAACTCTAAAAGCCGGAAATACTAAAGTTCTTTGTATAATTTTCACCTTGTTGAAAAAAACGGGATGAAGCTTTTGCGCTGATTAGTGGTATCTGCTGAATTTGTTAAAAAAAAAGAAATTTCTGCGCATGAATCTGACAAAAAAATAAAAAATTGCTGAGAAAAAATTTAAAGTTTCGAAAGGAAAATAAATGAAACGTATTCAAATCGTTAAAAGTGGATGGAAATGTGCACAAAAATGGAGATAAACAAAAAAGAAAAGAAGGCAAAATGAAGTAAAAACCCGGACGGATCCAGGTGGAAAAGTAAAAATTCAAATTGTTGACAAATAAAAAAAACGGGCGTAATATTTAGTCAACTTTTCAGAAAAACAGGATAAAAAACAATCTGAAAAGCAGTATTATACAGCGGGTTCGAGGGAGAACGGCTCTCTCGCTTTTTTTGCGCCAAAATACGGGAAATCTGCTGGATAATACGGGAAAAGACAGAAGAAAAAGGAGGGAGCGATACGGGAGATCTTACAGAAACACTGATGGAAGAACTGAACTGCGAGACAGTTTTTACTCTTCCGGTTCTGGGGGGAATTTCAGAGTCCGTGGTTGTGACATGGATCATTATGGCAGTTCTTGTGATTGTGTCCATATTTTTGACGCGCGGCCTGAAGATCGAAAATCCGGGAAAGGTACAGCTTGTGCTGGAGTCGGCTATCGGCTGGGCACAGGACTTTTTTGAAGGGATCATCGGCAAACAAAACCGAAGATATATCCCATATCTGATCACGGTGCTTCTCTTTCTCGGAGTGTCCAATACCATTGCGCTGCTGGGTTTTAAACCGCCCACAAAGGATCTGAATGTTACGGCGGCGCTGGCGATCATGAGTATGTGCCTGATCGAGTTTTCAGGAATACGAAAAAACGGACTGAAGCACTGGGTGAAGCACTTCGCCAGTCCGGTTCCGGTAGTGGCGCCGATCATGGTGCTGGAGGTTGTGATCCGGCCTCTTTCGCTGTGCATGCGACTGTTTGGAAACATGCTTGCGGGATTTGTGGTTATGGAGCTTCTGAAAACGCTCGTGCCGCTTTTGATCCCGATTCCGGTGAGTTTTTATTTTGATATTTTTGACGGACTGCTTCAGGCATACGTGTTTGTATTCCTGACGGCGCTGTTTATGAATGAAGAGATGGAGTAAAAATTACCGGGTATTATAAAAACAATAATAAAGAATAAAAGGAGATTGAGATTATGGAAACTTTAATTGCAATAGGAGCAGGTATCGCAGTATTAACAGGTATAGGAGCAGGTATTGGTATCGGAGTGGCAACAGCCAAGGCAACAGAGGCGATCGCAAGACAGCCTGAGGCAGAGGGTAAGATCAGCAAAACCCTGATCCTTGGATGTGCGCTTGCAGAGGCAACAGCTATCTATGGCTTTATCATCGGCCTTCTGATCATTTTCTTCCTCAAATAAACGGGACGGTATAGTGAGAAAAGATACGCGTAAAACGGAGCGGGTATGAAAGAGAAAGGCGGTGTAAAGAGGTGCTGAGACTAGACATGAATCTTGTCTATGAGATGATAAACCTTGTTGTCCTTTATTTTCTGCTCAGACATTTTCTGATCCGTCCTGTGACAGAAATCATGGAAAAGAGACGAAAAGTTATCGAAGAGGGGCTGAAGAACGCGCAGACTGCTCAGGATGACGCCATGAAAATGAAGCAGGAATACCAGGATGCGCTAAAAGGCGCCAGACAGGAGTCTGTTGAGATGATCGAGCAGGCGCGAGTGGATGCAAAGGCAGAATATGAGCGTATTATAGGCGAGGCCGGAGAGAAGGCCGGGAGTATGATTGAATCCGCAAAAGAGACTGTTCGCCTTGAGAAGGAGAAAACGATGAAAGCGCTGCAGTCCGAGATCGCGGGACTGGCTGTCGCGTCCGCGGAAAAGATTGTAAGCCAGGCAGGCGGAAACCAGGGAATCTACGATCAGTTTCTGAAAGAAGCAGGTGAATACCATGACAATGCAGATAAATAGCAGGGAAAAGACGAACGTCGGAAAAAGATATCGTTCTCTGGCCGCGGAGAGATATGCCAGGGTGCTGTATGAACTGCAAATCCCGAAGGAAGCAGTGCAGGAGTCTGAGACGATTTTTTCAGAAAACCCTGTGCTCTGCCAGGTGTTTGACAGCCCGGTGGTCAGCAGGGAAAAGAAGTTCCGTCTGATCGACAGGATCTTTCCGCCTGAGATTCGGAATTTCCTCAAAACGGCCTGCCGGCATCAGAGACTGGATATCGCGGAGGAAATATTTGAGGCGTATGAAGCGTACTGCCGGGAGCAGGCGCACGTAGTGACTGCCGTGCTTTCCTGTGTGGTGCCTCCTTCCCGGGAACAGCTTCAGAAGATGGAAACCTTTCTGTGCGGCAGATACGGCGCCGAAAAGGCCGAGATCCAGGTGTGCCGGAATGAAAGCCTGATGGGAGGATTTATCCTCCGCGCGGGCAATGACGAGTACGACTGGAGTATAAAAGGGCGTCTTGACAGACTGAAACAAAAGTTAACCTGGAGGTGAGCAAGGTGAGTTCAATCAATTCAGATGAGATAATCTCCATACTGAAAGAAGAAATAGAAAACTTTGATGCTATGAGCAAGGACAGTGAAGTGGGCACTGTCATCTCCGTCGGCGACGGGATCACGACCATATATGGGATTGACCATGCCATGTACGGAGAAATCGTCACTTTTGAAAACGGGCTGAAGGGTATGGTTCAGGATATCCGGAAAAACGAGATCGGATGCATCCTGTTCGGGAGTGACACCCAGATCCGTGAGGGCACAAAGGTAACCCGCACGGGAAAACGCGCCGGTATTCCGGTAGGCGGAGGTTTTGTGGGCAGAGTCGTAAATGCTCTGGGAGAGCCTATTGACGGACGCGGCGAGATTGAGTCGGAAGATTATTATCCGGTAGAGAGAGAGGCGCCGGGTATTATTGACAGAAAATCTGTCAGTGTGCCGATGGAAACCGGAATTCTTTCCATAGACGCCATGTTCCCCATCGGACGGGGACAGAGGGAGCTGATCATTGGTGACCGTCAGACTGGAAAGACATCTATTGCGCTGGATACGATTATGAACCAGAAGGGCAAGGGTGTGATCTGCGTTTATGTTGCCATCGGACAGAAGGCTTCCACTGTGGCAAAGGTGGTAAATTCTCTGAAAAACTACGGGGCTCTTGACTATACGATCGTGGTTTCATCCACAGCCAGCGACTGCGCGCCCCTTCAGTATATTGCGCCTTATGCGGGAACCGCCATGGCAGAATATTTTATGTATCAGGGGAAAGATGTTCTGATCGTGTATGACGATCTGTCAAAACACGCGGTCGCATACCGGGCGTTGTCTCTGCTGCTCGGACGTTCCCCGGGACGTGAGGCATATCCGGGAGATGTATTTTATCTCCATTCAAGACTTCTGGAGAGATCAAGCCGCTTAAGCGACGAAAAGGGCGGCGGATCGATCACCGCCCTTCCGATCATCGAGACCCAGGCGGGAGATGTATCTGCTTATATTCCGACCAATGTGATTTCCATTACAGACGGGCAGATATTCCTGGAGAGCGGTCTGTTTGCATCCGGCATGCGTCCGGCTGTAAATGTGGGACTTTCTGTCTCGCGTGTGGGCGGCGCGGCACAGACAAAGGCCATGAAGAAAGCGTCCGGGAGCATTCGTATCGACCTTGCACAGTACCGGGAGATGGAAGTATTTACCCAGTTCAGTTCTGATCTGGATGCAGCTACCAAAGAGCAGCTGGAATACGGAAGCGGACTGATGGAACTGTTAAAGCAGCCCCTGGGACAGCCTTTAAGCCTCCACGAAAAAGTAATTACACTGTGCGCGGCTACGCATAAGATACTGCTGGGAACTCCAAAGCAGGAGATTAAGAAATTCCAGGCAGATATGCTCCGCTATTTTGATTCAAAATATCCAGAGATCGGACAGGAGATTGAAGAAAAGAAAGTGCTGTCTGATGAACTGATAGACAGGATCGTGGAAAAGGCCCGGGAATTTAAGGAAGGATTATAAAAAGCAGGTGATATTATGGCAAATATCAGAGAGATACAGAGCAGGATCAACAGTGTGAAAGACACAATGAAGATTACCAATGCCATGTACATGATCTCATCCTCCAAGATGACCCACGCCAGAAAGAAACTGGCCGATACAGAGCCGTATTTCTATGCGCTGCAGGGAGAAATCTCAAGGATCCTGCGGCATGTGCCGGATCTGGAACATCCTTTCTTTGATATGCGGGAGAAGATTCCCGAAAATGAAAGAAAGATCGGCACGATCGTAGTAACAGCAGACAAAGGACTTGCCGGGGCCTATAATCATAATGTGATAAAACTGGCTGAGGAGATCCTGGCAAGGCCGGGGCACCATAAGCTGTACATTGTAGGAGAGCTTGGAAGACATTATTTTGCAAAGCATGGAGTTGAGATAGAGACAAATTTTCAGTATACCGTACAGAATCCGACCATGCACAGGGCGAGAGATATATCCGGTGTGCTCATTGACGAGTTCAGACATGGCGGGCTTGACGAGATCCATATCGTTTATACCCGAATGGAGAATTCCGTGCAGGCGGATGCCGAGACGATAAGACTTCTGCCCCTTGAGAGAAGTTCTTTCAATGAAATGAAGATGCCTCTTAATGTGCACAGGGAGGCGATCGCACTGTATCCGTCGGTGGAAGCCGTGATAAAGGCAATCGTGCCGAATTATATTACAGGTATGATATACGGTTGTCTTGTACAGGCATATGCCAGCGAGCACAATGCCCGCATGATGGCTATGAAGTCTGCCACGGACAGCGCCGAGAGCCTGATCAGGGAGTTGTCCATTGTGTATAACAGGGCAAGGCAGGCGGCGATCACACAGGAGATCACAGAAGTCTGCGGCGGGGCAAGGGCCCAGCAGAACAGAAGTTAGTCTTGAAGAAAGAAAGTGAGAGATAGGTATGAATAAAGGACGAATCACGCAGGTGATGGGACCTGTTGTTGACGTAGTATTTGAAGACGGCGATCTCCCTTTTATCAAAGATGCACTGGAGGTTGAGAATAACGGGAAAAAGTGCATTATGGAGGTTGCCCAGCATCTTGGCAATAATGAAGTGCGCTGTCTGATGCTGTCTGCCAGCGAAGGACTGTGCAAGGATATGGAAGTAACAGCAACCGGAGCCGGCATTCGGGTTCCGGTAGGAGAGCAGACGCTGGGCCGGCTTTTTAACGTGCTTGGGGAAACCATTGACGATGGCAGCCCGATCGAGGACGCCGAGAAATGGGTGATCCACAGAACTCCGCCTACTTTTGAGGATCAGAGCCCGGTTGTGGAGATCCTGGAGACTGGCATTAAAGTTATTGACCTTCTGGCTCCGTATGCAAAGGGAGGAAAGATCGGTCTCTTCGGCGGAGCCGGGGTGGGAAAAACCGTGCTGATCCAGGAACTGATCCGAAATATTGCCACAGAGCACGGCGGTTATTCTATCTTTACCGGCGTCGGCGAACGCTCCCGTGAGGGAAATGACCTCTGGTCCGAGATGAAGGAATCCGGTGTCCTGGAGAAGACGGCTCTGGTGTTCGGACAGATGAATGAGCCCCCCGGAGCGCGTATGCGCGTGGCTGAGACCGGACTTACAATGGCGGAATACTTCCGCGACGAGCAGCATCAGAATGTGCTGCTGTTTATCGACAACATTTTCCGTTTTACCCAGGCGGGATCCGAGGTGTCCGCTCTTCTGGGACGTATGCCTTCCGCAGTAGGATATCAGCCCACGCTGGCGACGGAAATGGGTGAACTGCAGGAGAGGATCGCCTCTACGAAAAATGGTTCTGTAACCAGTGTGCAGGCCGTATATGTTCCGGCAGACGACCTGACAGACCCGGCTCCTGCAACAACGTTTGCTCATCTGGATGCCACCACGGTACTTTCCAGAAAGATTGTAGAGCAGGGGATTTACCCGGCAGTTGATCCGCTGGAGTCCAGCTCCCGTATTCTGGAGGCGGATGTTGTAGGCGAAGAGCACTATGAAGTGGCAAATAAAGTAATCGCCATTCTTCAGAAATATAAGGAGCTGCAGGATATCATTGCCATTCTGGGCATGGAAGAACTTTCCGACGAGGATAAGGCTACGGTAATGCGCGCCAGAAAAATCCAGCGTTTCCTGTCACAGCCGTTTTATGTGGCGGAGACATTTACCGGTATTCCGGGCAGATATGTGCCGCTGAAGGAGACGATCCGGGGATTTAAGATGATTATCGACGGAGAAATGGATGAATATCCTGAGTCTGCGTTCTTCAATGTGGGAACCATAGACGATGTGATAGCAAAGGCGAAGTCAGAAAAGGCAGAAGCATAGCGGGAGTTGATGTATATGGATACATTTGGTCTGAAAATTATTGCAAGTGATAAAGTGTTTTACGAGGGAAGATGCCGCAACCTTGTGATCCCGGCTCCGGACGGAGAGGTGGGGCTTCTCCCCCACCATGAAAATATGGTCATTGCCATTGAAGTTGGAATTGCCCGTATGCAGGTGGAAGAGGGGGAGTGGAGCGAGATCGCCGTGGGAACGGGATTTGCAGAGATTGTAAATAACCGCGTCACGCTTCTCGTGGATACGGCGGAGAGGCCGGAGGATATCGACGTCCGCCGCGCCCAGGAACAGAAAGAGCGGGCTCAGGAGCAGATGCGCCAGAAACGGAGCATCCAGCAGTATTATCATACGCAGGCGTCGCTGGCCCGGGCAATGAACCGGCTGAGGCTGGCCCAGGATAAGAAGTGGAATCTGTGATAAGAGGATGAAAACGGAAATTTTTTGAAGGTGTATTTGGAGACGGCCGGCGGGGAATTCCGGCTATCTGTTTTCAGACGGTTATCCCCCTCCGGTTCCCTACACATCCGCCTTGCTTAAGGAGAAGATGAATTCGGTTCCGACTCCTTCTGTGCTTACTACGTTGATGTGTTCGTCGTGTGCCTGTATAACTTCTTTTACAATGGACAGCCCCAGTCCGGTGCCTTTTTTATCTTTGCCCCGGGACAGATCAGATTTATAAAAACGTTCCCAGATCTTGTTCAGTTCTTTTTTGGGGATTCCCATACCCCGGTCTTTTACGGAGACAAATACTTTTTCATTCTTTTCCGTAACTTCTACGGTAATGGTAGTTTCATTTTCACTGAATTTAACCGCGTTGTCGATCAGATTATAGAGCACCTGCTGGATTTTGCGCATATCAGCATTGACCAGGATGGCGCCGGGAAGGAGAAGCAGCTGAATGGAAATATGCTTCGGCGTACAGACTCCTTCAAAAGATGCCGCGGTGTTTTTGATCACTTCCTGGATATCGAAACGGGATTTGTCCAGCAGCAGCTCTTTTGTATCAAATTCATTCAGTGTAAGAAGATCTTTTGTCAGGTCAGTCAGGCGTTCAGTCTCAAAAAGAATGATATTCAGATATTTCTGATACATTTCCGGCGGAATGGTCCCGTCGGTCATTGCAGTCAGGTAGCCCTTGATCGAGGTCAGAGGCGAGCGGAAGTCGTGGGATACATTTGCCACGATTTTTTTCTGATAATCGTCCATGTCTTTGAGCTGGACGGCCATATAGTTTAAGGAGGCGGACAGATATCCCATCTCGTCGTGGGTGTACACGGGAATCTCATAGTCCAGATTTCCTGACGCGTACTGCTTTGCAGCCTCCGAGATCTGCCTGAGGGGCATATACACAAAATAGTGAAAGCCAAGCAGAAAGATGAGCGACAGCAGAAAGATGACCGCCAGACAGATATAAACAGAAAACATAATGTCAGAACAGTTTTCCTCAATGGATGACATGGGAGAGTGGATCAGCAGATAGCCCTTTGTGGAAAAGCCCTGAGTGACAGGGGCCATGACGGTGATCATATCCTCGTCAAAATATCCGTGATAGGTTCCTGTGATATACTGGTTCCCCCCGATCTCCGCCGGATCGAAGTCCTCGATCGCCTTGGGCGAAGAGGTGCCCTCCAGGTTGGAGGACGTGATCAGAGTGCCGTCGCTGGATACAAACCACAGCGAAGAGTCGAGATAAAGCCTCATGGCTGCAAGCTGGGCCTGAACCGACTGGACAGAAGAATCCTCTGTAAAATAAGATGGCAGATAGTCGCTGGCGATCAGCGTAGCCTCCCGGTAGAGTGTTCGCGAAGTATCGTATTCCAGGCGGTTCTGTATCAGTTCATCGCCCAGAGTTGCGGTCGTGAAAATGCACAAAAACCCAAATATGATATACAGTACAATAAATTTCAAGTGCAAAATGCTTTTCATTGGTCAGTACCCCGGTGTTATTTTGTCTCAAACTTATAGCCGATCCCCCACACTGTCCCTAATTTCCAGTGAGGATGATCTTTGATCTTCTCCCGAAGACGCTTGATATGGACATCCACAGTTCGGGTATCGCCGATATATTCGTAGCCCCAGATCCGGTCAAGAAGCTGTTCGCGTGTAAATACCTGATTCGGCGAGGAGGCCAGACAGTAAAGGAGTTCCAGCTCCTTTGGAGGCATTTCGACCTGTTTCCCGTCACAGAGGACAGAGTAATTGGTCAGATTGATCACCAGACCGTCATACTCCACATATTTGGTCTTCTCGTCCGGGGCCGTGGTGGTTTTGACAGGCTGATAGCGGCGCAGTACGGCCCGAACCCTGGCCACCATTTCCTTGGAGTCAAAAGGCTTCATAATATAATCGTCGGCCCCCAGCTCCAGACCCAGCACCTTGTCAAACACCTCGCCCTTTGCAGAAAGCATAATGATCGGCGTGGCAGACTTGGCCCGGATCTCCCGGCATACCTGGTAGCCGTCAATACCCGGAAGCATCAGATCCAGTAGTATCAGGTTCGGATGGTACGATTCAAATGCCGACAGAGCGTCCTCTCCGTTATACACAATTTTTGTATCAAAACACTCTTTTGTAAGATAAAGCGAAATCAGTTCGGCAATATTTTCATCATCATCAACAATCAGAATCTTCTGTTTCCCAATCATAGGTTCATATCCCTCCTTATTCAGAATTGCCAGACAACTTCTTCAAAAGGGGTCAGACCCCTTTTGAATTTTACTTCAATTCTACGATCGTTACGCCGGCATCCCCTTCTCCGAATTCGGCGAGCCGGTAGGATTTTACGTGTTTCTGGCGCCGCAGGTATTCGTGGATGCCTTTTCGGAGAGCGCCGGTTCCTTTTCCGTGGACTACGCGGACTGTGTTCAGATGTGACAGGATTGCGTCGTCAAGGTATTTATCCAGTTCCGCCACGGCTTCGTCTACAGTTTTGCCCAGAAGGTTGATTTCCGGGCTGACGGTAAGTGATTTTCCCATCTTCATGCTGCTTTTTGAGGTGCGGCTGAATTTTTTCGCTGTATACGGAGATGGCTCTTCTATGATCTCCAGGTCGGAGATATTGACCTGAGAGCGGAGAATACCCATCTGTACGGTTACGTTTCCTCTTGCATCGGGTAGCGAGCCGATGGTTCCGGTCAGGTTCATGCTGAGAACTTTTACGGACTCTCCCAGTTTGAAGTCGCTTGCTTTGTATTTCTTTTTCTGTTTCACCGGTTTTACGGCGGCATCTGCCTGTGTGTTTTTTATCTTCTGTCTGAGACGTTCCCGTTCCTTTTCCATTTCGGCTGCGGAAATGTTTTCTTTGCCAAATTTATGGAAATTACGGATTGTCTCGTCCGCCACTTCTTTGGCCTCCCGGAGAATGGCACTGGCTTTTTCGTTGGCCTCCCGGATAATCCGGTCGCGCTGTTCCTCCAGCTTCTGCCGGCGCTGCTCAGCCTGGGCTTTCAATTCCTGAGTTTCTTTCCGGTATGCCTGGATCTCCGCCCGCTCCTGTTCGATCGTGCGGCGGCTGGCCTCCAGGTCGGTGAGCAGATCTTCAAAAGAAATATCCTGCTCGCTGAGACGTTTTCTGGCATCTTCGATGATAAATTCCGGCAGTCCGAGCTTTCCAGATATAGCAAATGCGTTGCTTTTCCCGGGAATGCCGATCAGCAGCCGGTAAGTGGGGCGCAGGCTTTCCACATCGAATTCGCAGCATGCATTTTCCACCCCATCCGTAGAGAGGGCGTATACCTTCAGCTCGCTGTAATGTGTGGTGGCCATTGTGCGGATGCCTCTCTTATGCATATAAGAGAGAATGGCGATCGCGAGAGCGGCACCCTCTGTGGGATCGGTCCCGGCTCCCAGCTCGTCAAACAGCACCAGAGACTGTTCGTCTACTTTTTTCAGGAAAGAAACGATATTAGTCATGTGGGAGGAGAAGGTGCTCAGACTCTGCTCGATGCTCTGTTCATCCCCGATATCCGCGTATACTTGATGGAAAACGGCAAGCTCTGAGCGGTCCCCGGCAGGGATGTGAAGCCCGGCCTGCCCCATCAGTGTAAACAGTCCCACAGTTTTTAAGGAGACTGTTTTTCCTCCTGTATTCGGACCGGTAATGATAAGAAGAGTAAAAGCATCTCCCAGGGAAACGGTGATCGGTACAACGGTGCGTGGATCCAGAAGAGGATGACGCCCTTCGCGGATATGGATGCGCCCTTCCTGATTAAAGACCGGACGGCTGGCGCGCATGGTAAGAGCCAGTGCTCCTCTTGCAAAAATAAAATCCAGATCTGTCATTGCACGATAATCATCCCGTATCACCTCTACATAAGCCGCGGCCTGTGCGCTCAGATCCGCGAGGATGGCCTGGATTTCCTCCTGTTCCTTTGCGTAGAGCTCTTTCAGGTCGTTGTTCAGTTTCACTACAGCCATAGGCTCGATAAATAGAGTGGATCCGGTGGAGGACTGGTCGTGGATCAGTCCCTGTACCTGTCCCCTGTACTCTGATTTTACAGGAAGGCAGTAGCGGTCTCCCCGCATGGTGATGATCGGATCCTGCAGATAGGAGCGAAGAGATCCGTTTACGAGGCTGTTTAAAGTAGCGTGTACGCGGTCGTTGACAGCGTTGATATTCCGTCGGATATGCTTCAGGGTACTGCTGGCGTCGTCTGCAATCTCTTCCTCGGAAATAATGCAGCGGTCAATCTCATTTGCCAGAAGAGTCAGCGGCTCAAGACAGTCAAAGTAAGCGTCCAGACAGTCGGCGGAATCCTCCTGGGTATCGTGCCGGCCGTAGGCTTTGGCCCGTGCGGTGTTTTTCAGAAGACGGCAGATACGCAGCAGCTCGGAAATGCTCAGGTCTCCCCCGATCTCCAGCCGTTTCATGGACTCTTCCACAGGGGCGGCGTCCCCGAAGGAAAACCGTCCTTTGCGGATGATCCTTGTATAAGCGGCTGCGGTCTGCTCCTGAAATATATTGATCTTATCCAGATCGGTCATGGGCTTCAGCCTCCGGCAGAGCTGGCGCCCGCGGAAAGAGGAGGCCTCCTCTTCCAGAAGACCGATAATTTTGTTATATTCAAGTTTGGTCAGAGTTTTCTGATTCATAAATTCACCTGTCTGTTATTTTTAATAAGATAGATGTAATCATTTTACCCCAATCTTTTCTCTGTGACAAGAGCGGGGAAAGTTCCGATTGAACAATCGAAATGAATCGGTTATACTATAGTCTGAAGGAGAATTATGCCTATGCTGCACAGGAAAAACCGGGATCCGGGCCGGGAAAAGGCTTCGGAGAACACAGTGGATAGGAAAGAAGAAAATCTGCAGGAAGAGAGCGCTCATACAGACGAGCCACATGCAGACGAGGCGCAGGCAGAAACGGAGAATAAAACGTCTCAGACAGATGACAGCACAGGAGAAAACCATAAAGCAGAAAAATATTCCTTCCTGCAGGAGACAATAAAACCCGAGCCCCTGAGCCGGGAAAGACTTTTCAGGCATTCTGCCAGAATTGCCCTTTACGGTGTGATTCTGGGCCTTTTTGCCTGTCTGGGTTTTTTTGCGCTTAAACCATGGGCGGAACGGATGTTCCGGGGGGAGCCTGAGCCTGTGACCATTCCAGAAGACGAGGAACCGTCGGAGGAAGAGGCGGCAGTACAGGAGGCAGAGAGCCAGGAAGAGGACAAAAGGCTGGACGCCATGAGTTATGAGGAAATGCTTGCTTCTATCTATAATATTGCCGGCGAAGCGAAAAAAAGCATTGCCACTGTGAGCAGAACGTCAGGCGGGGAGGATTGGACCGACGAGACAACAGGAATAGAAGATTCTGTAACAGGAATCATTACGGCAGACAACGGACAGGAACTTCTGATCTTTGCGCCGGATTCTGTGTGCAGCGAAGAAAAAAGCTGGACCGTTACGTTTGCCGACGAATCTCAATATACAGCCACCTTGAAGATGCGGGACCAGAACCGGCATCTGGCTGTATTCAGCGTTTCCCAGAGCGGGATTTCCGCATCTACCTGGAGTTCCGTAAAAGTGGCGGCTCTCGGAAATTCTAATCTCGTCAAGCAGGGGGATATGGTGATCGCCCTTGGCAATACGTTCAGTTATGCGGACGGCATCAGTTACGGTATTATCAGTTCAACTGATTATAAGGAGACCTTTTATGACGGGGAATGCGGCGTGATCGCCACCGACATTTCCGCCTCCAAGGAAGGGTCGGGAGTGCTGTTTAATCTGGATGGCGAAGTCGTGGGACTGGCACTGTCCTCGATCTGGGAAGAGGAAGAGACAAATACGGCAAATGCCTATGCCATCTCTGACCTGAAATCAGTGATCGAGCTTCTGGCAAACGGAGAAAATGTGCCATATATCGGCGTGTACGGGACAGCGGTCACGTCCAGGCTGAAGGAAGAACAGGGGATGCCGGAAGGCGTCTATGTGATTGATGTGGATCCGGATTCACCTGCCATGTCGGCGGGAATCCAGAGCGGCGATATTATCTGCGAAATAAATAGGGAAAAGGTGACAAACCTTGTAACCTATCAGAAAGCGGTTCTGGAAATCCGGGCAGGACAGCAGATACAGGTTAAAGGAATGCGCCTTGGAGCCGACGGCTATGTGGATGTTGAATATACTGTGACGGCAGGGCATAAGTAAAAATAGAAAAGAAAGAGGAATGACATGAGATATATCAGCGGACTACATGAAGGCGAGACGATCAGAAATGTATATCTGTGCAAAGGAAAGCGTTCTGCGGAGACGAGAAACGGCAAGCCTTACGATAACCTGCTCCTGCAGGATAAGACAGGAACACTGGACGGGAAAGTGTGGGATCCGAACTCTCAGGGGATTTCAGAGTACAGTGAAAAAGATTTTATCGAAGTATTCGGAGATGTGATCAGCTATAACGGGAACCTGCAGCTCAATATCCGGCAGATCCGCAGAGCTGAGGAGGGTGAGTACAACCCGGCGGACTATATGCCTACGACAGATAAGAGCGTGGACGGGATGTATGAGGAACTGCTCGCGTATATCCGGCAGATTTCAAATCCCCGGATCCGGCAGCTTCTGGAATATTTCTTTGTAAAAGACGAGACTTTTATCCGCCGGTTTAAGGGACATTCGGCGGCGAAGACTGTACATCACAGTTTTTCAGGAGGACTGCTGGAACATACTTTGAGCGTAGTGCATCTGTGCGAATATTTCGCGGGAGCGTATTCCATTTTAAACAGAGATCTGCTGATCGCCGCGGCTTTGTGCCACGATATCGGGAAAACAAGGGAACTGTCTGCATTTCCGGACAATGATTACACAGATGAAGGACAGCTCATCGGCCATATTGTGATCGGAGTGGAAATGATCGACGAGGCTCTCAGAGAGCAGCCGGATTTTCCGTCAAAGCTGGCTAATGAACTGAAACACTGCGTGGTGGCTCACCATGGAGAACTGGAATACGGTTCTCCGAAAAAACCGGCTCTGGCAGAGGCTCTGGCATTGAATCTGGCGGACAATGCAGATGCAAAGCTGCAGACGCTGACAGAGATATTCAAAGGGAAGACAGGCACAGAGTGGCTGGGATTTAACAGACTTTTCGAGTCGAATTTGAGAAGGACATCGGGGACGTAACAGAGAAACGGGGTTGCGTCCCCGTTTTATCAGTTTTATCAGATAGAGAAAACGCAGTCGGCAGACAGCAGATCTGAGGCTGCTGTTTCATACACCCTTCCGCTGTCTGCGGCAAATCGCAGAATACGGGAAGGATTGCGGACAGCTGCTTTGCGGAGCTGCTTGGGAAAGGAACGAAAAGATGCAGAAAGAAAAAGGCGGAATGCAGAAAAACCAGACTGTGACGGCAGAAATCACAGATGTGGGGGTAAACGGAGAGGGAATAGGAAAAGTGAACGGCTATACGCTGTTTATTAAAGACACCGTGATCGGCGATCAGGTGGAGGCAAAGATCATAAAGGCAAAGAAGAATTATGGATATGCGAAGCTGACGAAAATCCTGCGTCCGTCTCCGGACCGTGTAAGCCCGAGATGTAATTTTGCCCGGCAGTGCGGCGGCTGTCAGATCCAGGAAATGTCTTATGAAAAACAGCTGGAATTCAAAGCCGGAAAAGTCTGGGGAAACCTGGAGCGTATCGGCGGTTTTGCCCCGCAGCTGCTGGACCGGATAATGGAGCCGGCAGTCGGCATGGAACATCCCTTCGGCTACCGCAACAAGGCCCAGTTTCCCTTTGGCACGGATAAAGAAGGCAGACCGGTCACCGGCTTTTACGCTGGGCGGACCCACAGCATTATAGCTAATACGGACTGCGCCCTGGGCGTGGAGCAGAACCGGGAGATCCTGGAAATTATCCTGAAATACATGGAAGAAAATAATATTCCATCCTACGATGAGAAAACCGGGACGGGAATCATCCGTCACGCGCTGATCCGCTATGGCTTTGCAACAAAAGAAATCATGGTGTGCCTGGTGATCAATGCAGAAAAACTGCCCCGGGCGGACAGGCTGATCAAAAAACTCTGCGTTTTAGACGGCATGACCAGCATTTCCGTCAGCCCGAATACAGAACAGACCAATGTTATCATGGGCAGGACCTATCAGGTGCTCTGGGGACAGGGCTATATTACAGACTATATCGGTGATGTTAAATACCAGATTTCCCCTCTGTCTTTCTACCAGGTGAATCCGGTACAGACGGAGAAACTATATTCCCTTGCCCTGGAATATGCAGACCTTAAAGGCGGCGAGACGGTCTGGGATCTCTACTGCGGAATCGGAACGATCTCTCTCTTTCTGGCGCAGAAGGCGGGAAAAGTGTACGGTGTGGAGATTGTGCCCCAGGCGATTGAGGACGCGCGGCAGAACGCACGGATAAACGGAATTGAAAATGCGGAGTTTTTTGTGGGAAAAGCGGAAGAAGTGCTGCCGGAATATTATAGACGGAGTGAGTGGGGACATGGAGATGATAAGCTGGCAGATGCTCACGCAGATGTGATCGTTGTCGACCCGCCCAGGAAGGGCTGCGATTCTGCGGTGCTGGAGACAATCGTGAAGATGGCGCCGGAGCGAGTCGTGTATGTGAGCTGCGATTCCGCGACGCTGGCGAGAGATTTGAAAATGTTGTGCGAGAACGGGTATGAGCTGGAACGGGTGAGAGTGGTCGATCAATTTCCGATGACGGTGCATGTGGAGACGGTAGTATTGATGTCAAGAAAAGACAAATAAGAAGGCCGAAAGTGGCTGAAATCAAGGGATTCCGATAGATTGCCCTGAACAAGGGAGTCTGCCGAAATTCCTTTTTTGCTGCTTTGACAATAGGGATGTAGTCTGGGAAAACAGAGGTGGAGACTATAGGATTGCTTTTCGCGTGGACGTGGCTATAGGACTGCTTTTTTGTGAGCGTAACGGGGGAGTGCTGTCAGATAAAAAGAGCAGATAAAATGGCTGATTATAACTTGACTTCATGAGCTTAAAGAGTGATGTATATAGCACCCATAAGATGTCTTTGGGAATTTCATGAAAGAGAGGTGCTTATACATGCAAGAGGGCGAAAAGGAGAAGATTCTGGAATTGTGGAAGCAGGGATTTGGAAGTAGTCGGATTGCCAAGACCTTGGGACTGAACACTAATACGGTGAAAACTTTTTGCAGAAGAAATGGGCTCACTAGTGATCGAACGCACATCCCAACGTTAAAAAAGGATAAAGAGATTGAAAAGTCACGGTGCAAAACTGTGGCATTTTTATTACTCAAAAGCCTGGGGCTAAGAAGAAATTGTTTTGCTCAGACAAATGCAGGATGTCCTGGTGGAATGGGCATCCTGAGCTTGTGGAGAGAAAAACGAAGCACATTGTCATCTGTCAGAATTGTGGAAAGGAATTTGCCGTTTATGGAGGTAGAATACGGAAATTCTGTTCGCATAACTGCTACATCGAAAAACGCTATGGAACAGGTGGGTCCGAACTTTGACATATGATTTTTGACAATTTATATTTTAAAACACAAATTTTTATTGACTTTTGAAAAGTGAGGTAGTATCATAAAAGTGGTTATTTG